>OMNT01000410.1_pt1 | contig 46282 bp, 46 predicted proteins | sample 1672551 | NCBI WGS metagenome assembly OMNT01 (sample SAMEA3136698, study PRJEB25190) | human gut metagenome | reverse complement strand
GCTTCGCCCGCTCGCAGGCCGCCGCGCGGCTCGGTGACGCAGCGCAGCTGCAGCTGTCGCTTGCGGAGCTGCGCGAGGCGGTGCTGGCGCTCAGATAGAAAAAATCCCGCCGGAAAACCGACGGGATTTTATCGTCATACCATCTTACAGGTACTTCTTCATGGTCTCGCTCGCAGTGCTTACGTCACCGGACAGGGCAACGGTAAACTCTACGTTGTGCTTGGAAGAGAACTCATCCAGAGCCAGCAGGAACTTATCTGCATCTGCCTGCTTGTCGTCGCAAGCAACCTTGTACAGGCTGTCGATGTAGATCTTGGTGATGTCGTAGTTGCCAGCATGGATACCAGCTACGAAGCCCAGCAGGGATGCATAGTCGGTTACGCTGTAGTCCATCACGTCGATCAGGCGTGCCTGATGAGAAATGTCAAAGTTCAGCTGATTGCCCTTTGCGATGCAAACAACAGAACCCGGCTCGTTTGCCGCAGACTCATTTACCTGATTGATAATGTCCTTTGTCTTGCCGCTTCCAGCAGCTGCCATAATCAATTTAACCATTTTGTTTTCCTCCTAATCTACAATGAGGTTGTTATTATGGTATCATACATTGTAAAAAAACACAACGGATTTTCAAAAGAAAAAAAACAGTTCTTTGTGAATTTTTACATACTGGTCAAAAAATGCGCAGTAAGCAAACTTTTTTTCATGAGCAAATATTCAAGCAGCTCGCGAAAGATATCCGGCACCTGTTTTTTGTCCGCGCTGTCCGCCGCAACCAGCGCGCGCCGCGCCAGCTCTCCCCCGCTGCCGGTCACGATGATTTCTCCCATCTTGTCGCCCGCCTGCACCGGCGCCCGTGTGCGCTGCGCACAGACAATCTCGCGCCGAATGCTTCCCGCCTCGTTTTTTTTGAGCAGCAGCGGCGTCTCCTCCGCGAGCTTGACGGGTACGCTGCCGCGCGTGCCCAGCTCGACAGCCACCTTCGGCAGCGTCTCGCCGTCCGCAATCGGCACGACCGTGTATTCTGCGAAGCCGTAATTGAGCATCGCCGTGATGTCCTGATTGCGCGACTGCTTATCCGGCTCTCCGAGCACAACCGCAAGCAGACACATGCCGTCGCGCTGCGCCGCCGCGGAAATACAATAGCCCGCCGTGCTCGTGTATCCGGTCTTGAGTCCCACCATGCCGTCATACAGCTTGAGCATTTTGTTGGTGTTGGCAAGCACGAACGAGCCGTTCCGCACGGAATCCATCCAGATGGATGTATAGGTTAAAATCTTGGGATGCCGGAGCAGCTGCTGGGAAATCAATGCCAAATCCCGCGCCGTGGTTTTGGTCTGCTCGCCGTCCGTGTCCAAGCCGTTCGGATTGACAAATTCCGTCCGCTTGCATCCGAGCTGTTTGGCGCGCTCGTTCATCATCGAGACAAAATGCGCTTCGCTGCCGCCCAGATGCTCCGCCACGGCAACCGCCGCGTCATTCGCGGACGCGACCGCAATCGACTTGAGCATGTCATCCAGCGTCATGCGCTCGCCTTCCTTGAGATAAATCTGTGAGCCGCCCATCTCCGCGGCATGGGCGGATGCGGTCACCCAATCGTCCAGTGATGCGCTGCCGCTGTCCACCGCCTCGATGGTCAGCAGCATGGTCATGAGCTTTGTCACGGACGCGGGCGGATGCACGGCATCGGCGTTGTGTTCAAACAGCACCTGTCCGGTGTCCGTCATCAATATGGCGCTCTTCGCGTGCACCTCTCCCAACTGCGCCGCCGAGGCGGACGCCGAGACCGCTGCCGCACACAGTACGCCGCACACGGCGGTCAGGATACGCTTTCTCATCCGCTTCCTCCCCCGAAAAAACTGGTTTCCACACACTGTATGCGCAAACCAAACGGGGCATACCAAGACAAAGACCGCCCGACAAGCGGGCGGTCTCTCCGATTTGATGTCAATGGGTAATAATCATTTTGCCGATCTTGTCAAGGAACGGCTGCGCCTGCTTCTGATCCGTGTACAGCCTGACGCCGATCGGCTCAGAAATCTCCAGTCCAAACAGTCCTACCAACGATTTTGCGTCTGCAACATACCAGCCCGACGAGAGATCAATGTCAAACGGCATCGCGGATGCCGCATTGTTGAGCAGCGTCAAGTCGTCAGGTTTGCTGAGCTTAATCTGTAGTTTAACCATTTTTTCTCCTCTCCCGCAGTTGTAACTCTCTGTAAAATTTATTATAATATTCTTTGTGAATTGTTTCTATAATTTTAACGAAAAATTCACACGATTTTTACATTTTGACGGTACGCCGTCATCGGAGGAACATCTATGAAATTTTGCTTTGCAACGCTTGGCTGCAAGGTCAATCAATTTGAGACGCAGGCGCTCGCCCAGCTCGCCCAACAGCGCGGGCACGTTCTCGCGGAAAAACAGGCGGACGTCTGCATCATCAACACATGCACCGTCACCTCGTCCGGCGACCACAAAACGCTGCGCGTCTTACATAAACTGCAAAAAGAGAATCCCAACGCGATTGTCGCGCTGTGCGGCTGCTTCGCGCAGACCGAACCGGAGCAGGCGGCCGCCATGGACGGCGTGCACATCGTCTGCGGCACATCCGACCGCGCCGCCGTGCTGGATTTGTGCGAACAGGCGGTGCGCGACCGCAAAGCCGTCTGCACGGTCACGGACAACCGGCAGCGGCAGGCGTTTGAGCAGCTGCCCGCCGGTATTCTTCCGGGACACACCCGCGCCCTGCTCAAGGTACAGGACGGCTGCGACAACTACTGTACCTACTGCATCATTCCGTATGCGCGCGGCCATGTGCGCTCTCTGCCGCTCGCAGATGCCGTGCGGCAGGCGCAGCAGCTCGCCGCATCCGGCGTGCGGGAAATTATCGTGACCGGCATTGAAATCGCCAGCTACGGGCGCGATTTGCCGGACAAGCCGACACTCATCGACCTCATGGAACAGCTGTGCGAAGCTGCACCGGATGTGCGGTTTCGTCTCGGCTCGCTGGAGCCGCGCCTGATTACCGATGAATTTTGCCGCCGTCTGCGCGGATTTTCCAATCTCGCGCGGCATTTCCATCTGTCGCTGCAATCCGGCTGTGATGCGACCCTGCGCCGCATGCACCGCCGCTATACGACCGCGCAGTTTTCCGCCGTTGTCGAGCGGCTGCGCGCGGCATTTCCCGCTTGTTCCATCACGACGGATGTGATTACCGGCTTCCCCGGTGAGACCGAGGAGGAATTTGCACAGACGATGGATTTTCTCAAAGCCTGCGCCTTTGCGTCCATGCATGTCTTTCCGTACTCCGAGCGCAGCGGCACGCCTGCGGCTTCGATGCCAAATGCCGTGCCGCCGCAGGTTCGCGCCCAGCGCGCCACTGCCGCGCGCGCATTGGCGGCGCAGCTGTCGCAGGATTTTCTGCGACCATTTATCGGCAAAACCATCTGTGTCGTCTTGGAGCACGGCACAAGCGAGGCGCAGCCCGCACACGGCGATTGGCATTTCTCGGTTCTGCTCCCGCCTGACACCGGCAGGCAGGGCGATGTGTGCCGCGTTCGGCTGACCGGCATCGCCAAAAACGGCATGACAGCAGAAAAACTATAATACAGACAAAAAAACTGGGAAGCGCGAAGCTTCCCAGTTTTTCGTTCTGTTATTTTTTAATGCTGTCCCAATACGCCTTTGCTTTTTGCTCCAGCTTGTTGTCGCCATAGGTATAATACTGCGCGTCCTTGATCGCGTCCGGCAGATACTGCTGCCGCACCCAATGGTTGGGATAGCTGTGCGGGTACTGATAGGTCAGACCGCGCCCCAGCTTTTTCGCGCCGGCATAGTGGCTGTCTTTGAGATGTGCAGGAACATCACCGGATTTTCCCGCATGAATGTCCGCCATCGCCGCGTCAATCGCCGCGATGCCGCTGTTAGATTTGGGAGATGTCGCGAGCAAAATCGCCGCGTCCGCCAGCGGGATGCGTGCCTCCGGCAGGCCGAGCTGATTTGCCATATCCACACAGGATTTGACAATCGGCAGCGCCTGCGGATATGCCAGACCGATATCCTCCGCCGCAATGACCATGAGTCTGCGGCAGGCGGAAATCAAATCTCCGGACGCCAGCAGGCGCGCCAGATAATGCACCGCAGCATCGGGGTCTGAGCCGCGAATGGACTTTTGCAGACCGGATAAAATATCATAATGCTGGTCGCCGTCGCGGTCATAGCGCACACTGGAGCGCTGCGCCGCCTGCTGTGCGTCCTCCATCGTCACGGTGTCTCCGCCCGCGGTCTGCACGAGCAGTTCCACGGCATTGATGGCTTTTCTCACATCGCCGCCGCACGCCGCCGCAATGTAGGCGCAGACTTCTTCCGGTACGTGCAGCGAAGCATCCGCCAGAGAAAATGCGCGACGCACTGCGGGCTGAATGTCCGCCGCCTCAATCGGCTTGAACTCAAACACCGTGCTGCGGCTCAAAATCGCGTGAAACACGTAAAAATACGGATTTTCCGTCGTGGATGCAATGAGCGTAATGCGGCCGTCCTCGATAAACTCCAGCAGAGACTGCTGCTGTTTTTTGTTAAAATACTGAATCTCATCCAGATAAATCAGCGCGCCGTTCGGCGCCATCAGCGTGCCCAGCTCGTCAAAAATCTTTTTGATGTCCGCGATGGACGCGGTTGTCGCATTGAGCCGATACAGCTTGCGCTCGGTCTGTGCCGCGATAATCGAGGCAACCGTCGTTTTTCCCACACCGGACGGACCGTAAAAAATCATGTTTGGAATGTTGCCGCTCTCGACAATCCGGCGCAGCAAACCGGTTTGTCCCAGAATATGCGGCTGGCCAACCACATCCGCCAGTGTGGTTGGGCGGATACGGTCGGCCAGAGGCTGAAATTTCATGTTGTGTAATGCTTAGTACAGCGGGAACTGCTTGCAGATTTCCTCGACACCGGCGCGGATTGCGTCAGCCTTGTTGTCGAAGTCAAAGATTGCGTCAGCGATAAAGCCTGCAATCTTGTCCATCTCCGGCTCCTTGAAGCCGCGGGTGGTAACTGCCGGTGTGCCCAGACGAACACCGGAGGTTACGAACGGGCTGAGCGGCTCGTTCGGTACGGTGTTCTTGTTTGCGGTGATGTATACCGCATCCAGACGGTTCTGCAGCTCCTTACCGGTGATTTCGGTGCCGCGCAGGTCAACCAGCATCAGATGGTTGTCGGTGCCGCCGGAAACCAGCTTGACGCCGCGCTTGGTCAGACCTTCTGCAAGAGCCTGTGCGTTCTTGCGGATCTGTGCCTGATATTCCTTGAATTCCGGCTTGAGTGCTTCACCGAAGCAAACAGCCTTTGCAGCGATGATGTGCATGAGCGGGCCGCCCTGTGTGCCCGGGAAGATTGCGGAGTTCAGCTTCTTTGCCAGCGCTTCATCGTTGGTCAGAATGCAGCCGCCGCGCGGACCGCGCAGGGTCTTATGGGTGGTGGTGGTTACGACATCTGCGTACTCCATCGGGTTCTGGTGCTCGCCTGCTGCGACCAGACCTGCGATGTGCGCCATATCAACGAACAGATATGCGCCGACTTCCTTTGCAATCTCTGCAAACTTGTCGAAATGGATGGCACGCGGGTAAGCGGAAGCACCTGCAATGATCATCTTCGGCTTGTTCTCGATTGCCTTCTGGCGAACGTCCTCATAGTCGATGTAGCCGTTGTCATCTACGCCGTAAGCGACCATGTTGTACAGCTTACCCGACTGGTTTGCCGGAGAGCCGTGGGTCAGATGACCGCCGTTGTCCAGGCTCATGCCGAGAACCGTGTCGCCCGGCTGGCACAGTGCCTGATAGACAGCCATGTTTGCCTGTGCACCGGAGTGCGGCTGTACGTTTGCATACTTTGCGCCGAACAGCTTGCATACGCGCTCGATTGCCAGATTCTCTGCAATGTCAACACATTCGCAGCCGCCATAATAGCGCTTTCCCGGGTAGCCTTCTGCGTACTTGTTGGTCAGAACGGTGCCCATAGCCGCCATAACGGTCGGGGATACAATGTTTTCGGATGCGATCAGCTCAATGTTGCGGCACTGACGGTCGTACTCCTTGCGAACTGCTTCGCCCAGTTCCGGGTCCATGCTGGTGATAAAAGAAATGTTCTCTTCAATTCTCTGTTTTTCTGCCATCGTCTGAAATCCTCCATGTTCATAACACTACAGTATGAATTACACAAACAATCAGCTGTTTTTTTATTGTGTTAATTCTAATTAAAGCAGGATTCCCTATCTTTTGCAAGACAGTTTTTTGCTAATTTCATTTTTTCCGCTTCCTGCATCAAAATTTGTAAGATTTACCTGATTTTTTGTGCATTATTTGTGTTATAATGACAGGAGACTTTAGCGAGTCATATTTTTTGACACAAAAACCATCAAAAGGAGCTGATTGCATGTTGACCCCAGAACAGCGCGCCTGCGCCGCTGTCGAGCGGTTGGAGCGGGAATATCCTGACGCCATCTGTGCGCTGCAATATACCAAGGACTATGAGCTGCTGTTCGCCACGCGCCTGTCGGCGCAGTGCACGGACAAGCGCGTAAATATCATCACCAAGGATCTGTATGCGAAATTTCCGACGCTGGAATCCTTCGCCCTCGCCACGGAGGGAGAGATTGAACAAATCATCCGCCCGTGCGGGCTGGGCAACTCCAAGGCGCGGGACATTCACGCCGCCGCGGTCTATCTGCTGGAAATACATAACGGCAAAGTACCCGGCACGATGAAAGAGCTGCTCAAAATCCCCGGCGTCGGCCGCAAGACCGCCAATTTGATTCTCGGCGATTTATATCACCAGCCCGCGATTGTCACGGACACGCATTGCATCCGCCTCGCCAACCGCATCGGTCTGGTGGACGGCATCAAAGAGCCGGCAAAGGTCGAAAAGGCGCTGCGCCCGCTCATCCCGCCGGAAAAATCCAGCGATTTCTGTCACCGGCTGGTGCTGCACGGCAGAGACGTCTGCACGGCGCGCAAGCCGTACTGCGAGCGCTGCTGTCTCAAGGACATCTGCAAAACCGGCAGCGAGACATAATTTCCCTATCCGCACAGCAAAAAAGAGGATTGGCAGCCGCCAATCCTCTTTTTTTATGCGCTCACAGCTGCGCGTCCAGTTCTTCTTCTGCCGAAACGACGAGCGGGCCAATCGGCTCGAGCGCCGCAAACTTTTCCTTGTTCGCCTCGTAAATCATGCGCAGACCGGTCAGCGTCAAATTGGCATCGACATCGGTAATCGTGTCGCAGTACTCCGCCATCATGCGGCCCATGCCGCCGGTCGCCACGACGCGGCAGCTGCCGTTGATTTCCGCCTTCATCTCGTGCACAATGCCCTGAATTGCGCCCGCGTAGCCGCGCACGGCACCCGACTGCATGCTCATGACGGTATTGGTGCCAATTGCCTTTTCCGGCCGCACAATGTCCACGCGCGGCAGCTTGGAGGCCTTCTGGAACAGCGCTTCCATGGCAACCTTGATGCCGGGGAAAATGGCGCCGCCGCAGTACGCGCCGGTCTCGTCGATGACGTCAAACGTTGTCGCCGTGCCAATGTCAATGATGATGAGCGGTGCGCCGTATTTTTGAATCGCAGAGACCGCGTTGACCAGACGGTCAATGCCGACCTCCCGCGGGTTGTCATAACGGTTTACCAGACCGGTATCCACGTCTTTGCCGACAATCATCGGGCGCACGCCAATGTACTTGCGAATCGCGTTGATGAGCGTGTACATGACCGGCGGCACGACCGAAGCCACAATGACCGCCTCCGTGTCCGCCGTCTGCAGACCCAAGAACGAATAGTACATGTGAATCTGCATGCCGAGCTCATCCGATGTGCGCTCCGCCGTCGTGGACAGGCGGAAGCTGCCGATGAGCTCTTCGTCTTTATAAATGCCAAAAACCGTATTGGTATTGCCTACGTCAATCGCCAATAGCATATTTCATTCCTCTTTCCCAACGGTTGCTGTGCTCAAAGCCAGAGCCGTTTCTTCTTTGTGTTTTTCAAATAAATCAGCTCCGGCTGCACGCGGTCTCCTGCAATCGTGAGCCGCAGATACGACGGCGGCTGTGCGGTATACGGCATGCTGATGCTGCCCGGATTCGCCACCAAAACGCCGTCCTCCTCATGCATCTCCGCGCGGTGCGTGTGTCCGTACAGCGCGACCTGACAGCCGGCTTGCTGCGCCTCCTGCGTCAGCCGCTTGGTATTGCGCCGCACGCCAAACAAATGTCCGTGTGTCAAGAACATCCGCACCTGCTCCGCACAGACCACCAGACTGTTCGGCGTCTCGTCATCGCCCCAGTCATTGTTGCCGCGCACGCTGTACACGGGCAGCTCCGGATAGACAAACCGGATGTCCTCCACATCACACACCAAATCGCCCAAATGCGCGACGGCGTCCGGCTTTTCCTCGTCAATCAGCGCGAGCATGTCCGTGATATTGGCGCGATGCGAATCGGAAAATACGAGCAGTTTCATCTTCATTTCCCCCGTAGCCAGATAGTATCTTTCATGACTATACACTATTTTTTTCAGAAAGTCAAAGAACAATTGCGCATCGCGCCGCGTATACTGCATCGAAACCCATTGCGCAGGAGGTATTTCTATGCAGCACAACGATTTGGACGCGCTGATTCGGCAAATTTCCCAGCAATGCGGCGACCCCGCCGCGGCCGCCCGCCTGAAGGCGCGCATGCAAAATCCGGAGCAGCAGCGCGCGGCGCGCAGCATGCTCCGGCAGCACGGCGCCAGTCTGGAGCAGGCGATGCAGCACATGCAGGCAGGCGACACGGAAGGCGCCAAGCAAATCATGCAGCGCACGATGCAGACGCCGGAGGGCGCACAGCTCGCGCAGCAAATCGCCCGTCTGATGGGACGGTGAGCCTATTTGGAACCCGCTGATCTGTTATCCAATCTGCTTCAGGACCCCGATGCCATGCAAAAGCTGTCCGGCATGGCGGCGCAGCTGCTGGGCAGCGATGCAGACGCGCCCGCGGAAACCGCCGCGCCGCCGCGCGGGACGGATGCGGCGCGCATACAGCTGCTGCATGCTCTGCGCCCGTTTTTGTCGGAAAACACCCGCGCGCAAATCGCGCACGCCGAACGCATTCTCTCTCTGGCGCGTATGACAAAAACAGCCGTCCGGCAGGTTCTTCCGCCGGACGGCCGCACAAAGGAGTTGTAGCGCATGTATAACAAATATTTGCAGACTGCCTGCCCGCCGCCGGACGCACCGCCGTGTCCGCCGCCCGAGCGGCAGGAATCCGGCAGCATCTTGTCCTCTCTGGGCAGTCTGTTCGGCAAAGAGGGCGGTCTGAGCCGCCTGTTCGAGCAGGACACCCTGCTGGTTCTGCTCATCCTGTACGTTCTGCTCAAGGACGAAACCGGCGGCATTGACCATGATTTGCTGCTGCTCGCAGGCATTTTCCTGCTCATCGGCGTATAACGCTCAAAAGCCCTCCCGATGCACGAGCTGGTACAGCAGCGCATTGACAATCGCCGCCGCGACATTGCTACCGCCCTTGCGTCCGCGCGCAACGATATGCGGCGCCTGCGACTGCAAAATCAGCTCTTTGGACTCCACCACATTGACAAAGCCGACCGGCACGCCGATAATCAGCTCCGGCTGCAAATTCTGCTCCCGCATTAGGCGATCCAGCTCAATGAGCGCAGTCGGCGCATTGCCGATGGCAAAAATCACCGGTACATCCAGCTTGGCGGCGCGTTCCATCGAGACGGTGGAGCGCGTCACGCCGCGCTGCTTGGCTTCCTCCGCGACATCGGCATCTGCGACAAAGCAGTGCACCTCTCCGCCGAATTTCGCCAGCGTCTTTTTGTTGATGCCCGCCTTGACCATATTGGTATCCGTCACGATGTGGGCGCCGTTTCGGATGGCTTCCAGCGCGCGCGGCACCGCGCCCTCGGAAAACACCAAATTGTCCGCATAGTCAAAATCCGCCGAGGTGTGAATGACGCGCTTGACAACCAAGCCAATTTCCTCCGGAAACACGCGGTCGCCCAGTTCCTCCGTGATAATCGCAAAGCTGCGCTTTTCGATGTCCGCCGGTTTGATAATTTCAAAATCCATTTGTCTCCCTACCTCTCGATTCCGCGGCGCGCCGTGATGCCCTTGTCATACGGATGCCGTATTTTTTTCATCTCTGTGATATAATCCGCCAAATCCAGCAGCGCCTGCGGCGGATTGCGTCCGGTCAGGACAACCTCCAGCTCCGGCGGGCGCGCCTGTATCAACGACACCAGCTCATCTGTATCCACCATGCCTGTCGTGCACGCCGCCATGATTTCATCCAGTACCAGCATACGCAGATGCTGGGTGTCCGCAAACGCCTGCCGCAGCAATTGTGTGTGATCGCGCGCTGCCTGCGCCTTTTCCGCCGCGTTCATCTGGAATGTAAACTTGGTTCCCTGCTTGGCGCGCAGCAGCTCCACGTTGTCAAATTGCTGCATGGCGGTCACCTCGCCGCTGTCGCCGCTCTTGAGAAATTGGGCGATGCGCACCCGCGCGCCGGTGCCCGCGCAGCGCAGGGCAAGCCCAAACGCACAGGTCGTTTTTCCCTTGCCGTCGCCGCAGTAAATATGAACAAGTCCCTGTTCCATCTCACACCTCCCGATTGAGAATGCGGTAAATGGCATCCATGTCCAGCGCTTCGCGCACGGCATCCGCGAGCAGGTCATACTGCTGCTGCTTATACGTCTCCGCGTCGAATGTCTGTACATCGTGCGCGGACAATCCCTTGCTCTCCAGCAGTGCCGTGACAAGGGTGCGGCTGACCTCCTCGCGGTCGAACACGCCGTGCACATACGTGCCGTAACAGCTGCCACACTGGGCGCCGTCCACAACCGGCCGCGTGCCGCGCTGGATTTCCGAAAAATTATCCGCCTCCGGCTCATAGGTCGTCTCGCCCATGTGAATTTCATAGCCGTCAATGTGTACGCCGGTCAGGGCGGCAAACATGCCGGTGAGATGCCCGATTGCGCCGTGCACCTGTGTCGTGGTTTTGTCCGCGCAGAATGTCGTGTGCACCGGCAGCAGACCCATGCCGTCCATCGCGCCGCCCGCCTCGACATGCGCGGGGTCAGACAGCGTCAGACCCATCATCTGATAGCCGCCGCAGATGCCGAACACCGGCTTGCCCGCCGCGGCATACTGCTTGATGGCTGCCTCCAAGCCGTTCTGCCGCATCCACTTCAAATCGTCCATGGTGTTTTTGCTGCCCGGCAGCAAAATCAAATCCGGCTGCTTGAGCTCTGCCGCCCGCGTGACATAGCGCACGGACACGCCAGGTATGCGTTCGAGCGGCGCAAAATCGGTAAAATTCGAGATGCGCGGCAGGCGAATGACCGCCAAATCCAGCAGCGCCGGTGTCTGCTTGGACTGCAGGCGCTCGGACAGGCTGTCCTCGTCGTCAATGTCCACATGCAAGTACGGAATCACGCCGACAAACGGAATCGACAGCTTGTCCTGCATCATGTCCAGACCCGGCTTGAGAATGTCGACGTCGCCGCGGAATTTATTGATAATCAAGCCCTTGATGCGCTTCTGCTCCTCCGGCTGCAGCAGCGCAACCGTGCCATACAGCGAGGCGAACACGCCGCCGCGGTCAATGTCTCCGACGAGCAGCACCGGCGCGTCCACCATTTCCGCCATACCCATATTCACAATGTCATTTTCGCGCAGATTGATTTCCGCCGGAGAGCCTGCGCCCTCGATGACAATGACATCGTATTCCTCCGACAGACTGTTGTACGCCTGCAAAATATCCGGAATCAGCTGTTTTTTATACGGATAATAGTCTTTTGCCGCCATCGTGCCACGCGCCACGCCGTTGACGATGATCTGGGAGCCGCAGTCGCTGGTCGGCTTGAGCAAAATCGGATTCATGCGCACATCCGGTGCGATGCCTGCGGCTTCTGCCTGCATGACCTGCGCGCGTCCCATCTCGGCGCCGTCCGCCGTGATAAACGAATTCAGCGCCATGTTCTGCGACTTAAACGGCGCCGCCTTGAGCCCGTCCTGTCGAAAAATGCGGCACAATGCCGCAACCGTCAGGCTCTTGCCCGCATTGGATGTCGTGCCCTGTACCATGATTACCTTTGCCATGCCGATTCCTCCTTCAGCTGCCGCAGCGTGTGCAGCAGCACAAAATTCTCCGTCTCATTGCGCACCGCGATGCGGAACCATGTGTCATCCAGCCCGTGATAGTTCGCGCACGAGCGAATGAGAATGCCGCGGTCGTGCAGCCGCCGCTGCAAATCCGGTATGCACAAATTGCGAAACAGCAGATAATTCACCTGTCCGTCTATGACGTGCAGCCCCAAATCCTCCAAGCCGCGCCGGAGCGCCGCGCGCTGCCGCGCGACATACGCGCGTGTTTTGCGCGGAAAATTCGTGTCCTGCGCCGCCGCGATGCCGCACGCCTGCGCAATGCCGGACACCGACCACGGTGCCCCCGCTTCATACAGCCGGTCAACCAGCTGCCGATCCGCCGACAGGCAGTATCCTAAGCGAATGCCCGGCATCGCGTACATCTTGGTAAATGACCGCAGCAAAATCAAATGCGGGTTGTCCGCCAGCTGGTCTGTCAGCACGCTGTGTTCCGGCTCACAAAGAAAATCATGGAAGCACTCGTCGACAAGCAGCCGCGCGCCGACCTCGGCGCAGCGTTCCATTCCTTTCTTTACCAGCCCTTTCGGCGTGAGTAAACCGGTCGGATTGTTGGGATTGCACAGCACAACCAGATCGATGTCCGGTGTGACGGCGTCCCAATACGTCTGTGTGACCATCAAATCCTTACCTAACGGAAATCGCACGATCTCACTGCCAACCAGCCGCGCCGCCTCCTCATACTCCGCGAACGTCGGCGCGGGCAGCAGAATTTTTTTCGGCGCCAGCGTCAGCATCAGGCGGTACAGCACATCGGCGGCGCCGTTGCCGCAGAAAACCTGCTGCGGCGTGACGGCATTGCGCGCGGCAATCGCCCGCCGCAGGGCGCGGCAAAACGGATCCGGATAGTGCAGACAGCCCGCAATCGCCTGCTGCGCCGCCTCGCGCACGCTGTCCGGCATGCCGAGCGGATTGATATTTGCCGAAAAGTCCAGCGGCTCCTCGTTCCAGTTGTCGGCGTAAATATCGCCGCCGTGTATGTGCTTCATGTTACCACCCCAGTCTCCAGCCGATGACACATCGAACCGCACACAGCACGCACACGGCAGCCGCCGATGACACGTACATCAGGTGATTGGTGCGCACAATGTCCTTGGGTTCAATCGGGCGCTTGGCATCGCCCAGTGTCGGTTTCTCATACAGTTTTCCAAAATAATACGCATTACCCGCGAGCTGCACGCCGAGGGCACCGGCGCACGCAGCTTCCGTCTGCGCCGAATTCGGGCTAGCGTGCTGTAAGCGGTCGCGCTTGAAGCACGTCCACGCGCCCTTGGCGTCCAATCCCGCCGGTTTTGCGCACAGCACGAACAGCAGGCCGCTCAGACGCGCCGGAATGAAGTTCCAAACATCGTCCATCTTGGCGGAAAAGCGTCCGAAATACAAAAATTCCTCGTTTTTATAGCCCACCATCGAGTCCAGCGTGTTGACCGCTTTGTAGGCGAAGCCGAGCGGCGCGCCGCCGAGCAGCAAAAACACAAGCGGCGCAATGACGCCGTCACTGGTGTTTTCCGCCACAGTCTCCACCGTCGCCTTTGTCACCTGCGCCGCATCCAGCTGCGCGGTGTCGCGGCCGACAATCCACGAGACATACTTGCGCGCCGCCTGCAAATCGCCCTTGCGCAGGGCGCGGTAGACGCGCAGCGCCGCCTGCTTGAGTGACTTTGCCGCGAAAATCTGCCAGCAGAACAGCACCTCGATGGCAAATGCCAGCGCTGGATGCAGCAGACCCGCCGCATACAAAATCGCCGCCGGAATCAGCCAAGACGGAATCACAACGGCAATCCACAGCACTGCGCCCGCCCAAAGCTGTCCGCGCGCGCTGTCCGGAAACCACGCGCGCAGGCGCTTTTTCCAAAACGAAATCATCGTGCCGATGCCCATAATCGGATGCCACAGGCGTTCCGGATCACCGAGCACGCAGTCGAGTAAAAAGCCGAGAAATACGGCCGCTGCTGTTGTCATGATGCCCCCTTGATACACGTGGCGATGCCGCAGTACACGCGATACACGCGGTCTGCCTTCGCCGCAATGTCACAGCACAATCTGCCGGTGCACTCGCGCCATGCGCGTTCTGATGCGTCCATCGGGACGACACCGCCGCCGACTTCCTGGCACACGACGGTTTTGCCCGCGAACTCCGCCGCCTGCGGCAGCGCCGTGTTGTCGCGCAGTGCGCGCTGCACGCGCACATGCAAATCATCTATGATATCTTGTTCCGGCGACAGCGTGCGCGCAAAGGCGCTTTTGCCCTGCGCCGCGCCGCCGATAATGAGTATTGTCATGCTTGTTTCCTTTCTCACCGCAGAGCAATGCCGCCGATGACCGCACACAGCAGCGTCACCGTCTCACACACGGTAATGCACATGCCGCACAAATCACCCGTGATGCCGCCGAAATTTTTGCGGCACATGCGCACGTGGAACACATAAAACACGGCGCACGCGGCAGCTGCCAGCACACCGATGCCGTGCGCCGCACAAATCGCCAGCACCGCCAGCGCCAGCTCCCACACGAACATGACGCGGCTGACGCGCTTTTTGTCCGCGTTGTCCGCAAACAAATGCGCAAGACCGGAATTTTTGGCGCAGGTCTGTGTGACAATCATGCCGCCGCCCAAGGCGCGAGCGCCTGCATAGCCGAACAGCAGCAGCTTGGCGCTCGCCGGTGTCTCATACACCTGCGCAAACAGGCCGAGCTGCGCGACGAGCAGCGCGACGATCCACAAAATGGCAAAGGCGCCGACATGGGGATCTTTTAAAATTTCCAGCCGCTTTTCTCTGTCTCCATACGAGCACAGCGCGTCACAGGTGTCCACAAAGCCGTCCAGATGAATGCCGCCGGTAATCACAACCGGAATCAATACCGCGCCCGCCGCATACAGCAGACTAGATAACGCCAGCTTTCCCGCCAGCAGCAGCCAGCCGTACTCGCATGCGCCGACCAGCACGCCGATGAGCGGCAGAAAGCCCAGCGCATACCGCATGGTGCTGCGTTTCCATTCGATTTGGGGCAGCGGCAGCGCGGAATACAACCCAAACGCCACCAGCAGACCACCAAACAACTCTCCTATCATATGTTTTCCCTCTTTTTGTGTACAATTGGAATGCCGCACACGCTCTCCACGACCCAGTCCGCCTGTGCGGCGAGAAGCTGGTTCATGCGTCCGAGCGCGTGCAGATAGCGCATGGTCCATGCGTCATACGTCACGCCGTCAGTGAAAATATCGTTGCTGACGACAACCACGTGTTCACACGATGCCTGTAACGCACGAATACCCGAAACAATGCTTTGTTCCCAGTGCTCTCCCGCGCCGTCCGGCGAAAACATCTCGTTCGCCAGCGCATTGCTCATGCACTCGAACAGTGCCGCGGCGTAGCCGTCCGGCACCGTCATCGTGTCGAACCGCTTGGCGTGCTCCAGTGTTGTAAATCCTTTTCCCGCGCGCAGGGCGCGATGGCGGGCAATGCGCTTTTGCGCTTCTTCACCCTCTGTTTCCATCGCCGCCACATACAGCATCGGCTTTCCCTTCGCCAATTCACAGACGATGCGTTCCGCCAGCTCGGATTTTCCGCTGGCGGCGCCTCCCGTTACCAGTACCAGCATCGGCTCAGGAAAGCGGCTGATACGCTTCGATGTTGCTGTCATCGAACGTATTGCCGTTGCAGTACAGCGAGGCGGCGGCGTCCAGCATGCCGAACAGCAGCACCGCACCGGTGCCCTCGCCCAGCGCCATGTGCGCGTCGATTATCGGCTTGACGTCCAATGCCTGCTCGAGCAGCACGCCCGCCGGTTCTGCCGTGTGATGCGAGGCGATGAGATAGTCGCGCACAGTCGGACACAACCGCACGGCGCACAGCGCCGCCGCAGAGGCAATCACGCCGTCTATAATCATCGGCAGGCCGCACAGTGCGCCGCCCAAAAACAGGCCGGTCAGACCGCACAAATCATAGCCGCCGACCTTGCTCAGAATGTCAATCGGGTCGTGTTGATTCGGCTGCCATTGCTCCAATGCGCGTGTGACCACTTGAATTTTGCGTTGGAGACCTTCCGAGGTCAAGCCCGAGCCGCGTCCGGTCACCAATTCTACCGGCGCATGCAGCAGCGCCGCGGTGACTGCCGCCGTCGAGGTCGTGTTGCCGATGCCCATTTCGCCGGTCGCAACGACGTCATAGCCGTGCTGCCTACACAGCAGGGCGGTCTCAATGCCGACGTCAATCGCCTGCACGGCTTGGTCGCGCGACATCGCCGGCTGTTTGGCAAAATTGTGCGTGCCGCGGGCAATCTTGCGATGCACAACGCCGCTGCCGTGAATGTCGCTCGCCACGCCGATATCCACCGGAATGACGTCCGCTCCGGCGGCATGCGCCATATGGCAGACGGTAGACGTGCCCTTGCCCAAATTTTCTGTGATAATCTGGGTGACATCCTGTCCCGACTGAGAAATTCCCTCTGCTACAACGCCGTTGTCTGCACACATGACAACCACTGCCTTGTTGCGCAGATCGATGCGCGGCGTGCGGCAAATGCCCGCAATCCGGATGAGGATGTCCTCCAAATCACCCAGTCCGTGCAGCGGCTTGGCGAGAGCATCCCAATGCTGCTTCGCCTGCGCCATCGCTTCCGCATCCAGCGGCGGAATGCGTTCGAGTACCTGTTCCAGTGTCATCGTTTCGCCTCCTGATGATAGGTTTGACACCTGTGTAAAAAGCGCTGCGCCGCCGGAACATTGCCCGCAAAATGTATGTGCGGATAGCCCGCGTGCAGCGTGTCAGACGCATGGATGCACTGCCAGCCGCGCGTGCGCAGCGGCTTTTGCGCGGAAAAATCCGCGCCCGGCTGCGTGCTCTGTGCGTAGTGAAATTCGTGTGCGGTCAGGGTCTCACCCTGTCTGCACAGCAGCGAATCGCTGTTTGCCGTCAGCGTGATATAGCCGAACTGCTTCAGTCTGCTGCCCATCTGCGCCGTGCCGCCGCAGATGTCCGCCATCGGCACGCCGGTGAGCGTCTTGTGCAGCAGCAAAAAGCCGCCGCACTCGGCAATGGTCGGCATACCGCCCGCAATCGCCGCGCGAAGCTGCGCCAGCATCGTGCAGTTGGCGCCCAGCTGCTGCGCGTACAGCTCCGGATAGCCGCCGCACAGATACAATCCGTCCAACTTCTCCGGTAAATGCGCATCGTGCAGCGGAGAGAACGGCACGAGCTGTGCGCCCATGCGCGTCAGCACATCGAGACTGTCCGCGTAATCAAAGCAAAACGCCTCGTCGCGCGCCACGCCGATGCGCAGCCCCGTCCCGCAGACCGGCACCGGCGGCAGCTGCTCTTGCAGCTCCGGTGCCGTGCGGGCAAGGGCGAGCAGCGCATCCAGCTGCAGGCCGTCGCGCGCGTGGCGCGCGAGCGCCTGCATTTTCTGTTTGAGATTTTGGATTTCGCCCGCCGTGATCAGTCCCAAATGGCGGCTCTCCACCGCACACGCCGCATCGGTCGGCATCGCGCCGAACACAGACAAACCGGTGTTTTGCTCGACAATGCCCGCATAGTAATCGGTCATGCGCGGCGAAATGCCGTTCAAAATCACGCCGCGGATGGTATTTTGTTCAAATTGCAAAAAGCCGCGCAGCAGTGCCGCCAGCGTCAGCGACATGCCCTTGGCGGAGACGACGAGCACGGTCGGGGACTGCGTGAGCCGCGCGATGTCCGCCGTTGAATTTTCGCTGCTTGTGCCGGCAAGCCCGTCATAGTAGCCCATGACGCCTTCGATCACGGAAATATCGCGCCCCGCGCTATGCTGCAGCAGCGCAGGAACTTGTTCCCGCCCGCACAAAAACGCGTCCAGATTGCGCGAGCGCGTGCCGATAATCCTGCTGTGGAACATCGGGTCGATGTAATCCGGTCCGCATTTGAATGCCGCCGTATCCAGTCCCCGTTCCACAAAGGCCTGCAGCAGCGCGCAGGTGATTGTCGTCTTGCCGCAGCCGCTTCCCGTGCCGCCGATAACCAGCCGCGGCGCACGCGCGCTCACAGATTGCCTCCGATCAGATACACCGGATTTTGCGCCGTCATCATGTGATAGCGCGCGACCTTCTTCGCCCGCGAGACATTGACACAGGAGATTTCCACAGCGAAGCCGTTACGCTCCAGTGCCTCTATCGCCTCATGCAGGCTTTCCAGCGCAATCGCCGTGATGAGCACGCGGACATGGGGATTTTTGCGCTTGAGCGCGCACACAATCTCCGCCATGTTGCCGCGGCTGCCGCCGATAAACGCGCAATCCGGTATCGGAAGCTGTTCCAAGCCGTCCGGTGCCATTGCCTGTACAATCTGCGTGTTGTAGCAGCCGGTGTGTGCGCGGTTGCGGTGCAGCAGCTCGACGGCCTCCGGCTTGCACTCCACGGCATAGACCATGCCGCGCGCGGCGTGCCGCGCCAGCTCCATCGTGACGGAGCCGGTGCCCGCGCCGATGTCATACACGGTCTCATCCGGTTTGACGGACAGCAGACTAGCAGCCAGCCAGCGCACCTCCTGCTTGGTCATCGGCACCTCTCCGCGCACGAAATCGCTGTCGCGCAGGGCGCGGCTGCTGTCGGTCGGACGGTCGTTTTGCGTCATCATCACGCACAAATCGCCAAACGTCTCGCGCGCCAGCTGCTCCGGTGTGCCGGAAACCAATCGTTCGGTCTCTGCGCCGAGATTTTCCGCGATACACACCGTGATATGCGTCAGACCGGCATCGGCAAGCCGCTGACACAGCACATGCGCCTTGTTTTCGCCGCCCGTGAGCATGATGACCTTCCGGTTGTAGCTGACAGGCGCCAGCAGCGCACCGGAGCGCCCGTGCAGGCTGAGCAGGACGGCATCGTCATACGCGGTGTGAAACCGCGCACAAAACAGCTGAATGCTGCTGATGCCGGGCAGAACTTCCACCGTGCCGCTGCCGCACAGCTTTTGCGTCAGCGACTTCGCCGCGCTGTAAAAGCCGGTGTCCCCGCTGAGCAAAATCGCAACGGTTCCCGTGCTGCCCTGCGCCCGCTGCGCGAGCTGAGAAAACGCCAGCGTCTGCACGTCCGCCCGCACGGACGTCAGACCGTCCGCCAGCCTTCCGGTGGACAGCACAATATCCGCGCGCTGTATCGCCTGCCGCGCCTGCTGCGTCAGCATGGCTTCAGTTCCCATACCGGCGCCAATCAAGAAATACGTATTCATGCGTTTGCCATGGCAGCCAGCGTCTTTTCTGCAGCCGCTGCCGTTGCATCCAGATCCGCCTGCGTGTGTGCATTGCCGACAAACATGGCTTCAAACTGTGCCGGAGCCAAATAAATCTTCTGTGCCAGCATATGGCGGAAATACTCTGCGTATCGTGCCACATCACTGGACTTCGCGCCCGCAAAATTGGTCACCGGCTGCTCGGTAAAGAACACGCTGAGCAGCGAGCCGATCTGGTTGACCGTCGTGCCCGCGTGGTACTTGTCCTCCAGCGCGCGCAGCTGATTCGCCAGCCAAGTCGTGTTGGTTTCAATTTTCGTATAGACCTCCGGATGGTCGTTGAGATAGGTCAGCTGGGTGATGCCCGCCGCCATTGCCACCGGATTGCCGGACAGGGTGCCCGCCTGATAAATCGGGCCGGTCGGTGCGACCTGCTCCATCAGCTCGCGGCTGCCCGCGAAGGCGCCGACCGGCATGCCGCCGCCGATAATCTTGCCAAACGTCACAAGATCCGCCTTGACGCCAAAATATTCCTGTGCGCCGCCGCGCGCCAGACGGAAGCCCGTGATGACCTCGTCAAAAATCAGCAGCGCATGATATTCATCACACAGCGCGCGCAGACCTTCCAAAAAGCCCTGTGCCGGCGGCACAACGCCCATATTCGCTGCGACCGGCTCGACAATCACTGCCGCCACCTGTCCCTTGTTTGCTTGCAGCAGACGCTCGACGCTGCCCAAATCGTTGTATGTCGCCGTCAGCGTGTCGCCTGCCACCGCCGCCGGAACACCGGCGGAATCCGGTCTGCCGCCGGTCAGCGCACCGGAGCCTGCTTTGACGAGCATGGCATCCGAGTGTCCGTGATAGCAGCCCTCAAACTTGATGATTTTATCCTTTCCGGTTGCGCCGCGTGCGACACGCACCGCGCTCATGACCGCCTCCGTGCCGGAGTTGACCATGCGAACCATCTCGATATTCGGCACCATGGACACGACCAGATTCGCCAAATCCGTCTCGCGCTCGGTCGGCGCGCCAAAGCTCAGACCGTTTTGCATGGTCTGCTCAACCGCACGCAGCACCTGCGGGTTGGCGTGTCCCAAAATCATCGGGCCCCAAGAGCCGACATAATCAATGTACTGTACGCCGTCCACGTCCGTGATGTAGGCGCCCTTTGCGGACTGGATAAAGCGCGGCGTCATGCCGACCGCGCGGTAGGCGCGCACCGGACTGTTCACGCCGCCCGGCATCACCTTTTGTGCCTGTTCAAACAGCTTTTCCGAGGTATCCATCAGCCAATATCTCCCTTCTTCATTGCCTGTGCCAGTTCCTTGGCATAGTAGGTAATCAAAATTTCTGCGCCTGCGCGGTAAATGCTCAGCGCAGACTCGCACATAATGCGGTACTCGTCGACAAGATCCGCCGCCGCTGCCGCCTTAATCATGGCGTATTCGCCGCTGACCGAATACGCGGCGAGCGGCACATCAAAGCGCTCCTTCGCCTTGACGATGATGTCCAGATAGCTGAGTGCAGGCTTGACCATGATGATGTCCGCGCCCTCCTGCACATCCAGCTGGCACTCCAGCATCGCTTCGCGGCTGTTGTGCGGATCCATCTGATACGACTTTCTGTCACCAAACGACGGAGCAGAGCCTGCGGCATCGCGGAACGGGCCGTAAAATGCCGAGGCATATTTTGCGGAATACGCCATAATCGGGATGTTGATAAAGCCGTTGTCATCGAGAATCTTGCGAATCGCAGCGACACGGCCGTCCATCATGTCGGACGGCGCAACCATGTCCGCGCCCGCCTGTGCGTGCGACAGCGCAATCTTTGCCAGACACTCCAGCGTCTTATCGTTGTCCACATAGTGGTCGCACAAAATGCCGCAGTGGCCGTGCGAGGTGTACTCACACATGCACACGTCGGTAATCACATAAAAATCCGGATACTCCGCCTTGATGGCGCGGATTGCCTGCTGTACAATGCCGTTTTCCGCCCATGCGCCGGATCCGATTTCGTCCTTGTGCGCCGGCAGACCGAACAGCATGACCTTTTCCACGCCCGCTTGGATGCACTCCTCGATGGCCTCACAGATGCGGTCGGGAGACCACTGGAACTGACCCGGCAGCGATGCAATCGGGTTTTTGATGTTCTCGCCCTCAATCGCAAAAATCGGATAAATCAGACTGGACGGAGACATGCGGGTTTCGCGCATCATTGAGCGAAGGGTCGGGCTGGTGCGCAGTCTGCGCGGACGATTGATTAAATTCATAGTTGTTGTTCCTCCAAAAGTCGAGACAGCATGGCGTCAATGGTGGCGCTGGTTGCTGTGATGGTTTGCATACCGGCGGATTTTGCCGCCTGTTCTGTCATCGCTCCGATGCACAGCGCGCGGAAACCGGAAATATCCGTTCCCTCCGGCAGGCTGCTGACAAAGCCCCTGACCGTGGACGCACTGGTGAACGTGACATAATCTATTTCTCCTGCGGACAGAGCCTGTGCCATGTCCGCACTGTTTTCGTTGTAATACAGCGTCTCATAAATCGGCACATCGTCAAACGGGATGCACGCCTCTCCCAGCTGCATCGGCAGCTCCGCAGAGCCCTGCGCAGCGCGCAGCAGCAGTACGCGGTCTCCCTCACCGACCAGACGCACCAATCCCTCTGCGAGATGCACGGAATCGTAAACCGCTGGCATATAGTCTGCGCGCAGACCGTGCGCTTTGAGCGCTTTGGCGGTGGCAGAGCCGATGACAGCGAGCTTCATGTGCGCGAGATTGCGCATATCCATGTCCGCCGCATCCAGCAGCTGAATCAGCGTTTCCACGCCGGTCGGGCTGGTGAGCACGAGCCAGCTGTACTGGTCAATGGACGCGAGCGCTTCGACAACCGGCATATTCGGCCAGATGGTCTTTGTCTCGATGCACGGATAGGAAATCACGTGAGCGCCGAGCGCGCGCAGCTTATCGGTCAGCGTGCCCGCGCGGTTTTTCGGACGGGTGACGGCAACCGTGACGCCGTGCAGCGGTGTGCGGCTGAACCAGTCAAACGAATCCGACAGCGCACACACCGCGCCGACAACCAAAATTGCCGGACTGGTGATGTGCTCCTCCTGCATGCGGCGGGTCAGCGTGCCAACCGTTGCCACCAGCTTGCGCTGTGTGGGCAGCGTGCCGCGCTCAATCATCGCCGCAGGCATATTCTCCGCCATGCCCGCCTGCATGAGACCGGACAAAATCATCGGCGTGCTGCTGACGCTCATCAAAAACACCAGCGTGCCGCGATGGCGCACAAGCGCTTCAAAATCCAGATTGAGCTGTCCGTTTTGCTTGGCGTGTCCGGTGATGATGTGCACGGACGAGGTGAAATCCCGATGCGTCACCGGAATGCCCGCGTATGCCGGTACGGACAGCGCGCTGGTCACGCCGGGCACGACCTCAAACGGAATGTTGTGCTGCTCGAGCAGCTCCAGCTCCTCACCGCCGCGGCCGAACAAAAAGCAGTCACCGCCCTTGAGGCGCACGACGTTTTTGCCCTCCTGTGCCTTTTCCAGCAAAATCTCATTGATGCGCCACTGCGGCACCGGATGACAATTGCTCTTTTTGCCGACATCTATTTTTTCGGCGTTTGCCGGCATCAGCGCGAGAATTTCCGGCCCTACCAGCCGGTCATAGACCACCACTTCGGCGTCTAAAATCGCCTGTCTGCCCTTGACGGTGAGCAGTCCCGGATCTCCCGGCCCTGCACCGACCAGTGTTACCTTACCCATGCTTGCTTCCTTTCATCTGTTGTGCCAGCTGTGCGGCACGTGCTTGCGCCTGCTCTCTCGGACAGGTGATGGTCTCTCGCGCGGAATACGTTCTGTCCTCTGACACATACAGTCCCGTCAGGCGCATCGTGTCCGCGTTGGTCAGCTGCGCGAAGGCAGCGACCGGAGACGAACAGCCGCCGTCCAGTGCGCGGATAAACGCGCGCTCCGCCATGGCGCAGTCCCAAGCATCCGCATCGTGGAAGCCTTTGAGACATGCCGTGTCAAAGCCCTTTCTCGTCTGCACGGCGAGCACGCCCTGACAGGCGGACGGAAGCAGCTCCTCCGGTGTGAACACGCGGTAAATGCGGTCATCCAGTCCCAGCCGATGCAGACCCGCCTGTGCGAGCACCAGTGCGCCGTATTCGCCGCTGTCCAGCTTGCGCAGGCGCGTCTGAATGTTGCCGCGTACCGGCTTGATGTCGATATGGGGATACATCGCATGCAGCTGCACGGTGCGCCGCGCGGACGCACAGCCCACCGGCTTGGTCTGATCCCACTGCGTGCAGCCCTCCGGCAGCACCAAGACGTCATACGGCGTCTCGCGGCCGGATACCGCCGCCAGCGGCAAATCCGGATGCAGCTGCGCCGGCAAATCCTTCATCGAATGTACGGTGAGGTCTACCTCTCCCGCCAGCAGGGCGCGATCCAGCTCCTTGACAAACAGACCCTTTCCGCCCACCTTGTCCAGCGTCCGGTCTAAAATTTTATCTCCTGTGGTCTTCATCGTGACCAGTTCTATCTGTATCGAGGGGTCACAGGCGCGCATGGCCTCTATGACCAGTTCACTTTGTATGACAGCGAGCTTGGATTCCCGACTGCCCACGCGAATGATTCGGCTCATTCCTGTTCCTCCTTGAGTATGGCTTCTATTTTTTTTGCGGTGCGCGCGGTCTTTTTGTGGTCGCTGCCGTCAGACACAAGACCGACGGACAGCCCGTTGCCCGTGCGCACGGCGGGAAAGAAAAACGAGCAGGCGGTTCTGTCATCTGCCGTGCTGATAAAAATGCGCTCCCGCTGACACAGCTCGTAAATCTCATGATTGAGCGCGTGATTGTCGGTCGCAGCGGTGACCAGAAACGCCCCGCGAATGTCCTGCGGCTCAAACGCCCGTCTGATGTGCTGCGCGCCCGCCGGTGCTTCGCCCTCCGGCGCGACAACGATGACGCGCGCGCCGTATCGCAGCAGAACCTCGGCGCGGTGCGCGCCGATTGCTCCGCAGCCCACGACAACACAGGTCTTATCCGTCAAATCGACAAACAGCGGAAACCGCGGCGGCTTCTCGCCGAGCAGCAAATCGCGCACGGCGTCCGGTGTCATGCCGTCCTCCAGCGGGCGGTCGATGAGCAGCACGCGGCAGCCGCATCGCTTCGCCGCCGCCAGCTTCTCCGGCAGGCCGCCCGCCTCGCCGGTGTCCTTGGTGACGAGCCATTTGGCATCACTGGCATGAATCAGGGCGACATTCATCTCCTCGGAAAACGGCCCCTGCATCAAAATCAAATGCGCCGCCGGAAAGCCCAGCTGCTGGCAGATTTCCAGTGATTTCGCCGCGGGCAGCACGCGCGGCCACAGGCGCTCCTGATAGTTCGGCACCGCCGTAAAGCACGCCAGCTCTTTGCTGCCGACCGTCAGCAGTACGTTGCCTTCGGTCTGAGACAAATACCGCGCCGCCGCCGCCGCGGACGGCACATGCACGGCGCCCTCCGCCTGCGTCTTGGGGCGCAGCAGCCGAATGTAGCGGCACTGCGCCTGTGCACACGCCGCGCGGATGTTTTTGCTCACTTCCACGGCATACGGGTGTGTCGCGTCAATGACAACCTGCGCGCCGCACAGAAATTCCGTCATCTCCGGCGCGGTCATGCGTCCGGTGTGCACCGTGATGCCATTCAGCTCCGGCATGACCTCTTTTCCGTATTCTGTCGCAACACAGACCTCTGCCGACAGACCCGCCTGCGACAGCTGCCGGCACAGCGTCTTGCCCTCACTGGTGCCGGAAAAAATCACCCGTCTCATTTGTTCTCATATCCTCTCGGCGTCACGAGTTTCCCGTTTATCACGCGGGTCTGGCTGTTTCCGATAAACACCGTGGTAAACATGTCAACCTTGGTATCACGCAGCTGCGCCAGCGTATAAATCTCGCCGCACTCGCCGTCACGACCGATGTTGCGCACTGTGCCGCACGGCGTCTCCGGAGACTTGCTCTTGAGCAGAATATCGCACGCCTTTTGCAGATAATCCGCGCGCTTATGGCTGGACGGATTGTACAGACAGATGCAAAAATCCGCCTGCGCCGCAAAATCCAGCCGCTTTTGGATTTTCTCCCACGGCGTCAGCAAATCGCTCAGGCTGATGACCGCGAAATCATGAATGAGCGGTGCGCCGAGCACGGCTGCGCCGCCGCACGCCGCGGTGATGCCCGGAATCACTTCAATGTCCATATCCGGATGCTGCTCGCACACCTCATACATGAGCCCCGCCATGCCGTACACACCGGCGTCACCGGAGCAAATCATGGACACGGTCTTGCCGGTCAGCGCGGCATCGCGCGCCAGCTTGCAGCGGTCGATTTCCTTTTTCATCGGTGTCTGCAAAATTTCCTTGTCCCCAATGAGCGGGCGCACGAGGTCAATATACGTCGTGTATCCCGCGATTATATCGCTGTGTTCGATTGCCTGACGGGCGCGCGGGGTCATCTGATCCGCGCCGCCCGGGCCGATTCCAATTACATACAGTTTCATATCATGCTCCTATCCCGCAGCTGCGGTGCTTTGCGCAAAATTGCCTCTCGACAGGCTTCCAGTGCCCGCTCATCCAGCTGGTTCTGCATACCGGCGAGCATCCACTGAGCGGCTTTGTCCGCCGCCAGACGCGCCGCAGCCTGCATTTTTTCCGCGGTCTCCGCCTGTTCGCCCGCCGTCAGCTGTTCGAGGGCGTAGTCCTCCGCGATGCGCTGGGAGAGCAGCGCCCGCAGCTCTTCCATGCGCGGCAGGGCGCGGCGGTAGCTGTCCCACCGCTCCAGCTCCTGCATCTGCTCCGCGATGATGTCCTCCACCTGCTGTCTGTCCTCTATATTGACGTGCGCATCGCGCCCGCCCATGCTGTCCATATCAAAAAAGGTACTGATGCCGGACAGCTCGCGAATGTCCGGATCAATGTCGCGCGGCATGGACAAATCACAGACCACATAGGGAATCTGCTCCATGCCCTCCAAATCGCTCTTGGTCACGGTGTAATGCGGGCTGGTCGTCGCACTGAGCAAAATATCACACTGCGGCACCAGCGACATGCGTTCGTCATATGCAATGGTGCGGCATCCCGCCGGCACGATGGTTTGCCCGTGCCGATACGAGCGCAGGGTCACCGTCACCTGACATCCCCGCGCCGCGAGCAGCGACGACGCCAGCCGTCCCATCTCGCCATTGCCAATGACCAGAGCACGTGTTCCGCTCAGGCTGCCCAGCTTTTGTTCTATGAGCGCGACCGCCTGTCCGGCAACCGACAGCGGCGCCGCCGACAGGCGCACCTGTGTGCGGCTCTTTTTGCCCGCCGTCGCCGCCAAACGAAACAGCTGGCTGAGCACGGCGTCCGTGGTGTGTGCCTCATGTGCCATCGCATACGCGCGCTTGACCTGCGAGACAATCTGATCCTCGCCCAAAATCTGCGAGCACAGACCGCACGAAACCCGCATGAGATGCCGTGCGGCATCGCATCCGCGGCGCACGGTAAACAGCGTCTGCGCGCCCTCCGCCTGCGCCGCCTGACACAGCAGCGCATCCGGCTGCAAATCGCCCGCGCCGCTCAAATACAGCTCTGTCCGGTTGCAGGTGGACAGCAGCACGCAGCCCGCCGCACCGGATGCCTGCACGATGGTTCGGCACAGGTGCTCGACCTGACTGCCGGTAAAGGAAAATGCCTCGCGCTTGTCCATATCGGCGCTTTTCCAGTCAATTCCTGCCATGCAGATACTCAAAACTCTGCCCTCCACTCTTTTGCATAAATCGAAACGGTCATGCCATCCTTCGCTGTCTTGGCGAGCAGACAGCTGCCGTTTTCCGATGCCTTTGCCGCCGCGCGCTGACAGACGTTGTCTGTGCCTGTGATGCGGCGCACAAAGTCCGACCGCGGGAAATCACCCGTCACCTGCTCCAGCTGCTGCGCACTGTAAAAGTGCACGGGAACGCACCACGCCTGCGCCAGCGCAAGCACCGCCGGTTCTTCTCTCTTTAAATCAATCGAGGAGACCGAGGCGACCGCCTGCGGCACAATGCGCAGCTCTCGCAAAATGCCCTCCGTCCATGTGCGCAGGGCGCACGGATCGGTTTGTTTCTTACAGCCCACGCCGACATGCACCACGCGCGGCACCACGTGCAGCGTGTGCGCAAACGGAAGCTGTTCCGGCTCGCGCACGGAAATCAGCATACCGCAGTCGTGTGATGTATCCGTCTGCACCCCATCGGGCAGTGCGCCGGCAATCGGAAAATCGCTGCGCAGTCCTACCTGTTCTCCACGCAGCAGCGCACCGGATACATATTGAATCGCTCGAATGTCTTTTACGGCGCAGCCGTGCTGCACCGCCCAGCTGTCCGCCGCGAACACGCCGCGCCCGTCCGTCGCCGTTGTGATGACCGGAATCGCGTGCAGAATATCCGCTAGATGCCGCGTCCACGCATTCGCGCCGCCGATGTGACCGGACAGCAGCGAAATGACAAAGTTTCCATTCTCATCTATCACAAGTACAGCAGGGTCGGTATCCTTGCTGCGCACGAACGGCGCAATCGCCCGCACGGCGATGCCTGCCGCGCCGACAAACACCACCGCATCCGCCTGCGCCATGCTTTCTTCGGCAAAGGTGCGCACAGACGCATACGGCAAAAAGCCGTCCGCCTTCGCATACTGCTGCACCGTATGCGCAGACAGCGCCGCCGCGAGCGTTTGGCTGACGCCGCGCCCGCGGTCGGTAAACGAGATGATGCGGATGTTCACTTGCTCGCCTCGCGGCAGCCGTGTGCAAAGCTCGGGTCATACAGCTTGGAGCGCTCATAGGTATCGCCCAAAAAGCCGCCGACTGTAATCAGGGCGGTCTTGGAAATGCCGTTGTCCTTGGCGGTCTGCTCCAGTCCCGCAATCGTCGTGCGGAACACGCGCTGATCCGGCCATGTCGCTTTATAGACGATTGCCGCCGGTGTCTCCGGTGCATAGCCGCCCGCAATCAGTTCCTCTGCCAGCTTGCCCAGCATACCGGAGGACAAAAACAGCACCATCGTGCTGCCGTGCGATGCCAGCTTGCGGATGGATTCGCGCTCCGGCACCGGTGTTCTGCCCGCCATGCGGCTGAGAATGACGGTCTGGCTGACGTCAGGCAGCGTGTATTCCGCGTGCAGGGCTGCCGCCGCGCCGCAGAACGAGGACACGCCCGGACAAACATCGTATGCGATGCCCTGCGCGTCCAGCACATCCATCTGCTCGCGAATCGCGCCGTAAATGGACGGGTCACCCGTGTGCAGGCGCACCACCAGCTTTCCCGCCTGCGCCGCCGGAATCATGACGTCCATGACCTGCTCCAGCGTCATAGATGCGCTGTCGTAAATCTGACAGCCCTGCTTGGTGCGCGCCAAATGCGCCGGATTGACCAGCGAGCCCGCATATACAACGACATCCGCCTGTTCCAGCAGCTTTGCACCGCGCACGGTAATCAAATCCTCCGCGCCGGGACCTGCTCCCACAAACTGAATCATATCTGTCTCTCCTTTTCTCTGCGCGCGGCAATGCACGCCTGCGCGCCGTCTGACTGCATCAAAATGCCGTATTGATTGGTAAAAATCACATACTCGATGCCGATTTGCCTGCCGGTCTTGCCGCACACGCGGTGCACGAGATGTGATTGGATTTTTTGTGAAATGGACTGCAGCACCGGCTTGTCCAGCCCTGCCTGCCGCAGGCTGTCCAGACAGGCATCAACGGTTACCGCCTCCATCAGCTGCCGCACCGTCTCGGCGGACGCGCCGCACAGCGCCGCATGGGCGGCAAAAATCTCCTGTCTGGCATCCGCATAAGCGGAATGCGTCTGAAACACGCCCGCCGCCAGCTTAATCAGCTTGCCCGCGTGTCCGACCAGCAAAATGTTGGAAAATCCGCGGTACACCGCGTAATCCAGCGCCTCCCCGATGAAATTCGAGCACTTGACGCCGCGCGCAATGTCCAGTCCCAAGGTATCGCGGGCGAAATCCTCGCCGTAATTGCCGGGGCACAGCAGCAGCTCGCGCTGCCCGTCCGCATAGCGGCTGTCCATGTCAATGTGAATTGTGTCGATCAGCGCCTGTTCGCTCATCGGCTCGACGATGCCGCTCGTGCCCAGCACGGACAGCCCGCCGACAATGCCGAGCTTGGGGTTGAACGTCCGTGCGCCCAATTCTTTTCCCTCCGGAATCGAAATGACAACCGAAAAGCCGCCGGTATAGCCGTATTTGTGCGCAATATCCTGCACCGCGCGCGTGATCTGCTCGCGCGGACCGGGGTTGATCGCTGCCGTGCCGACCGGCTGCGCTAGGCCGGCTCTTGTGACCCGTCCGACGCCTTCGCCGCCGTCAATCACAACGCCCGCCGGTATCTTTTGCACCTCTGCGTAAATCAAAATGCCGTGCGTGATGTCCGGATCATCTCCGGCATCCTTGCGCACCGCGCAGCGCACCTGTTCCGGTGTGCGCGTCATGTGCTCGATGTCCAGCGTCAGCGCGATGCCCTTTGGGGTCATAAGCTGCATTTGCCGCACCGGCTGTCCGCTGAGCAGAGCCTGCGCCGCCGCCTTGGCTGCGCCCGCGGCACAGCTGCCCGTCGTGTAGCCGAGCGCCAGTTTTTTTTGATTTTTTACAATATACTGTTTCATGCCTGCTGCATGCGCTGGTCTGCCAGCTGTGTCAGCACCGCAAAGTCCTCCAGACTCAGCTTTTCGCCGCGAATGCGGGCGTCAAAGCCGCAGTCGGTAATGAGCTGCACAATGCCCGCCTTGCCCAGCGAGGCGCCCAGCACGCCGCCGAGTGCATTGGCGAGCGTCTTGCGCCGCTGTCCAAATGCCGCCTTAATCAGCGTAAACAGCAGCTTTTCATTGCTCACCTGTACCGGCGGTTCGCTGCGCGGAATCAGGCGGACAACTGCAGAGTCCACCTTCGGCTGCGGCACAAAGCAGTCGCGCGGCACGTCGAACAAAATCTCCGCCTGCGCGTAGTAGGCGATATAAATGGAAAATGCGCTGTAGTCCGAGCTGCCCGCGCATGCACAAATGCGCTGTGCAACCTCCTTCTGCACCATGACGGTAATCGCAGAAAACGCCTTGGATTCCAGCATCGCTGTGATAGCCGGTGTCGTGATATAGTACGGCAGATTGGCGCACGCATACACCGGCTTGCCGCCGAACTTTTCGCGGCAGATGCCCGCCAAATCGCACTTGAGCACATCGCCCTGCACGATTTCCACGTTGTGACAGTCCGCCAGCGTCTCCTCCAGCACCGGAAACAGGGCGCGGTCCAGCTCAATCGAGCACACCTGACTCGCCCGCTTGGACAGCTGCTCGGTCAGGCAGCCCATGCCCGGGCCTACCTCCAGCGCACAGCTCGTCTCGTCCACGCCGCAGTTCTCCGCAATGCGCGCCGGAACCCACGCCTCTGTCAAAAAGTTCTGTCCGAGCGATTTGGAAAATCGGAAGCCGTGCCGTCCCAGCACGGCGCGTATTGTGTCAATATTACAAAGATCCATGAAGCACCTTATCCTTTATCTGTATTCCATCGGTATGATATAAACAGTTGTATTATACACTGTTTGCGAATTGCTTGCAATCGGGTTTGTACAGGTTGTCAATCGCGTCCAATTCACCGGAACAATTTCGCCGCAGAAATACAAAAAGTCCCGACCAGAAATCTGGTCGGGACTCTTGGTTTCTGTTTGTTGGGGGGTTAGCCCAGAACGTGTACGGTAACGTTGCGGCGGCCGAAGCTGTTGCATGCGGACTCGCTGTCCATGTACAGGTCGATGCGGTTGCCCTTGATGGCTCCGCCGGTATCCGCTGCGACTGCGTAGCCGTAGCCCTCGATGTACAGGCGGGTGCCCAGCGGGATGACGCGCGGATCAACTGCCACGCGGCCAACTGCTGCTGCCATGCCGCTCGCCGTGGTGCCGCCGCCGGAATATGCGGTAGCTTCCATGGTGATGGTGCGGGAGGAGCTGGACGGTGCGCTGGAAGAAGCGGAGGAACTGGAAGATGCGGTTACCACCGGCTCCTTGGTGCCGTTCTCCACAATCTTGTTGACCGGCTGCTCCAGAACGCGGGAACCGGTCTGCACGATGGAAACCTGCACGCCGTCATGGTAGGTGTACTCCAGCGTAATCTCTTCCTTGCCGTTGACGCCTTCCTGTGCCACGCGGCTCTTGCCCTTCTCCAGCTCGCTGGTCTCACGGGTCTCGGTCGAGTACGCGATGTCCTTGGTCTCGGTCATGGTCTTGGTGGTGACGCGGGTGACCTTGATGGCGGTCGCCTCGGTCAGCATGGTGTCCTGTGCCGGCTCCACAATGTCGTTCTCGCCAACCTCTACGCCAGCCTGACGCAGGATGTCGGAAACGCGGGCGTCGCCGGTGTGGATGGTCTTGGTCTGACCGTCCGCAGCCACCGTGACATCGTACTTTGCCTTAACGGAAACGGTGTAGCCGTTCTCGTCCTCTACAACAGACGTGATGTTGTACTCGCCTGCGTCAAACGAGGACTGGCGCAGCGCGGTCTCTGCATTGCTCTCGTGCAGAACAACGGTGTCGGTATTGGTGCCATCGGTTACGGTGTAGGTATCCATGCCAACGGCGATAACCGGAAAGGTCATGCTGGTGGTCAGAACCAGCGCTGCCAGCGGAACTGCGCGGCGCTTCAGGTGTACGCGGGTTACCGTATGATGAAATGTTTTTACTCTATGAAGAAAACTCATAAGACTCCTTTCGTCTCGCCATGTACGTAGACTGTTTGCGTATATGGTATCCGCCTCGCGTGCTGCGTCAGCGGATGGAAATTACAACTCAAATGCAATTTGATTACATTTCGGTTACAGCACTTAATTTACGAGCATTCTAGCGCAGATATTCTTGGAAGTCAAGGTTTTTCCAAACTTTTTTGCCACTGTTTACAATTTGTTCACAATCCATTCATATTTCATTTGGCAACATAGATAAAACGGCAGGTTATTTTGCGCCGTGCATTGTGCACATTTGAATTTCGCGCATTTTTTCATATTTCCGTTTTTCTTCGCCTATTTTCCCGTTTATTTTTGCAGTTTTTGCCTTGTCCGCTGGCTTTTTTTTCAATTGCGTGTACAATAAAAGGAGAGGGATATTTTCGTCCCGCGAAGGGAGGCTTTTGTCTATGCCGAATCTACTGACCACCTCCACCCTGCCCGATGTCGTGTATCATTACTGCAGCGTGGACACCTTTTTCCAAATCATCACCAACCACACGCTGCGCCTGTCCGACATTGAAAAGAGCAACGACTTCATGGAGAAAAAATGGGCCATCCGGCAGTGCTTGGAGCACATCAAAAACAACCTGACCAACCCCGCCTATCCGTGCAGCAAGCAGCCGGAGCTTGCCGCCGCGCTGCTCGCCGGTATGGAGCAGCAGTTTCAGCGGTACAACACGATGATTCTCGCCGCCTGCTTCTCCTCCGAGCGCGACCTGCTCAGCCAGTGGCGCGGCTACGGAGACAACGGATACGGCGTGTGCATCGGCGTCTCCTCCGGCACCGCCTTTGAGCGCGCCTTTCGCCGCGCCCAGCGCTACCTCGGGCTCAAGGGCAGCGCCCGCGATTTGCCGGACGGGCTGCTGTTCCACAACGTCCAATACTCCACCGAAAACATCGAGTCGATTTGCATGCGCATGTTCTGCATCCACATGCAGTGGCTGCCGCTGCGCGTTTCGATTGAGATGGCTGCCGCCGAGCTGGTGCGCATGATGTATCCGGTGCTGCCGTTTTTCAAATCCAGAGCGTTTTCCGAGGAAGCGGAGTGGCGCTGCGTGTACTATCCGCCGCTGCCCGCCCCGCCGTATGAAAACGACACCTTCGACGAGGGCGCGTTTGACGAGCAGCTTGTGCAGCAGGTGACCGAGCAGCAGCTGGATCTGTTTCGCATGCTGCCCATCAATTACCGCCTGCGCGAAAAGAACCTTGTGCCGTACCGCGACATCTCGTTCAGCTCCCCGTGCCAGTCGTTCATCCGCAGCGTGACGATCGGGCCGAAGTGCCCGCTCGACCGCGAGACCGTCAAGCTGTTTCTGGAGCGCTACCGCATTCCGATTGATATGAAGAACATTTATCTGTCGGACGTTTCGTATCGGTGATACATATATATATAAGATAAAACATCCCCTGCGCAGACCGTGCGCGGGGGATGTTTCTTGACATATATATCAAATCATTACAGAAAAAAGTGAGCCGTCTGCCGCAAACAGATAGCTCACTGCGCATAGAGAGTTCCCGCTCTCATCGCTTAAAGTAGACTATTTTTCGTGGCAACCGTCTGGTTTCCACACTTTTATTATAGGTTGCATCCCAGCGAATGTCAAGCTCTCCCGTTCCGAAAAATCCGGTGCGGGAGAGCTTTTTTCATTCAGTTGATTCGTCCGCAGAAGGTGCACACGCGCATCACGCTTCCCTTGAGCGCGCCGCCGCAGAACTGGCAGCGGTCCTCCAAGCACCAGACCGTCGGACACTCCCAAGTCAGCTGTACGTGTTCGCGCAGACCAAGGTAGTCCCGCAGCGCCGCCGATCGCGAAAACCGCTTGCCGTCTGCGTCCTCCACCTCGCCCAAGATTTCCACGCACTTGAGCGCGCGGCAGCCGGCGAACAGCTTCGCTGCGCACAGCTGCGTGTGGTTCGCCGGAATGGTCAGCTGCTCCAGCGTATCATTTTCTCCGCACGCGCCCGCCGCAATGCGGCGCACATGTGCCGGAACCGTCAAGGTTTGCTCCTGCCCGATTTGCACGAGCGTCTGTTCCTGTATTTCCATGGGTTCTCTCTCCTGTGCGTTTTTTCCAGTATAGCACGGGCGTGCGGAGGCTGCAACAGGGAAATTATTCGCCCAAAATTGCCTTCAAGTCCTCTTCCGGTGTACTGATCGGCGCAATATGATAGTGCTCTACTAAGAATTGCAGGACGTTGGGAGAAAGAAATGCCGGAAGCGTGGGGCCAAGGCGAATGTTCTGGATGCCGAGATACAGCAGCGTCAGCAGAATGCACACCGCCTTTTGCTCATACCAAGACAGCACCATAGACAGCGGCAGTTCATTGACCCCGCAGTCAAATGCCTTTGCCAGCGCGACCGCAACCTGAATTGCACCATAGGCATCGTTGCACTGTCCGACATCCATCAGACGCGGCAGACCGCCAATCGTGCCGAGATCCAAATCGTTAAACCGGTATTTGCCGCAGGCAAGCGTCAGCACAACCGTATCCGGCGGCGTCTGCTTGACAAACTCCGTGTAGTAGTTTCTGCCCGGACGCGCGCCGTCACAGCCGCCGACCAAGAAGAAATGGCGAATTGCACCGGATTTGACAGCATCTACTACCTGATCGGCAGCGCGCAAAATCGCGCCGTGTCCGAAGCCGGTTGTCACGGTGTGTCCGCCATTGATGCCGGTAAACGGCTGATCTTCTGCATAGCCGCCCAGCTCCAGCGCTTTTTCGATGACCGGCGTGAAATCGCGGGTTTCATCAATGTGCACCATTTCCGGATACGAGACCACTTCCGTGGTAAACACACGGTCTGCATAGCTCGGGCGCGGCGGCATCAGGCAGTTTGTGGTAAACAAAATCGGCGCCGGAATGTTGTCAAATTCCTTTTGCTGGTTTTGCCATGCCGTGCCAAAATTTCCCTTCAACTGCGGATATTTTTTCAGCTCCGGATAGCCGTGCGCCGGAAGCATCTCGCCGTGCGTATACACGGCAATGCCCTTATCCTTGGTCTGTTCCAGCAGGCATTTGAGGTCGTACAAATCGTGTCCGGTGACAACGATAAACGGACCCTTTTCAACGGTCAGCGGAACAGTCGTCGGCTCCGGTGTGCCGTAGGTCTCCGTATTCGCCTTGTCCAGCAGTGCCATGCAGGCAAGATTTTTCTCGCCGACTTCTAAAACAATCGGCAGCAGCTCATCCATGCCCCATGTGTCCTCTCCGACTGCACACAGCGCTTTGACGAAAAATGCATCCAGCTGCGCATCGGTATAGCCCAAAATCATCGCATGATAGGCATATGCCGCCATGCCGCGAATGCCGAACAAAATCAGCGATTTTAAGCTGCGCATGTCCTCCTGTGCATCCCACACCTTTTTCATATCATAATCCGCCGTTCCCGCCGGAAGCTCTCGATGAATGGCGTCTATGCGCTGCTGAATGGTCACGTCGTTGAAATTGACATTGGTGACGGTTGTAAACAAACCATCTACAATCTGTTTGCTGATTTTCGCCGAAACCGTTTGCTTGCCCTGTATCGTGCGCGCCAGCGCAATCAATGCGCCGGTCAGTGCATCCTGTAAATTGGCAGTGTCTGCCTGCTTGCCGCAGACGCCGGCTCTTCCCGTACATCCGGTACAGCCCGCTGTCTGCTCACATTGAAAACAAAACATGTTGTGCTTCATGATAGTCCCTCCTATTTGATGGTGTCCTTAGTATACCCAGAGAAAGCAAAAAAGTCCGTTGGAAATCCAACGAACTTTTTCTTTTTTTTGACTTTTACAGCAGCGGCGCAAACAGGCGCAGGAACATCTGTCCCAAGCGCAGCATGCGGCCGTGTCCGGTTGTGTATTCCTCTGTGACCTCCCGACACTGCAAAAAGGTCCGCTCAAAATCCTGCTTTGTCTCCAGCACCGCCGGATGGCCGATGTACAGACAGCCGTTTTCAAAATGATGGTACAGACTGCGGTAGTCCAGATTGATGGTGCCGCAGGTCGCCGCCTCATCATCGGTCACGCACATTTTGCAGTGGCAAAATCCCGGTGTCCACTCATACACCCGCACGCCGTTTCGCGTCAGGCTGCTGTAATAGGAGCGCGTCACCTGATACACCATTTTTTTGTCCGGAATGCCCGGCGTAATGACGCGGACATCTACGCCGCGTTTGGCGGCAAGCCCCATGGCGTGAATCATCTCGTCGGTCAAAATCAGATACGGCGTGATAAACCAGCAATACTTCGTTGCTTTGTTGAGCAGGCTGATGTATACTTCTTCGCCCACCTGTTCATCATCCAGCGGGCTGTCCGCATACGGCTGGATAAAGCCGCGCAGCTCCGGTTTTGGCGCAAATTCCGGCAGATATTCAGCGATGTGCGGCTGTGCCTGCTGTTCCTCCTCTTTGCGCTTGACGGCGTGCCAATTTTCCAAAAATGTCACGGTCAGACTGCGCACGGCTTCGCCGCGCAGCTCAATGCCGGTGTCCTTCCACTGTCCATACGGGTGCGTCAGATTGAAATACTCGTTGGCGAGATTGTAGCCGCCGGTAAAGCCAACTGTTCCGTCTATCACAGTGATTTTGCGGTGGTCGCGGTTGTTCAAAAACAGATTGAGGCCCGGCATCAGCGGATTGAAAATACAGCACTGAATGCCCAGCTTTTCCATGCGCTTGACAAAATCCTTGTTGATAAAGCCAATGCTGCCCATGTCATCGTAAAAGACGCGAATTTCCACGCCCGCCTTGGCGCGCTCCGCCAAAATCTCTTGGATGCCGTGCCATGCTTCCGCGTCCTCAATCGCATGATACTCCATAAAGATGAAGCGTTTTGCCTGCCGCAGCGCTTGTTTCTGTGCTTCCAGACCTTCTTCGGCACAAAAATACCGCAGCTGTGTGTTCTGATACACCGGATATTTGCTGTTGCGCAGCAGATACTGGGATACATTTGCCAGCTGCGCATTGCGTTTTTCCAGCGCCTGCATGGCGGCTTGTGTGTGCTGTCCCGTCTCGCCCGCTGTCAGCAGCGGATACAGCTTGGCATCAATGTCCTCATACCGCTTGCGCATCGCCCATGTGCCGCCGTTGAGACCAACCAGAAAATACAAAAACACGCCCAAAACCGGAAAAACCAAAATTAGAATAATCCACGGCGTTTTCATACTGGATGTCTTGTGCTGTGCATAAATGGCGAGAACCAACAGCGCACCGACAATATAGGTACACGTCTGAATCCACGGCGCGTAGCGATTGAGCTTCGTGAACATCATGGCGATAAACACCACTTCCAGCAAAATCGCCAGCGCACAGAACGCCAATCGCCCGATGCTGTTTTTCACAGCGGTTTTGCTCTCTACTCGTGAATGGCTCATTGTTCAGCTCCTTTCCGTTCGTATTGTTCTATTATACCGCATTCTCATGCTTTTTCCAACTATATATAAATTTTTTATATATCCTCTTGACAGCGAGAATTTCCGTGCTATACTGAATATATAAAAAATTTATATATAAAGATTTTATATACTATAGAAAAGGAGTTGATGGCATGTATTTTCCTGTATCCTCTCTGCTGATCGAGTATTTAATTCTGACCATTGTGCAGACGCAGGATTCGTATGGCTACGAAATCAGTCAGACAATCAAGCTCGCGGCGGACATCAAGGAGTCCACGCTGTATCCGATTCTCAAAAAGCTGGAGAAATCCGGTTATCTCACCACCTATTCCCAGCTGCATCAGGGACGCAAGCGCAAGTATTATTCGATTACCGCGCTTGGAAAACAGCAAATCCAACAGTTACATGAGGAATGGGTGTCTTATCGGGACACCATTGAAGGCATCATTGAAGGGAGGCTTCGCAAATGACCAAACAGGTATATCTTGACCAGCTGCGCAAATACTTGAAAAAACTGCCAGCTGAGGACTATGCAGACGCGATGGAGTATTTCACGGAATATTTTGAAGAAGCAGACGAGGAACAAGCACAGCAGCTCATGCATGAGCTGGGCACACCCAAAGAGGCAGCTCGTGAACTGATTCAAAATCTGCTGGACAAAAAAATCACGGAGCAGGCAGACGGTACCGCTCCCAAAAAGAAATCTCATATTTTTTGGATTGCATTTCTGACCATTTGCGCCGCACCGATTGGCGTCCCGCTGCTCATTGCCCTGCTGCTGGTTTTGTGCGCGCTGTGTATCTGCGCGGCGGCGATTGTGCTTTCGGTTTTCTGCTGCGCACTTGCATTTTTCCTCGTGGGCGGCAAGCTAATTGTCCGCGGTCTGCTCGCGATTCCCTATTCCCTGTCCGGTGCCGGTATGATTGCCGGAAGCGGCCTGCTCACTCTCGGTCTCAGCATTCTTGCCGTTGTGCTCGGTATCTATCTGTGCAAATGGTGTCAAATGCTGTTCGCTAAGCTCGCCCGTTGGATTTCGCAGAAAAGGAGACGATAACTCATGAAAACTTGGCTGAAAACAACATTGATTACCGGTGTTTTGTGCTGTGCGGTCGGCGCAGTATTCACTGCTGCCGGTATGCTCACCGGCGGAAAGCAATATGTACAGGCTGCGGACATCAACACCCTGCGCGGCGATGCCCGCAAAGCCGACAGCGATTCGCTCGCCGTGCTGGACAAACAAAAAATATCCAATGTACAGGCATTGGATCTTGCGCTGGATACGCTGGATTTGAAAATTGTGCCGTCCGATGACGATTGCTGTTATCTGTCCTACCGCATTGCGGCGACCGGCGGCGAAGCGCCGCTGACGTACACGGTGCAGGACGGCACGCTGCATCTCAAGGAAAATGACGCCGTGCAGCCGCAGGTGCATATTGACGTGGATTTCCTGACGGATTTTCTCACGCTCGGCAGGCTTCCGGAAGATGATGACACGCAAACCGTGATTTTATCCGTTCCGAAATCTCAGCTCAAGCAGCTGCGCATACACGTCTCGTATGGTGACATCTCGATGCGCGGCATTTCGGCAGCGCGCGGCTCGATTCGCTGTGAAAACGGAGACATTTCGCTGAAAAACTGCCGACTGTCCCAGTTAACGCTCAACAATGATTACGGTGACATTGATTTGGAGCGGTGCACGCTGGACACCGCCGATATTTCCCTATATAACGGTGAATTTGACGCAGAATCTACGGTATTTTCCGGCAAGAACACCCTGACCAATGATTATGGCGACATTGATTTGGAGCGGTGCACGGTGGACACCGCCGCCGTCCAGCTGTCCAACGGCAGTTTTGACGCACAGGAGACGGCATTTTCCGGTGAAAACAGCATCACAAGCAGCTACGGGGACGTTTCGGTTTCCGACACCTTGGCGAACCTGCAGGCGCTGACCATACAGGCGAGCACTGCATACGGAGAGATTTCCGTTCCGGACGGACTGCGGGCGCAAATTCGGCAGACCACGGACGATGAGCTGACGGACTACTGCCACAGCGGCACGGGCGGCTCTCTGCGCGTGCAGGCGGACAACGGAGACATTGAACTTTCCGATGACTGATTGACAAATGCACAGATTCTGTTATAATCAAAAAGGAAGTAATCGCAGATTTAAGGGGTCGGCGATTACTTCTTTTTATTGTTCCTATTTTTGAAAAAAAATGGCAAGACAAAAAGAGGCCACCGTGCGGTGACCTCTTTTTGTCTATGCAAGCATCTTACTTGAGATGCACGGTGTTGATGTCAACCAGCTCACAGGACTGGATGCGGGTATCGCCCTCCAGGCAGCGCAGCAGTGCCGACGCCGTATCAATGGCGGTCAGGCACGGAATTGCGTGCTCAACGGTGGAGCGGCGAATCTTAACCGAGCCAAGCTCCGGATGACGGCCCTTGACGGAGGTTGCAATCACGTAGTCAATGTCGCCGGACTCAATCAAATCAATCATGTTCGGGGACGGCTCATCGACATTGCGCACCGAGTTGGTCGCTACCATGTGGCGGTTGAGGACGTTTGCCGTGCCGCTGGTTGCGTACAGGTCAAAGCCCAGCTCCGCAAAGCGCTCGGCAATGTTGATGATTTCCTGCTTGTCCGCATCACGGACAGAAATCAGAACCTTGCCCTTCTTCTTCATCTGGTAGCCTGCGCCCATCATGCCCTTGAGCAGTGCTTCACGGAACGAGGTGGATACGCCCAGAACCTCACCGGTGGACTTCATCTCCGGTCCCAGCTGAGTGTCCAGATCACGCAGCTTCTGGAACGAGAATACCGGAACCTTTACTGCGTAATGGTCGCCTTCCGGATACAGACCGGTGCCCCAGCCCATGTCCTTCAGCTTCTCGCCGAACATACAGCGGGTAGCCAGATCTACCATCGGTACGCCGGTAATCTTGGAAATATACGGGATGGTACGAGAAGAACGCGGGTTAACCTCAATGACATATACTTCGTCGTTGTACAGAACGAACTGAATGTTAACCAGACCGATAACTGCCAGCTCCTTCGCCAGCTTCTTGGTGTAGTCAATGATGGTTTGCTTGTGCTTGTCCTCAATCGTGATGGACGGATAAACCGAAATCGAGTCACCGGAATGGATGCCGGCGCGCTCCAAATGCTCCATGATGCCCGGAATCAGGATGTCTTCGCCGTCGCAAATGGCGTCAACTTCAATCTCTCGACCCATCAGGTACTTGTCGACCAGTACCGGATTTTCAATCTTGGTACGGGTGATGACGCGCATATACTCGCGGATGTCCGCTTCCTTATAGGCGATTTCCATGCCCTGACCGCCCAATACATAAGACGGACGAACCAGTACCGGATAGCCCAGACGATCCGCAACCTTAACAGCTTCTTCCTCGGTAAATACCGTGTCGCCCTTTGCGCGCGGAATGCCGGTCTTGTTCAGGATGACGTCAAACTTTTCTCTGTCCTCGGCAGCGTCAATGCTCCATGCCGGTGTGCCCAGAATCGGCACGCCCAGAGATTCTACGTGCTCTGCCAGATTGATGGCGGTCTGACCGCCGAACTGTACAATGGCAGCGTCCGGCTTCTCTGCGTTGACGATGCCGGTGATGTCCTCCGGTGTCAGCGGCTCGAAATACAGACGGTCTGCGGTGTCAAAGTCGGTGGATACAGTCTCCGGATTGTTGTTTACGATGATGGTCTCGCAGCCCAGCTCCTGCAGTGCCCATACGGAATGTACGGAGCAGTAGTCGAACTCGATGCCCTGACCGATACGAATCGGACCGGAGCCCAGAACCATAATCTTCTTCTTGCCGGAGGACGGCTTGACCTCGGTTTCCTCGTCATAGGTGGAGTAGTAGTACGGGGTCTCTGCCTCGAACTCTGCCGCACAGGTATCTACCGTCTTGTATACCGGCAGACGAGACAGCTCACCGACCGGCTTGCCGTGCAGGCGCTCGATGACCTTATCCGTGAAGCCGAACTTCTTTGCTGCCAGATACAGCTCCGGTGTCAGCTCCTCGGCGTTCTCCAGTGCGTGCTCCATGTCGATGATGCGCATAAAGCCGTTGAGGAACCACTCGTCAATCTTGGTGATGTCGTGAACCTCGTCCACGGTCATGATGCCGCGGCGGAACGCCTCACAGATGGAGAAGATGCGCTCAAAATCGCAGGTCTTTACCTTTTCGATAATTTCTGCGTCGCTCAGCTTGGCAATCAGCGGCATATACAGCGAATCTACCTTCATTTCGATGGAGCGGACAGCCTTCATCATGCCGCCCTCAAAGCTGTTGGAAATCGCCATAACCTCGCCGGTCGCCTTCATCTGGGTGCCCAGCGTCTTATCTGCGTATACGAATTTATCAAACGGCCAGCGCGGGAACTTGACAACGCAGTAGTCCAGCGTCGGCTCGAAGCAAGCGGCGGTCTTGCCGGTAACGGCGTTGGTCAGCTCGTCCAGACCGTAGCCTACCGCAATCTTTGCCGCAATCTTTGCAATCGGATAGCCGGTTGCCTTGGATGCCAGTGCGGAGGAACGCGATACACGCGGGTTTACCTCGATAACGGCATACTCAAAGGAATCCGGATGCAAAGCGAACTGTACGTTACAGCCGCCCTCAATGCCCAGCTCGGTGATAATCTTGAGCGCGGAGGTACGCAGCATCTGATACTCATGATCGCACAGCGTCTGGCTCGGTGCAACAACGACAGAGTCGCCGGTGTGTACGCCGACCGGGTCAATGTTTTCCATGTTACAAACCGTGATGACATTGCCCTTGCCGTCACGCATTACTTCGTACTCGACTTCCTTCCAGCCTGCAATACACTTCTCGACCAGAATTTCGTCTACACGGGAGTACATGATACCGGAAGCTGCGATTTCACGCAGTTCGTCCCAAGTATAGGCAATACCGCCGCCGGTGCCGCCGAGCGTATATGCCGGACGAATGATAACCGGCAGACCGATTTCTTCGGTAAATGCAACGGCGTCCTCTACGGTGTGTACCACCTTGGAGGCGATAATCGGCTCATGGATTTTCTCCATGGTGTCCTTAAACATCTGACGGTCTTCCGCCTTATCAATGGTGGTCGGGTTTGCGCCGAGCAGCTTGACGCCGTACTCGTCGAGGAATCCGCTTGCCACCAGATCCATGGCGATGTTCAGACCGGTCTGACCGCCCAGTGTCGGCAGAATGGAGTCCGGACGCTCTTTCTTGATGATTTCTTCTACACACGGAATGGTCATCGGCTCGATGTAAACCTTATCCGCCATGGCCTTGTCGGTCATAATCGTAGCCGGATTGGAGTTTACCAGAATAACCTCCAGACCTTCTTCGCGCAGCGCACGGCATGCCTGTGTGCCTGCGTAGTCGAACTCAGCTGCCTGACCGATGACGATCGGGCCGGAGCCCAGTACCATTACCTTATGAATATCTTTGCGCAGCGGCATTACTGAGCGCCTCCTTTCTTCTCATCCATGAGTGCGATAAACTGATCGAACAGATATGCCGTGTCCTCCGGACCCGGCTTGACTTCCGGATGATACTGAACGGTGAAGATCGGCGCATGCAGATGCTCGATGCCTTCACAGGTATTGTCGTTGATGTTGATGTGGCTGACGCGGGCAATGTCCGGATTGACGGTCTCGCCCAGCACAGCATAGCCGTGGTTCTGGCTGGTGATATAGGTGCGGTCGTGTGCCAAATCCTTGACCGGATGGTTGACACCGCGGTGGCCGAAGGTCATCTTCTTGGTCTGTGCGCCGATGGACAGTGCCAGCAGCTGATGTCCCAGACAGATGCCAAAGATCGGCATACCGGACTTGATGAGCACCTTCAGGTTCTCGATGATTTCGGTGTTTTCCTGCGGGTCGCCAGGGCCGTTGGACAGCATGATGCCGTCATAGCCGCCGTTCAGGATGTCCTCCGGCTTGGTGTATGCCGGCAGAACCGTCACTTCACAGCCGCGCGCGCACAGCTCGCGGCGAATGTTGCGCTTGACGCCGAAATCCAGCAGAGCCACGCGATGCTTCTGGGTCTCTGCGGTGGTCGGGTAAACCTTCGGCTCGGAAATGGTAACCGTCTTGACCGCATTGGTTACCTTATATGCCTTCATCTCGGCAATCTGCTGCTCGGTCGGCTCGTAGCCCTCAGAGTACAGAATGCCGTTCATGACGCCGCTGTTTCTCAGGATGCGGGTCAGGCGGCGGGTGTCAATGCCTGCCAGACCGACGATGCCCTCACTCTTGAGGTATTCATCCAGCGAGCGGTCACAGCGCCAGTTGGACGGATATGCACATGCTTCGCGCATGATAAAGCCGGAAACCCAGCACTTGCGCGACTCAAAGTCCTCTGCGTTGAGACCATAGTTGCCGATGAGCGGATAGGTCATGCAGACAGACTGTCCGTAGTAGGACGGGTCGGTCAGGACTTCCTGATAGCCCGCCATGCCGGTATTGAATACGATTTCCGCAATAGATGCGCCCTCTGCACCGACGCTGACGCCTTCAAACAGCGTACCGTCAGCCAGCAGGAGATAGGCCTTCTTCAAGTTCCAAACACTCCTCTTCTATTCAAACGATGTTGTTTCTACTATCTATTTATCAAAAAAATTTTGACTTACTTGATTGCGCTTACGATGTCATCACGCATACGGATGGCTTCCTTGCGTGCTGCTTCCTGATAATCCAGATCGCACTTCTTCCAAGCGCACATGATGCCGCGGGAAGAATTGACAATTGCGCCCAGACCGTCATCATTGAACGCATTGGCGATGTCCTTGGCGGTTGCGCCCTGTGCGCCGTAGCCCGGCACGAGGAAATAGCTGTGCGGGATAATCTGACGGATGATTTTCTGCTCCTCTGGATAGGTTGCGCCGACAACGGCACCCACCTGCGAGTAGCCGCACTCGGTCATCAGACCTTCGCCCCACTCGGCAACCTTCTCTGCCATGCGGACGTACAGCGGCTGGTCACCCATCAGCTTGTTCTGGAACTCGCCGGAGGACTTGTTCGAGGTCTTGACCAGCACATAAATGCCGCGGTCGCGCGCCTCGCACTCGTTGAGGAACGGGGTGATGCCGTCGGTGCCCAGATAGGCGTTTACGGTGCAGGAATCGCAGTTATACACCGGCAGGCTCTCGCCGCACACGTCGCTCTCGCCCAGATAAGCCTGTGCGTAGGCGGTAGCGGTCGCGCCGATGTCGTTGCGCTTGATGTCCGCGATGACATACATGCCCTTTTCGTGCGCATACGCGATGGTATCGCGCAGAACAACCGCGCCGTCCGGACCCAGCAGCTCATAGTATGCGGCCTGCGGCTTGATTGCCGGCACAATGTCGTGCAGGGCGTCAATCAGACCCTTGTTGAACTCCATCATGCTGGCGGCAGCAGTCTTGAGCGTCTTGCCGTACTGTGCGGTGTACTTTTCGGTGATATACGCCGGAATGTACTCCAGACGCGCATCCAGACCGGCAACGGTCGGATTGTTTTTCTCACGGATCTTGCGAACCAGTGTATTTACAGACATGACTCTTTTCCTCCTGTGTTCGTATCTAATCATTCAACGGATTGTGCGCCGGTCACAATGACCACGCTGTCTTTTCCGTCATATTCCTTTACATACACCCGTACCAGCTCGGTGCGGGAGGTCGGCAGATTTTTGCCGACAAAGTCCGGACGAATCGGCAGCTCCCGATGTCCGCGGTCGATGAGCGCCGCCAGCTGAATGCGCTGGGCGCGCCCCATGTGCAGCACCGCCTCCATTGCCGCGCGAACCGTGCGTCCGGTGGACAGCACGTCATCGACAATGAGCACGGTTTTTTGGGAAATATCGTCGATTTGCGGCAGCTGACAGGCAATCGGGTCCTCGGGATGATCGTCCCGAAAGCCGGTGATGTCCAGCGAGACCACCTGCGGCCGCGTTCCCTCCACCTCTGCAATTTTATCCGCCATGCGCTCCGCCAGATACACGCCGCGCGTGCGGATGCCGGCGAGCACCAGATCGGCGGCGCCATGATTGCGCTCAATCACCTCGTAGGAAATGCGGTTGATCGCGCGCCGCATGGCGCCCTCATCCATAATTTCGGCTTTTTTCTGCTCCATCGCTGCCCTTCCTTCTGTCGAACAACAAAAAACGGCTTCTCGCACCTGTGGCGGGAAACCGAAAATTTACAGAGCGAGTGCGGGTATAGTTACCGTGTGCTCTCAATCAACTTTATCCGAACGCCTTGCTGCACTCACGGGAGCAGCTTAAAGGTGCAAAATATCTGGTATTTATTATATACCTTCTTTAAATTTTTGTAAACCGGATTCTTCACCAAACTTCCCGTCGGAATGCACAGGATGGTACTTTTTTTCTATAAAATTTTGTTCATGTGTCAAAACTTGTTCAAAAACAAGTTTTTCCAGCGGTTTCCCGCATATTTCCGCGGATTTTCGGGCAAACTTCCGACAAATCGCAAGGAAAGGTGGTCGTATCAAATGAACGCTGAACTGTTTGCCATGGGCGTCGTCGCAGGACTTGCCGGCGCGGCCGCGGCGGCTGTCGCCGCAGGAAACGAACATGCCGTTTTCGTCCACTTCGACGGTGCTTTCCACGTTGAGGTTGATTTCATAGGTCAGGCCGCTGACCTGCAGGAAGCCGCCGTTTTCGTCGGGAGCGTTGCGGCTGCCCATCTCCAGGGCGTC
>OMNT01000407.1_pt1 | contig 46457 bp, 38 predicted proteins | sample 1672551 | NCBI WGS metagenome assembly OMNT01 (sample SAMEA3136698, study PRJEB25190) | human gut metagenome | reverse complement strand
CAGGCGTGTTCAAACGCACGGAAACCGGCAAACAGGCATTTTTGCGGTTTGCACAGTCTGTCAATTAAAATGAATTACGACATCAAGCGATAAAACGACAAAAGGAACCATTGTCGCCAATGGTTCCTTTTGCTCGGTAAAGAATAAGAGTTAGAAAACGGATGCCTTAACCGGCAAGTCCGATTGGAGAAAACAGGGTGTACAGCGCCAGCATGAGCACAATGCAGATGATGGCTGCCTTCTTGCCGTGCTTCCACGGTGCCATGTCTACAACCTGCGCATCCTTCATGACATACGGCTGCGCCGTTGGGCGAACCTTGCCCATAATCAGCTGGAATGCAATCTGGAACACGAACAGGAAGAACAGAACATACAGGTAATGACAATGAATCGGGAACAGCGGGGTCTTGGTCAGCGAGTACAAAACGACGTGCAGAACCAGACCGGCCTTCGGTGCGATCGGCGGGGTGTACTTGGTGAACATGCCGATGATCACGGTCGCCAGAATCGGCACGTTGAAGAAGCCGAAGCAGGACTGCAGGAAGTCATACAGACCGGACGGAGCCAAGCTGACAACCGGCGCGATGCAAATGGAAATGATTGCGAGCACGATGCCGAAGCGCTTGCCGATGCGAACCAGATATGCGTCCGAAGCGTTCGGGTTGAACAGCGGGCGATGCAGATCCAGCGTGTACAGGGTGATGCAGGAGTTGAGCGCGGAGTTGAACGACGAGAGAATCGCGCCGAACAGAACGGCTGCGAAGAAGCCGAGCAGCGGCTTTGGCATCATGGTGATAATCAGTGTCGGGTACGCGAGGTCGGAGGTCTTTTCCAGAGCGGCAACCTGATCGCCGGACAGCAGACCGTTGTGCGCCATGTAAAATACCAGCAGACCGCAGATAGCGATAAACAGCGGGGTGATAATCTTGAGTGCAGCGGCGTAAATTGCGCCCTTCTGTGCCTCAGCGAGGTTCTTTGCACCCAGTGCGCGCTGAATAATTGTCTGATTGGTAGCCCAGTAGAACAGGTTGTTGACAACCATGCCTGTGAACAGCACCGGCCACGGAATCATCGGAGCCTGTGCGTTTGCGGGGTTGATTGCGTTGAACTTTTCCGCCGGAATCAAGTTGATGAAGTTGTGGATGCCGTCGACAAAGCTGCCGTGACCAAATGCACACACCGTGATGACCGGCAGCGCGATGCCGCCGATAATCAGACCGATGCCGTTGACGGTATCGGATACGGCAACCGCCTTCAGGCCACCGAAGATGGCGTAAATCGCACCGACAATACCGATGGCAGTCGCCGTGATGGTAACGCCCTGCAATTCGGAAACCTGCAGCAGACCGCTGATGTTGAAAATCTGGTTGAACACCAGAGCGCCGGAGTACAAAACCGTCGGCAGGTAGGTGAGCAGGTAGCCGAGCAGCAGCAGCAGTGTGATGAGCTTGCGCAGACCGGAATCATAGCGCTGTTCCAAAAATTCCGGAATCGTGGTCAGACCCATCTTTAGATAGCGCGGAACGAACACAAACGCCAGAAGAATCAGCGCGATACAGGACGTGGACTCCCAAGCCATCGGACCCATGTTGGTCGCATAGGTCTGGCCTGCCTGTCCGACGAGCTGTTCGGTTGATAGATTGGTCAGCATCAGGGAACCGGCAATGACCGGACCCGTCAGGCTTCGGCCGGCGAGAAAATATCCGTCTTGGGTGTCCAAGTTTTCTTCGCGCGTCTTGCATGCTGCGATAACAGCAACCAAAGCCGTAAAGAGTATAAACGTAATGACGATAAACATATTGGATCTCTCTCCTTATTTTGCAGAATTTGTTTTTATTTGAAACAAATTTGCGAATCCTTTTTGCTTCTATCTTTCCTCCCGCACCCCCTGTTCCCATGCAGGGGGTGCGGGAGGCTATATTCACAGTGGCATCAATCGTCGCTGCTGACGGACAGCATCTCTCCGGATTCAAAAGATTCCTTGCAGGCATATGCTGCGCGCGATACGGCAGTGCCGTCGTATACAGTGACCTCCGGCTTGCGGCCGTCACGGATGCAAGCGACAAATTCCGCAATTTCGTTGATGTATGCCTGATGCCAGCGGCTCAGGAAGTCTGGGTAGTATTCCGAACGCGCACCGGCGCCGTCAATGATCTGGAGCAGGTTTCTGCTGCCGACATTTGCAATGCGCAGTGTACCCTTTGTGCCGATGATTTCGGTCTCTACGTTGCAGCCCGCGCCGTGCGTGCGGTTGGTGAACATGAAGCCCATCGCGCCGTTGTCACACTGTACGGTAGCGGCAGCGTTGTCGGCGTCGTTGAGTTCGCGATACAGGTCAAATTCAAAGACACCGCCGAGACCCCAAACCTTCTTGACCTCGGAGCCGGTGAACCAGCGAATCAGGTCGAGATCGTGGACACACATGTCGAGGAACTGGCCGCCGGAATGCGGTGCAAACTTGAGCGTGCCCTCGATGGTGGTGCGCGGGTCCTGCGTGTAGGAGCGAACCAGAACAACCTTACCGATTTCGCCCGCTGCAATGCGGCGCTTTGCCTCTGCATACGATTCATCGAAGCGGCGCATGAAGCCGAGCATGAACACGCGGTCCGGATGCGCCTCTACTGCCTTCTCCGCAACCTTGCACTTGGCAATGGTGGTGTCCAGCGGCTTGTCGCAGAATACGTGCTTGCCGGCATCCAGCGCAATCTTGATCTGGTCTGCGTGGAACATGGACGGGGAGACGATGACAATGGCATCCAGCTCCGGATTGGCGCACATTTCCTCAAAATTGGTGTAGGTGTACGCGACGTCAAATTCTGCGGCTACGTCCTTTACGCGCTGTGCGTCAACGTCGCAGATTGCGGTCAGCTGTGCGCCAGGAATGCTGGTGGCAATGTTTTTTGCGTGCTCATATCCCAGACGGCCCAGACCGACGGAACCAATTTTAACAACCTTTTTCATGTGAATTTCCCTCCTGTTTATTGATACATCTCTGGCTTCTCCGGAAGAACAATGTCCTCCGGCTTTCCGGTTTGTCTCGAACGAATCAGTGCGTCGCCGGTCACACAGGCAACGTATCCGTCCCAAGCGGACGGACCGGTCGGTGCGCCGTTCAGCAGGCTCTTTGCCCATTCCTGGAACTCGATGTCATATGCTTCGATGAAGCGATCCTTCCAGTCCGTCATGAGCGGGGTGTGAATGGCAGCGGCTGCCCGCTTGGTCACGCTGGTCGGGTCGGGCAGGGAGACGATGCCGTCCTCGCCGACAACATGGCACTGGATGTCATAGGCATACGCGCCGTCGGTCTGTACCTCGACGTCGATGCGCTGCCCCGAACGGGTGGTGAGCATCATAATCTGCGGGTTGAGCCATTCGCCGCTTGTCCGGCTGCTCTGGCGCACGCCCAGAACCTGTGCGGTCGCGTACTCGTCATCCAGAAGCCAGCGGCAAATGTCGATTTCATGGATGGCAACGCGGGTGACCGCATAATCGGTCTCAAAGCCCGGTGCCTGCGACATGTTGCGGTGCGCAGCGTGAATCATGAGCGGCGCGCCGATTTCATTGCTGCTGATGGCGCGCTTCATCGCCATATAGCCTCTGTCGTAGCGGCGCATAAAGCCGACCTGTACCAGCTTCTTCCCGGCGGCCTGCTCGGCGGCGATGATTTGCTGGCATTCCTCTGCGGTCTGCGCCAACGGCTTTTCACAGAACACGAATTTCTTGTGGCGAATTGCCTCCAAAACGTAGGCGGCGTGAGACGGGTCTGCAGAAGTGACCACAACGGCATCGACATCCGGAGAGGCGATCAGATCTTCTCCGGTCTGAAATGCGGTGCAGTGAAACATTTCTGCGGCGCTCTGCGCTGCCGGCAGGAAATAATCCGCAACGCCTGTCACGATGGTTTCCGGAACGACATCGGTGAGCCGGCGCAAATGCTCTCTTCCAATTGCGCCGCAGCCGATGACGCCTACACGGAGCTGCTGTTTCATGAAAATCTTCCTTCCTTACTGGTTTGTTGTAGCTATATAATAACATTAAAATAATGTGAAATCAAGTCGAAAACGCAAGTGAGCAATAAAATGAAAAGAACCCATCCAACCAGTTTTCATTTGCGATTTCCTGCGCAAGAACGAGGTATTTGCTCCAGACCACTGGTGAAAATAGTCAATCAAAGGCGCGCACAAGATAGTTTTTTCGGTATTGTGACGGAGGCATGCCGACATTCTTGGCAAATTGGAAGTTAAAATAGCTCTGTGTGTCGAATCCGACCGACTCCGCAATCTTGGCAATGGTGGTGTCGGTGGAAATGAGCAGCGTCTGCGCCTCGCCGAGCCTGCGCCGCAGCAGATACTTCATCGGCGCATAGCCCATGAGATCCTTGAACACGTGACACAGATAATAGTGGCTGACGTGCAGATGCTGGCCGATGTCGGTGAGCGTGATCGGCTCCGTGTAGTGGGCGTCCAGATACTGCTTGACGTCCAGCGCGAGCTCCAGACGCTTGCTCTTGCCAATTGATTTTTGCGGCGCGTCCGCGGCGAGCGTGAGCGCCTGCACGAGCAGTGCTTCCATCATATTGTGGCAAAAAACCGAGGCGTTCGGATAGTCGGAGGACAGCTGTTTGAACATCAATTCGAACAGAAAACGCACGGATTCGAAGTGTTCTCCGCAGGAAATGACACAATGCCTGTCATCTGCGAGCAGCGCATTGGGACGGAGACCGGGCATGTGCAGCCCGCTGAACGTGATGCAGTACATGCCGATCGGGTTGTCCGCGCTGGAAATTTCATCGTGAATGACGCCGGAATTATAGATGAGCAAATCTCCGGCGGAGACCGGAACGTATCGGTCGTGAATAAAGAATTTACCAGAGCCGCTGTACATCAGCGCCAGCTCCACGGCATCGGCATGTGCATGGAGCATGCGGGGGTACACGCTGGCCTGCGGGCGAATGTTGCTGACATAGAGCAGCCGCGGCTGGTTGGTTCCGGTGAAAACCGGCTGATACTGCTGCTTCACAGCGCACTGGACATGCAGAGGATCGAACTTGGACATACTAAACTCCTATTCCCGTGAATTTTATTATGTATACAGGTTATAATAATATTAAATTCATTTTATTTCAAGTGGGAAAAGTGCCGATTTTTTCCGATGCCGTGCGCGGTCATATCGAATTTTGAGAAAAAAACTGCGAAAACCGCCTGTGAATTATCGACTTTTCCGAAAAACGCAGCTGTCAAATCGGTGCAATACGCACAAAAAAACTTGACAACAATACAGGAAATTAGTATTGTTAATGTAGGAAACAAAAAACGGAGGGTGAACACTATAAAAATAACATTAAAACAAATTGCAGCGCGCTGCGGTGTTTCTACCAATACCGTGTCGCTTGCCCTGCGCGGCATGTCCGGCATCAGTGAAAAGACCCGCAAGCGAATTGAAAGCGCCGCCTATGAGATGGGGTATTTTGAACAGAAAAACGCGGCGGCGGGGAAGCAGAATTTGGTTCTCATCGCTTCGCGCCGCCACCTGCAGGACAGCTACTTTTATATGCGGTTCTATCAAATGGTAGCGGGATGCGCATTGAAGCACGGATACAATCTGATTGTTTTGGACGAAAAGAGCATGCATCAGGACCCATATGCGTTTGCCGGTCAGATTGCGGACAATTCCGCACGCGGCATCCTGCTGCTCGGCGATATGATGGAGGAATCCGTCAAAAAGGTGTGCATGTGCGGCCTTCCGGTCGTGTCCATCGGCACGCATTATCCGGGGCTGTCCATCGACACGGTCATGGAGGACAACGACGCGGTGAGCCGGCTTGCGATGCAGCATTTGGCTGCCGCAGGCTGCCGCAGCGTTTCCTTTGTCGGACAGCCGGATTACAGCACGGCATTTTCCCAGCGGTATTTTTCGTATCTGGCGGCGGCCAGTCAGCTGCCGGTTGAGACGCCGGATGATATGCTGATTGGCAGACCCGACCAAGAGATGAACGAGCTGATTGCCGAGCTGACACGGCACATCGCCGCGCGAGAGACGCTGCCGGATGCCTTTTACTGCGCGAACGACTACATCGCCATCATGCTCATTCGCGCGCTGACCACACAGGGCATTTCGATTCCGGAACAGGTGTCCATCATCGGCGTGGACAACAATCCGGTCAGCGCGCTGGTCTCGCCGCAGCTGTGTTCGCTGGATATTCAGTGCGGGCAGCAGGCGCATTATGCGCTGCGCCGCATGACCGAGCTGCTGCACGACAAGACGAGCGAGCCGGTTCGGCTGCTCATTCAGCCGCGCCTGATACCCGGCGCATCGGTTCAGCACGCATAACGAGAAAGCACCCGCAGGCTTGCGGGTGCTTTCTCATGGGCTTCGTTATATGGACTATGTGCAATATCGAAAGGTCTTGTCGGTGACAATGCGGGCAAAGATGAGTCCGAGCGGCAGCGCCGCGATGATGAGCAGGGCGGAGGTCATCCAAACTGCCGCATCGCTCAGCGACATAATGCCGAGATTGTAAATGGCTTTGTACAGATACAGCCCCGGCACCATGATGACGATGGACGGCACGGTAATCGACACGCGCGGATAGCCCACATAGGCTTTGAGCAGCGAGGCGAGCAGTCCCGCGGTCAGTGCGCCGAGAAAGGCGGCGATGGCAGGCGGACACGTGCTCAAATCCACCAGCTCCAGCCGCAGGGTGTTGGAAACGGCGCCGATGGCGGCAGCTGTCGCGGCGATTTTCACCGGACTGTTGAACATGACCGAGAAGCCGAACACGCCGCAAAAGCTAAACAGCAGACGCAGCACAAGATACTGCGTGGTGTTGAGATGCAGATTCATAAAATCAACCGGCATCAGGTGCAGCAGCAGCGCCATCATCCAAGCGGCGAGCGTCGCGACCATGACGACAAGAACCGCATAGGCGAGCCGCTCCAAGCCCGAGCGCATGTCCAGCTTGGCGAGGTCAATGCCACTCGTGATAAACGGAAAACCGGGAACGATAAACAGCATGGAACAGATATAACCGGCTTCGTGCTGAGAGGAAATGCCCAAAAACATCTCTGCCAGCCGCAGACAGCCGGCGTATATCAGGCACGCCGCCGCAACCGAGGTGACGATGCACAAAAACAGCGTGAAGTGATGCTTGGTCAGCTTGCAGCGAATCGTGTTGCCGACACCTGCGCCGAGAAAGGCAAAGCACATTTCCCACAAACCGCCGCCGAGCAAAAACGTAAATGCGCCGCACGCGAGCGCGGCGGCAAGGCCCAGCGCGAGCGGGGAGTACAGGCCGTGAATTTGTTCGATGTCATCCAGCCTGCTGTGCAGCTGTTCGCCGGTGAGCGACAGCCCTTTTTCGGGAAAATCCGCGACAAAACGTTCCAACCGGTTTAATTTCGACGTGTTGACGCCGGTGTTGGTCAGACACAGCGACTGGGAAAAGCTCTCCGTGCCGTCAAAGCAGGTGTATTCGACCGACATCAGCCCGATGTCCGCAGAGCACACCACACCCAAGCATTCGGAAATGGTATTCATAGAACTGCGTACGCGCCATGCGCCCGTGCCGCACGACAGCAGCATCAGCCCGATGCGTCCAATCACGGACGCCTTTTCACTCAGTGACGCCTGCGTGATGGGCAGTTGTTTTTGCTGAATATACTCATGCCACGGAATCGCCATGTGATTGCGCTTGATGGTCTGCTCCGGCATAGAAAATCCCTTCTTTCTACTATCTTATTGTAGTACCGGAGAGAAAAAAGTCAAGCAAATACCCGTGCATTGGATATAGAAAGAATCAATATATGGCGTCTTTACATCATTCGCCAATCGGCGTATAATGGGGGCAGAAAAGAGGGATCGAATATGAGCAGTATTTTCCCGAGAGAACAGCGGGTAGAACAGTTATTTGACCGGATTTTACGCGATCCGCGCGCGTGCCGGCGGCTCAAGGAAACCTTTTATGAGAGCTGTCCGGAAACCGACTTGATGGACGCGGACAGCGTTGAGGCATCCGACAAGATTTTCGCCAACGCCTTGATTCACGCCTATCAGAACCAAGATCTTTCCGCTTTTTTGATGGCAATTTGCGGCAACAGCATGTTTGACCTGCTGCGCAATTCGTTTTTGATTCCGCTGCGTTTTAACGACAAGGACGTGGAAAATCCGGTGATTCTGACCGATGAAACCGGCGCTTTGCGCGACAATTTGCCGGTTGCCGTGCCCGACAAAAAATACAAGATTTTTTGCGATTTATATCGAGAAAAACCGGAAATTCGAGATTTTCAAATGTGTCTCGCCTACGGCTTCCGCGAGCGGCATTTTTACAGCGAGGACTTGAAGGTACAGACCGACAAAATCGGCGAGCATCTGGGCGTGCTGCTGCTGTATCAGCTGCCGAAGGACATAGAAAACCACGCGGCAGACGCGGAAATTTATGCGACCGTCTGGAACTATATGATGCAGCTGGAGGAGACGCTGCCGCGCGCCTTCATGTATTATGGAAAGATGGAAGAAGACGGAAAAGAGCTGGAGAGCGACCGCATCGGCATTTTTCTGCCGTTCCACCACTTTGAGAGCCGCATGAAAAAGTACATGGAAATGGCAAACGGCATCGGGCTTGCCTGCCGCGGAAACATCGTGGACATGCTCCGAGACCGAGCATCCATCACGCCCGCAAAAAAATGATAAATGACGGCATCTCCGCTCATTTTTCACCGGAATGTCGCGTGGTATTGCTGTGAATACCATGAGAGAAACACCATCAATCTGTCGCTGTTTATCCAGCAGATGATTCAAAACAGCCGCCGAGATATTTCATCTCGGCGGCTGTTTGCCGTTTCTTTTACTGTCCAAACTGCTGTGCGATGGCATCGCCAAGCAGCTGCGCCAGCTGTGCGTATTTGCCTGCACCGGCGTTTCTCACGGCGCGCGAGTCGCTGCTGCGTCCATGGTATTGGAGGAATGTCTGTCAAAGATTCCGCCGGTGAGAAAGGATCCGCAGTCCGTGCAAACATTTTTGCTGGAGCTCGCGGCGGCGCTGGAGCAGTGACGGTACCTTGATTGAACAAAAACTTTATTTTGTTCCGTTATATCGCTCGTCCTTTTTCTTTGCAAAAGCGTGCCGCATACAATTACGAACAGCACCCCATTTGTTGGACAAGCATGATACCATACTCGTTCTGCAAAACGGAGTGCTATTCAATATTTAGAGATGACCTATCTGTGTTTTTTTCCTCGCTGCCGGATACTTACTGGTAGTCGACCCACGCACTGCCTACATCCGACGAACGCACACAGTTTTCAATGAAGCGAACACCTTCCGCACCATCTCGAATGTTCGGAAACCACAGATCACTCATAACTGCATCTGCGTTTTCGCCACGGTTGACGCGGTCCATTGCGGTTCCGAACCGGCGATACAAATTTGCCCAGGATTCAAACAATCCCTCGGCATGTCCGCCTCCCATGCGGTCGCAAGTGATGGCTTCGTCGTTCTGATAGAGATATCCCTGCCCGCGATCCAGAATCTGAACCGGTTTGCCCTGTTCGGCAAAGATGATCTGATTCGGGTGCTCGTCCCACCACTCAATAGATGCCTTTTCACCCACTACACGGATTTTTTGCTGATGCGTCGAACCGGCGTTTACACAGCTCGCCCACAGGTTGCCGACGGCTCCGTTATCATATTGGAGCAAAACAAAGGCATTGTCCTCCAGCGGAGCGCGGCTCTTGACAAAGCTCTGCCGGGCACACATCAATTTTTCGATTTTGAGATCGGGAACCATGGTCTCGGCAAGGAACAGTGCATGTGTGCCGACATCACCCAGTACATAGGAAGGGCCAGCCTTTTCCGGTGTAACACGCCATTTTGTACCCGGATCATTTGTTTCCACAGCAGAGGAATGATAGCCGTGCGCAAACTGCATGTTAATGATTCGAATCTCGCCCAGCATGCCCTCCTGAATCATACGGCGTGCCTGATGAATCATCTGCGCGCCGGTGTATCCGTAAGTCACGCCCACAATGCGGTTGTGTTTTTCTGCCAGTGCGATGAGTTCCTTCGCCTGCTCCTTGGTAAAGCAAAGCGGCTTCTCACAGATGGCATGCAGTCCGGCTTCAAGTGCGGCTTTCAGAATCTCATAGTGCGTAAAATTCGGGGTCGCGATGGACACCGCCTGAATACCGTCCGGACGCTTTGCCTCTTCGGCAAACATGGTTTTGTAGTCTGGATAGCAGCGCTCGGGGGCAACCCCCCAGTTTACGCCGAACTCCCGTCCGCGTTCCTCATTCACATCAAAGGCGCCTGCACACAGCGTAAACAGACGATCTCGCAGTGCAGAATTGCGATGGATATAGCCGATTTGGCTGCCGCGACCGCCGCCGACCATTCCCCAGCGGATGGGCTGTTCCAAATGAAATTCTTCGTTGAACATAATCAGTATCCTCCTTAGGCAATTTTCATTTCGGTTAAATAGTCCGAAATCGTGAAATCGGCTTCTGTTACGGCCTGTACATCGGCAATGGTATACTGCGGATTCAGTTCGGTCATTACAAGACCAGCGTCCGTCACCTCAAACACGCACATTTCGGTAATAATTTTGGTTACACAATGCACCGCTGTCAGAGGAAGCGTGCATTTTTTCAGAATCTTAGGTATGCCGCGCGCCGTGTGCTCCATCGCCACAATGACCTGTCGAACACCTACGAGCAGATCCATTGCACCGCCCATTCCGGGGGTCTTTTTTCCGGGAATCATCCAGTTTGCAAGCGATCCCTCCTGATCCACCTGCAGGCTTCCCAGAATCGTAACGTCAACATGACCGCCCCGAATCAGACCAAATGAAGTCACGGAATCAATAAAGGCACCTCCGGTGGAAACTGCGGCCGTTTTGCCGCTGGCATCCGTAACATACGCATGCTGTGCGCCTTCCGGCGCTTTATCCAACCCGATGACTCCATTTTCCGACTGAATTGTCACGCGGATATCGGCAGGCAGATATTGCGGAACCAGCGTGGGCAGCCCGATGCCGAGATTTACAACCATACCATCTTTCAGTTCAAGCGCCGTTCGCCGTGCAATGATTTCTTTGGCGGAACGTGCTTCCAATGCGTTCAGAGCTTCACCCATGATCATCTCTCCCATCCACGATGTAATCCACCAAAATTCCAAATGTCTGTACATTTTCAGGTCGAATCTCTCCGACAGACACCATTTGTTCGGCCTCTACGATAACGATATCGGCGGCGGTTGCCATCACCTGATTGAAATTGCGTGCGCTGCCCTCATACCAAACATTTCCTTCTTCATCAACCTGCTGCCCGCAGAGCAGTGCAACGTCCGCTTTCAACGGGCGCATCAACAAATAATCTGTACCGTCAACTGTCTGTCTTCCAACCACATAGTCTTTTGCTTCTTCAACCAATGTTCCCACACCGGTTTTTATTAAAATGCCGCCCAGACCGGCACCGCCTGCCCGAATCATTTCCGCCAAGGAGCCCTGCGGCAGCAGATCAATGCGCATGGTACCTGCATTCATTTGCTCTATCGCCTCTGCGTTCAAGCCAATATGCGTGGCAATTAAGCGACTGACCTGATGATTATGAATCAGCTTTGCCACACCATAATATGCTTCTCCATTCGGACCTTCCAATAGTCCGGCGTCGTTGCAAATAATGGTAAGATTTTTCTTCTGACTGGCTGCCAATGCATCCATGAGCCGATGTGCCGTACCGCACCCCAGAAATCCGCCGCACATAATGACTGCACCATCCGGAATGCGTTCAACGGCTTGCTTCGCGGAAAGTCGTTTTTTCATATTGTACCCTCTTTCCTGACTACACGCCGAGCTGCTCCCGCATAAATGCACGTGCTTTCTGTGCGTATTCCAGCGGATCAGCCTTGGCAGGGTCCTGTTCTGCCTCTACAACGATCCAGCCTTCATAATCGCTTTCCTTCAGAATCGAGAAAATCGCATCCCAGTCTACGCAGCTGCCATCACCCGGCACCGTGAACATACCGTTCTTTACACCCCACAGAAAACTATGATTTCCAGCCTTGACCTGTTCAAACACTTCGCGCCGAACGTCCTTGACATGGATATGTACAACGCGGTTGATATACTTCTTGAGAATTGCCACCGGATCTTCGCCTGCAATTGTCGAATGTCCGGTATCAAACAGCAGACCAACCAGTGCCGGATCGGTCAGCTCCATCAGACGGTCGATTTCCTCCAGCGATTGAATGCCGGTGCCGACATGTGGGTGGAATCCGACCTTCATTCCCTTTTTCTGCGCGCGGCGGCCCAGCTCATTCAGTCCTTCAGCCAGATTTTTCATCTGTTCTTCGGTCAGAATCGGAGCGTTCGGGAAAAGAGGGGTGTCCTCCTGTCCATGCACAGTCACGCCGCATTCACCAACGCCGATGACGCGCGCACCCAGTCCATACGTGAAATCCATGTGCTTTTCAAATGCATCATACGTGCGGTCGTTCTCGAATGTCGTGAAGAAACTGGAAAACCACATGTTGCAGATCTGCAGACCGCGCAAATCGAGAGCCTTCTTGAGCACATCAAAATCCTTTGGATACTTGCAGCCGCCCTCGCTGCCCTTATATCCGGCCAGTGCCATTTCGCTCAGGCACTGCTGATAGGTCAGTTCACCGCCCAGAGAGGGCAAATCGTCATTTGTCCAGTTGATCGGCGCACAGCCAAATTGTACTTTCATATGTATTCTCCTTAATATTTCCGCAGATTTTTGACGACATCGTTGAGCTTTTTGTACGCTTTTCGCACGGATTCCTTTTCGGAAACGGCCGCAGTACCAACACGCCAGAAGTTCTCATAACCCTCTGTCATCGTGCCGGGCAGCACCATGATTTCGATCAGCGTCGAGACCTCGGCCTGCTTGCTCGCTTCGACAGCGGCGTGAAGCTCGGCGAGCGTGGTAACGCGCCAAGTTTTTGCACCATAGGCGGAAGCCAGCGCAGAATAGTTTACCGGAACATAGCCGCCGGTCAGTCCGCCGGTAGACTGTTCGCGGAAGCGGAATTCCGTGCCGAAGGTACCCATGCCCTGCGAACGCTCCAGATTATGAATGCACTGATGACCGCTGTTGTTGAACAGCAGAACGTTGATTTTGTGTCCTTCCTGTATGCTGGTCAGCAGGTCGGAATGTCCCATTAAGAAACCTCCGTCGCCGACAAAACTGTATACTTCGTGATCCGGGTCCGCCAGCTTGACACCAAGAGCGCCGGAAATCTCATATCCCATGCAGGAGAAACCATATTCCAGATGATACGCACCCGGGCGGCGAGCGGTCCAAACTCTCTCCAAGTCAGACGGCAGGCTTCCCGATGCCGCAACGATATTGTCCTTGCGCAGCAGTTCATTCAGCTCCATCAGCACGCGAGTCTGGTTCAGTGCGCCGGATTCCGGAGACTCCAACTGTGCCAGACGGGTCAGCTCGGTCTGCCAGGAACGCTTGGCAGCTCGCACTTCATCGCCCCAGCCGGTGCGCCAGCCATGTTCCTGCAGAGCAGCGTCCAGAGCTTCTACGCCTTCACGCGCATCGGCAACTACGGATTCTGCATTCAATTTGAGCGCATCCATACGACTGGTATTGATGGAAACAAAACGGGCATCGGCTGCAAAACCATTTTTAGAATTGGTAACAAAGTCATTGAGCTTGGTTCCAATTGCGAGAACCAAATCTGCTTGCTTGGCGACTGCATTGGCGGACAGCGTGCCGCAGATGCCTGCACATCCCAGATACCAATCGCTTTCGCAGTTGATTTCTCCCTTGCCAGCCTGCGTTTCTGCGACCGGAATGCCAAATTTTTCGGCGAAAGCCAGAACCGCTTCACCCGCATCACTGTAGCGGACGCCGCCGCCCGACAGAATGACCGGCTTCTTGCTGTTCATCAGCAGTTGTGCTGCCCGGGTCACCGCATCGGCATTCGCGGGCTGGCGATCCAGATACCACACGCGCTTTCTGAAGAATTCTTCCGGATAGTCATAGGCTTCTCCCTGCACATCCTGCGGCAGGCAGACCGTGACGGCACCGGTTTTTGCGGGGTCTGTCAAAATACGCATGGCGTTGAGCATAGCCGTCATAAGCTGTTCCGGACGCTGTACACGATCCCAGTAACGGCTGACCGACTTGAAAGCGTCATTCACGGAGACCGAATAATCTTCGTCATGCTCAAACTGCTGCAAAACAGGGTCAGGCTGACGATCTGCATAGGTGTCGGCCGGCAGCAGCAGTACAGGAATACGATTGACCGAAGCCGTTCCGGCTGCAGTCACCATGTTCAGCGATCCGGGGCCGATCGATGCCGTGCAGGCATAGATTGCTCGCCGGCGCATTTGTTTGGCAAATGCCACGCACACATGGGCGATTTCCTGCTCGTTTTTGCCCTGCATGAACGGCATTCTATCGGCATATTGCTCCAATGCCTGACCCAGTCCGACTACATTGCCGTGACCGAAAATTCCCATGATGCCGCGTACAAACTTTTCTTCTTTTCCATCGACGCAGACATACTGCATGTCAAGAAAGCGTACCAGCGCCTGTGCCATTGTCAATCTCGTTGTGTTCATGTTCTACTCCTTTCAACGGTAATCGTATCCCGATTTGTAGGTATCATAATAATCTTTATTCGTAGAGAAATCCGCTTCTTTCGTTTTATTTGCCCAGTACATATTTGTCAAGAAGCCGGCTGGTTTCTGCGGCAACCTCCGCCACATCATGCTGCCAGAGTTTTCCGTACGGCGTCATCGTCCGTGCGTTCAACATGCGCGATATCGTTGATACTGATAATCTTCATGTTGTATTGCTGTAATCGTTCCGTCACATCGCTCCACGGATTCCCAGAGGACATATAGTCCCAGATTTTGGTCGCGGCAACTTCCATTGCGCCAAATCCGGCTTCGCTGGCAAGACGGATATCGGTCATTAGATTGCTTTTCCAAATGGATTTTGTATGCAGTGCTTTTCCCATCATGGGCAATCCCTCCTTAACGCTTACTCTTCACAGGAATCAGGCCAGTATTTTGCACCGGGCTGCTCTACCCACAGGTACTGCGGATCAAAATCCGGTTTGATATACGGATTGCCATCCAGATGCCGGATAACCCAAAGGTAATACATGGCATAGCCAGGAGCGGCAACCTGCGGATGTACTTTATTTGGTTCAATCAAAACGGTGTCGTTGTGTTCCAGCAAAACGCCCTCGTCTCCCAGCCGCAGCAGACCAAAGCCATTCTGAGGATAAAACTTATAAAAATAAATTTCCGGTTGTGCATGGGAATGCGACGGGAAACCAGACCACTTTCCGGGATAGTGCATGTCTTCTCCGAACATAATGTTGGATTCCGGCGAGAGCTTTACATCCTGCGCTGTTCGCACAATCCGCGTGCCGGCCTCATTCATAAAGCCCTTTCCTCGCACTTCTTCCACAATCTTTTCCTGCGCACGGATAACCGGCGTGAAATCTCGGTCGTTCTCGGTTCGAATGACCGCAATCTCACTTTCCTCCGCGATGCCGCGCAATTTAACAGGGACATTCTTCGGTAAATTTACACTCCAGATCGTGTCATTCGTGTAGGTGGGCCGAGTGCCCCTTACAGTCTCCCCGTTAAACTCAATTTCAATTTCACCGTACAGCAGAACGAACACCCGTTCAAGCGGTTTATCATCTTCAAACTCCATGTCTGCGGAGAGCTTCAGAATACCGAAATCCATCAGCATTTCCTTGTGTTTGCCATCGAGCTGTGTAATCGGGTGATATCCTGTTGAAAAAGGCTCTTGTTGATGAATTCTCATGTTATTTTTCCTCCTGCCATAGCATGTGAACGATGTGAAATGCTTGTTCTTCTACTTGCGCAACCGGATCACGGAATAGGCGGAGACGATCGAATTCGTCCGGCTTCTCCCGCATCTCGGAACGCAGGCAGCTGCCAAATGTCTTGCGCAAAACGGTTCCAAAGTTCATTTTTCCAACGCGCGTTTTTTTGAGCTGTGAAATTTCCTCGTCTTTCACGCCGCTCGCTCCATGAATTACCAGCGGCAGCTGGCAGGAATCCTCAATCTGCTGCAAAACAGGAAATTGGATTGAAACCTTGCGATTGGCCAAACGGTGGATATTTCCAACTGAGACCGCAAGCCAGTCTACTTGTGTCTGCTCCTGCATTTTTCGCGCTTCTTCCGGATCCGTCAAATTGATCTTGGTTTCTCCGATGTCGCTGTACGGCACCGTGCCCAGCTCAGCTTCCAGAAATATATTTTTCTTGTGCGCATGCTGCGCTACCTCTTGGGTTATCTTTAAATTTTCCGTTATCGGAAAATGCGAGCCGTCAAACATCACCGAAGTAAAGCCGGCGTCGATCGCGCGAATAATCGTTTTTATTTCCGTACAGTGATCCAGATGAATGCCGACCGGCACACGCGAGGACTCAGCCAGGGAATTCAGCAGCGCCGCCCAATGTTCAATCGCCATAACTGCACGCGCGTCACGATTGAGCATGAGCAAAACCGGCGCGTCGGCGCGTTCTGCGGCGCGAATAACAGCTTGTGCATCTTCGTACCCAAACACATTAAATCCCGCAACGATACGCCGCCGCTGTGCTGCCTGCGCGACATAATCCTGTTCCCATTTCATGGCATCATCTCCTTTTCGTGCTGTGCACGATGACGTTCTGCGGCTTGCAGATCAGGCATTGCATCTCCGCAGCTGATGGTTGTCAGTGCCAGGGAAGCGCAGGCTGTGCCGAGCTGCATCGCATATGCCAGACCGCGCTCTCGCAGAATGCCGTACATCAGTCCTGCTGCATACGCATCGCCCGAACCAAACGTCTTGATGGCTGCTGTAGGAATGATGCCGCAGCGCAATACGCTGCCGTCGGACGTGTATGCTGTCGATCCGTTCGCACCGTCCTTTACAATGACCAGCTTTACGCCGACATCCAACAATGCCCGCGCCGATTTCTCATTGTCTTTGTTGCCCGGCATGCTGAGATATTCGACGGCATCGAACTCTTCGCGGTTGCCAATCACAATGTCACACTGTTCTATAACACGTGCGTAGCAACGTGCCGTCTCATCCTTCGAGATCCAGCCGAACGGTCTGTAATCAATATCCAGAACCGTCATCGTTCCATGGTCTCGTGCCAACTGCAATATTTTAAACATGGCTTCGCGCGATGGAGATTGGGAGAACGCAGTGCCCGAAAGCATCACGCATTTTGCCGCGGCAATCATATCGCCGTCTACGTCCTCTGGAGAATACAGTATATCGGCTGTTCCCTGCCGATACAGATATGTTCCATGATGGAATGCATCTCCGCCGGTCGCATATCCGCCGCTCTGTTCGGCGCTGATGATTTCTGTTACTGCAATGCAGTTGCGAGCCCCTGTCCGATCGACTGCAATTCCTTTGGTTTCGATATCTTGTGCCTGCAAAGAGGATAGGATATACTCTCCCATGCCATCATGCGATACTTTTCCAAGAAATCCCGTTTTCAGTCCCAAGCGCGCCGCTCCCTGCACAATGTTTGCAGGCGAGCCGCCTACCGATTTTGTAAACGCCGGGATATCCGCAAAGGTGCAGCCTGCTTTCGTCGTGTTCAGATCAATTCCCGCACGTCCCGCTAACAACAGCTCTATGCTTCGTTTCTGTGTACTTTTCATGATGTATTCCTCCTTTTGGCTTTCTCTTTCCTTTGTTGAGTTCATCATATCATCGCTGTGCTTTTATTTCAAGTTTCGTTTCCTTTCACTTTCATTTATTTCGTATTGACATTTCGTTTTGTTTCGTTTATACTATGAAGTGAAAGGAGTGTGTCTTATGCTCAGCCGTATTGAAGAAATCAGAAAATTGCTTTTTACGCATAAAAAGGTATTGGTTAACGATTTAAGTACCCAATTCGGCATCAGCCGCGTCAGCATTCGAAAAGATCTGCAGCAGCTGGAAGATGAAGGCATTGCCAAGCGCGTTTACGGTGGTGCGGTGCTCGCCGATTACGCTTTGCCTTCGTCCTTATCCAATGTGAAAGACCACACACGGATTGCCTTAGCCGAACGCGCTTGCGAGGAGATCCAAGATGGCGACAGCATCTTTTTGGGCTCCGGAAAAACCTGCTGCTATCTGGCCAAGCTTCTCGAACGCTTTCACAACCTGTCGATAGTGACCAATAATATTACCGCGCTCAACGATCTGTTAAAGACCGATTCCCGCGTATATCTTCTCGGCGGTGAAGTAACCTCCACAGATGCTCACACCCTATTTTCCAGTCCTGAGAATCCAAATACTTTTACAAATCATGTTTTTGTTTCGAAGGCATTCACAAGCATTTCGGGCATTGATTTACAGGCCGGTCTCACCGTACACTCTATTGTTTCCACGCATATTTATCGCAATTTGCCGTCTATCGCGCGTTCTTGGTATCTGATGGCGGATAATCACAAATTCGGTCAGATCGCAATGTATCCTGTTGCAGAGCTTGATGCGTTTCAATATCTTATCACGGACGATGTACCTGAAGATTACCGTGCTGTTTTTCGTCAGAGCCATACGGAGATTCTTTTGACGCAGTCCGACAAGATTTGTCCATGTAAATAGGCTATCAAAGCGACATTCTGAAGAAACGTATTTTATATGTGCGTATGCTCTTTTTTGACGCAGCAATCCCCCCTGATGCAGTCTTTTGCGTTTCTGCATCAGAGGGGATTTTCCAGCTTGCTCCGTTGTATTTTTCGTCTCTTTGGATGACAAAGCCGCCGAGATATTTCATCTCGGCGGCTGTTTGCCGTTTCTTTTACTGTTCAAACCGCTGTGCGATAACATCTCCAATCAGCTGCGCCAGCTGTGCATGCTCCGCCGCAGTCAGGTGAACAAAATCACAGCAGTGCTGCGCCGCGACCTGCGCCCCGTCCGCAAACAAACAATGGTACTGCTCCGCGAGCTGTCGGAACTGGTTGGAAACCTCCGGTATCATCTCCGCACTGTGTGCGTCAAACATGCCGTAAAATGTGCCGTGCTCGATATCTCCCATGCGCGGCGGCGCAACCAGCAGAATCTGCGGTCGAACACCGGTATCCGACCACGCATCCGTGTTCTGTACCAGCCGAATCATGCGTTCCATTGCCAGACGCATGGTCATCGGCGTGTGTCCAAACATGATTTTTGTGTCATTCGTGCCCAGCATGATAACCACCAAATCCAGCGGTTCATGGGTCTGCAGCAGCATGGGCAACGTCTCCATGCCGTTTCGGCCTCTGTCTAATGGATCGTCGATGCAGATGGTGCGTCCCGGCAGGCCTTCCTCTATGATGTGATGCTGCGGAAAGCGGTTGGCGATGATGCCGGTGAACCGTTTTTCATATGCCAGTCTGACCTGCGGCTGATCTCCCTGAAATCCCCATGTGTTGGAATCTCCGTAAAATAAAATGTTCATACGCTGTCCCTCTCCTATCAAGCTCTCTTTGCATCATAGCATGGTTGGCAGTGAGATACAAGACTTGCCGTGATGCAGAACCGGCATCACATGAGGATTTTATCCTGTTTTCCCGCAGTGCACAGAAAAAATGCCTTGACCTGCTGCATTTCCGGTGCTATACTACAAGTAGGCTAACGAAGCAAGTACGCTTAGTGGAAACACAAAGCAAAACCCCTAGCAGATACCACCTGCTAGGGGTTTCTTCTGCTTTTACGGAGCAGTCAACCGAGGTCGGTTACCGAAATTTACTTCTTTCCGTCCAACCATTTGCATATGTAATGGCTGATTACACCTGCCACAACGGAAAGAATCCACGAAGCAAGTACTTCCATAGCGGAAACACCTCCTTCCTGTCACAGATTGCGCCAGATCGGAGCGGTAACGACAATATTATATCATGTATCCCAAAAATTTCAAGGAAAGACGCCTTGACCTGCTGCATTTCCGGTGCTATACTACAGATAGGCAAATGATAGGATTGTGTTATCCATGTCGAAGCACAAAACGAATCCCCTAGCAGCGGCATCTGCTAGGGGATTCTTCTGCTTTTACGGCGCATCAAACCGGGGCTGGTTACCGATGTCTGTTAATCCAACCATCCAGCCACTTGCATATGTAGTGGCAGACTACACCTGCCATGATGGATAGGATAAATGATAGAATTGTTTCCATATCGAAACACCTCCTTCCTGTCACAGATTGCGCCAGATCGGAGCGGTAACGACAGTATTATATCATGTATCCCAAAAATTTCAAGGAAAGACGCCTTGACACCTCCCGCTCGGCGTTGTATAATCCAAAATGAACACTGTTCATTTTGAGGTGAGCTTATGAATACGATTGCGACATCAAAAGAAGAAATCCTACGGACCAGCCGGAAGCTGATTCAGCAGCAGGGGTGGTCTGCGGTCAGCATTCGTTCCGTCGCGGCGGCTTGCGGCGTATCGGTGGGATGCATCTACAATTACTTTGATTCCAAAGCGGCGCTGGTCGGCGCTACCGTAGAAAGTGTATGGTGCGAGATTTTTCGCCGGCCGACAGATGCCGCTGTGTTTCAGGATGTACAGGCGTGCGTGACATGGATGTATGCGCGCATGGCATACGGCTGTGAGCAGTATCCCGGATTTTTCACCATGCATTCGCTCGGCTTTATGCAGGAAGAAAAGTCGGACGGCAGGCGGCGGATGCAGCAGACATGGCAGCATATTCTGACCGAGCTGTGCGGCGTTTTGCATCGCGACCGCAGCATTCGGCCGGACGCCTTTACCGAGCAGTTCACCGCGGAGAAATTTGCCGATGTGCTGTTTTCGCTCATGCTGTCCGCCCTGATGCGGCAGGATTATGACGCATCTGCGGTGCTGGAAATTGTGCGCCGGACGCTGTATTGACGGTCCCACACCCGTGGGACTTTTCTATCCGGCAAAATGAACCATGTTCACTTAAAAAAGGAGATTGAGATACAATGACAAAACAAGACCATACTCCCCGCGTTCCGGATTTGATGGAGGCGGTTTTTGACACCTGCTATTTGCTGTTTGACTTGATTGCAGGCATTTTATTTTTTGCCTTTTCTCATGGCAGTCCGCTGTTTCTCTTATACGGCGTTTTGACATGGACACTGTGTTTCGGCGATGCCTTCCATCTGGTTCCCCGTGTGCTGCGCGCGGTCAAGGGAAGCAATAAGAAAATGGAAAGACAATTGGGCATCGGCTTACAGATTTCCTCCATCACCATGACGATATTTTATATTCTTTTGCTGTATATCTGGAAACAGACATTCTATGAAATGACGGCGCCGGTGATGCTGGAAATCCTGATTTGGGTTTCCGCAGCCATTCGCATTGCCGTCTGTATGCTGCCGCAGAACAATTGGTGCGGCGAGGAAGGCAATCGCAAGCTGTCCGTGATTCGAAACGCCGTCTTTGCCGTGACCGGTATTTGTGTAATTGTGCTGTATGTGATGTCCGGCAATACTTACGGATACCATATGACGCGCATGGCGGCGGCGATTGTTGTTTCGTTCGGCTGCTATCTGCCGGTCACGCTGCTGAGCAAGAAAATGCCGAAAATCGGCATGCTGATGATTCCAAAGACCTGTGCATATGTCTGGATGATCGTCATGGGTTTGCAGCTGCTGTTCTGACAAAATATTCCTGTATGCAAAAACCCAGAGGTGTGAAGCAACACCTCTGGGTTTTTGTGTTTTTATCCGTTTGCTTTCGGCAGCACCGCATATTTGCCCGCGCCGAAGGCGGCGCAGATAATAGAAATCATCAAATAGACAAATACTGTTTTTGTGATATTTTTTCGTGTTTGTTTACTGTCCGATGTACACAATGTCGCTCACGCTCCTCTCCTGAATCGTATTGCCGTTTGTGGTCGGATTGTTGACGATTTTTCCGTTAAAATACATCGCAGACGAGCCAACGCCGTCCAAATTGTACGCCGTTGTCGAGCAGCTCCTGTGCGGTGACTGCATCCTTATACGCGGATGCCTGTGCGAAAATCGGCTCATATGCCGGAATCAACGCAATCTGTCCGGTTTTCATGCTGTCTCACCGTCTTTCTGTGGAGTTTGTCCGTTGCTCGGCGGGGTTCCGCCATTCGGGCCGCCCTGTCCGTTTTGCTTGTCCGGCGCGCCTTGACCGCCTCCGCCCATCTCATTCGGATTTTCCTCCGAGCCATCGTTTGTTGTGATAGAACCACCGGTCGTGGTATATGTTCCGTCGCAGTCCAGCGCGGTATTTCCGTTGCCGTTGCACGTCAGATGGAGCGTGCCGCCCGCAATCGTCAGCGCACCATTGGAGTCCAGACAATCGCCGTCAGAGACAATCGTCACCGTACCGCCGTTGATGGTCAGTGCCGTACCGGATTTGATGCCCTTCTGGCTGGTCGAATCCGTGTCCTCTGTTTCCGTCTGTTCCTGCTGTCGCGGATCGCTCATGTGTTCGGTCTCCACGCTCGCGCTTCCCTCCCCTGTTGTAATGGAGAAATCACCGGCATCTATCTGGATATACGCGCTCGCGCTGATGCCGTCACCGTCTGCCTGTGCGGCAAACGTGCCGCCCGCAATATAGATAAATCCCTTGGTTGCATCCTCTGTGTTTTCCGCGTGCACGGCGTCTTTTCCGGCTGTAATTTGGTAGGTGCCGTCCGCGATGCGCACACTGTTCTTGCCGGAAAGTCCCTGACTTGCCGCCGTAATCGTATAGGTTCCGCTGGTCAGCGCCAGCTCGTCCTCTGTCAATAATAATCTCATATGCTTTGCCCCCGTTTTTTTCGATGGATTTTACGATGATAAGTATAGCATATATCGCGCACCTTAAATAGAAGTTAAATCGGAGGGCTGTCCGCTATGAGCTGCTTGTCAAATCCAGCGTTTACCAGTTTCCGATATGCTGCCCACACATCAGGCGGAATCTCCTGCGGAATCTGAAATCCGTTCCGTCCATAAAGGTCAATGCGCTGCAAATCACCGACCAGTATATTGATAAAATCGGCAACATGCAGTTGCTCCGATTGCTGATAATACCGGTAATATTCTTCATAGGTATTTTGCGGAGAGGTTACGCGAAAATCCAAGTCGCTCCATTGTTTCTTGAGTGTTGCATAGATTCTCCGTTCCTTAAACGGTTTATCCACAATCAGATAGTTGGAAAATGACAGCTGCTTTTGTTGTAGTAAGAGCTTCGTATTGCGGATATTTTCTCCGGTATTTGTTGATTCCGATTCGGTAAGAATTTTCTCCTGAGGCACTCCCCTTTTTTCTGCTATCTCAGCAAATTTTATTGCTTCCGGCTTGTTCCAAATATTTTTTGTAATACGCCCGAATCCGCCAGTAAAAATAATGTATTCCCCATATCCGGCAAGATACAGTTCGGCTGCCCGTTCCGCAACATGCAGGTCATGACTGCCAAAGCCAAGAATACAATCCGCCTTTTGCAAGGGCTGGTGGAGATGATGATACTCCCACAATAGTTTTGCGTCTGTATGAAAGTCATACATATGCATTCTCCTTCTCTCTGATTTTTCTATCTGTTGATTTGATTATAACATGAGAAGGCGAGAGTCACGCATTCCACTTCCGTTAACAATTAACGGAAGTCCGTACCGGAAGGGAAGAAGCACGCATCCACTTCCGTTAACGATTAACGGAAGTCCGCACCGAAAGGGAAGAAGCACACATCCCACTTCCGTTAACGATTAACGGAAGTTTGCACCGGAGGGGCAGAAGCGTACATCTACTTCCGTTAACGATTAGCGGAAGTCCGCACCGGAAGGCGAGAAGCGCGCGTCCACTTCCGTTAACGATTAACGGAAGTCCGCATCGGAGGGGAAAAAGCACGTATCCACTTCCGTTAACAATTAACGGAAGTATTTTTTTTTGAAAATAACCCTGTTTTTCGCGTTGTTTCGCGCTGTCGAAAATTTTTTTCATTTGTCGAAAAAAAACACTTGCTTTTTTCGGAAATCCATTGTATAATAATCGAAGAAAATAAAAGAAAAAAAAGATCGCGGAACACGCTGTGCAGGACTTTTGGTAATTGCGTCTTGTATAGCGTGTTTCGTGTTGTTTCGAAACTTGTCGATACACTTCCGTTAACAATTAACGGAAGTAACAGCAAAACAACCCGCACGAGGTATATCAGGATATACTTCTCGTGCGGGTTGTTTTTATATCATGCAAACGTATTCTTTTGTATTTACAGTGACCAACGGACATAGAGCCCCTTTAGCTGTTGTTCCAAACTGTCCAGCAGGGCTTCCTCTTGCGAAAACGTATGATAAATATACTCCTTTGCCAAATACTGCGTCAGCGGCGTCAGCTGTTCAAAGGTATCGTTCCACCAGTCTATCAGCTCTCCACGGCGCACGGCAGCGAGCAGCAATTGCATCTCATCCATAGCTGCATAGCGTTCTCCGGTAGAAAAGTTTTTATGTACACCAGCCCGATACAGCATAGCAAGGACGTAATGCTTGCGATTTCGGATATCTTTTCGCAGTCGAACCGTATCCAAAATCTTTGTGACATCCTGACGAGACAGCTTAAACAGGGCTTCCTTGCACGCCTCCGGCGTGACAGAATCCCCGTCAATATAGATGGTTTTGTCGTCGCAAACCGCATCACAGATGGCATCCGTCACTTCCTCTGCCTCTTCCGGAGAGAAATCTTCACGGAGCGTATCTTCTTCAATCATTTCCTTGACAACTTCTCTGCAAGCGTCTTTTTCCAGCTCCTTGCTCTGTGCATCGGATACATTTCCGTTCGGATTGGCAACAGAAAGCAGGGTTACGCCTTTATTTAATTCTTCTTCCCGAATACGGCGCGGTTTGCCGTCAACATCTGCGATTGGCTCCTCAAATACCACATATTCGCTGCGAATGCGCAAATTTCGCTTGCTTAACACGTCTACGCGCACAACAAAGCCCTCTCGCATGAGCTCATCCATACAGCGCTTGATGCAGCCGATAGATTCTTTGAACACATGAGACAGGCCTTTTAATGTCATTGTCCACCGATCATTTTCCGAAACAGGCGTAAAAGAGCTGTCGCGCTGACCAATCAAGTAGGTCATCAGCATTTTCGCCTTCATAGAAATCTTTTGCGAATGAATTAAGCTGTTCGGAACCTTGGTAAAACCGGTTTGATATTCTGTTCGATTGATGGTTAAATTGACTGCTACACCCATGATGGCACCTCCGTATCGTAATTTCTGTACAAAAAAAGTGCTGTTATTCTTTAACAACACTTCCATACAATCTTACAATACAAAAAGGATACATTTTATCAGGGGAACATGGTATATACGATATGTCCTGTATACTTTTGCAAAAATAGTTTGTACAGAAAATAAAAGAAAATAAAAAAGACAAAAAAACAAGAAAATAAAAAGAATATTCAGATTTAACTATGTATACCGTTATTATAGCGGACGTCCGACAACTTGTCAAGACTTTTTTCGCCTTGTCTCACCTAATCTCACTTTACTTCACCTTCACTTGCCTGCACTGCTCTGTCTTTTATAAATAATAATATAATATCTCTTAGTCTTATATCTAAATAGTATTATATATGTATTCAAATCCGTAATTTCGATTTCCGTAATATCCATTTTCGAAATTACGGAAATAAGCACGACGGATGCTGCCGGCTGTCGGATTCTTTTGAATTTCATTGAAATCTTTTTACTTGTATTGCTTGACGGACAGATGACAAACGGCATATAATAGATGCATAAAGAGGTGATTTTTATGGCAGGCAATACAAAGATGACAACCGTGCGCTGGCCGGCTGCATTATATAGCAAAATTGAACGGGAAGCAGAGAAAAAGGGCTTACCTGTTGCGAGCTACATTCGTATGATCGTGAAAGAACGCATGGATGCGATAGAAGAAAAGGAAGTGGGAAAATGAGCTGTTCTGTGATTGCGTTTTCCAATCAGAAAGGCGGCGTGGGAAAATCGACGTCGGTTGTCGCAACCGCCGGCTGTCTCCTTGGCCGCGGCTATACCGTGCTGGTGATAGACACCGATCCGCAGGCAACGGCTTCTTCCTACATGGTTTCTGATTTTGAGAAGCAGGAAGAGGGGAGAGAGGCTTCGCTGTACCATCTCATCATGGATGAGAATCTCAGCGTGCCGGACAGCATTGTACATACGCCGTCCGGAGATTTGATTACCGCTTCGTTCCTGCTCTATGACATGGACCGCTTGGGTCTCGGCACATCTGCCATCAAAGAGATTGTGGACGAGGTGCGCGGGCAGTATGATTTTATTTTGATCGACACGCCGCCAAATCTCGGCTGGCTGCAAACAGCTGCGCTGGAAGCATCGGATGATATTGTCATTCCGACCAAGGCGACGGCACAGAGCATCCGCGGCATCCCGACATTTTTTGATACCGTGTATTATGTGCAGAACACCAATCCGAAGCTGCGCATTTTGGGCTTCCTGATTACCATGTCCAACAAACGTGTGCTTGCCTGCAAGGCGATTGCCGGCGAATTGGAAACCATTGCTCAGCAGATGGGCTGTCAGGTATTTCCGGAATGGATTCGCTTGGCGGAAGGTCTGTTCGGTGAGGCAGAAGCCATGCACACCAATGTATTTCAGATGCATCGCAGAAACAATGCGCTCAAAGACTATGCGGCATTTGCCGATGCACTGGTAAAGGCGGTGAAGTGACATGGCACGAGGCGGCAGACCGATTATTCCGACAGGCGGCACAGCACAGCGCATTCAGGATCAGCGCAACCGTTCGACGCACAGCATTCCGCTGGACAAGCTGATCCCGTATCATCGGGAAAATGTGAACGGCAATCCGATTTTCCATGACTACGCACAGGAAAAGCTGGAGCAGCTGGCAAACAGTTTGGAACGAGACGGACAGGTAGAAAACATCATCGTGTTTCCGTCTGAGCAGCAGCCGGGCATGTATGAGGTGCTGTCCGGCAAGCAGCGCACGCGCGCCGCGCGATTGGTACAGCAAAAACATCCCGAACGCAACACGTTGAACGCCACGGTTTTGGACTTACAAGCTGTAAAGGCAAACACCTTTGCACTGGGTGATTTGACCTATGTTTTGACCAATGTACATCGCAGAGACCAATTATTGATCTCTGAATTGGGCATGGCGTTTGAAATGCAGTTTCAAGCGGAAAAGCATCAGGGAAAGGCGACACAGGGAACAGACACGCTGACTGAGCTGGCACAGCAGAATCAAACCTCGCCGTCCTTTATCAAGTGCGCACGGCAGTTTATCCCAGAGATTGCCATTCCCGAAATTATTGATTTGGCAGACAGCGGAAGCATTCCTGTGAGCACGGCATCGCAGACGCTGACGCGCATGAACAAGGCGACCCAGCGCGGGTTAATTGAGATGCTCAAGCAGGCGAGCGGACAGGAAGAACTGTCCAGCTATTGCAAGAAAAAGCTGACGACTGCCGCTCTGCGTGCCCTCAAGGCGGCGTATGACACGCGCATCGCTGCGGCGGAAGATGCGCAGAGCAACGTGCTGACAGAGGACGATACCGCATTTCTGTTTACGGATGCCAAGCCAAAGACCGTATTTAAAGTACCGACCAAGCAGGCATTGCAGCGAGTGATTCCGGAACAGCTGTGGGGAGACCAGAAGGCCGCCTCGGACTATCTCGTAAATGCGATGGAGGAGCTGAAGCGGTATAAGGAAAAATATGGGGAGCTGTGAGAGCTGTCATTAGAAAAGTTCCTGCTGATGTAAGAGAAAAAACGTACATGGATGCAAGTGAAATCCTCAGAGGTTGCAACCTCTGAGGATTTTTTGTATGAGAGAATAGCAGACCTATATTACTATAATTTTCTTGTTCCTACAAAAAACTATACGTGAAATAAAGATACAAATTGGAATTAAAATGGTAGCACAAAGGGAATAAATGCAGGGAAAGTGCCTTGATTCCGAAATCAAATTGTAGGAAAAACGGAAAGTTGAGATAGGAGACCAGCAGAAGCGAGGGATTGACAAAGCATAAAATCGGTGTAAGATATAGTTAGCGTTGACTTACCAAGAAATCGGAAAAACCAACTAAAAAGAAACAAAAATGGGAAATTTGTCTAAAAGAAACAAAAAATAGCATAATTAACAAGTAATTAAATTAACTAACGTTAATCAATTACAGCGTGTTGCGATAGGGAGGCAAGAAAATCGTGTATCAGCCGACGGCGTATCTCCTTCGCCATGCGCAGCGAATGCCGACGGAGCAGTATAGGCGGCTGGAACAAATCCTGCCTGAGAATCGACGGGAGCGTATGCTGCGTTATCGGCGAGAGGAAGATCGAAAAAACTGCGTATTAGCCTATTGTCTGTTGGAATATGCACTGAAAAGGCAATTCGGCATACGCAGGATGCCGGAGATGCGACCTGCAGATTCAGGAAAACCGTACTTTACTGACAAAGCCATGCCGCGGTTTAACTGGTCGCATTGTCACGGCGGAATTCTCTGCGCTGTGGATATGCAGGAAGTCGGATGTGATATTCAAGACGATATCCTGGATGCACAGGTGCTGTATTCTCGCTGCCTGCATGAACGAGAGCGGAGCAACCTGCCGCAAGAGGAGGCGGACGCCGCCTTTACGCGGCTTTGGGCTTTAAAAGAAAGCTATCTCAAGTACTTAGGAGTAGGTCTGCGCCGCGATATGAGAGAGCTGGATTATTCCGGTTGTGTACAACCGTGCGGAAGCCGAGACATTGGTGATGCTGTGCTGACGTGGGGGCGATACCCGAGACTGTATTACAGCGTGTGCGCACAAGCACCGACGGATATTTGTGAGATAAACAGCGAGATGCTATATCAAACACTTTGCTGTGAGTAAATAGAGAAAGAAGTTAGACTGTATGAAAAAATTATTTTGTATTCCAGGTGCCGGAGCCTCTGCAGTGATGTTTCTGCCGTGGATGAAAGAACTCAACGGCAGTGAAGATTTCAAACTGTGCCTGCTGGAAATTCCGGGACGCGGTATGCGAAAGAAGGACACTCCGGCCAAAACGATGGAAGAGCTGGTGGATGTCCTGATTCAGAAGATAGACATTCAGCTGAAGCCGGACGAATCCTATGTGATTTATGGATACTGCTTTGGCGCGATTATTGGCTATGAATTGTGCCGCAAGCTTCGGATGCTGGGAAAAAAGGAACCTGAGCACTTTTTTTGCAGCTCTATCGGATCTCCGGGAAATCGAAAGATTGCGGAACCCGTGTTTGCGAACCGTTCGTTCCGAGGAGAAATTCGACAGATGTTTGTCCGATATTTTCCGGAACAGCTGTTTACCCACACAGAGAGCTTAGGGCAAATTACCGAATTGTATACACAGCATGCGTTTGACAAATTTGATGAGACGCAGTGTATTCAGCCCGTCCCGCTGGATGAGCTGATGCAGGACTGTGGCGAACTTGCCGGAAAGGAGGAAAACCTCGCGCGTATTGTGGATTTTGCCAATGACGCGCTGGACATTTTCCAATATGATCAGCAGATGTTGTTGGATTACAGTCATTCCGAGCACGAATCGTTTTTGCTGGGGTGTCCGCTGACTGTCATGCGCGGCGAGCAGGACACGCTGACCGGAGAAGCGGATCTCATGGAATGGAAGGATTACTGCGACGGCGGTTTGGTATTAAAGACCGTGTGCGGCAATCATTTTACCTTTGAGGAGAGCCGTGACGAGATCATGGAGATCATCCGACAGGAAAGCGGCGGAGATAGTATGATGATTTTAGATATTTGAGCAGGAGTAAAGGAGTAAAAAAGCGATGCAGTATCATCAAATCGCAGTCATTGGCATGAGCGGGCGGTTTGCCCAGTCGGAAACGCTGCTGGATTTCCGGCGCGTGCTCAGTCGAAAGCAGGACTGTATTGCGGAGGTGTCGGAAAAGCGCAAGCGTCTGCTGGGTTTAGAACCGGATGCCGATTGCATTCAGTTGGGAAGCATCGAGGACATTGACTGCTTCGACCACAAGTATTTCGGCATTCCGTCCAAAGAGGCGGACTTTATGAGTCCGGAACAGCGATTGGGTTTGGAACTTGCAACCGAAGCCGTACTAAATGCAGGTTATTCGTTAGAGCAGTTCCGCGGAAAAAATTGCGGCGTGTTGGTTTCCAGCTCGGAAATCGCGTACAACAAAGAGCGCGCCGCATCGACGTCTCTGTCGGTGCTGGGCAATATGAAACTGATGATCTGTGGAAAGATTGCATATTTTCTCGATCTGCGGGCGGCCAATGCGATGTATGACGCGGGTTGCTCGTCCTCGCTGGCAGCGATTCACGATGCGTGCATGAAGCTGATGACGGAGGAATGGGAGTATGCGCTGGTCGGAGGCATTTCTCTGTTCACAGACATCGAAGATAAGAAAAAACAGAAATATCAGACTATGGGTTTATTGTCTCCAGAGTACCGTAGTAAGGCATTCGATGAGCAGGCAGACGGCACGAGCGCAGGAGAAGGCGCTGCCTTTGTTTTGCTCAAGCGATTAAAAGATGCAGAGCGCGACGGGGATTTTATTTATGGCGTGCTGACCTCCGGCGCGGTCAACGGTGACGGCGCGCGGTGCAGCAAGGTGACGATGCCGAGTCCGGAGGCGCAGAGACAGGTCATTGAACGGGCATGGCGCGACAGCGGCAATCCGGAGCTCACAGAGATTGAAGCGCACGGCATTGGAAACAAAATCGGTGATTCTGTCGAAGCAGAAGCGCTATTTGAAAATTTGCGTGCCGCTGGGCTGGATAAAAAAGAAATTTACCTCAGCGCGGTCAAGACCAACATTGGACACTTGTATGAAGCTGCCGGTGTGGCAAGTCTGGTAAAGGTGTTGCTGGGCTTCCGCTATGATGAGGCGTATCCGCTGGCAAACTTCCAGCAGGCGAACGCCCTGATTGATTTCGCTTCGGTGGGTTTGGCTCCACTGACCGAAACCCGACATTTTTCACCGGGCAGCCATCGGGTTGCCGGTATTGACGGTTTCGGAATCAGTGGAACCAACGTCCATGTTTTGGTAGAAAACTATGCCAACAAGCAGGTACAGGAGCGCGATGACGCGCCGAGCCTCGTCAAACTGAGCGCCCAGAGTGAGGAATCCTTCTATGGCAACAGCGAGCGGTTTGCGCAGGCGCTTCGTGACGGCAAGACCGATTACGCGGCCGCCGTGTACACAATGAACACAGCGCGCGACGACGGTGCTGTGCGTCGGCTGGTCTATTGCGACAGCAAACAGGATTTGCTGGAACGGCTGGATATGATGCGCCCGACAACGGAGCCGCAGCCCAAGAAACTTGTATTTGTGCTCAAACAGGAGGACTGTGAGCAGGCGCAGTGCGGGGCGTATGAGACACTGTTTCCCGGTATGCGCTCGTTCTGGAAGGAGACTGGTATACCGGATCTGACGTTTAAGTGCGCGGCCTATCGGTATTTCACTGCGTGCGGCATGACCCCGGATTACGTTCTGGCAGACAAAGCTGGCAAGGCGGTGGTACAGTATGCCGCGGGACGCCGGAGCATAGAGGATTTGCAGGCGGCTGCAAACCAGACGGACAATGATTATACAAAAGTGGTCAAGCAGCTGGAAAAGTTAGCGAAAGATAATAATTTATTGGTTGTCGATTTTGGACATAAGGGCGCTCTGCGCCAGTTGGTTTGCCTGGAGGGCGTACAGGTCTTGTCTGTGGCGCGTCCGCGCGAGATGGCAGGATTATTTGTCGATTGGTACAACAACGGCAAATCCATCGACTGGGAGGTATTCTATCAGGAAAAGCAGCCGCGCGTGTGCCTGCCCGGCTACGCGTTTGAGAAGTGCAGCCACTGGATCACACCGGAAAAAAAGCAGGCGGAGCGCGTTTCCGGCGTGACGCCGAGCGTTGTGCCGCTGACATCGGCACCGGCTGCTCCGTCGCCAGCTGAGCCGATTCAGCTGCCGCATTTGGCGCAGCCAATCAAAATGCCGCATCTCGCACAGGCACCGGCACAGAACGAGCAGATGAAACCGGAGCCGCCGATAAACGGAGACGGAAAACTGATTCAAGTTGAGCAGTTTTTGGAAAAGCTCTGGATGAAAATTTTGAATTTCTCGGATAGCATTGCTTACGACGAGGACTTCTTTTATTTGGGCGGAAATTCGCTGCTCATTGAGATGATGGCGGACCCGATTGACCAGCAATTTGGCATTGACTTTGATATTTATGAGATTTACGAGAACGAGACCATTGAAAAGCTCGCGCATCGTATTTTGGAGACTGCATCGTAAGGGGGATGGATAGATATGAATACGCTGGTTCAGCTGGTAAGACAGCAGGCAGAGAGCCGGCCGGAGCATCCGGCTGTCATCTATCGCGGCGAATGCCTGACCTATGGAAAACTGTATGAGAGCGCAGCGCGCATGACCGCGCTGCTGCGCAGTATGGGCTTGCAGCCGGGAGACCGCGTGATGCTGGAGGCGGTACCGAAGCCAATTTTTGTCGCGGCATTTCTCGCGGTACAGGCAGTCGGTGCTGTAACGATTCCGGTAGCGCGGGCAGAAAAACGCCATGTGCTGGACTATATCACCGAGCTGACGGGCGCGCGCCTGTATTTACATGCATCGGCGGTGCGGGACTTTTGCGTAACAGCGGTACCATACCACGATATGGAATGCGCCATGGTACAGGCGCCGCTGGAAGAAGCTGCACCGGTTGACGAGACGACGCTGTTGGAGCTGATTTTCACAACGGGATCGACCGGACGCCCCAAGGGAGCCATGCACACGGCAGGTGCTCTATGGTGCAATATCAAAAATACCAGAGACGGCATCGGAATGCGAGAGAGCGATGTCGTGCTCATCCCCCTGCCGCTCAATCACTCATTTGCTCTGCGCGTGCTGCGTTCCGCGTTTGCAGTTGGTGCAACAGTCGTGCTGCAAAATAGCGCTGTTTCCGTCAAAGAGACGGCGGAAAACATCCGGCAGTTCCACTGCACCGCGGCAATCAGCGTCAGTGTTGCGATGGAGACCATGCTGCACGCGGTAGGAGAGGAGCAGGTGAAGCGCATGTTTGGCGGCTTGCGGTATATCGAATTCAGCGCGGGAGCCGTATCGGTTCCGCTGCGCAAGCGGCTGTTAGACCTGCTGCCGAACACGGAGATTCACAACACGTGGGGTTCCTCGGAGAGCGGCGGCTGCCTGTTTCTCCATGTCAGCAAACGGACAGACAAAATTACCTCTGCCGGACGGCCATTAGACGGTATTGAGGTCGGTATTGTGGGTGCGGACGGAGAGCTAATGGACGGCGTTGGCCCGGATACCGTCGGACGGCTCGCGCTGCGCGGCGGTATGCAGATGTCCGGCTATTACGGACAGGAGGAGCTGACGCGAGAAACCCTGCGCGACGGCTGGATGCTGGTCAATGATCTGGTTTGGCGTGATGCGGATGGATATTTGTACATGGTCGGCCGAGCGGATGACATCATCAATGTCGGCGGCGAAAAGGTTGCGCCGCGCGAAATTGAAGAACAGGTGATGCAATCCGGATGGCTCACTGAGTGCATGGTGCTCGGTGTAGAGGATAAAAAGGGCAGCATGGGACAGGTTCCCGCTCTATTTTATGTGGCAAAGGATGCAAATCATCCGGTTTCGGCAGACGAGCTGAAAATGTATTTGAGCCGAGAGCTGCCGCAGCACAAAGTGCCGCAGGAATACATCAGCTTGTCCGCGATTCCGCGCAATGCTATGGGAAAGCCCGACCGCAAAGCGCTCAAGTGCGACTGGGAAATACAGAGCAGCACGAATGAGACCATTGAGACCATTTTTCAGCGCCGGAGTATTCGGAAGTTTCAGGACAAAGCCGTGCCTGCGCAGATGGTTTCTGTGCTGGTGGAATGCGCCAAGGCCGCGCCGTCCGGCAAAAATCTCAAGACGCGCCGGTTTACAGTTATACAGGATGCTGGAGAAATTGCGGCATTCAAACAGGTAATACACGAGGCAACGGCAAAGAACAACTTGCCGCTTAACGGATTTGAGAATCCGCCGCTGTTGATTTTGATCTCTAACGATCGGCGCAATCAGGATGGCATTCAGGATGCCGCGGTGTCGGCAGAGAATATCATGCTGGCGGCGACGTCGCTGGGCTTGGGCAGCGTGTGGCTCAATGCGTTGATGACGCTGTGCGACGAGCAGACCATTCGTGCGAAGCTGGAGGAATATCATATTCCACGCAACCATATTGTGTGGGCAATGATGGCAATTGGATGGCCGACGGCACCGGGAACGGCACCGGAACAACGCGGCAATGAAGTCTATTACGTGGGAGGAGAGAACGAATGAGCGAGAGCCAGACCGTGGTGCTGCGACGAGGCAAACCGACACCGCCGAGTGCGATTCGCTTTGCCAGAGATCTGCTGCTGCGAGAGGGCGCGTGGCAGGAACGAACGCTGATTTGTTTGTCCGAACCACAGGATTGTGTTGAGATGACCTATCGTGAGCTGCGGGAAAACGCCGAAAAAGCGGCGGCAAATTTGCAGGCGATGGGCATCGGCTGCGGGGACAGTGTGTGTGTCTCCGTGTGCAACAGAGCGAGCTTTTTGACTGCCTTCTGGGGTGTCGTGCTCAGCGGCGCGGAGGCGATTCCCATTGAGCGCACGGCGTTCGGCAGACCGAAGGAGGAGGCAGCGCGGAGCAGAATTGCCAGTATCCAGCGCATCGCGCAGCCCAAGGTGATGATAACCGATTGGTTGGAGCAAGTAGGCAGTGTGCCGATCTTAACGTCGGAGCAATTGACGGCGCAGCCTGCGCAGGCATGGAACGCGCAGCCGCTGGACGACGATCATGTGATGATGATTCTGTTTACCTCCGGCAGCACGGGACAGCCAAAGGGTGTTCCGATTACCGAGCGAATGCTGCGGGCAAACCTTGCCGGACATGCGGCCGCGTTTCCGTTCACGGATAAAGATATTTTTTTGAACTGGATGCCGCTGGATCACTCTGCTGCTATGGTGCAGGCGCATTTGCTGCCGGTATATATGCAGAGTGCGCAAATTCAGATTTCCACGAACAGAATTCTTTCCGAACCGGCGCAGTGGATGCAGCTGGCAAGTGCATATCAGGTGACGATCAGTTGGGCGCCGAATTTTGCTTATGAATTAACTGACGCTAATATTAAACCGCTGCGTCCTCTCGATCTCTCTCGCATTCGCTGCCTGTTCAGCGCAGGCGAGACCGTGACGAGGAAGGCATGCGAGCACTTTGTCCAGCAGTGGGCGCCGTTTGGTCTGCAAGATGATGTGATTCACGTCGGCTGGGGCATGACCGAGACCGCAGGATATATGCTGACCTCGCGGGGATGGAAACATAACGCGTCTGTCGGCAGCATCTGCTCGACCGGTGAACCGATTGCAGGCGTTGAAGTCGGCGTGCAGTATCGGGAAGATGGATATGGAGAACTGCTGGTGCGCGGCGACACGGTTGCACAAACCTATGTCGGCGGATGCGATGAGATGTGCTGTGACGCGGATGGATGGCTGCACTCCGGTGACGAGATTTTTGTGCAGGGTGACACGTTTGTCATTGTGGGACGGCAAAAGGATATTTTTATCCGAAACGGACGCAATATTTCCTGCGCAGAGATGGAAGCGTGCGTCTTACAAGAGCTGTTAGGCGATTGTGCGAAGGTCGTTTGCGTGGTGCTGCCGGATACGCACAGCGGAAGAGATAAACTGGCGGTCTTTGCCGTTTGCGATCCACAAAATCAGGCGGCGTGCAGTGAGCAGCTGCACCGGGTACTGATTGCGCATTTCGGATGCAGCTATGATGTCCTGATATTCGTCTCGCCGGAGCAAATCCCACGGACGAGCGTCGGCAAAATCCGGCGCAAGACGCTGCGGCAGCTGCTGGAGAGCGGTGCGCTGACCCCGTACCGCGAACCGGAGATGCAGCCGTGCGCAAACGAGTTGCAAGAGCACAAGCAACACATAGAAAAAATGCTTGCGCTGTGGCAGACGGTTCTTCACAACACGCAGCTGACAGAGCAGGATAATTTCTTTTTTTCCGGCGGCTCATCGGCGCAGATTCCGCGCCTGCTCGCCATGATTGCAGATACCTTCGGGCGCACCATTCACGCGACGGATATCTTGAATGCGCCGACGGTTGTGCGCTTGGTGAAAGAAGTATTTGCAGAACAAAAGGAAGAAAACCAGACCGACGATGTGTTGGAGGATATAGATATTTTGGACATCTAAACAGGAAAGGAGCCAGCAAAATGAAGATGTTTTGTTTGGTGCACGCGGGTGGATTTGCCATGCGGTACGACGCGATGGCAGATATGATGGCGAAAAAGTCGAATGACGGCATCACCTTGATTCCGCTGGAATATGCCGGACGAGGAAAAAAATATGGGCAGCCGTTTTATTCGACGTTTGACGAGCTGACGCACAGCATGAGCGAGGAGATTGCCGGTATGCTCGGCCCGTCGGAACCGTATTGCTTGTTCGGACACAGCATGGGTGCGTATGCGGCGATTGAGACGGCATATCAGATGCAGAAAGTGCATCACAATGCCCCTGTGATGACGATACTCTCCGGCGCGGCCTCTCCGTATGTGGCGGCCAAGCAGGAAGTGGGCATGTCAAACGAAGAGATGATCGCTTATCTGCGTGACATCGGCGGCACGGAGGAAAATGTGCTGAAAAACCGCATTTTTGAGACCGAACTGCTGCCAATTTTACAGGCGGATTTGGATACGCTGCGGACCTATCGGTTTGCCCATGAGGGGGAGCTGCTTCCGTCTTATATCGTGGCGACGTATGGACAAGAGGACCCTGCGTACCGGATCGGACAGGTTGAAGACTGGAAAACGGCGGTCGGAACTGACGTTGTGATGCAGACTTTCCCGGGCGATCACTTCTATTTTGAAAAGGATTTGGATTCGTATACGAACTTTCTGTGTGAGCAGTATCGAAAGGCACTGGCGGCGTATGCGGAAAAGACCGGTGGGTATCCGCTGACGGATATTCAGCGGAGCTATTTGCTTGGACGCAATGCGGCATTTTCCTCCGGCGGCATATCGACGCATGTTTATTTTGAATTTCAAAATCACGTGGACATTCATCGCTATGAGACGGCACTCAACAAGGCGATTCGCCGCCATCCGATGCTGCACACGGTCATTTATCCGGGCGGCTATCAGTGCGAGCTGAATCCGATTCCGTCCTATCAGATCCCAACATATAATATGTCGGGTGCATCAGAACAGGAAAAGAAGGCTCTGATTTTGCAGCGGCGGCAGGAGCTGTCGCATAAAATCTTTGCGGTTGGCGCGTGGCCGATGTTCGCGGTGGAGGCCATTCGGTTGTCAGAGACAGAGACCTATCTGTTTTACAGCTTTGACCTGATGATTGCGGACGGCAGCAGCCTGCGCCTGTTGCTGCGCGAATGCATGGAATATTACCGCAATCCAGAGGCGACAGAGGACGCGCTGCCGATGTCGTTTCGAGACTATGTCCTCAAATCCGAGGTCAAAAAGAGCAAGAAAAAATACACTGGTGATCGGCAGTACTGGGAACAGCGATTAGAGCGTATCGCGCCGCCGCCGGATCTGCCGTATGCTGCAACGGACAGCGACAAGCCGCAGTTTGAGCGTCTGACATGGAACATGAGCAAAAGCTGCTGGGAACACTTACAGGCGCAGTTTGGTAAGCGGCAGATTACGGCATCGAATTTCTTCCTCACGGCCTATGCCGCTGTGCTGGGGCATTACGCACCGGGAAAAGACTTTTGTTTGAATGTCACACTGACCAATCGAACCAGCTTTGCCGGAAAGCTGCTGCGGACGCTGGGCGACTTCACCTCGCTGCTGCTGCTGGAAATTCCGGCAGGAAAAGAAAATGAGAGCTTTTGGGATAAGGCACAGCAGGTGCAGGCACAATTTCTCAAAGACTATCAGCATCGCGCATTTGACGGTGTGCTGGTGGAGCAGGAAATTGGCCGCGTTCGCGGAGAGCAGGCACTGTATCCGGTTGTGTTTACCAGCATGATTGGCATGCGGTACACGGAGGATTTTGACCAATATCTCGGCACGGTACAATACAGCGTCAGCCAGACGCCGCAAGTCTATCTGGACTTCCAGCTGATGGAGACAGAGGACGGACTGATGTTGACATGGGACTATCTGGTACACAAATTTGACCGCAGACAGATTACCGAAATGTTTGCGATGTTCCGCGCGTTGGTGGAGCAGCTCGCAGAGGGAGAACAGGAAGTCCCGTATCTGCGTCCGGTGAGTGAAGCGCTGATGCAGCAGATTGCGCGTTACAATGCGACACAGGCGGACCTGCCGGTAAAGCCGATGCATGTGCTGTTTCGGCAGGCCGCCGCGCGCTTCCCAGACCGTCCGGCGGTGACGGACGAAACCGGAACGCTGACCTATGTGCAGCTGGATCGGATGTCGGATGCGCTGGCGGCGGCATTGCAGCAGGACGGCGTGAAAAAAGGAACGTTGGTTGCGGTGGAAGGCTGGCGCAGAAAAGAAACGGTTGTTCAGTTGATGGCGGTGCTCAAAGCGGGCGCGGCCTATGTCCCGATTGATCCGTCCTACCCGCAGGAGCGCAAGGACGACATTGTGAGACAGGGAAATATCACCCACTATCTGCGCGAATGGAAACCGGCAGAGAGCACTCATGCGCCAAAGCCGGTGGAGCTGGACGGATCGGAGATGGCGTACATCATCTTTACCTCCGGCAGCACAGGAAATCCGAAAGGCGTCGTCATTACACACCATGAGGCATCCAATACGCTGTTGAGCATCAACCGGCGGTTTGGCGTCGACGAGACGGACAAGGTGCTCGGCATCTCCTCGATGTGCTTTGATCTGTCGGTATATGACATCTTTGGTACGCTGGCGGCAGGCGCAGAGTTGGTCATGGTTCCAGATCTGCACGACATCCTGCACATGGCACAGCTCGTGCAGCGGCATCACATCACGCTGTGGAACTCGGTTCCGGCGATCATGCAGCTGCTCATGGATGTCACGGGCGGAAAAAATCTCGCATCGCTGCGCACGATACTGCTGAGCGGCGACTGGATTTCTCCGACATTGGCGCGAGAAATTCGGGAAAAACTGCCGCACGCGGCGTTGTACAGTCTGGGCGGCGCGACAGAAGGCGCGATTTGGTCGATTTATTATCCTGTGCACACCGTGGGAGAGCACAGCCGCATTCCGTATGGATACCCGCTGGATAACCAGCAGTGCTATGTGCTGGATGCCAACGGCCGCATTTGCCCGTGGAATGTCATCGGCGAAATTGTCATTGGCGGTGACGGCGTGGCAGAGGGGTATCTGAACCAGCCGGAAATCACGGCGCGGCAGTTTAAGCAGCATCCGACGCTCGGACGCATCTACCACACCGGAGATTTCGGACGGTACTGCCCGGAGGGCTGGATTGAAATTCTGGGGCGCATGGATGGACAGGTCAAGGTCAATGGCTTCCGCATTGAAAAGGGCGAAATCGAAAGCGTTCTGGGACAGCTGCCGTTTGTCAAGCAGGCGGTCGCGGAGCCGGTAGAGCTGCGCGGGCGCAAACAGCTGGCGGCGTTCATTGTCGGAGAGCATGAGCTAAGAGAGGACGAGTGGAAGCAGCTGCGGCAGGAGGCCAAGAACCGGCTGACGGCATATATGGTGCCGACGTTTTATGTGCCGGTGGATGATATTCCGCTGACGGCAAACGGAAAAATAGACCGAAAACAGCTGCAGACCCTCTTTTTGGCGTACAATGTGCAGTCCAAAACACAGCCGGAGACCGAGATGCAGAAAACCGTGTTTGCCCTGTTCCAAAAGAATCTTGGCTACGATGATTTCGGCATGGATGACAGCTTTTTGCAGATCGGCATGGATTCCGTATCTATTTTAAAAATCACCTCGGATCTGAGCAAAACCTTTGGCATGGATGTCAGCTTTGAGCGCGTGATGAACTGCACCAATATCAAGACGCTGGCAGAGATGATCGAGGACATGGGAGGAACTTGCAGTGAAAACCTTTTGGGAACTGACGCGAAAGCAGTATGAGAACGAGGGCGAACACCCGAAATACCTGGTGCGAGATGCCGTTGGCAATACCTATCTCGCCAAAACCAGACGGGAGATTATCGAAAAAGCGGTGCAGGTTGCACGATGGCTGAAAAACGACCGCGTTAAGCACGTGGGCGTGTACTTGGATTCCTCTACGGACTGGATTTCCGCGTACTTGGGAATCGTGATTTCGGGCAATGTAGCGGTTTTGTTGGATAGGCGGCTGCCGCAGGAAACGATTGTCAGCTATGTCAAGCGGGCGGACGTCACGTGCGTGGTATATGATACCATGCAGGAGACGCTGACTTGTGCGCTGTGCGAGCAGGGCTGCCAGGTGGTTTCGCTGGCACAGGCCGTACAAGACCAATCGACCGAAGATATACTCGGATATGAGGGCGCGGCACAGTCGGATGCGCTGTGCACGATGGTATTTACATCAGGCACGACGGGGCAGGCGAAATGCGTGATGCTCAGTCAGACCAATATTGTCAGCAATATTGTGGACACGATTTCCATTTGTGACTATACAGCGGATCAGAGCTTTCTGAGCGTTCTGCCGGTGGCGCACGCCTTTGGCATGACCCAGTGCACACTCGCCCCGTTTTTTAATGGCGGAGATATGCTGATTGCGACGTCGCATTTGGATTTGCTCAAAAATATGCAGCGCTATCAGCCGACCTTTACGGTATTAATTCCGATGATGCTGGAATTTTTGTATCAGCGGCTGCGCGGGATGCAAAAGCGGTTCCCGCAGCTGTCCAAACGAGAGGCGGCGGAAAAGCTGTTCGGGCACAACCTGCGGTATATTGGCGTCGGCGGTGCGGCGTCCAACGCGGACACGGTGCGCGCTATGCTGGACTATGGCATTACGGTACGGCCGGGCTACGGCATGACGGAAAATGCACCGATGGCTACGGTGAATTTGCTGCAGAATCCGGCGCAGGCCGCGTCGATCGGCGAGCCGATGCAGCATACACAGATCAAACTGGTGGACGGTGAGATATGGATTCACTCTCCCTCCGTCATGCTTGGCTATTACAAAGATGCGGATGCGACGGCAGAAATGCTTTCTGATCGCTGGCTAAAAACCGGAGATCTGGGGCGGTTCGATGAAAAAGGCGCGCTGTATTTGACCGGACGAAAAAAGAATTTGATTGTGCTAAGCAGCGGAGAAAATATTTCTCCGGAGTACATCGAGCAGCTGCTCAGAGAAAGCGAGAGTGTCCGCGAGGTGTGCGTGTCGGAAAAAAACGACCATATTCTCGCGGAGATTTATCCGACGGATGCCGTGCTGGAAAAAGATGCGGCAGGGCGCGAGGCGGCCGTGCTGGAGGCGGTCAATCAGACCAACCAAAGGCTGCCGTTTTATTCCCATGTCATGGACATCACGGTGCGGACGAAGGGGTTTCCCAAAAATATCTATGGTAAAATTGTAAGAGCCTGCGGGCTGTTTTAGGAGGTATTGACATGAGTGATTTGGAAATCGAAATCAGAGACATTGTGGCGGACGTCCTGGATATCGAGGAGCCGGAGGAGCTGGATGCGTCCACCGAGTTCTTCAGCATCGGCGGCAATTCGCTGACCGCCATGATGGTAGTTGAGGCGATTCAGAACCAATACAGCATCGACTTTGATTTCTCCGGCATGATTCAGCATACCACGATTGGCGATATGAGCAAGCTGGTTGCGGAAAAGCTGCACGAACAACAGGAAAACGTTGCCGTCGGCACATGCCGCAAGGAGGAATAACCGGTGAAACAGAAAAAACTGTCTATCTATACCTTTATCGGGTCGCGAAAGCAGGGCTTTATCCTGTCCGTCATTCTGTCGCTGTTGGGCGTTGCCGCGGAAATGGTTCCGTACTTTGTCGGCGTTCGGGTCATCTGCATGATGTATGAGGGGCAGAACGATCTGCATGCATATGTGCTGCCGCTTGGCATTGCCGTGGCGGCGTATATCGCACGTGCGCTTCTCACAACGCTTTCGACATGGGCATCGCATAAGGCGACATTTGACGTACTCTATGAAATTCGCTGTGCGCTCATCGAAAAGATGAAGCGGGTGCCGCTGGGATATATTCAGGAAACGCCGACCGGCACTCTGAAAAATACCATTGTTGACAATGTAGACGGCTTGGAGCAGTATCTTGCCCATTATATTCCGGAGCTGACCGCCAATCTGCTGGTTCCGGTGGTGCTGCTCGTGTATCTGTTTATCGTCAGCTGGCAGATGACGCTGATTATGTTCCTGACGCTTCCGGCGGTTGTGCTGTGCTGTGTCGGCATGATGCGCGGCTTTGACGAAAAGTGCCGCAAGTTCTATGCGGCAAAAGATGCCGTAAACGATGCAGTCATCGAGTATGTCAATGGCATTGAGGTCATCAAAGCGTTCAACCGTTCGGCGGACTCCTATGCCAAGTATTCCAACGCCGTGTACAATAACGCCAAATTTGGCTATGAGTGGCAAAAGGGCGCACAGGGATTTTTGTCCGGTGCCATTTGCATTTTGCACTCTACCATGCTGACCATTCTGCCGATGGGCTATTACTTCTGGCACAAGGACAGCATTTCGGTAGAAGTACTGCTGACGTTTATCATTTTGGCGATTGGCCTCATGACACCGATGATTAAAGCGATGTTTATGTTCGAGACAACAACCAAGATGGAGGCGGAGTTTGACAAGATCGCGGCTGTACTGGAGGCACCGGAGCTGGTTCGCCCAGAGACGAGCGCACCACTCACGAGCCATGAAGTCGTGCTGAAAAACGTCAGCTTCCGCTATCAGAATGCGGAGGACAGCGCGATGATCCTCAAGGGCATCAATCTGACCATGAAGCCGAACAAAGTGACGGCACTGGTTGGCCCGTCGGGCAGCGGTAAATCCACGATTGCAAAATTGATTGCCGGATTCTGGGATGTCAATGCCGGAGAAATCTCTATTGGTGGTGTACCGCTGCGGCAGCTGTCACAGGAAAATCTCAACCAAAGCATTGCCTATGTCTCGCAGGACAGCTTTCTGTTTAATGATACGGTCATGGAAAATATCCGCATTGGCAGAAAGGGTGCGACGGATGAGGATGTAAAAAATGCGGCAAAGGCATGCGGCTGTCATGCATTTATCGAACAGCTGGAGCACGGCTATCAGACGATGGTCGGTGACAAGGGCGGCCATCTGTCCGGCGGTGAGCGGCAGAGAATCACCATTGTGCGCGCCATGCTGAAAAATGCGCCGATTGTCATTTTGGATGAAGCGACGTCGTTCACGGACCCAGAAAATGAAGCGGTATTGCAGCGGTCGATTTCTCGTCTGGTTGCGGGCAAGACCTTGATTATCATTGCGCACCGGTTGTCTACCATCGCGGATGCGGATCAGATTGCCTTAATTCACGACGGACAGGTGGAGGCGTGCGGCACGCATGCCCGACTGTATCAGGAAAGTGCGCTGTACCGGCACATGTGGGATTCCCATGTCGGTGTGCGCAGCGAGGAGATGGAGGAATAACCATGATAGACATTCTAAAAAAGCTATACTGCCTGTCAGAGAAAGAACAGCCGTATATTAGAAAGTCGGTCGTGTACGGCTTGCTGTATTCCGCCTTTGAGCTGCTTCAGTTTTTGGCGGTATATCTGGTTCTGCGTGCGGTAGCGACTCATGCAGAGGGAAATATTCCGATGCAGGCATTTGGGATCATGCTGATTAGCATCGCCGGTTGTATTGTCATGCACGCGCAGTCTAACATCAAGCAGATGCGCGCCGGCCTATACATGGCGGCGGACAAGCGCATTGACATTGGCAACAAGCTGCGCCATGCGGCGATGGGATATTTTAACGACAGCAGCCTAGGCAAAATTACCGCGGCGGTATCCTCGAAGCTGTATATGATCGAGAACACCGTGCCGTCTATTTTGAGCAATGTCCTGCAGGGCATTTTGTACACAGCGGTCCTTCTCGTCGGATTTTTGTGCTTTCAGTGGAAAATCGGTCTGATTATGGTGATTTCTGCCGTGCTTTACTGTGTCATTGTGCAGGGCATGTTCCGCGCGACGCAAAACGAAGCCCCGCGCAAGCAGCAGGCTGTGACCAAGCTCATTGAGGGCGTATTGGAATACATTCAGGGCATTGTCATCATTCGCTCGTTTCAGGACGACAATAATCGCGCCGAAGTGCGTATGAAGCAGGTACTCAATGAAAGCCGCGCGGCAGAGACATCGTATGAGAAAAAGGTCATGCCGTACACGGTCATTTCACAGATTATTTTGAAGTGCGGCTCGGTGCTGGCGATGTATGCGGCGGTGGTGATGGGTCTCAATGGACAAATTGCTGTCGAAAAATCTGCTTTGGCAGTCATTTGGCTGTTTGTCATCTTCAACCAGCTCCAGCTGGCAGGCAGCATGATTGCAATTTTGCAGAATGTAGACACGGCACTGGGTGAAATTGAGGAGAGCGGAAATCCGCCGCAGCTGGAAAACGGCGGCGAGACGTTCACCGGAGAAACCTGCGATATTGCAGTGAACAATATTTGTTTCTCCTATGAGAAGAAAAATGTGATTGACCATGTATCGCTGACCATTCCGCAAAAGACCTCGACGGCGATTGTCGGATATTCCGGCAGCGGCAAAACTACCCTGTGCAATTTGATTTGCCGATTCTGGGATGTGGACAGCGGTTCGATTTCCATCGGCGGCAAGGATATTCGTCAATATAATACCGATCAGATGCTGGAAAACATCAGTGTTGTGTTCCAGAACGTCTATTTGTTCAACGACACGATTGCCAATAACATTCGCTTTGGAAAGCCGGATGCGACGGACAAGGAAATGATTGACGCAGCAAAGCGTGCGTGCTGCCATGATTTTATCATGCAGCTGCCGGATCAGTACAACACGGTCATCGGAGAGAACGGTGCGGCGTTGTCCGGCGGCGAAAAGCAGCGCATTTCCATTGCGCGCGCGATGATTAAGGATGCGCCGATTGTTATTCTGGATGAAGCGACCTCCAACATTGATCCGGAAAATGAACAGCTGATTCAACATGCGATGGAAGAGCTGACGAGAGACAAGACCATTATTATGATTGCCCATCGGCTCAAAACCGTGCGCAATGCAGACCAGATCATTGTAATGAATCAGGGACGCATTGCCCAGCGCGGCACGCATGAGCAGCTTATGAAGCAAGGCGGCATCTATGCTTCGCTCATCAACGTCCGCACAGAGGCGCTGGGGTGGAAGTTGTCTTGATTGTTGTGAGATAAAAAATGCATGGATGCAAACGAACAGCTCAGAGAAACCTCTGAGCTGTTGTGTTCTGTCTTGCTATTGCATCTATCGTGTGTTACTATTATTTTGGCACTATCACAAACGGTAGGCGGTTGTCCCTCTCTTTGAGGAGGGAACACTTCTTTTCCCTCCAATCTGTACGGGGAGGAGGGATGCACGATGGTTACATATGAAGCGTTATTTGCTTATACAGCAGCCATTGCAGCGGTCATTTCTGTAGTTCTACAGATTTTAGATCATACAAAAAAGAAGTAACCGCCCGTTTCCCAGACTTGCGGTTACTTCTTTAACACGGTAGGGGGACAAACCGTCTACTGGTAGTGCCCCTTTTTCTACTTAGATTATAACCGCATGGGATGGAATTGTCAATTCTCATATCATGGATTCCTCACGAAAGTACCAACCGACTTGATAGATGTAGAAACCATTCGCGCTGCCCTACAGGCATAAAAAACAGAGCGCCTTTTTTTCGGCGCTCTGTTTTTTTCTCGGTTTTATCGGCATTTTTACCGACACAATTCCGGCAAAGCTCGGTAAAACAGTGCAATAATCCGGTAAAATTTACTAAATTTATGCAAAACAGTGAAAAATGGCAAATTTTGTTTGGCACGCTTGTCAACTCAGTATTCTTTATTCTGTTATTTACGACGTTGGGAATTGAGAAGGGTTCCCCGACCATGTACATCTATGTATCCGTGATGTACGTACTGTACGGCATGACCTATACCATTATGGATGTTCCGTATTGGTCTTGGCTGCCGAACCTGTCCTCTAATCCGGAGGAGCGCGAAAGCATTTCCGTCATCCCGCGTATCTTTGCATCGCTGGGCGGCTTCATTGTGTGCACGTTTGGTCTGCGCGCCATCAATTTCTTCAACAACAAGTTCGGCGACAACACCGTTATGCAGAAGCAGGCAGACGGTTCCTTCGTCAACATCTCGGAAACCGGCTTCACCGCCGTTGCCGTCTGCATCGTCGTTATTTTCATCGTTTGCATCGGCATCACTGTATTCAACGTCAAGGAAAAGCCGACCACCGGCGCGGCTCAAAACCGAGCTTGCCGCTGTGGCGAAGGCACTGGTCTCCGGTGCGGATTTGACCGCGGACGAACGCACGGCACCGCATGCCGATTGGGCAAACAA
>OMNT01000399.1_pt1 | contig 46920 bp, 46 predicted proteins | sample 1672551 | NCBI WGS metagenome assembly OMNT01 (sample SAMEA3136698, study PRJEB25190) | human gut metagenome | reverse complement strand
TCTATCCAACTGAGCTACTGAGACATGGCTGGTTTTATGACTAAGCCCGAAGAAATTCGAACTGTAATCCTATATGAAGTTTTTCCAAGGTGGCTGTTGTAACGTAACCTTAGGAGGCGGCCGCTCTATCCAACTGAGCTACAGAGACATACATATATATCGCGTAAACACAATATATAGTATATATGATTGCCGGCCAAATTGCAAGCAGATGCCGCCTTCTGCGTTTGGATTGTTCAGGATATGTTTACAAGAGGGCATTGCATTACGGCGAAAAAAGCATTATGATAATGAGATGAACCAAACCGCCGCGGTTTGGTCGCTATGTACGTCAGAGGAGGCACCGCGATGCTCACAGAGAAAAAGCAAAGCCTGATGCTCGTCATCAATCCGACAGCAGGCAAAAATCAGGCGCGGGACAACCTGTTTCCGCTCACCAATTACTTTTTTACGCACAACTACCACGTGACGGTGTTTCCGACACAGGCCAAAGGAGACGCCTGCAACTACGTCGCGGAGTATGCGACGCAATACGATGCCCTCGTCTGCGTCGGCGGCGACGGCACATTAAACGAAGTTGTCACCGGACTGATGATGTGTCCGGCGGACAAACGGCCGCGTCTCGGATACATCCCCGGCGGCTCCACCAACGACTTCGCCAACACGCTCGGCATCAGCAGCGTCATGGAGGAAGCTGCCGAACAGTTTTGCTCCGGCAAACCGTTTTGCTGTGACATCGGCAAGTTTAACGGCAGATATTTCACGTATGTCGCCGCGTTCGGTCTGTTTACCGAGGTCTCCTATGAAACGCCGCAGCCGCTCAAAAATGCGCTCGGTCACGCCGCGTATCTGCTGGAGGGCGCCAAGTCGCTGACCTCTATCAAGAGCTACGCGCTCAAGGTACGCTGCGATGAGGAAGAAATCAACGGCAAATTTATTTATGGTCAGCTGTCCAATTCGACCTCTATCGGCGGTATTTTGAACATCACCCGCACCGGCGTTCAGCTGGACGATGGTTTGTTCGAGGTCATTCTCATTCACATGCCAGAAAATTTATTGGAGCTGAACGACATTGTTGCCAGCCTGATGTCGCAGAAGCTGGCGGAATGCAAGTATATCTTTTTCCGCCGTGCAAAATCCGTAACCGTGCAGGCGGACAGTCCGCTTCCTTGGACGCTGGACGGCGAAGCGGGCGGCAGCTTTACCTATTCCCAGGCGGAAATCATTCCGGGCGCCGTAACATTCAATCTGGATTTGCCGGGCAACAAGCCAGAGATATAAAATATAACAGAACCTGACAGGATGCAGCGTGCTGCATCCTGTTTTTGTGTGCAGGCTGCTCGTTGCCAGCCGCATAGCACTGTGCTATACTTAAACAGATAATTTATGTGAAAAGATCGTGAGGCATTTTATGGAAAACAAACCGTTACTATGGATCGTGATTCCCTGCTATAATGAAGAAGCTGTTCTGCCGGTCACCGCACCGCTGTTTTTAAACAAAATCAACAGCCTTGCCGCGGCCGGAAAAATCAGTGACCAAAGCCGCATCTGCTTCGTCAACGATGGCTCCAAAGACAGCACTTGGCAGCTCATCTGTGATTTTGCACGCAAAGACCCGCATTATATCGGCATCAGCCAGAGCCGCAACCGCGGCCATCAGAACGCCGTTCTCGCCGGTCTGATGGAAGCCAAGGACAAGTGCGACATTACCATTTCGATTGACTGCGACGGTCAGGACGACATCAACGCGATGGATCGCATGGTCGACGAATACCTGAAGGGTGCCGAGGTCGTGTACGGCGTGCGCTCCAAGCGCAAAACAGACACCTTCTTCAAACGATTTACCGCCGAGGGCTTTTATCATGTCATGAATGCCATGGGCGCAGAGGTCGTATTCAATCACGCGGATTACCGTCTGATCAGCACACGCGTATTGGAAAGCTTTGCGGATTTCCGCGAGGTCAATATCTTCCTGCGCGGCATGGTTCCGCTGGTCGGTTTTCCGAGCGCCAAGGTCTATTACGAACGCGCCGAGCGCATCGCAGGCGAAAGCCATTATCCGCTGCGCAAAATGCTTGCGCTCGCGTTTGACGGCATCACCAGCCTGTCCGTCAAGCCCATCCGCATGATTGCCGGTCTGGGCGCTATTGTGAGTCTCATCAGCTTTATCGGTGTCATTTGGGCGATTGTGCAGGCCATTCTCGGCCATTCGGTTGCCGGCTGGGCATCTACTACCTGTATCGTCTGCTTTGTCAGCGGCATTCAGTTGATTTCCCTCGGTGTCATCGGCGAATACATCGGAAAAATCTATATGGAATCCAAGCACCGTCCGCGCTATATCATCAGCGAGCGCACTTGGGCACCGTATGAACGCCATTACCGCGGCTGATAGGAGGAATCTCTTTGCACAACCTGATCACTACCCTGCGCACGCAGTTTTTTGACGCCAAGCTAATAAAATTTGTGCTTGTCGGTGTCGTCAACACCTTGGTCGGCATGGCAATCATGTTCGGCTTATACAACCTCGCCGGATGCAGCTACTGGGTGTCCTCTGCCGCAAACTATATTTTGACGAGTATTTTGAGTTATATTCTCAACAAAACCTTTACGTTTGGCAACAAAGACAACGTCGGTTCCACCGCTGTGCGCTTCGCATTGAACATCGCGGTGTGCTATCTGCTCGCCTATGGCATCGCCAAGCCAGCGGTCAATTGGATGCTGTCCGGCGCATCAGTTTCCCTGCGCGACAACTGCTCGATGTTCGCCGGCATGGTATTGTTCACCGGCTTCAACTATATCGGCCAGCGCTTTTTTGCCTTTCGAGAAACCAAGTAACAAGGAGGTTCCCGCATGACATGTTTTGGCACCGGCCTGCGCAAGCTGTTTTTTGTATGCGTGATTGCCGCTTTCGGTGTGATTGCCGTGAGCAGCGGTTTTGGTTTGGGCATTTTGCTCGCCGCGCTCGCACTCGTCGCGCCATATAAATGTAAAATCCCGCATTTTCTGCCGCTTTTGCTCATCCTCAGCACACTCGTGCACGTGATTGCTGTTTTTGCCGTACAGACACCGCTGGAATCCGATTTTGCCATGCTGTATCAGGCAGCACAAAAAGCAGCTGCCGGAGATTTCAGCTTTCAGCATCACGGATATTTTTACCGTTGGGCATATCAGACCGGTTTTGTCCTGTGGGAAGCTGTCATTTTGCGCGTCACCGGCAGCATGGCCGTCATCAAGCTCATCAACGCCCTGTTTTTATCCGGCATCAACGGCTTGATTTATCTGCTTGCCCGCCGGTTTGTCGAGGAACGCGCAGCGCAGGCAGCTGCTTTGCTCTATCTCGTGACGCTGTTCCCCACCCTGATGACCTGCGTGCTGACCAATCAGCACATATCCGCGTTCTTTCTGCTGCTCGCCGTGTACATTTTGACCGGCGGCGGAGACCGCGCTTTTTGCGTGCGGCGGGCGCTTCCGGCAGGCTTTTGTCTGTTCATCGGCAATCTCATGCGACCGGAAGGCGTTGTCATTCTCGCCGGCTTATTCGGCACCGCACTTTTTGTTTTGATTATGTGCCGTTCTCTGCGCGGCAATCGGCAAATGCTGCTCGGCATTGTCATCACTGCCGCAGTCTATGTTGTGTGCAGCACAGCTGCTTCGTGGGCAATTTCCGCCTCCGGCATCAATCAATACGGCCTGACAAACAATTGGCAGGAGTGGAAATTTATTCTCGGCTTCAATCACGAGACCGGCGGTATGTATTCTGTCGCAGACATGGAGACATTCGGCAAATACCATCAGGTGGATACGGCGCCGGATGTGCTCGCGCAGGCATTGGAAACCGAAAAGCAGGTGGTACACGACCGCATTTTCTGTTCTCCGCACGCATTGTTGTCTCTGATGCTGGCAAAAGTCCAAAATCTTTGGGTCTCTCCCGGTCTGGGATTCTCGCTCGGCTTTGTCAATCGCGCCGGTGTGACATGGCACGGTCTGGTCGGTGTGCATGTATATGAGTACGCGATACATCTGGATCGCGTTGTATTTTTCTTTGCTGTGTGTTTCGCGCTTCTGGGCGCCGGTTCCGGTCTGCGCCGCAAGGAAAATCCCGTTGATTTTTGTGCGGTTTTCCCCTTTATGACGTTGATGGCATTTTTCTGTGTCTTTTTGCTCATCGAGGTACAGCCGCGCTATGCGTATCTGCCGCAAATCTTTTTGTATATTGCGGCGGCCGCGGGCATTTCCGTACTGATGCGCCAAAAACAAGCATCTGCATAACAAGCAAGCCCGACTGCGCAACGAGCAGTCGGGCTTTTGCAATCATTTGGTTTTCCACCACATCTGTTCCGCTTCATTGAGCGGCGACAGATGTTTTTTTGCGTCCAGCAGCATCAGAACACCATCCGTCATACCGATCCACGTGTCGTTGTCCAATCGGCTGGCGAACAGCGTCTGTTCTTCAATCGGCATGGTACGGCGTCCGGCGGCATCCTCCGCGACAATGCTGCCGCAGACTGCGCCGTCTTCCGGCACGCCTTCACAGCCGAAGTCCGGCTCCTCGACATAGAGCAAATGCAGCAGCGGCTGAAAAATCTTTCCGTCAATTTCTATCGGTTCATTGGAGTACGTCATTGATTTTCTCCTGTGCGGCATCCAGCACGCTGAACATGCGGACGAGCATTTCCCAGCACACGCGCGGCGCCGAAGCCGGTGTGATAATCGCATCCAGCGCAGCTGCCACTTCCTGCTCGCTGTCCACGAAAAAGCGCACCCACGCAAAATCTCCGTTGAGCGCATTGAGTGTCTTGAGCATCGGGCGCACGCGCTCGGTCGGCACCTGTCCCAGCTTATAGCAGCGCATGCCAAATTCTGCGCCGTCGGCGGAAAATACCATGGCGATGTTGTACAGCTTGCCGCTCTTTCCCGCAACTTCAACGGCAACATAATGGCTGCCGTCCGGCTGTGCGTCCTCCATATATCGAATATCTCCGCGCTGTAAGCGCTCAATGAATGCCTGTGCAGATGGATTCATACGTTTTTCCTCTTTTCTGTTACTTTCCGACCCAACGCAGTCCCTTTGGGTAATGATTTTTCATGGTACCGCCGGCACATTTGCCCCAGCCCATGACAAAGCCGTCCGCGGCAACCGCCGTCCAGCCCTTCTGTCCGCCATACGGGAAGGTTTCTCCGCGCAAATATGCCTCCGCAGAGCCATCCGCCGCGCTCAGATTGCACACCTGTAAAAAATGCTCCGGCGCGAGCGCATGTGCCAAGGCATGTGCCGGTTCCAGACGGTTCTTTTTGAGCGTGCCGATTTCGATGCCCATGCGCTTGATTTTCAGACCGGTTACATCCAGCTGACACGCTTCCGGCAGCAGCCACAGCTTATCCTTGCGCAGTACCAGTCTGCCCTCCGGCAGCTGTTTTACCAATTCAGCAATCATCTGCTCGGCTGTCTGAAGCTGCTCCCGTTCTTTTTTGCTGTAGGTTTCTTGTAATACGGGTGCATCGCATCTGCCGCCCGTGTTTTTGTGCAGGACGGCGGCGAAATGCCCCTCCCCGTCCAGCTTATGCGGCCACAGGCGAAACGCATGGCGTGTATCCGGATTTCCGTTTTCCGCCCATTCCGGATGTGCCGGACTGAGTTTTTCCGGCGTCGGCACCTGCTGCACGGAAAATTCCGGATGCCGCTCCAAAAAGCGGGACAGCGTGCCTTCGTCCTCCTCCGGTGCAAATGTGCAGGTGGAATAAATCAATCTGCCTCCGCCCGCCAGCATGTCTGCGGCGCGGTCTAAAATTTCCGCCTGCCGCGCAGCACAAAATGACGGAAGCTCCGGCGTCCATTCGCTCTGCGCCGGATTGTCGTCTTTCCGGAACATGCCCTCGCCGGAGCACGGCGCATCAACAACAATGCAGTCAAAAAATTCCGGAAATCTCTGTGCCAGTCTTTCCGGCGTCTCATTGCACACGATGCAGTTTTGCACGCCCATGCGCTCGATGCTCTGCGCCAAAATTGCCGCGCGGCCCGCGTGAATTTCATTGGCCACAAGCAAGCCCTCGCCGTGCATGCGCCCCGCCAGATGGGTGGTTTTGCCGCCCGGCGCGGCACACAAATCCAGCACGCGTTCTCCCGGCTTGGCATCTGCGAGCGCACCAACTGCCATTGCGGACGGTTCTTGAATGTAATATACGCCTGCTTCATAATACGGATGCCGTCCCGGCCGCTGTGTATCGGGATAGAAAAAGCCCTCCGGTGCCCACGGAACCGGCGTCAGCGTAAACGGTGCTTGCGCGGCAAACTGTTCCGGCGCAATCTTGAGCGGGCTGACGCGCAGACCGCGCGCCTGCGGGCGCGCCAAGGCATCACGAAATGCCGGATACTCCTCTCCGAGCAATCGCTGCATGCGCTGTTCAAATGCGGCAGGCAATGCCATAGATACTCCTCCTTATATTCTATCGTTTTATTTCCTCTGATATGCAACAGCCATGATTGCCGTTGCGGCTGCACTGGCGATGAACACAAGCAGCAGCGCTTTGGGCAGTGCCGCGGTCAAAAAATGCATCATCGGATTAAAATAGTCCAAAATCCACAGCACAAGAAACAAGATGCACAGGACAATGGTGATGTGCGGCAGCAGTGCCTTCAAAATCTTCATGTGTCCTCTCCTCACTTCTCCGCCGGAATATAAATGATATCACTGATGGTTCTGCCAACGCCGCCGATCGGCTTGCTCACAGCAGCCCCGTTATAATACATGACCGCCGACTTGCCGCCGTCCAAATTATATGCGGTCAAACAGCCCTCTTCTTTCATGAGCTGGGCAAGCTGCGACATGGTAACGCCCGCAGAGTACCCATCCTGTCTGCCATCCACCACGACAAATTTGTAATGTCCCGGCGCGACATATCCAATCGCCGCGCGCGGATTGACTTTATTGAGGTATTCTGTCGAATGAAACGACTCCGGCACGTTCCCGCTGCCGTCCAGCAGCGCCGGTCCAAACGTCCACGCCTGCCACGCGCCCTGCGCAATCACGGTGTCTGCATCAAACTGCGACGCAGCATATGTTTTCATCGTGCCGTCAGAAAACAGCACGCAGACATCGGAAGTGCCCGGATTCCTGCTGTATACCTCGCCGTTGCGAATGACACACACGCTGTCGCTCTCGCCGTAGGAATCACCGGAAATCGCCAGCGATGCCTGATTTTGCTTTGCCATGGCACTGACAAAATCCCGAATGTTTTTGCCGTACATGGATTTTGCAAACGCCGTCTTGACATACTGCGTCGATGCGACATAGACATCCGCCGAAAAATAGACAATCGGCTGTCCATCTACCGTGCAGGTAATCTGTTCAATTTTGATTTCTGCACGGTCTGTCTTGTCATCAATCAGCGTTTTTCTCGTCTTTTTCGCCTGCGCAAACGCCTGTATCTCGTCTTGGTTCGCCGCCAGCGAAATGGTGTCCGCATGACTCCAGTTGTTCTGACTCGCCGCCGGAATGCCAAGTCCGCCCTCCGCGCTCGCCGCAGATTCTCCGCTCCCCTGTGAGGGAAGTGCAAACTGAGCCGTCGCCTCCTGTGTCTCCTGTTCTGACACAGTCGTGCCCTGCGGCAGCACATACAGCACCAGCAAAACCAATCCCACGCACACGGCGCCCGCCGCCAAGTCCATCACGACCAGCGCCCATATCGGCAATTTGTTTTTCTTCATGGCGACCCTTCTTTCCTGCATGTCCTGCTTATTATACCATAGATTGGCCAAAGAAAAAACGCTGAACGGATTTTTACCCCGTCAGCGCAATTCCTGTTCTAGATGGTAAAACAAATCTGATTCGAAAAATTCTTGAATCGTGATTCCCAATCCATCACATATTTTCTGTATGGTGCCAATGGTCGTGCTCCGATTTCTTCCACTGATGATGTTATTGAGTGTGGATTGTGTAATGCCGCTCATCGTAGCCAATTTATTCACCGTAATCTCGTTCTCCCGACACAATTCTTCAATTCGCAACCGAACTGCCTCTCCGCTTGTCATTTTTTGTTCACCTCATGCCTTTGTCGATTCCCCCCTATTCAGAATAACGGTTTTGAGTTGAAAAAATTACCTCTTTTCAGTTAACCGATGTGAAGACCCCGCACGCCCTCTTTTTCGTTTTCCCTCTTGTCAAGACAGAATCCCTGATGTATGCTATGTTTGTTTGATATTTTTAGAAAGGATGAAATCATTTTGAAAGAAACACATGGCCGAACCCGCTCCACTGCTGAGCTGTTTCGCCGCTTTGCTCCGTATTTTAAGCCGTATGTTCCCACGCTGATTTTGGACTTGTTCTGCGCCTCGCTCACCACCATTTGCGAGCTGGCACTTCCGGTCATCGTGCGATACGTCATGAATCTCGCCCAGTACAATCTTTCCGCACTGACAGCGAATCTGATTGTCCGCTTGGGCGTGCTGTATTTTGTCTTGCGCGTCATTGACACCGCAGGCTCCTATTATATGGCAAACATCGGTCACGTCATGGGTGCGAAAATTGAAACCGACATGCGCACCACCCTGTTCCGCCACCTGCAAAAGCTGTCGTTCCGGTACTATGCCAACGCCAAGGTCGGTCAGCTCATGGCGCGCATCACCTCCGACTTATTTGACGTCACGGAATTTGCTCATCATTGTCCGGAGGAATTTTTCATTGCCGGTGTCAAAATCGTTGTATCGTTCGCCATTCTGCTGTCGGTCAACGTGCCGCTGACGCTGTTCACCTTTGCCGTTTTGCCGATTATGCTTGTCTGCTGCTATAAGTTTAACCGCCGCATGCGCGAAACATTCAAAGAATCGCGCTGGCAGGTCGGTGAAATCAATGCACAGGTCGAAGATTCTCTGCTCGGTATCCGTGTCGTCAAGTCCTTTGCCCGCGAAGAAGCAGAAGAACAAAAATTTGCCGAAGGCAATGAGCGCTGGCTCGCCATCAAAAAGCGCAATTACTTCTGGATGGGCGGCTTTCAGGCAACCACGCGCGCGTTTGACGGCCTGATGAATCTCGTCGTTCTCGTGCTCGGCTGTGTCTTTCTGCTGCACGGCGCGATTCATCCGGGTGATTTTGTCGCGTATCTGCTGTACGTCCAGACACTGCTGACGTCAATTCGCCGCATTGTCGAGTTTATGGAGCAGTTCCAGCGCGGCATGACCGGCATTGACCGCTTTCTGGAAATCATGGACGAACAGCCGGACATCACCAACGCGCCGGACGCCATTCCCTGCGAACATGTGCGCGGCGAAGTGGATTTTGAAGATGTCTCGTTTTCTTACGAGGACGACGCGGGCGAGGTGCTCGGTCATATCAACCTGCACGTAGATGCCGGTCAGAACATCGCGATTGTCGGTCCGTCCGGCGGCGGTAAAACTACTCTCTGTAATTTAATTCCACGATTTTACGATGTGTCTAGTGGCTGTGTCAAGCTGGACGGCGTTGACGTGCGCAAGCTCCAGCTGCATTCGCTGCGCTCTCACATCGGTGTCGTACAGCAGGACAACTATCTGTTCTCCGGCACCGTCCTGCACAACATCGCCTACGGCAGACCCGAAGCAACGCGCGAGCAAATCATCGAGGCATCCAAGCTCGCCGGCGCACACGAGTTTATCTCCTCTCTGCCCAACGGATACGACACATTTATCGGCGAGCGCGGCGTCAAGCTGTCCGGCGGTCAGAAGCAGCGCATTTCCATCGCGCGCGTGTTCCTGAAAGACCCTCCGGTGCTGATTCTAGACGAAGCCACCAGTGCCCTTGACAATGAGAGCGAACGCCTTGTCCAGCAGTCGCTGGAAAAGCTCGCGCACGGCAGAACCGTGTTTACGATTGCGCACCGCTTGACGACCATCCGCGGCGCGGATAAAATTCTTGTCCTCACAGAAGACGGCATCGCCGAACAGGGTTCTCACGAAGAGCTGATTGCAAAAGGCGGAATTTATAAAGAATTATACAGTATGTATTCAGACATGCGGTGATGCGCCGTTTCTTGTGTGCGCGTCCGGTATCACATTTCATACATAATTTCTAAACTTGTTTTTTTTGGTAACTAGTATATACTATATCCTATCATCGAATATTTGTACAAAACAAAGGAGACCAGTATCATGAAGAGAAAGCTATTCTGCCAAATCTCTCCGACTACCTATCGAATTTCTGTCCAAAAATGCCGCTGCATGCGGCATCTGCGCGATTGGACAAGCGGAAAAAAATTTGCTGCCGAAAAATCTGACGAGCCGTTGCCGATGCTCATTTATCGGCACAAGTCCTTGATTCGCCGCAAGCTGGGCAATGTCCACATGGATTTGCAGGAAAATAAAGCGGTCAACCTGTCTCTTGCCGCGCCAAAGGTCACCGGCATCCTGATCCGTCCCGGCGAAACCTTTTCCTTTTGGCATCTCGTCGGTTCGCTCAGTCCGAAAAAGGGCTATCTCGAGGGACTTGCCATTTCCAACGGAGAACCGAAACGCGGCACAGGCGGCGGTATGTGCCAGTTTACCAACCTCATCCATTGGATGATTTTGCATACCCCGCTGCAAATTGTAGAGCATCATCACCATGACGGCCTGGATTTATTTCCGGATTTCAATCGGCAGATTCCATTCGGTACGGGCACTTCCATTGTATATAACTATCTGGATTACCGCTTTTACAATCCAACCGATGCGACCTATCAGCTGATTGTCTATGTGACGGACAAATATCTGTGCGGCGAACTCCGCGCAGACAAAACGCAGGAATATACCTATCACATTCTCTCCGAGGATGAGCATTTTGTCGAAGAAAACGGCATTGTCTATCGTTGCGGTGAGGTCTATCGCCGCATTATTGATCCCAAGACAGGAAATTGTATCGAAAAACAACTGATTCGCAGCAATCACGCGCGTGTTCTATACGATACCAGCCATTTGACAATCACCAGCCGGTCTTAAAAAAAGCCAGCCCGTTCCCTCCCGAACGGGCTGGCTTTTTGATTGTTGCGGTTTCGCTGTCTTTTGGGAGATTTGCCCAAAATTTCACAATGAATTTTGTACAAAATACCTATTCCATTTTTTCGAAAACCTGTATAATTTTCTGCTTACATTTTGGTCATATTCTGTGATACAATCGCTTACGGTTTGAAAAGAGATCATCTCCGTTTTGCAAAGAGGTAAGGAAAAATATGATTACAGACATGACAAAGGGCTCGCCTTTTAAAATTCTGATCAAGTTTGTCATTCCGCTGCTGCTGAGCATGGTGTTCCAGCAGCTGTACAATTTGGCAGACAGCGTGATCGCCGGTCGTTTTCTCGGCGTAGACGCTCTGGCAGCAACCGGCGCGGCGTATCCGATCACGGTTTTGTTCATCGCCGTTGCGACCGGCGCAAGTGTCGGCTGTTCGGTTGTTATTTCCCAGTTGTTCGGTGCCCATGACATCGTGCGCATGCGCACCGCAGTCAGCACCGCTGTGATTTCTCTGATTACGCTGGCATTGACCCTGACCGCAATCGGCGAGATTGCTTGTCCGGCTCTGATGCAGCTCATCAGCACGCCGGAAAATATTTTTGAGCCGACCATGGTGTATCTGCGCATTTACATTGCCGGTCTGTTGTTCCTGTTTTTGTACAATACCGCAACCGCCATTTTCAATGGTCTGGGCGACAGCCGCACGCCGCTGTATTTCCTCGCATTCTCTACGACATTCAATGTCATTCTGGATATTTTCTTTGTCAGCAAGCTGAATATGGGCATTTCCGGTGTTGCTTGGGCAACGCTGATTGCGCAGGGCATTTCTTCTCTGCTCGCCGTTGTCACGCTGGTGCGCCGCCTGTCCCGCATTCACACGGCGGAAAAGCCAAAGCGCTTTGACCGTCATCTGCTCGGCCGCATGGCAATGATTGCGATTCCGTCTATCTGCCAGCAGTCGTTTGTATCTGTCGGCGTTTTCTGCGTACAGGGTCTGGTCAATCCGCTCGGTTCCAACACGGTTGCCGGCTTCTCCGCAGCGCTCAAGGTTTCCACCTTTGCCATCATGGTTATGAATGCGCTGCCGAACGCACTGTCCAGCTTCGCCGCACAGAACATTGGCGCGCAGGACATCAAGCGTGTGCGTCAGGGCGTGCGCGACTGCATCATCATGTCTGAGCTGGTCATTGGCTCGATTATCGTTTTGTTCTTTGTTGCCGGTCAGCCGATTTTACAGTTGTTCCTCGGCAGCAGCTCCAATGGCACGGTTATCAGTGTCGGCATTGAGTATTTGCTCATTGTCGCTCCGTTCTACCCGCTCGTCGGCATCAAGAATTGCTGCGACAGCGCACTGCGCGGCGGCGGTGCCATGGGTCCGTTTATGATTACCACACTCGCAGATTTAGCTCTGCGTGTAGCTTTAGCTTATATCATGGTTCCGATGATGGGCTTTGCCGGTGTATGCTATGCATATCCGCTCGGCTGGGTCATTGGCACCTCTATCTCTATTATTTTCTATATCTGCAACGTTTGGGTGCCGAAATACATGCGCGATGCGCAAAAGGCTGGCATTCATCTGCCAAAGATTCATCGTCCGGCAGCTGCAGAGCCGCAGCAGCACACTGCTGCACCGCGCGCACATCGCGGACATTTCTTCCACAAGCGCGCACACTAACCTTGTTTTCTCCTACTTTTAAATCTCTCTTTTTCTGGCAGGGCTGGCATCTTCGGATGCCAGCCTTTTTACTTGTTCCATATCTCGGCTGTTTGCTTTGTTTTTGCACAGTATCTTGCAAAATATGCTGGGTATGATATAATGACAGCACTCACAAAGAAAATTATTTAGAAGGAGTTGACTCTATCATGGGTTGTAATCACGATTGCGACAGCTGCGGAGGAAGCTGCGGCGAGCCGGAGTCTTTGCTCAAGGCACCGCATCCGCTTTCTAAAATCAAGAAAGTCATCGGCGTTGTCAGCGGCAAGGGCGGCGTAGGTAAGAGCATGGTCACATCTCTGCTCGCCGTTGCCATGCAGCGTCAGGGCGCACACTGCGGCATTCTGGACGCCGATATCACCGGCCCGTCTATCCCGAAGGGCTTTGGTCTGACCGGCACACTGGGCGCAACAGAGGAAGGCGTTTACCCGATGGCTACCAAGACCGGCATTGACGTTTGCTCCATCAATTTGCTGATGGAAAACGCTTCTGATCCGGTTATCTGGAGAGGTCCGGTTATCGCCGGTGCTGTTCAGCAGTTCTGGACGGATATCATCTGGAAGGATATTGACTTTATGTTCGTCGATATGCCGCCAGGAACCGGTGACGTTCCGCTGACGGTCTTTCAGTCTCTGCCGGTCGACGGCATCATCGTCATGACCTCTCCGCAGGAGCTGGTATCCATGGTTGTCACCAAGGCAGTTAAGATGGCTGAAATGATGAACATCCCGATTCTGGGCGTCATCGAAAACTACAGCTATGTAGTATGTCCGGACTGCGGCAAGCACATCTCCGTATTCGGCGAAAGCCATGTGGATGAGATTGCCAAGGAACACAATCTGGACGTTCTCGCCAAGCTGCCGATGAATCCGGCTCTGGCGGCCGCCTGCGATGCCGGTGCACTCGAAGATGTCGAGCTGCCGGATCTGTCCAAGGCGTGCGACAAAATCGCCGCGCTGTAAGCATTTCAAAAGCCTCCGTATGCACATGCGGGGGCTTTTTTGGCGGTTCTATGTCTTGCGGCAAAACCCGTGCTATGCTATACTGATAGGTACGAATGGACTGTATTTGCGTCCTATTTTATTTTGCACACATCCGCCGCGGCAAAAGACGGCGGAAAGGAGATATTCATGAAAGATCAATCCCTAATCCGTAATTTCTCCATCGTCGCGCACATCGACCACGGCAAATCCACGCTGGCTGACCGCCTGCTGGAAAAATGTCATACCGTTACCCAGCGCGAAATGGAGAGTCAGCTGCTGGACAGTATGGATCTGGAGCGCGAGCGCGGCATTACCATCAAGGCGCGCGCGGTTCGCATGGACTATGATGCCTCGGACGGCAAGACCTATCAGATGAATCTCATCGACACGCCGGGTCACGTCGACTTTAACTATGAGGTATCCCGCTCCCTGGCGGCATGCGAAGGCGCTGTTCTCGTTGTCGATGCCACACAGGGCATCGAAGCACAGACGCTCGCAAACACCTATCTCGCAATCGAGAACAATCTGGAGGTGCTGCCGGTCATCAACAAAATTGACCTGCCGAGTGCAGACCCGCAGCGCGCCAAGCACGAAATTGAAGATGTCATCGGCATTCCGGCGCAGGACGCGCCGGAAGTTTCCGCGAAGATGGGCACCAACATTGAAGAAGTCCTCGAGCGCATTGTGACGGATATTCCGGCACCGGACGGAGACCCGCATGCACCGCTGCAGGCACTGATTTTTGACAGCCAGTACGACTCCTATCGCGGCGTCATCGTTTATATTCGCGTCATGCAGGGCACGATTCGTCCGGGCATGAAGGTGAAGATGATGGCAACCGGCGCAGAATTTCAGGTTGTAGAGACCGGTTATATGCGCCCGCTGACACTGGAGGCAACCGCTGACGGTCTGACCGCCGGTGAAGTCGGCTATTTTACCGCATCCATCAAAAACGTCACGGATACCCGTGTGGGTGATACCGTCACGGGTGTTGAGAATCCGGCTCCCAAAGCGCTGCCGGGCTATCGCAAGGTTCAGCCTATGGTATTTTCCGGTATTTATCCCGCAGACGGCTCCAAATATCCGGATCTGCGCGATGCACTGGAAAAACTTCAGCTCAACGATGCTTCGCTGACCTTTGAGCCGGAAAGTTCGGTTGCGCTGGGCTTTGGCTTCCGCTGCGGCTTCCTCGGACTCCTGCACATGGAAATCATTCAGGAGCGTCTGGAGCGCGAATACGATCTCGATCTCATCACGACGGCGCCGAGCGTTATCTACAAAATCAAGCGCACAGACGGTGAAGAAGAATACATCGACAATCCGCTCAACTATCCGGACCCGACAACGCTGGACTATGCGGAGGAGCCGTATGTCAAGGCAAGCATCATGACGCCGAGCGAATACGTCGGCAACATCATGGAGCTGTGTCAGGAGCGCCGCGGCATCTATAAAGACATGGAGTATATCGACTCCGACCGCGTGGAAATGCACTACGAACTGCCGCTCGGCGAAATTATTTATGACTTTTTCGATGCGCTCAAGTCGCGCACCCGCGGCTACGCTTCGCTGGACTACGAACTGATCGGCTATCGCAAGTCGGAGCTGGTCAAGCTGGATCTGCTGCTCAACGGCGATCCGGTCGATGCGCTGTCGTTTATCGTTCACACGGACAAGGCGTATGCGCGTGCGCGCAAGATTGTCGAAAAGCTCAAGGAAAATATCCCGCGCCAGATGTTTGAAATTCCGGTGCAGGCGGCAATCGGCAACAAGATTATCGCCCGAGAGACCATCAAGGCGATGCGCAAGGACGTTCTTGCCAAGTGCTACGGCGGCGATATTACCCGAAAGAAAAAGCTGCTCGAAAAGCAGAAGGAAGGCAAAAAGCGAATGCGTGCCCTCGGCTCGGTACAGGTGCCGCAGGAAGCCTTCATGGCCGTACTCAAGCTGGATGAAGAATAAGCTCGGCATTTATATTCACGTGCCGTTTTGTGCGGCAAAATGCAGCTATTGCGACTTTTACTCGCTGTCCGGCAAATTGGAGCAGCGCGACGCCTATGTGGAGCGGCTGCTGACCGAATTGGTTCAGCAGTCCTCCGCCTGTCAGGATTACACGGTCGATACGGTCTATTTTGGCGGCGGCACACCGAGTTTGCTCGGCGGTGCACGCATCGCCCGTATTGTCGATACCGTTCGCGCACACTACGCGCTGGAACCGGATGCGGAGATTACAGCAGAGGCCAATCCCGACTCGATGACGGATGATTTTCTCACAGTTTCCCGTGCATCTGGCGTCAATCGGCTGTCCATGGGCATCCAGTCCGCAAATGACCGCGAACTGCGCGCCATCGGCCGCATTCACACGTTTGCGCAGGCGCAGGACGCCTTTTTCCGCGCAAGACGCGCAGGATTTGCCAATCTCAGCGTCGACCTCATGTATGCCCTGCCCAACCAGCGCATGGAGCAGCTATGCGCGTCGCTGGATGCTCTGCTGGATTTACAGCCCGAGCATCTCTCATGCTACGGGCTGACGCTGGAAGCACACACGCCGCTCGGCAGACAGCATCCGGTTTTGCCGGATGAGGATACGCAGGCGGATATGTATCTGGCGGTCTGTGACCGGATGCGCCGCGCTGGCTTTGAACACTATGAAATTTCCAATTTTGCCAAGCCCGGCTTTGCCAGCCGGCACAACAGTCGTTACTGGAAGCAAAGCCCCTATCTCGGCTTTGGTCCCGGCGCACACGGCGATTTTGCCGGTCAGCGATATGAGATTCCGCGCGATTTATCCGCGTGGCTGCGCGGCGAAGCGCAGCCGGAACGCGAGGACGAGCAAGAGATTGACCGCGCCGCGGAATACATCATGCTGTCACTCCGGACTTCCGCCGGTTTTGACGCGGAGTTTTACACCAAACAATTTTCGGCAGACCCCGCCCCTGTTGAACGGGCGCTGTCGCGTCTGCCCAAACAATATGTCCATCATACCGGCTCTCGATGGTCGCTCACCGAGGACGGTTTTCTCATTTCCAATGCCGTGATTGTATCGGTATTGGAGGAGATTTGATAGAAAATACCTTTCCATTACCCAAATTTAGGAGGAAAACACATGCGTGCAATGTTAACTGTAGCGGGCAAGGACCGCACCGGCGTAATTGCCAAGATTTCCAACACTCTGTTTGAACACAACGTCAACATCGTTGACGTGCGCCAGAACATCATGGGCGGCGATCTGTTTGCCATGATTATGCTGGTTGAGCTGAAGGACTGCGACATCAGCTTCCCGTCTCTGACCGCTCAGCTGGAAGCCGCAGGCGTGGAACTTGGCATGAAGGTGCACCTGATGCATGAGGACATCTTCAACGCGATGCACCGCATTTAAGGAGAGCATATCCCATGTTAAATAGCTTTGATATTTTAGAAACCATCAAAATGATCGAGGATGAACATCTGGATATTCGTACCATCACGATGGGCATTTCTCTGCTCGACTGCATCACCGGCGACATCAACACCACCTGCGACAAGGTTTATGACAAAATCACCCGCAAAGCGGAGCATCTGGTGGAAACCGGCGAGCAAATCGAGGCAGAACTGGGTATCCCGATTATCCACAAGCGCATTTCCGTCACACCGATGGCAATGATCGGCGCGGCAACCGACGCGACTTCTTATGTGCCGCTCGCACAGACGCTGGATCGCGCCGCTGCTGCCTGCGGCGTCAACTTTGTCGGCGGATTCTCCGCGCTTGTACAGAAGGGCTTTGCCAAGGGCGATGAAATTTTGATTCGCTCGATTCCGGAAGCGCTGGCAACCACAGATCTGGTGTGCTCCTCGGTCAACGTCGCTTCGACCAAGGCAGGCACAAACTTGGATGCAATCCGCATGATGGGTGAGATCATCCGTCAGACCGCTGAATTGACCGCTGACCGCCAGTGCATCGGCGCCGGCAAGCTGGTTGTATTTGCCAACGCGGTAGAGGACAATCCGTTCATGGCAGGCGCCTTCCACGGTGTCGGCGAGGCGGACTGCGTGCTCAATGTCGGTGTATCCGGCCCGGGCGTTGTACATTCTGCCATTCAGCGCGCCGGTACCGAGTGTTCCATGAATGAAATCGCAGATATCATCAAGAAAACGGCATTTAAGATTACTCGCATGGGTCAGCTCGTTGGCTCGATTGCATCCGAGCGCCTGAACGTTCCGTTTGGCATTGTCGACCTGTCTCTGGCACCGACACCGGCAGTCGGTGACTCGGTTGCTCGTATTCTGGAAGAAGTCGGTCTGGAGTGCTGCGGCACCCACGGCACCACAGCCATTTTGGCTATGCTCAACGACGCTGTCAAAAAGGGCGGCGTGATGGCATCCGCCGCTGTCGGCGGTCTGTCCGGTGCATTTATTCCGGTATCTGAGGATGAGGGCATGATTCACGCCGTCAACGCAGGCAGCCTGCATCTGGACAAGCTGGAAGCCATGACCGCTGTTTGCTCGGTTGGTCTGGATATGATTGCCATTCCGGGCGACACCTCCGCAGAAACCATTTCTGCCATCATCGCAGATGAAGCAGCAATCGGTGTTGTCAACAACAAGACCACTGCTGTCCGTGTCATTCCGGCAATCGGCAAGGAAGTCGGCGAGGATCTGGAATTTGGCGGTCTGCTCGGCTCGGCTCCGGTTATGGAGATCCATCCGTTCTCCTCTGCACGCTTTATTCATCGCGGCGGACGCATTCCGGCTCCGATGCATTCGCTGAAAAACTGATGCGCCGGTTGTTTCGGCGGTTCCGCGCCGGTTTTGCCTGCGGGCTGATCGGAACCATGGGACTGCTCGGGCTCATCGGACACAAGAGAAAATGACAAAACCAGCTGTTGCCCTCGGGCAAACAGCTGGTTTTTACTTTCCTCCCCAGCGCTCCAGCTGCCGCTGCAGCTCGCTGATATGTGCCTCTGCATTGCCGGAAGTAATCAAGGTGACATCGGTATATACCGAATCCTCTACTTCCTCTCCGTTGCATTTTTTGACCGCGTAGTCAATGCATTGTTTTCCCATTTCATACGGATCCTGCGCAAAAACTGCGTCGATTTCTCCGACGCGCACCAGCTCGGAAACGTCAATCATGCCGTCAAACGATACGATATGAATGTCATCTCTGCCCAGCTCTGCGATGGCGCGCTGTGCGCCGACCGCCATGCTGTCGGATGTCGTGCACACAACCTGAATGTTGTCATCCTCTTTCAGCAGGGCTTCCATGGTCTCCTCTGCCTTGTCCTCGCTGCAGCCGCAGTATTCTACTGCGGAAACCGTAACATTCCCGTCTTTCAAACCATCCTCAATGCCGTATTCCCGCAGCATATGCGTTTTATCGCCGTCCGCGCCGCGCAAAATCACGGCGTTTGCATTGTTTTGTTCTTTGACCAGCTTTGCGGCATACGCCCCCTGTTTATACGCCGCCAAATACTGATTGGTGCCGATGTACCCGTCACAGTCCGCAAAATCCGAGGAAGTATCGACGGTCAGGACAAGTTTGCCGCTTTTCTTTGCGTTTTCCAGCTCCTGTGTGATGCGCTGCTCATTGCTCGGCGCAACAATAATCACATCCGTCTTGAGCTTTGTCATCGCAGCCACCAGCTGCGCCTGTTCCTTGACATTGCTCTCTTTTTCCGGAGACACGATGGCAACCTGCACACCGAGCTTGTCCGCTTCGTATTCCGCCCCCGCCTTGATGAGGGCGAAATACGGATTGTCCGTTGATTTCAGCACCATACCGATATATGGCGTATGGGTCGGATCCATTTGGTTATATCCCGAACCATCCGATGACAGCTCCTGTTCGCCGCACGCACAGCAAAGCAGCACTGTGCTGAGCGTCAGACAGAGCAGGCGGCGCAGGTTTCTCCATGACATCATGTGTCTCCTCCTTTCCGTGCACAAATTGATAATAGTTAATTATAACATTGCCCTATGGTGGGAACAATAGCGGGAATCACCAAAAATCCATGCGCCGCATCTGCAAATTGCGTCTGCTTGACAGCAAACCGGAGACAGCGTAAGATGATATTATCTGCTTATATCTCAATTTATCGGGAGGATTCGTTATGCTTGAAAAAAAAGGTGTATTTATATATATCGGCATGTTGTGCATCGCCCTTGCCGCCGTGCTGTTCGGCGCCTATCATTTCTTTTTTGGGCAGGTGCAGCCGGACGATACGATGCAGTCGCTGGCCTCTGCGCAGGCGTCCGGCAGCGCAGAGCATTCCGACCCGTATGACTGTGTGGCGCTGCTCGGCATCGACACGCAGCAGGGCACGCAGGGCAGAGCAGACGCCATTCTCCTCGCCTCTATCGACAGAGAAAAAAATGCCATCAAGCTGTGTTCGATTGCACGCGATACCAAAGCAGAAATCGCGAATCACGGCACACACAAACTCAATGCCGCTTTTGCATACGGCGGCGGAGACCTCATGCTTCAAACCATCAACGAAAATTTTAATTTGCATGTAACCAGCTATATTGCCGTCAATTTCTCGGAAATGGCGGACATTGTTGACCAACTGGGCGGCGTAGAAGTGGAGCTGTCGGATGGAGAGCGGCAGGCACTGGGTGCTCTGGCAGATGGTCTGACGGCCGGTTCTCAAGTTCATCTCAACGGCGCACAAGCCGTGGCATACAGCCGCATCCGCCACTTAGACAATGATGATGTGCGCACCTCTCGCCAGCGCGAAGTTTTGAGCAGTCTATTGGAGCGCGTGCGCAGCATGGACGCAGATACCTATCCGGATGTCATGGATCAGCTGCTGCGCACCTGTACGAGCAATCTTTCACAGTCCGATCTCATGGCGCTGCTCGCGCAGTTTACTCCCCGAGACACCACGATTTCACAATACGCAATTCCCTCTGCAAACACCAAGGCGGAGGGCAAGACGATAGACGGTGCTTGGTACTACGTCTACGACACCCAGAAGGCAGGCAAGGAAATCCGTTCGTTTTTGGGCATTGCTTAACCGACAAACAAAGCCGGAAATCGGAGAAATTCTCCCGATTTCCGGCTTTTCTTTGCCTATATTATCTGTGTCTTATCCCTTCATCAGTTCGTCGGCCATTGCCTCGATCTGTGCGTCATTTGCTGCATTCATTGCAGACTTAATGGTAACCGTCGTGTCCAGCCACGTGATGTTCTTGCTCTTTTCAAATGCAGACTTGATAATGCGACCTGCTGTCGGCGCCCAAGTGCCGTTTTCAATCACGCCAAGGGTGCGGTTCTGATAGCTTCTCTCGGTCAGGCCATGTAGGAAGGCATGCATGAACGGGAATACATCTCCGTTGTATGTAATGGAAGCCAGCACCAGCTTGCCGTAACGGAACGCATCCTCAATGTTTTCCGCCATATCGCTGCGTGCCAGATCTCTCAGAACAACCTTCGGGCAGCCCTTTGCCTTCAGTGTCTCTGCCAGCTTTTCTGCCGCCTTCTTGGTGTTTCCGTAAACCGATGCATAGGCGATCATCACGCCCTCGGATTCTACCTTGTAGGAGGACCAGATGTCATACTTTTCAATGTAGTGACCCAGATTCTCAGTCAGCACCGGACCGTGCAGCGGGCAGATAATCTGAATATCCAGCGTTGCTGCCACCTTGAGCAGAGCCTGCACCTGCGCACCGTACTTGCCGACGATGCCGATGTAATAGCGGCGTGCCTCACAGTCCCAATCTTCCTCTACGTCCAGTGCGCCAAACTTGCCGAAGCCGTCTGCAGAGAACAGAACCTTATCGGCAGCATCATATGTGACCATAACTTCCGGCCAATGTACCATCGGAGCAAAAACAAACGTCAGCGTATGGCTGCCCAGCTCCAAGGTTCCCTTATTGGCAACAACCTCGCGGTTCGGCGCAACGTCTGCCCCGAAAAACTGCTGCATCATAACAAAGGTCTTTGCATTTCCCACGACAATTGCGTCCGGATACACCTTCAAAAATTCTGCGATGCTTGCAGAATGATCCGGCTCCATGTGCTGTACTACGAGATAGGTCGGCTTCTTGCCGTCCAGTGCCTCTGCGATATTGTTCAGCCACTCCTGTGCGAAATGGATGTCTACCGTGTCCATGACGGCAATCTTGTCGTCCAGAATCACATAGGAATTGTACGCCATGCCATTCGGTACCACATACTGTCCCTCGAACAGATCTACCTCGTGGTCGTTGACACCGACATACAGAATGCTGTCTGTTACCTTACGAAATGCCATTGTAGTTTCCTCCCATCGTAAGACTGCGAATGATTCTTATTTTCTGCTCTCATTGTACCCTAGACAGTCGGAGTTTGTCAATGGACGAACGTCTCTGCTGGATAAATTTAATATTTGTTCCAATACGCGGCAGCCAAAAATCCGGCTCCGGCAAGCAGCAGGACATTGTGCGGCACCGTCGGCAGATACCTCCAGACGCTCGTATACCAGTTTCCCCACAAATGCTGGTCGAACATCTGATGCAGCGGCAAAAGCGCAACTGCCAGCACAAGACACAGCACACCGGCAAGCAGACACAAGCGCATTCGTTTCCTTCGTTTCGCTTTTGCGTTTTCCACAGGCTGTGCAGAATGTTGTGGAATCTCTTGCCTGTTTTGCGTTTTCCCCAGAACCAGTTCGTCCAGCGAAACACCGAACAGCTCGCTGAGCCGAATCATGTTATCCAAATCCGGTTTTGCTGTTCCCAGCTCCCACTTGGAAATGGACTGGCGCGATACATGCAGCCGCTCTGCCAGTTCCTGCTGGGACAGGTTTGCCTGTCGGCGCAATGCTTGCAGTCTTGCTCCCAGTTCATTCATATAGAATCCTCCTCTCATATCCATCTGTTCTTTGGTATATTCACTATAGCATAGATGCCCTGTGCATGCCACCGCTCCGGCGCGGCAGTTGCGCAACCGCCGGTTGCATTGGTTATACCGTTTGCATCTATGCGCATTTGCTGGTATACTAATAGTAAAGTTTTGCAAGTATAAAAGGGGATTCTATGAAAAAGCGACACAATTTTTTATGGGTTATCACAGCGATGGTACTGGTCGCCTTTGCATTCAGCAAGGAATTTTTACCTGCCACCCATCCCGATAATACCCTCTCCAACACACTCGCAGGCACATCTGCCGCCGATGCAACCGACCTGCATTTTATCAATGTCGGGCAGGGCGATGCGGAACTCATCGTCTGCGGAGAGGATGCCGTCCTCATTGACGGCGGCAAGGCATCCGCAGGAAGCACTGTAGTCGATTATCTGTCTCGGCAGGGCATTGCCGAGCTGGATGCCGTCATCGCCACCCATCCGCACGAAGATCATATCGGCGGTCTCATCAATGTATTGGATGCGTTTCAAGTCGATGCCTTCTACATGTCAGATGAAGCCATGGACACGGACATTTACGAAAATTTGCTCGATGCCATTGACGATGAGGGCATTCAGCCGCAGTTCCCCGACATCGGCGATGTCATTCCGATTGGTAACAGCGGTGCCAAGCTGACTGTTCTCGCCCCGGGACCGGACAGCGCAGACACATACAGCAAAAACGACCCGAACACCTGGTCTCTGGTCTGTCGGCTGGACGCGAACGGATGCAGTGCCCTCTTTACCGGCGATACCACCGCCGCTGTTGAGAAAACCATGCTGCGCACCGAGCCACATCTGCTGAACTGCGATGTCTTAAAGGTCGCACATCACGGCTCGCGCACCGCATCTTCCAAGGATTTTATACAGGCTGTCTCTCCGTCCTACGCCGTAATTTCTTATGCGCAGGGCAATTCATACGGCCTGCCAAACAACGAAGTATTTGAATATTTGAAACCGCTCGGCACAAAAATCTATGAGACCGCCAAGGACGGCACAGTGGTTCTCCAGCTGAAAAACGGACAGGTGAGTGTTGCATCATGAAAGGCATTGTAGACCGCATCGAGAACGGCATTGCCGTCGTTGAGACCAAGTCCGGCATGCTGGACCTTCCCGCACCGGACGGCTTACAAGACGGAGATTTCGTCGAGCTGGAAAACGGAAAAATTGTCTCAATAGACCGAGATGCCGCGCAGGCGCGCCGCGCCAAGCTGCAGGAGCGTCTTGACCGCATGATGAAGAAAAAATAACGCCCTCTCTGCCAAAAGCCGCGGCACGCGAACAAGTCTGAATCTAGGCTGCCCTTAATTCGTCAATTGTACAGATCGTACCGGCTTCTTGGCTCTCCCCTTGGGAGAGCTGGCATTTGCGAAGCAAATGACTGAGAGGGCGGCACGCGAACAAATTCGTATCAGGGTAAACCTCCAAAAACCATGCTGGCTGATATTAGCCCTCTCTGTCGCTGCGCGACATCTCTCCCAAAGGGAGAGACAAGTTTGGTCTGTGCGTAAGAGAGAGACAGATTATCATATGAAGTGCAACAGCAAAAAAAGCGTCAGTTCCGGAAAAGACCGGTTCTGACGCTTTTTCTATTTCTATTTATCCAATTATCCGCGCTCGGCAATCGGAATATAGCTCGCACGGGAAATAATCGGCTTGTACGCCGGACGAATAATCTTGCCGCCGGTGGTAACTTCCTCGATGCGGTGTGCCAGCCAGCCGACAATGCGGGCGGTGGCAAACAGCGGCGTGTACATCTCCTGTGGAATGCCCAGCATCTCGTAAACCAGACCGGAATACATATCGACATTCGCACACATGATGTTGTGTTCGCCGCGCACGCGATAGAATGCCTCCGGTGCCAGACGCTCGGTCAGCTCAATGAGATTGAACTCGCGCTCAAAGCCCTTCTGCGCTGCCAGCGGGCGCGCGGTATTTTTCAGTGCAACGGCACGCGGGTCAGACAGCGTGTAGACCGCATGTCCCATACCGTAAATCAGGCCGGAGCCGTCACCAGCTTCCTTGCGCATGATTTTGCACAGATATTCCAGAACTTCATCTTCATCTTCCCAATTAGAAATGTTTGCCTTCATTTCATCAAACTGCTTGCAGACACGCAGGTTTGCGCCGCCGTGACGCGGGCCCTTCAGCGAGCCGATTGCCGCAGCGATTGCCGAATACGTATCCGTTGCGGAAGAAGACACAACTCGGGTGGTAAATGCGGAGTTGTTACCGCCGCCGTGCTCTGCATGGATAATCAAGCAGCGGTCAAGCAGCATGGCTTCCTCGCGGGTGAACATGCCATCCGGACGAATCAGACTCAAAATATTTTCTGCCGTGGTGTAATTGCGATCCGGCATGTGCAGGAACATCGACGCATTGTCATAATATCTGCGCTTGGACTGATATGCATGGGAAATAATAACCGGAAACTTTGCGATCAGATTGACTGCCTGACGCACAATGTTTTGCAGGCTGGTGTCATCCGGATTCGGGTCATAAGAATACAGTGCCAGCGTAGACACTGCCAGTTTGTTCATAATATCGCGGCTCGGCGCACGCATAATGACGTCCTCGGTAAAGTTATCCGGCAGGGAACAGGCATCCGCCAGCATCTCCGTAAAGTCGTCCAGCTGTTCCTGTGTCGGCAGGGCGCCGCACAACAGCAAATATGCGGTCTCCGGAAAGCCAAAGCGGTCTTCTGCATCAAAGCCGTCCAGCAGATCGTACAGGTTATGGCCTCGGTAGGTCAGGCGGCCTTCAATCGGCTCGACTTCGCCCTCGTTTACCATATAACCGTGTACATTGGATACGCAGGTGATGCCGGCAAGTACGCCGGTGCCGTCTGCATTTCGCAGACCACGCTTGACTGCGTATTTGGAGAACATCTTCGGTCGGATCAGGTTATGATCCTCAAAGTTACTGCATAGATTGTCAATGACGGAGGGTCTCATATCTTTCATCATGTCAACCATTTGGAATCACCTCATCAATCAGATCTCCGCCCCTCCGCGCAGCGCAGAAAAGCCGCAGAAGGCAGAACATGTTACTTCATATGAATTATATATTACATCAATCCTGCAAATATGTCAAACCAACGCTTGCCCGCAAAACAGAAGGAATGAATTATGAAACGTATACTTTTCCGTGTGTTTTTCATCATTTTTTTGGCATTTGTTCTGCCTGTAGCGGCAGCACACTACAAAAATATGGCAGAAACTACCGAAAAAATTCATATTGTAAACAATGTGGAAAATAATTTGGACGTGCAGAATTCTGACACAAAGAATGCAAAAAATGACGAACCTCCAGCATCCCCAGCAAAAAATGACGGCACACCCAGCAGAACCATCACCGTTCTCATTCATGGAGATGTGCACGAGATGACCTTGGAGGATTACACCGCCGGTGCGCTGGCGGCGGAGATGCCCGCCTCGTTTCCCGAAGAAGCCCTCAAAGCGCAGGCGGTCGCCGCGCGCACATTTGCCGTCTATAAACAATCGCTGGGCACGGACACGCAGCATCCCAACGCAGCAGTCTGCGCCGATTACACGCACTGTGCCGCCTTTGTCGATCTGGACACCGAAGCCAAACAGCAGTGGGGCAGCAATGCCGCGGCGTGGACGGAGAAAATCAAAACCGCCGTGCGGGAGACAAACGGACAGGTCGTGACGTACAACGGCACGCCAATCGCCGCCGTGTTCCACTCGGCAGCCGCCAAGCAGACCGAAGCCGCGGTCAGCGTCTGGGGAACGGATATTCCGTATCTCACAACCGTGGACAGCGACGGCGACGCCGATTGTCCCAAGTATGACGCCTCTGTCACATTCGGTGCGGAGGAATTTCGGCAGATCATGCTGTCCAAATTTCCCGACATCAATTTGACGGGTCTGCCGAAAACTTGGTTCACCGACATCGACACCTCGGAAGCAGGCGGCGTGCGCACCTGTAAAATCGGCGGACAAGAGCTGAAGGGAACCGAAGTCCGCGCGCTGTTCGGCTTAAATTCTACGCATTTCACCATCAAAACTACCGATACCTCGCTCACCTTTCACACGCAGGGCTACGGGCACGGCGTCGGCATGAGCCAGTACGGTGCGCGAAACATGGCGGAAAACGGAAAGAGCTATCGAGAGATTTTGACCCATTATTATACCGACACGCAAATCACCGCGCTCGACGCTCAATAATCGTATATTTTATATTATATTATACAAATAGTTTTATTTGGAACGATTTCTGTAATTGACGGAACCAGCTCCGCGCGTTACAATAGGCGGTAGATGTTTTTTAGATGTGGAGGAAATTGTATGAAATTCGACAATGCCGCATGGTTCCGTCGCGGCATTCAAAACGGCGTACCGATCGCGCTCGGATACCTCGCAGTATCGTTTACGCTGGGCATCGCGGCGCGCAATGCCGGTCTGACCGCTTGGCAGGGCGCGGCAGCCAGTGTGACGACGGTTGCTTCCGCAGGCGAATATGCCGGCTTCAATGTCATTCAGGCAGGAGCCGGATACATAGAGATGGCGATTATGATGTTCGTCATCAATGCGCGGTATTTATTGATGTCCTGCTCTCTGAGCCAAAAGCTCGCGCCGGATCTGCCGCTCGTGCACCGTCTGCTCATCGGCTGGGGCATTACCGATGAAATTTTCGGCGTGGCAAGCGTTGTGCCGGACAAGCTCAATCCATGGTACAATTACGGCATGATGGCAATCTCCATTCCGGCTTGGACCATCGGCACTGCAGTCGGCATTGCCGTCGGCAATATTCTGCCGCACCACGTTGTCAGTGCACTCGGTGTCGGTCTGTACGGCATGTTTTTGGCTATTATCATCCCGCCCGGACGCAAAAACAAGGTCATCGCCGGTCTCGTTGCCATCTCGATGGTGGCCAGTCTCGCCATGTCGGTCTTACCGGTCGTATCGCACATTTCATCCGGCATGCGCACCATTATTCTGACGGTTGTAATCGCAGGCATCGCCGCTGTTGCATTCCCGATCAAGGAGGAAGAACATGCTCAATAATGCTTGGATTTACATTGCCGTCATGGCAGGCGTCACCTATTTGATTCGTGTTTTGCCGTTGACGCTCATTCGCAAGGAAATCAAAAACCAAACCATCCGCTCGTTTTTGTTCTACGTGCCATATGTGACGCTCGCCGTCATGACGTTTCCCGCCATCATACAGGCAACTGACAGCATGTGGGCAGGTCTTGCCGCGCTGATTGCGGGCATTGCGCTCGCTTGGTTTGGCGGCAGTCTGTTTCAGGTCGCCGTGGCTGCGTGTGCTGTGGTATTTGTGTTGGAGTTATTTTTGTGAGGTTTTTCGCTTTTCTCGCCTTGACATGACATATTATGCCATGCTATAGTGTACTCACACAATAAAAATCTCCGTGAGGGAGTAGTTTGCGGCACATGCCGTGAAAATATCAACAATCGCGTCGATGTCCCGTCGACTGGTATTTTCTTAAAAAATGAGACTCATAGACGAACGTACAGCAGGGAATCCTATTTCTTGCTATGCCATCGTCTATGAGTCTTTTTTTGTCCTCTTCGCGGAGCGTATGCTGTTTGGGAGGAAGAAATTTATGATTTATCTGTTGTACCTGCTCGTCGCTGCGGGTGTCGTGCTGTTTTCGGTCAAGGCATCCGAATATGTGGATCTGCTGGACAAGAAAACCAGTCTGTCCGGCGCCTTTATCGGCGGCATCATGCTGTCCGCTGTCACCAGTCTGCCGGAACTGTTCACCAGCATTTCCGCCACCGTGCTCATTCACCAGCCAGGGCTTTGTCTGGGCAATATCTTGGGCAGTGATCTGTTCAACATGGCGATGCTGTCGTTTTTCCTGCTGATTTTCGCGCGGACATTTCGAGAGGGCAAGCTGTCCTCCAGCCATCGCATGGTGACGGTTTTTGTCTTGATTTGTTATGTCGTGATGATTCTCAACTGGCTGGGTATTGTGCGCATGCAGATGTTCAACATCAGCCTGTCTTCGGTCATCATTGTCCTGATGTATCTGCTGAGCATTCGGTATCTGTCCGCAGAGGACGGCAGCACGGAGGAAGAAGAAGCCGTCAGCCCGCTGACCATTCCGCAGATCGCCGTTCGTTTTGTCCTCGTCAGCGTTGGCATTGTCGTGCTCAGCATTGTCATCACCTATATTACCGATGCCATTTCTCTGCGTCTGCATCTGGGACAGGGCATGGCCGGTGCGCTGTTCCTCGGCATTGCGACCAGTTTGCCGGAGGCCGCCTCTACGGTCTCGCTGCTGCGCATGAAAAACGTGGACATCGCGTTCGGCAACATTGTCGGCAGCAATATTTTCAACTTCATCATCATGGCAGTGGTCGATATTCTGTATCGCGGCTCTGTCTATGACTTCAGCGATCCGCAGACAGTGGTTCTCATGCTGTGCGGCACTGCAGCACTGCCTATTCTGTGGATTATGATGAAATTCCGCAACAAGGCGACGCAAATCATTTGTCCGCTGGGCATCATCGCCTGCTATGTGGCTTTCTTGATGGGATGAGGCGTTTTCTTCGCCTTCTCCCATAATTCTTCGGATTTTTTGTGCGTTTCCCCATAAAATTCCCAATATCGCTTGAACATATCAACCAAAAAGTTGTATAATGGTTATATCATCCAACGAGAGGCGCGTTCTCTCCGCGGAAAAGAATGTGTAAATTTATTTTTGGAGGGAAAACCAATGTTTGAGAATCTGATTGCTGCTCTGAAGGCAGAGCGCAGAACTATCGTTTTCACAGAGGGTCCGGACGCTCGTATTCTGGAGGCAACTGCTCGTCTGCTCAAGGATGACCTGATGGACGTTATCCTCATCGGCGGCGTTGACGAAGTAAAGGCTGCTGCTGCACAGGGCGGTTTTGACATCGAGAAGGCTACCATCATTGATCCGGCAAACTACGCTGAATTCGATGAGATGGCACAGAAGATGTTCGAGCTGCGCAAGGGCAAGATGGACATGGATACCGTCAAGGCAAATCTGGCAAAGGGCAACTACTTCGGCACCATGCTGGTAAAGATGGGCAAGGCTGACGCTCTGCTGGGCGGCGCTACCTACTCCACCGCTGATACCGTTCGTCCGGCTCTGCAGCTGGTTAAGACCAAGCCGGGTGCACATCTCGTAAGCTCCTGCTTTATTCTGAGCCGTCCGGCTAAGGATGGCGGCGAAGAGATGTACGCAATGGGTGACTGCGCAATCAACATCTCCTATGAGGACACCGTTGACAAGAAGACCGGCGAGGTTACACTGACTGCTGCTCAGAAGATCGCTGAGGTTGCTATCGAGACCGCAAAGACCGGCGCTGCTTTCGGCATCGACCCGAAGGTTGCTATGCTGTCCTACTCCACCATGGGCTCCGGCAAGGGTCCTACCGTTACCATGATGCGTGACGCTACCGCTGCTGCAAAGGAGCTGGCTCCGGAGCTGGCAGTTGACGGCGAGCTGCAGTTTGACGCTGCATTCTCTCCGGTTGTTGCTAAGACCAAGGCAAAGGGTTCTCCGGTTGCTGGTCAGGCAAACACCTTTATCTTCCCGGACATCAACGCAGGCAACATCGGCTACAAGATCGCACAGCGTCTGGGCGGCTTCGAAGCTTACGGCCCGATTCTGCAGGGTCTGAACGCTCCGATCAACGACCTGTCCCGTGGCTGCAATGCGGACGAGGTTTACCAGATGGCTATTATCACCGCTGGCCTGAAGTAATTTTACACAGAACGGATTTGTACAGCCGCTGTCTCCGGACAGCGGCTGTCTTTCTCTCACCGATTTACGACACAACATATGGGAATTCAAACGCATCACATCCGCAAGCGGATTTATGAAATCGTCGAAAAAGATCGGCAGCACGACAAAATCAGCGCACTATATGACCGGTACATCCTCGTTCTGGTGTGTCTGAGCGCCGTTCCGCTGCTGTTTAAAATATGGAATCAGCCAATCTTTTGGCTGGATCGCATCGTCACCGCGCTGTTCATTCTGGATTATTTCCTGCGCTGGATCACCGCGGACTTTTCGCCGCGCATGAAAGGTCTGTCCTTGCGTCAGTCCATGCTGCGGTATCCCGTCACGCCGATGGCAATTATCGACCTGCTTGCCATTTTGCCGGTCATCACGACATTTCCCACTGTCATGCAGCTGCTTCCGGACATGCCGCTGACAAAGTACATTCAAGTGCTGCGCATCATGCGCGTCTTTCGCTGCGTGCGCTTTCTCAAGACCATGCGCTATGCGCGCAGCTTTATTTACATCTATCGCGCCGTGCGGCGCGAGCGCAAGCTGCTCATTATGGTTTTGATGCTGTCGATGGTATACAGCTTTGTTTCCGCTGCCGTCATGTTCTCGGTCGAACCGAACTCGTTTGAAAGTTTTTTTGAGGCGCTGTACTGGGCATTCGCCATGCTGACAACGGTTGGCTACGGCGATATTTATCCGGTGACGCGCATCGGCAGACTGGTCAGCATGGTGTCCTCCGTCTTTGGCACAGCGGTCATCGCCATGCCCGCCGGCATTTTAACCGCCGGATTCATGGAGGAAATCAACAAAGTGCGCTTCAAGAACGAGCGCAAGCTGGAACAGGAGGTTTCCGAGCTGCTGGATGAAATCAAGCAGCTGCGCAAAGAACAGGCCGCGCGCGGATTAGAAGAAAAAATCGAAAAAATTGCCGCACAGGTTGAACAAGTACAGGAGCACCGCGATCAGGACGCCGTATTATTGCAGGATCTGTCAGAGGATTTGAAAAATGCGCTGGCACGTGGTACAATAAATGAGATTAAAGAAGAAGCGGAGCAAGTGTAATAGAAGAAGTTAGTCAAGATGGAGGAGTTTATCAACAATGGCAGTTTATAGTTCCATGAAGGAATATCATACCCGCGCACACATGGGTATGATTGATGTTACCGGAGATTTTCAGGAGGCTGTTACCGAGGCTTGCCACAAGTACGGCATCAAGAGCGGTACTGTCACCGGCTTCACAACCGGAGGCGTTGCCGGCCTGACGACACTGGAATTTGAACCGGGCATGGTTCACCATGATCTCAAGGCAGCAATGGACGTCTTTTCCCCGTATACAGACGAAAAGGGTCGTGTGATTCACTACGAGCACCACAACACGTGGCACGATGACAACGGCTCCAGCCACATCAAGTCTGCCCTGCTCAGCCCATTTATCACGGTTCCGTTTATCGACGGCCGCATCACGGTCGGCCCGTGGCAGAACCTGACGCTGGTTGAGTGCGACACCCGCGATCGTCACCGCGAAATCGTATTTCAGGTAATGGGTGAATAATTGCATACGCAAACTGAAAAACCGGCATCTTTCGATGCCGGTTTTTACTGTATTGTGTTGTTTTTTCAACGCTTGTCGGTGGTGTACTTCGCGGAGATATAACCGGTCTTGCCGTTATACGCGATGCTGTACCAGCCGTTCTTCAGCGTGATGGTTTTTACTTCTGTGCCCTTTTTCAGAACACCCAGCTTCTTTGCGTTTTTGTTCGGTTCTGCGCGAACATTCAAGTCGGAAGTGGTATATACGGTCTTGGTTGCCGGTGTTGTCGGCTTCTCGGTTCCCGGCTTGACTTCCGTGGTGTACTTAGCGCAGATATAACCAGTCTTGCCGTTGTACTTGATGGTATACCAGCCATTTTTCAGACCGAGGGTCTCGACTGCGGTTCCCTTCTTGAGAACGCCCAGCTTCTTGCCTTCCGTCGTTGCCTTGTCACGTACATTCAGGTTCGCAGTGGTGTACACAATCGTTGTCTCTGCGGTTCCCGGCTTGGTGGTGGTTACATATTTTCCGGAAATATAACCGGTCTTGCCTTTATAGGTAATCTTGTACCAGCCGTCCTTCATGCCGGTGGTTTCAACCGCGGTTCCCTTTTTGAGAACGCCGAGCTTTTCGCTGTTCTTGGTCGGCTTTGCGCGAACATGCAGATCGCCCGTGGTGTAAACGGTCTTGGTGGTCGGCTTTGCTTCCGGCTTGGTTTCGGTCGTATACTTTGCGGAAATATAACCGGTCTTGCCGTTGTACTTGATGGTATACCAGCCATTTTTCAGGCCGGTGGTCTCAACCGCGGTTCCCTTCTTGAGAACGCCGAGCTTCTTGCCGGCTTTATCCGGTGTTGCACGAACGTTGAGATCTGCCGTGGTGTAAACGGTCTTGGTCTCTGTCGCCGGTGCTGCTTCGGTGTCCTTGATATACTTCTTATATACATAGCCATCCTTGTCTTTATAGGACAGATGATACCAGTTGCCTTCCATTCCCAGCTTTTCCGCCTCTGCATTCTTCGGCAGAACGCACAGAACGGCGGACGCGTTATCCGGCTTTGCTCTCATATTTACATCGGTGGTTGTGCGAACGCTTGCAGCAAATGCGCCGCCGCATGCCATCACAGCCGCCAGTGTGCCCGAAATCAGGCTCATCACGATTTTTTTCGTTTTCATGGAAATCCCTCCTTACGTTCTGTGCTCACTGTTTTTCTTGTTTCTTTATGTATTTAGTGTAGCATCTTTGTTTGTTACTTGCAACAACACGTGTATAACAGTTCGACCACAAAACGGTTACATCTCTTAAGATCTTTCTTAAGAAATAAAAAAAGCAGCCCGTGCGCATTGCACGGGCTGCCGCATACTGTGGAAGTTTGGGGGATGATAAAAACACAGCATGCAGAATTGGGGATGATATAAAGCACTATCTGGGGGATGATAATTGTGCTTTAAACAAAATTGGGATTTTGTCTGGCTCATGTGTCTCCACATGAGCTTGCGCTTATTATAACGCATCTTATAGAAAGTTGTCAATACCCACCGGATTGGTTCGGCCGAAATTTTCTATTTTATTTACTTTTTCTTAAATTTTATAGCAAAATAGAATCTTTTGTTTGCCAAAATAACTCAATAGAGTTCTTTCGGATTTTTTGCTTTGTCATTTTCGGACACGGAGAAATGCAGATGTGTGCCCTGTTTTTCCTCCAAGGGCATCGGTTCTCCCAGCACGGCAATCTTCTGCCCCTGTTTTACCGCATCTCCCTCCGCGACACACGGGTCGGCAAGTCCCGCGTACAGGCTCGTCAATCCCTGCGCGTGACTGATGGTCATATACACGCCGAGAACCGGATCCTCCCCCACAGCAAGGACGGTTCCCGCCGCTGCAGCCTGCACCGCATCGCCGGATTTCCCCTCATAATCCACCGCTTCATGCGTCCGCCAATCACCGGTTGTCTCGTTATACAGCAACGTGTTTTGTGAAAAATCCTGCGTAATCTTGCTGTCCATCGGCGGCGCAAAGGACAGCGCGTCCGCCGGCTGCTGTTCCGGCTGTTCGGCTGGGTCTGCGGTATCGGTTTCCTGTTGTGTTTCCTGCTGTTCGGGCGCCGGCTGCGGATCCATCGCTGGAATGCGCTCCAGCGCTTCAGAGGCCGTCACGCTGTCATCCGCCTGATATTCCTGCGCCTGCATGGTGTCCTCATCGCTCGTTCCATTTGGGAAAGCGAACAGCAAATACGCCGCCACGGCAATTGCCGCGAGGCACAGCATCAGCGCCAAATAAAAACTCTTATCTTCCGACCACCATTGTGCACCGCCGTTCGTTCGTTTCATTCGCTCATCTCCCTGCTTTCATTTTCCTGTACAGGAAGTATGGGCAGCTTTTCGCGAATTTATACCGAGGATGCGGACGCGGCATAGAAAAAACAACAAAAAAATTGCACTGCTTCCGCGCACATTGCAACAGGATATGGAAATTTTTGCATTTTTTCACAACCATGAAAAAATCTATTGCAAGCCAAAAAAAGAGGTGTATAATAGTGTCTGTAGTTTTATAAACTGCAATAAAAAGTTTAGTATTTGTAAAGAAAACAAGAAGGAGGTCTCGCGCCGGAATTTCCGGCCCAGTATGAAAATCGGTTCCAAGATCAAACGAATGCGCATCCAGCAGGAATTGACGCTGGAAGAACTTGCTTCCCGCTGTGAGCTGACCAAAGGCTTTCTCTCGCAGCTGGAGCGAGACCTGACCAGTCCATCTATTGCGACGCTCTCGGATATTCTCGAGGCGCTGGGGTCTTCCCTGTCTGAATTTTTCACCGATTCGCCGGAGGAACAAATCGTGTTCCGACAGGCGGATTTTTTTGAGGCCACCCGCGACAGCTGCACCATTCGATGGATCGTTCCCAACACACAAAAAAATCAGATGGAGCCTGTGCTCGTTGAGATTCCGACCGGCGGAAAGTCGTTTTCCTCCGGTCCGCACAACGGGGAGGAATTCGGCTATGTCCTGACCGGCTCCGTCATTCTTGTCACGGATACCGCGTCATATCCTGTCCGCAAAGGGGAAACCTTTTATTTGGATGGAAAATCGACACATTACATCCGCAACGACAACAAACAAACCGCGCAGGTGCTGTGGGTTTGCACCCCGCCGCTGTTTTAAAAATCCACCCAATAGGAGAACATATGAAAAAGCTCATTGAAATCAAGAATATCGTCAAGGATTTTGACGGTCAGCGCGTGCTCAACGGCATTTCGCTGGACATTCATGAAAACGAATTCGTCACGCTGCTCGGCCCGTCCGGCTGCGGCAAAACCACGCTGCTGCGCATCATTGCGGGCTTTCTCGACGCGGATGACGGTCAGGTGCTGTTTGACGGCAAGGATATTTCCGGTCTGCCGCCGTACAAGCGCGAGGTCAACACGGTATTCCAGAAATACGCGCTGTTTCCGCATCTGAACGTTTATGACAACATTGCTTTCGGTCTCAATCTCAAAAAGCAGCCGAAGGACATCATCGAGCAGAAGGTCAAGCGTATGCTGCGTCTGGTCGGTCTGAGCGGCTTTGACAAGCGCCGCATCACGCAGATGTCCGGCGGTCAGCAGCAGCGTGTTGCCATTGCCCGCGCGCTGGTCAACGAACCGAAGGTTCTGCTGCTCGACGAGCCGCTCGGCGCACTGGATCTCAAGCTGCGCAAGGAAATGCAGCGCGAGCTGAAAAATATCCAGCAGGAAGTCGGCATCACGTTTATCTTTGTCACCCACGATCAGGAAGAAGCGCTGACCATGTCCGACACAATCGTTGTCATGAAGGGCGGCAACATCGAACAAATCGGCTCTCCGGTCGACATTTACAACGAGCCGGTCAACCGTTATGTTGCCAACTTCATCGGCGAGAGCAACATCACAGACGGTGTGATGCCATGCGACAACCGCGTTATTTTTGACGGCCATCCGTTTGACTGCGTGGACGGCGGTTTCGCGCCGAACGAAGAAGTCGATGTGGTGATTCGTCCGGAGGATTTGGATATTGTCGCACCGGAGGACGGCTTGCTGCGCGGCCGCGTCAAGTCGGTGCTGTTCAAGGGCGTACACTACGACACCATTGTAGAAACCCGTCAGGGCACGTCTATCACGGTCAAAATGAACATCACAGAGGAAAAGCCGGTCATCAACGAGGAAGCCGGCGAACTGATGGACGCAGACAGCTTCTATCTGGACAAGGAGGACGTTGCAGAGCTGACCGAGTCCATGATTATCGCCCGCGCCAACGCGCAGGCTTGGAAAAAAGACACCGAGGAATGGGTCTCGATTTCTAAAATTTCCTATGACATCAAGCCGGAAAACGGCAGATATCCGGTTACGTTCTCGACGGCATCCGGCACAACCGTCACCGTTGACATGATTGTAGAGGACGCCAACCGTGTCCAGTCGGAAGAATATCAGGAAGAAATTTACGCGGTAAACTTCTCCAAGTCTGTCGACGATATTCGAGAGTCTATGACGCTGGACAACGACCTGATGATTTGGGCGGATGCCTCCGCATGGAGTCTGGCTCCGCAGGACGAGGGCGCCCGCATCAAGATTACCGATGTCATTTATGATTTTGATTGGGAAAACATCACGCCGGGTGTATACGACATCACGTTTGCCACCAAGGGCTCTGAGTACAAGGTCGCAACAACCGACCGTACCGAGCCGGGCGATCTGGTCGGTCTGCGCTTTACGCCGGATGATATCCATATCATGAGAAAGGGAGACTGAGCACATGAAACGTTTCCGTTCCATGGCATATCCCTATGTCTTTTGGATTGCCATTTTCATCGTGATTCCGATGCTGCTCATCATCGCGTATGCATTCACGGTTGAAGGCACAGCCTTCTTTCAGGGACAATTCACGCTGGACAATTTCGCACGCTTTTTCCGCGACGCCGTATTCATGCAGGTGCTTCTCCGCTCCATGCGCATTGCGATTTTGACCACGCTTGTCTGTCTGCTACTCGGTTATCCGTCCGCCTATGCCATCGCCCGCGCAGGTGTCAAGAGCACCACGCTGATTCTCGTCATCACGCTGCCGACTTGGATCAACATGCTCGTGCGCACCTATGCTTGGGTGGGTATTTTGCAGGACAACGGCATTTTGAACAGCCTGCTCGGTCTGCTGCATATCGGTCCGTTTCCGTTCATGTACACGGATTTCGCTGTGGTTCTCGGCATGGTTTACAACTTCCTGCCGTTCATGATTTTGGAGATTCACACGTCGCTGTCCAAAATGGATCCGTCTTTCTTGGAGGCGGCGAGCGATCTCGGCGCGAACCGCGCGCAGGCGTTCCGCCGCGTGACGCTGCCGCTGAGCATTCCGGGCATTATCTCAGGCATCACGCTGGTATTTCTGCCCGCTGTGTCCTCTTTCTTCATTCCGAAGCTGCTGGGCGGCGGACAGTATGTCTTAATCGGCAACGTCATTGAGTCGCAGTTCCTGACATCCGGAAACTGGAGCTTTGGTTCTGCCCTGTCGCTCATCATGGTCATTATCATTATGATTTCCATGTATCTGACCCGCAAAATCGACCGCAATGGAGGTGACGAGATTTGAAGCAGAAGAAATCCTTTCACTGGACACGCGTTGTTCTCGCCGCTGTCATCGTGTTCTTTTACATTCCGATTGCATACACCATTTTGTTTTCGTTTAATGCGTCGCGTTCTCTGACGACCTTTTCCGGTTTTTCGCTGCGCTGGTACGAAAAAATGTTTTCTTCGTCCGTGACGATGGGAGCCATCGGCACGACGTTCGCCATTGCCATCTTGGCAACCGTTATCTCCACCTGCATCGGCACGATTACTGTTATCGGTCTGTCCCGCTGCAGCAAGCCGCTGCGCAGGGCGGTTCGCACGGCAAATGACCTGCCGATTATGAATCCGGACATTGTCACTGCGATTGGCTTGCTCATGTTCTTCGCCACGCTGGAAGTGAGCAAGGGCTTTTTGACGCTGCTGCTGGCGCACATCGCGTTTTGCACGCCGTATGTCATGTTGTCCATCACGCCGCGTCTGCGCACGCTGGACCCGAATTTGGCGGACGCAGCACTGGATTTGGGCGCAAACCCTTGGCAGGCGCTGTGGCATGCGATTATTCCGCAGCTGTCTCCGGGCATTTTCGCCGGTGCGCTGATTGCCTTCACGATGTCGTTTGACGATTTCGTCATTTCTTACTTTGTCACCGGCAACGGCGTACAAAACATCTCTATTTTGGTTTACACGATGTCCAAGCGCGTCAATCCGTCCATCAACGCGATTTCCACGCTGGTCATCGTCATCATCACGGTTGTGCTGCTGCTCGTCAATCTGATTCCGCGCATTGCAGAGCGCACGCGGAAAAAGCGCAAGGAGGAACCTGCATCATGAATCTGAAAAAACTGTTCGCTGCCTGCTGTGCAGGTGCCGTACTCGCCGGTGCGCTGACCGGCTGCGGCGGTCCGGGCACGGATTTTGACGGCACCAACAAGTCTTCCGGTCATTCCAATACACTCAAGCTGTATCTGCCGGGTGAGTACATCTCAGACTCTGTCATCTCAGATTTCGAGGATGAATACAACTGCCATGTCATTGTAGAAAATTTTGATTCCAACGAAATGATGTACACCAAGGTTAGCTCCGGTGATTCGTATGACGTGCTCATTCCGTCCGACTACATGATTGAGCGTCTGATGAAGGAAAAGCGTCTGCAAAAAATTGACCGCAGCGCCATCACAAACTTTGACCAGTTGGATCCCGCCTGTGTCGGCATGGATTTTGACCCGAACAACGACTACTCCATTCCGTATTTCTGGGGCACAGTCGGTCTGGTCTACAACAAAAACAATGTCTCCAAGCAGGATCTCGAAAAAGAGGGCTGGAACATTTTGCTCGACCAAAAATACAACAACCGCATTTATATCTACGACTCTGAGCGCGACTCATTTATGATGGCGTTCAAGGCGCTGGGGTACTCGATGAATACCAACGACGAAAAGGAAATTGAAGCAGCATACAAGTGGCTGTGCAAGGTCAACAACACCATGCGTCCGGTTTACGTCACCGATGAAATCATCGACAACATGGTAAACGGCGTGAAGGACATCGGTCAGGTGTACAGCGGCGACGCCGCATATATCCTGTCGGAAAATCCGGACATGGGCTATTACTGCCCCAAGCAGGGCACCAATATTTGGAGTGATGCAATGGTCATTCCAAAAAATGCCGCCAATCCGGAGCTGGCGCACAAGTTTATCAACTATATGATTTCGTATGATCCGGCATACACCAATGCGGAAGAGTACGGCTATACCTCACCGAATCTGGAGGTTTCCCGCGATTTGACTGCGGAGGGCGGTCTATTCTGCGGAAACGAGGCGTACACGCCGCGCACCGGTTACGACAAGGACGAAATCTTTCACGATAACGAATTTCTGCGTCAGCGTCTGTCCGAGCTTTGGATTAAGGTCAAAGCCGGCGGAGATGGCTCGTAATTCTATCTGATTTTCGAAAAAAACACCGAAATCCATCGCGATTTCGGTGTTTTTTCTTTGCGTGCACGGGAACACTTGCATTTTTAACATTTTCAAAGTGAAAAGCAGCTTCTTTTGATAAATATACAGTTTTTTGTGATTTTGGGCTCAAAAAAATGATGCAGAACGATTGACAAGTATGCGTGCAGACGGTATACTAAAAATAACAACAGATTGCATACTGTCTTTCCATACCATATATATAGTAAAACGCCGCTTTTAGCGGCGTTTTGCTTTTTGTCACTCTTCCAGATGTTCTAATCCTTGGCTCATAATCGTGTGCACATGGTCATCTGCCAGCGAATATACGATGTTCTTTCCCTCTCGGCGGAATCGCACCAGACGGCTCTGCTTGAGCACGCGCAGCTGATGGGAAATCGAACTCTGCGTCATATTGAGCGCCTGCGCAATGTCTCCGACACTCATGTCGCTCTCAACAAGAACATACAGAATCTTGATGCGCGTGGAATCGCCAAATACTTTGAACAGCTCTGCCAAATCATACAGTTCTTCTTCTGTAGGAACCTGATCGCTCAGGGAAAACACATCGGTTCCCTGTGGCATGTTCTCCAATTCTTCCTTGTCCAGATGCACCGCTCATTCCTCCTCATCATCATCGACCGGATGTGCGTGCACATCAATAACTTTGGTTTTCTTGTGTCTCTGCCCTTTTTTCTTCGGCTCCGGCGGATTGTCTCGCTCATAAATCAGTCGCGCATGATTCATGCGATACAGTACGAGGAAATCCGAAATGCCGCTGTAAATCAGTGCGACGCCGATGATACGCAGCGTAAACTTTGCCGTTCCGTACGGGTGTATCAGAACAATCGCACCGAGCACAACCGTGATGATGCCGACAATGATAACCGACAGAAAGCCCGGATCGCCAAACTTTTTGAGTCCGATACCGTGCCGCAAATTCAAAATGCCATCGAGCAGCAAAATCAAACCGAAAATAATAGGCAGCACAGCAGTAAATGCCTTGGGCTGTGCGATGACGAAAATACCGACGGCGATGGTCAAAATACCAATAAAAATTTTTGCCATGCGTATGGTTCGGTCTTTCCAGCACATCAGCATGCCAATGACGCCGTAGGCGATGAGCAGCGCGCCGATAACATAGCAGACAACTGCCAAAAACTGATCGGGAATAAACAGCATCACAGCGCCGACAGCAATATAGCCAAGCGCTGCCAGCAGCAAATGAAACCGAATGCTGCGGAATGTTTCAAACATATTGTTTCAGCCTCCCTGCGGGGTAGTTCTCCGCATGTATTTCTGTTTTCATTGTACGGTATCTAGCTTGCAATGTCAATGTTTCCGATTTTATCCTGTTTGTGCCGCGTATCCCTCTGTTCACGGTTCTTTTACACGAGAAACTCTTGAAAACTCTCCTGTTTTGGTGTACGATAACTTAGAAAGCCTTTTGCTTTCATCCACTTGTAAACTATATCTTATAGAAGGTGTTTGATATGACGAAAATCGACATTATTTCCGGTTTCCTGGGCGCCGGCAAGACGACCCTGATTCGCAAACTGCTGGAAGGCCCGCTCAAGGGTCAGAAGGTGGTTCTGATCGAAAACGAGTTCGGTGAAATCGGCATTGACGGCGGTTTCCTGAAGGATTCCGGCATTCAAATCAACGAAATGAACTCCGGCTGCATCTGCTGCACTTTGGTCGGCGACTTTGAAAAGGCACTGGGCGACGTCCTGAGCCAGTACGCACCGGATCGCATCATCATTGAGCCGTCCGGCGTCGGCAAGCTGTCCGACGTTGCTGCCGCTGTACAGCCGGTTCTGCGCGAAGGCGAAGTAGAAATGGGCTGCATGACCACGGTATGCGATGCTTCCAAGTGCCGCATGTATATCAAGAACTTTGGTGAGTTCTATATCAACCAGCTGGAAAGCGCCGGCACCATTGTGCTGAGCCGCACCCAGAATGTCAGCGACAAGCGTTTGGACGAGGCTCTCAAGCTGATTCATGAGCACTGCGGGGAAAACACCAGTATCATCACCACGCCGTGGGATGACCTGACCGGTGAGCAGATTTACGATGTCATGTGTGCAGACGGTCACAAGGCTCTGCTCGACGCCGCTGAGCTGTACGAGCACGAGGAGCATCACCACCATCATCATGACGGTGAAACCTGCTCCTGCGGTCACCACCATCACGACCACGACGAGCATGAGGAGCATGAGCATCATCATCACGACGGCGAGACCTGCTCCTGCGGTCATCACCACCATGACCATGACGAGCATGAGGAGCATGAGCATCACCATCATGACCATGACGAGCACGAACACCATCATGAACATCATTATGATGAGAACGGCGTGTGCTCCTGCGGCCATCATCATCACGGTCACGATGCCGACGAAGTATTCACGAGCTGGGGCATCGAGACAGCACGCAAGTTCACCGAGGACGATCTGCGTGCCCGCCTGAGTCAGCTGGACGATCAGGAGCTGTATGGTATTGTTCTGCGCGCAAAGGGCATCGTTCCGGAGCAGGACGGCACTTGGCTGCACTTTGATATGGTTCCGGGCGAAATCGAGCTGCGCCACGGTGCGGCGGATTACACTGGCCGTCTGTGTGTCATCGGCTCCGGCATCAAAGAAGATGCACTGGCTGCACTGTTTGCATAAGGAGGACTGTCTGTGGAAATTCCTGTATATTTTTTCACCGGTTTTCTGGACAGCGGCAAGACAACGTTTATCGAATCTATCCTGCGCGATCCGAATTTTTCCGAGGGCGAAAAGACCCTGATGATTGTGTGCGAGGACGGCGAAACCGAATTTGATTACGGTCTGCTCATGGAATCCAACTGCATCGTCAAGGCCATTGAAGATCAGGAAGATTTTAACCGCATGTTCTTGGAAGAATGCAGCCGGAAATACAAGCCAGAACGCGTCATCGTAGAATGGAACGGCATGTGGAAGCTGACTGACCTTGCACCGGATACCTTCCCGAAGGGATGGATGGTATATCAGACGGTAACCACCGTAGATGCACGCACATTTGACAACTATTTTCAGAATATGGGCGGCTTTATGTTCCCGATGCTGCAGGCGACCGATATGATTGTCTTTAATCGCTGCGATGCCGGCACCAAGGACATCATCAAAAACCGCCGCGTCCGCATGATTAACCGCCGCGCAGATATTTTTATGGACTATCCGGACGGCAGAAGCGAAGTCTATCAAGAATCCTTGGAAGCCAATCTGGATCTTTCGAAGGACATCGTAGATATTTCCGATGCCGATTACGCGATGTGGTATTTCGATGCGATGGAACATCCGGAAAAATATGCCGGTCATACGGTTCGTTTCTTGTGCCAGACCTATCGTCCAAACGGCATGGGCAAAAATAATTTTGCCGCCGGTCGGTTTGTCATGACCTGCTGCGCAGAGGATATCTCATTTGCAGCTGTCGTATGCAAGCATCCTTCCGCTGCCAAGCTCAAGGACCGCGATTGGTACACCATCACTGCAGAGGTCAAGCACGAATTTTTCCCGGAATATCAAGGCATGGGACCTGTACTCTATGTCAAGTCTCTGGAGCCTGCGAAAAAGCCGGACGACGACATTTGCTATGTAAAATAATCGAAGATTTTTTTATCCTCCCGATTCTTTTCGAATCGGGAGGTTTTTTTGTCTAATTTTTTATCGAAAATTTCCAGTATTATACCATGTAATATTCAGATAATCAAGGTTGATTTTATCCGTTTTATGTCTTATTATGGAATTGTAAAGAAAAGAATATCAGAGATTCTTCGGTATTTCTCAACGTTTTTACAAAATTCTACATTTTCTTCTATAATCCGAATATTTGTGCTAAATTGCGAGGTAACGCCATATGTGCTCATTGCAAAACCTATCTGAAGAGTATCTCTGCGACGCGCTCCGACTGGAACAGCGCATCGCCCTGCTCGAATCACAGGCTTCACGCACCATCTCTTTGGAGGTGCGCCGAAAGCTCCGACGCCGCATCAACGCACTATACACCATGGCGTGCGAGAGCCGCCAAACCGCTTTTCTCTTAGAACATTACTATGACAAGCCAAAGGAGGCTGTATTTTATGTCCCATGTTCGACGCAATCTCACCGCTCTGGAAAACGCTTCAGCCGCCACGGATATGGCGCTGCGTCGCCAGCTCTTATCATGCATGGCCGAAACGCTGACAAGACACCAGTATCAGGTCTGCGTACTGAACTTACTCGAGGGTATGACGCAAAAAGAAATCGCTGAAATTTTTGGAATTTCTCCGTCCGCTGTCTCCCGCTCTATTTCCTCCGGTCAGCGCCGTTTGCGCAAGGCGCTAGGTTATCATTTCGAACAAGCCGATCCGATGGAGGACTTTTGGGAGGAGCAGCCGTATTTATAATACCTGCTGATTCCATCCGGCTGACACACCATACACATCCCTATTCTTTCCAATTTCTCTTATTTCTCCTATACCTTCCTGCATTCAGCCGGATGAATCATATATAAAAGCGGACGTTCCAACCACTCAGAACGTCCGCTTCCTGTTTTTTCAAAGTAATTTTTAGCCAAATTGTTCTTTTCTTTGTCTGCCTTCTTTGAGCAGCTGGAACAGCGTATCTGCATCCTCTCCAGCAATCGCATCGCGGTACTCCGTCAAATGATGAATGATTTCGTCAATTTCCGGCACAAGCGCCTGTTTATTCTCAATAAATAATTCTGTCCACATGGTTTCATTGAGATATGCAACGCGCGTCAAATCGCGGTAGCTGCCGCCGGAATAGCCTTTGTGCTCCAGTTCGGATGGACTTTTGATGTACGCACTGGATACGACATGACACAGCTGAGATGTATACGCAATCATGCGGTCATGATGCTCCGGTGTGGTAATCACGAGTTGACCAAAGCCAATCTGAGAGAACATTGCTTTGACCTGCTTGACGATCTCCGGCGTAGAAGCCTCTGTCGGCACAAGCAGCATGCTCGCGCCTCTATACAAGTCCGCGTCGGATGCTTTGTATCCCGACACTTCTCGTCCTGCCATGGGATGTCCGCCGACAAAATACAGCCCGTGAGCCTGACACAACGGCGTCAATCGCTCTACCAGATAACTTTTAATGCCGCAGTCATCCGTGATGATACAGCCCGGCTTAAACATCTCAATGTGTTTCTCTACAAAATCGCAGGAAACCTTCGGATACATGGACAACAGAACAATATCGACTTCTTTCAAGTCCTCCGGCGTGCCGATGGCATCAATCGCACCATCCGCCAATGCCTTTTCCGCCGTGCTTTGCGTGCGGTTGAATCCAATGACAGTATAATCCGTATATTTCTTAAAGGCACGGGCAAAGGAACCGCCAATCAGTCCCAAGCCGACGATTGCAATTTTTTTCTTCATATGCAGAACCCTTCTTTATCTTTTGAGTACCGTTCTATTGTAGCAAGGGGAAAACGGGAAGTCAATGCTTTTGTTGTTTAAAGCACAAAATTCTCTATTTATAGAGAAACAGTCGTTCTATATCAAAACGACTGTCTCTATGTTTCTTATTATGCGTCAAGATAATTATGCAGGAATGTTACAACATGCGCGCGCGTGCAAGCATCCTTCGAGCCAAATGTTGTCGGAGATGTTCCTGCTGTAATACTCTCCGAAACTGCCCAACAAACCGGCTGATAAAACCAATCAGATGTGTTTACATCTTTAAACGGACTTTTTATCTGTGCTGTCGGTTGACCTTCTGCATTCCACAAGAATGTCATAACTTCTGCACGAGTACATGTTTTACTCGGTGCAAATTCATCTCTCTTTACACCGGCAGTAATATTTTCAGATACAGCCCACTGTACCGCCTGATAATACCAATCGGATTTCTTCACATCTTTAAATGGATTATTCGTATTTACGCTAGGTCTGCCAGCTGCATTCCATAAGAATGTCACGATTTCTGCTCGTGTACACGATTTATTCGGTGCAAAATGCGTAGCATCAACGCCGGAAGTAATATCATTTGCCACAGCCCACATAACTGGATATGCATAATATTGTGACATCGGTACATCCACAAACGGCATCATAATATATACGTCTGCATTTAAGAGTGGAGCATTTCCCTCTTCAGAAATCTGAATATTATCAAACATGCTCTCTGTGCCGTAATAATAAATATTTTTTAGATTTTGGCAACCGATAAAAGCTCCTTCTGATATTTGTCGTAATGTAGACGGAAAATTACAGTCTACTACTCCGCTACTTGCGAAACTACGATAGCCAATGGAAGTAACACCTTCAGGAATATCTATCGATTTCAGATTTTTGCATTCTTGGAACATAAAATCGGAAATAGAAGTTAAACTAGCAGACAATTTTATATCTTCCAACGCTGACCCTAGAAATGCACCCATTCCAATCTCTGTGACATTATCTGACATCGTTACTTTTCGCAAAGGATCGCATGCAAAAGCCTGATCTCCGATACTTGTCACTGACTCTGGAATATCTATTTCTTTCAAGTTCGTGTTGGAAAAAGCATCATTTCCGATGGATATAATATTTTCCGGTATTTTAAAGTATTCCAATGAACTTGCTCCATGAAATGTATTATACGGAATCGTCGTAATCTGATTGGACCATTTCACATCTTTTAGTTGTTCACATCCATCAAAGACTGAATATCCAAATGTTGTAACACTGTTTGGAATATTAATTTTCTCCAATCCAGACCTCTCAAATGCATAATCCTCGATACAAGAAACCCCTTCAGGAATTGTCAATTTCGATAATGCCTTGCAACTAGAGAATGCATCGACTCCTACTATCTTCAAATCTTTTGGCAAAGAAACACTCGATAAATTAATGCAGTAATTAAACGTCATTTCACCAATATAATGAATAGTATCTGGAATAACAATACTCTGAAGTTTTGTACAACTACGAAAAGCAGAATCTTGCATTCCTCGTGTATCATCGCGAAGTACGCAAGTCGTAATATCTTCTTGGCTATCTAATACCCACCTATCGCAATAATAAACACCATTTTCCCAATTACTTTCGTTTTGCAACAAATTAGAGCCTTCAAAAGCAGAGTATGAAATTTTTTCCATGCTATTGGGAATAGAAACCTCTGTAGCATTTACAGTAAACCCCAGAGCTCGATCACCAATCTCTGTGATTCCCTCAGAAATAATAATCTTTTTGACATCTTCATTGTTCCATGACCCTTTAATCACGGCTCCTGTTCCTTTAATTGTCAAAACTCCATCTTCACTTAGTTCCCATGTTGCATTTTCACCGCAAGTACCACTTTTTTCATCCTGCGTTGTCTCTGCTTGCTGCTGTACATCTGCCGCATAGCTCACCGGAATTGTTCCGATCAGCAGACCTGCACACAGCAGAAAACAGCCCCATCGTTTTCTCATCATTCTTTTTTACCTCCAAGTTGTGTAATAATTTTATTATATATACTGTAACAACGCTTGTCAAATATTAGATATAAAAACAAAAAGACCAGAACCCTTTCGGATTCCGGTCTTGCTTTGTGTAGGCATCGTCCTATCTTCCCGGGCCGTCACCAGCCAAGTATTGTCA
>OMNT01000398.1_pt1 | contig 46969 bp, 40 predicted proteins | sample 1672551 | NCBI WGS metagenome assembly OMNT01 (sample SAMEA3136698, study PRJEB25190) | human gut metagenome | reverse complement strand
ACGGTACGCACGGTGGTGTGAGAGGTCGGCCCCTAAAGGGGCCTCCTACTCGATCATCTCCAGTCGCTCTGTGAATCCATCTCCGCCAGCCCCAGCGTCCGGATCTCCGCCAGCGCCGCCGCGCTCAGCCCCTGCTCGTGCAGCAGATCGTTCAACGTCAAAAATCGCTTCATCATTGGAAATTCCTCCCTGTTTTTTCACACATACACAACACCGCAGCCTCCAGCAAGCCCCCCGGCGGCCCCCGATCATCAAAAACAGTTTCCCACATCAGAAAAATATGGTATACTACAGCAAGGAAACCTCCACATTTCCCAAAAATATTCTCACGAAAGGATTGACACCCCATGCGCCACAGCCGTAAACTCGCAACGCACGCATAGGCTAAGTCCGTCCTTTTTTAACCTATCCCCATACAAATTAAACGCACAGAAAACACCGCTCCCCGCGAGCGGTGCTTTCTGTGCGTTTTTGCGTTTGCAGAAAAATAGCGCGCCAGCCTCAGCAGCGAAATCGCCACCCCCCAGCCCAAAATATACCCAGATCCAGAAAACAATATAACTGATCGCAGCAATAAACCACCACAAAGGACGTGAACAACCATGCACAAACCATTACGAAAATTCCTCGCCGCATTGCTCACCTTGGCCATGCTCGTCAGCCTCCTGCCCATCAGCGCAGCACCAGCTCAGGCAGCAGGGGACACCGGCGATTTTAACGTAACCGGCAACAGCAGCTACTCCTACGCCAACGGCGTCCTCACCGTGAACGACGGCGCGAACATCACCATCTCCATGGACAGCAGCGAGACGACGCCGACCAGCGACCGTATCGTCGTCGCGGAAAACGCGACTGCCACCATCACGCTGGCTGGCGTAAATATTAAGGGTTCAGATCTTGATAGTAACCAAAATATCGCAGCCAAGAGCGCCATTGATTTATCAAATGGGTCAATATTGACCATTGACTTGTCTGCGAATACTGAAAATACACTTGCTGGTGGAGATGGTAGCACTGATGGTTCCGGAGCCCCAGGTATTCATGTGCCAGACAGCGCTTCACTGATTATTCGGGGAGAAGGCAATTTATCGGTAAGCGGCGGCACTTCAAATATTGCATGGGGTGGCGTTGGAATAGGCGGAAATGCTGGTTTAGATGGCAATGCTGGTGAGGCCTGTGGAACTGTCATTTATTTTGTCTCTGATAATGTAAAAATAGCTGCTGGTGAATCAGCAGAAGGAAACGAGCCTGCTGATAATATTGGAGGCGGTAAAGGCTCACAGCAACAAAATGGAGATGACGGCCAAGGCATCCGCCCCGACAGCGACGGCAACTACACCGTCTACGGCAACCTGACCCTGCCCTGCGACATCACCATCCCGCAGGGCGCCACAGTGACCATCCCCGAGGGGGCCAGCCTCACCGTGCCGGAGGGCGTAACGCTGACCAATGGCGGCGCGATTACCGGTGCTGGCAGCGTCACCGTGAGCGGCGATGTGTCTGGCAGCGGCTCCATGAGCGTCACCGGCACCGTAACGAAAAAAGAGCAAGCCGCCCCGAATGCACCCAGCAGCACAACTGATGTGACAGACACCAGCGTTACACTAAGCGCCGTCACCGACACCGGTGGCATAGGTGGTATCGAATACGGCTATACCACGGGCGGCGAAACTTCTGTACCGGAAGAACGTTGGCAGGATGATCTGGTTTTCGATGGTCTGCAGCCGGTGACGTCCTACACGTTTTACGCCCGCTACGCCGGGAACGACTACTATGAGCCATCCCTGGCCAGTAGCGGCCTGGCCGTTACCACGAAGAAATCCGATACCGAGCTGGGAAACCTGACCGTCAGCGGCCACACCGGTTTTGAGGATCACTTCCAATACGGGGACACCATCACTGTGACCTTCACCCCAGAACGGAAGGCGAACACCAGCACCAACGTCCTGTCGCTAGAAGAGGACACCGCCACCCTCAGCTATACGCCAACTGGCGGAGAGACCGTCACACTCGCCACAGCGACTGCACAGACCGACGGTTCTTTCGAGCTGAGCTATGACACCAAGAAAAAGCGGCTCCCGATCGGCGAGAACCTCACCCTCACCGTCTCCTACGGCGGTAGCGGCGAATTTAATCCCGTGGAGGAGAGCGTGACCCTCACCCTCGACAAGGCGATACTTAAGAACATGCCCACGGTCAGCGGCAACTTCGTGTATGGCGAAACCTTAACGGCGAACTATACCAAGCAAGACGATGAAACCGTCACCTACCAGTGGTACTGGAGCGGTGAGATAATCTCCAACACGACAGAGGTCTCCTATACACTGACAGCGGAGGACATTGGCAAGAATATCCTTGTAGAGATTATTGCGACCGACGAATGGCACAGAGGAAAGATGCGGAGTACCGAGCAGATGGTCACCAAAACCCCGGCAGCATCGAGATCGCCTGTGACAGTGTAACCTACGGCGAGACCGTTCAGCCCTCCGTGACCAACAACACCAATACCGGCGCGGACGTGACCTACAGCTATGCGGGCACGGGTAGCACCAGCTACGGCCCGAGTAGCGAACCACCAACCGCAGCAGCCAGCTACACCGTCACCGCCACCGTGGCAGAGACAGCGACCCATAACGCAGCGGAGAGCGCGCCCGTGGCCTTCAGCATCAGCAAAGCTGAGCAGAGCGCCCCCGCCGCGCCAACCCTCGCCAGCCGCAGCAGCCATAGCCTGACTGTGAACGCCATCGCTGCCAGCGCAAGCGGCGCACCAGCAGAATACAGCATCGATGGTGGCCAGACCTGGCAGCGCGAGACCACCTTCACGGGCCTTTCAGCCGCCACCAGCTATGAGATCGTCGCCCGCTACGCCGAGACCGACAGCCACAGCGCCTCGCCAGCCAGCGCCGCCCTCACCGCGCGCACCGCAAGCAGCCACTCGCCGTCTACCCCAGAGGGACCATCCGGTCCATCCACCGGGGACAGCAGCGGCTGGGACGCCATCCTTGACCAGCTTGAGAACGCTGAAAACGGCGAGATCACCATCGACATGGGCGATGAAACCAAAGTCCCAGCAGAGATCCTTGAGAGCCTTGCTGGCAAAGACGTCGAAATTTCCTTCGACCTCGGCAATGTCCAGTGGACCGTCAACGGCGCCGACATCCCAACCGACGCCGACTTCACCGACCTCGACCTCCGCGTCGATCTCGACACCAGCGGCATCCCTGTGAATGTCATCAACACCATCACCGGTGAGATCGGCACCGTCCAGATCACCCTCGCCCATGATGGCGAATTTGGCTTCACCATGACGTTGACCGCGCCCCTCGGCAAGGAAAACGCCGGCTACTGGGCAAACCTCTATCACTACGATGAGAGCGCAGAAGCCATGAACTTCGAAGCCGCCGCCAAGATCGACCAGGACGGCAGCGTCACCATCCCATTCAGCCGCGCTTCACAATACGCCATCGTCATCGACACCCACAGCCACGCCGCAGTGAGCGTCAGCGAGATCTTCACCGACGTAGCGCCAAACGCCTGGTATAAAGACGCCGTCCAATACGCCTATGCGGGCGGCCTCATGACCGGCGTTTCTGCGGATGCGTTCGCCCCAGAACAAACCACCACCCGCGCCATGATCGTCAGCATCCTCGCTAGACTCGAAGGCGTGGAGAGCGCCCAAGCCGCAGGCTTCGCAGACGTTTCTGACGAATGGTACGCCACAGCAGTCAACTGGGCAGCCAGCGCAGGCGTCGTCAGCGGCACGGGGGACGGAAACTTCTCGCCAAACGCTGCGATCACCCGCGAACAGCTGGCAGCGATGCTGATGAACTACAGCGCCTGGAAAGGCGAGGATGTTTCAGCCCGCGCCGATCTCTCAGCCTACAGCGACCAGCCAAGCACCTGGGCAACAGAAACCATGTCCTGGGCAGTAGCAGAGGGCCTCATCTCCGGCGTAACTGCAGACCAGCTGCAGCCACAGGGCAACGCCACAAGAGCACAGGTCGCTGCCATCCTGCAGCGGTTCCTCGCTCAATGATTAATGTTTAATGAGTAATGAGTAATTGATGTTGGATATCTGCGATCGTTCCGCTTACGCGTCTCGACCGCAGATATCCTTTTTGATTTTTGTCTGCTAGCGTGCTCAAGTCAGAAAATTATTCAGCCTTGAGCGACAGCGAAAGGCTACATCCATTAATCATTAAAAATTACTAATTACTAATTTAATTGTTGTTGGCTGGAGATCGATACGCATCGACTCTGGCCTTTTTATTTAATTTACAGCCTTGCGCAGGATGGGTAGATTCGTTATCATAAAAAGCAAAGGAGGGAGCGCTTATGGCTACGCATTCCTACAACGAAGCAGAGCTCGAGGCCATGCGTCGCCGCAGCTGGGAGCGTGGTCTGCCTGAGTATCTTCAGCACGATCTTGATGCCTACAAAGAAGGGCTGGCGAATGGCTCGCCGCTGCTCGACTGCCTCTGGGGCGAGCTCTACGGCAGCATCAACGCTGCTGAGATCAGCGACGGTGTCATCACACCAGCGCACGCCGACTATTTGCGCCAAAAATTTCTCTGGGGAAAGAAGGAGCTGCAATGATCATCGATTTTACATCCTGCCGGCGCATTCTGCACAAGGCTTACAACGGTGCGAACGGCAAAAAGATCGCCATCGTTTACGAGGGCGCTGTCTATATGCTGAAGTTTCCGCCTTCTGCAGAAGACAAATCGACCACTCTTTCCTATACCAATAGCTGCTTTAGCGAACACATTGGTTCGCGGATTTTTCGCCTTCTCGGGATCGATGCGCAGGAAACCTTGCTGGGGACTTATGTGGTCCGCGGCAAAACAAAGATCGTTTGCGCCTGCAGGGATTTTACAATCGAGAAAGAGGGGAGCGGAAAGATCTTTTACGATTTCTGCTCGATCAAAAATACGGTGATCGATTCTGCGCATGAGGGGCGTGGTACGGAGCTTGTCGATCTCGAAGAAGCGTTCAGTCTGCAGCAATTCGTTGCGCCGGATGCAGTCGCACGATTTTTCTGGCGCATGTTTGTCGTTGATGCGCTGCTGGGCAATTTTGATCGGCACAACGGCAACTGGGGATTTCTTGTGGATCCTTCTGACAACTGGCGAGCGAGCATTGCACCGGTTTTTGACTGTGGCAGCTGTCTGTTGCCCCAGGCCGACGAGACGACAATGAAGCTGGTGCTGGCAGATGAAGAAGCGCTGAACGCGCGTATTTTCCAATTTCCAACTTCCGCCATTCACGAGCATGGCAGAAAGATCAGCTATTACGATTTTCTCATGGCTGGTGAACATGACGACTGTAATGCTGCGCTGGCAGAGATCGTGCCGCGTGTTGAGCTGTCGGCGATCTATGAGCTGATCGATCAGGAGCCGCTGCTCAGCGATCTGCAGAAGGCGTTCTATAAAACCTATCTCACTGCACGTTTTGAGCGTCTGCTCCTGCCGGCGTATAAAAAGCATTGCTGCGCAAATGATTAATGAGTAATGAGTAATTGATGTTGGATATCTGCGATCGTACCGCTTACGCGTCTCGACCGCAGATATCCTTTTTTGATTTTGTCTGCTAGCGTGCTCAAGTTTGAAATTTATTCAGCCTTGAGCGACAGCGAAAGCGAAAGGCTACATCAATTTATCATTAAAAATTCCTAATTACCAATTTACCCTATGCTTGCAGCAAAAATTCTTATTTCATGCCAGAATGGTCGACCAGCGGGGATGGATGTGATATAATAAATTAGTGTGACCTTTCGCAGATGGATGAGAACAAGGAGAATGAGCGTATGGCTGAAGAAAAACGCACGGAAAATGGCCAGATGACGACGACGGAATTTGGCACGATCCGCCTGGACGACGAGGTGGTGGCGCATGCGGCGGTGATCGCTGCGGCCAGCATCGACGGGGTTGTGGACAGCTTTGGCGCGGCGAGCGAGGGCTTCATCGGCAATGTGACGGATGGCGCGCTCGGCATGCTCGGCAAAAAGAACGCTGCGAAGGGTGTCCGCGTGGATTATAAAAACGACGGCTACAACATTGTGATCAATATCAAGGTGCGCTATGGCTTCTGCATCCCGGATCTCGCCAGCGACATTCAGCGGCGGGTGAAGCGGGCTGTGGAGGAAATGACCGGCGCGAAGGTGCGCGCGGTGGATATTTTTGTACAGGGCATCGATTTTAGCAATATAAACGAAACTGGATTGGGGGATCAACATGCGTAAATTAGCGCGACAAATTGCATTTCTGCTCATTTATTCGAGCGACATGGGCGAGACCGATCACCAGGAGGTGCTGCAGTATTATCTGGAGGACAAGGAAAACCTCGAGGATTTTCTGGAAGCGGCGAACATCATCCAGATCTTTCCGGAGCTTGATGTGGACACGCTGGAAAGCGCGATCGAGGCGGACGACAAGGCCTTCATCCGCAGCACGGTATCGGGCACGATGGAGCATTTGGTCGACATCGACAATCTGATCAACGCCCAGGCGAGAAACTGGAGCACGCTGCGCATGATGAGCGCGGACAAGAACATTCTGCGCATGGGGGTCTACGAGCTTTGCTTTGCGCCGGAAAAAACGAGCCCGGTGGTTGTCATCAACGAGGCGGTGGAGCTGGCGAAGCTCTACGGCGAGGACGAATCCTTCAAATTTGTCAATGCGATCCTCGACGCGATCGCCAAGAAGGCTGCGCGCGATGAGTAATCCGGGCGTGGTCAGGGTTTCGGCGCTGAACGACTACATCAAAGCCCTCTTCGACAAAAACGATGTGCTGCAAAACATCCGCGTCGAGGGGGAGATCTCGAATTTCAAGCGTCACGCGGCCAGTGGCCACTGCTATTTTTCCATCAAGGACGAGAAGTCGGCGATCAACTGTGTGATGTTCCGCTCGGCGGCGCAGCAGCTGCGCACGCTGCCGCAAAACGGCCAGGCTGTGATCTGCCAGGGCAGTGTTTCGGTCTACACGAAAAGCGGCAGCTACCAGCTCTATGTGCAGCGGCTCTTGCCGGTGGGCGTGGGCGATCTGCAGCTCCAGTACGAAAAGCTCAAGGCCAAGCTTGAGGCGGAGGGCGTGTTCAAAACAGAAGAAACGCGCCGCGCGCTGCCGCGCATGCCGAAAAAGATCGGCATTGTCACTTCGCCGACGGGCGCGGTGATCCGCGACATGCTGCGCGTGCTGCGTCGGCGTTGGCCGATGAGCGAGGTGCTCCTGGTGCCGGCTTCGGTGCAGGGGCTGGAGGGCGCACGCTCGATCTGCGCGGGGCTGGCTGCGCTTTACGCGCGGGATGACATCGATATGATCATCGTCGGGCGCGGCGGCGGCTCGCTGGAGGATCTCTGGAATTTCAACGAAGAGCCAGTCGTGCGCATGATCGCCCAAAGTCCGGTGCCGATCGTCAGCGCCGTCGGTCACGAGACCGACGTGACGCTGGCGGATTTCGCGGCGGATGTGCGCGCTGGCACGCCGTCGATGGCGGCAGAGCTGGCTGTGCCTGATCGCGCCCAGGTGTGGCGAGAGATCAGCGAAGCACGCGCGCGCTGCGAAAGCGCTGTGCAGACGCTCTTGCGCCGCAAGGCGCAGGTGCTCGCGGGCTATCTCTCGGGCAGTCTGCTGCAGGATCCGGCGCGGCTTTTGGCCAGCTACCATCTCACGCTGGACCAGCGCTGGGCCGAGTTGGACAAGGCGCTCCAGCAAACGATGAACGACAAACAGAAACGTTTCAGTGAAAATATCTCGACGCTCGATGCGCTGAGCCCGCTCAAGGTGCTGGCGCGCGGCTATTCCTTCTGCGAGAAGGAGGGGGTGGCTGTGCGCTCGACCAACCAGCTCGCTGTTGGCGACGCGCTGACACTGCATTTTGCCGATGGCGCTGCCAGCTGCACAACGACGTCGATCAATCAGAAGAGGGACGAACAATGAGTGAACAACAACCAACGTTGACTTTTGAACAGGCCATGGCCAACCTGGAGCAGGCGCTGAAGGCGCTCAGCCAGGGCGAGCTGCCGCTGGAAGAGGCGGTGGAGCAGTATAAACTGGGCCTGGATATGGCCAGCCAGTGTCAAAAGATGCTGCGCGACGCCGAAGGCGAGATCAGGATCTTGCAGGATGGCGTCGAAAAAGCCTTTCAAATGGAGGAATGATCATGAGCAAGGAAAAAATGACCGCGCTGCAGCAGCTCGTCGAAGAGACCCTGCCAACGCTTTTGCCTGAAAAAGACGGCTACAACGATGTGCTCGTCGATGCTATGGCCTACAGCCTGCTTTCCGGCGGCAAACGTCTGCGTCCTGTGCTGGCGTTGGCGGCCTGCTCCGCTGTTGGCGGCAAGCTGGATGATGCCCTTGTGAGCGCAGCGAGCATTGAATGCATTCACGCTTACTCCCTTGTCCACGACGACCTGCCGGGCATGGACGATGACGCGCTGCGCCGCGGCAAACCAACCAACCACATCGTCTACGGCGTCGGCATGGCGACCCTCGCTGGCGACGGCCTGCAGACCCAGGCCTTTGAAAACATCACCGGCTACTGGCTGGCGCAGAACAAGCCAGAGATCGGCCTGCGCGCTGCGCATGAGCTTGCCATTGGCGCTGGTAACCAGGGCATGGTCGTCGGTCAGGCGCAGGATCTCCTCGCCGAAGGCAGGCACATCGACGAAGCGAACATGAAATACATCCACGCCCACAAAACCGGCGCCCTCATCACGGCCTCTGTGCGCATCGGGGCCATCATCGGCGGTGCGAACGAAGAGCAGCTTGCTGCGCTCAGCCGCTACGGCCAGCACATCGGTCTGGCGTTCCAGATCACCGACGACATCCTCGACGTTGTCGGCGACGAAGCCGTCATCGGCAAGCCTGTCGGCAGCGACGAGAAGAACGAAAAAGCCACCTACCCAGCGCTCTACGGCCTCGACGCTTCCCGCGCCATGGCCCAGGAGCAGTGCCGCCTTGCTCAGGAATGTCTGACAGGGCTGCCAGGCGATTGCGATGTGCTCCACTACATCGCCGACTACATCGTGAACCGTCAGAAATAACCTCAGGCGACGTTTCGTGAAGGAGGGAACAGGAGAATGTTGGAAGACATCCAGTCCAAAGATATAAAAAATATGACCATGGACCAGCTGCGCGCCCTGGCCAAAGAGATACGGGCGCGGCTGATCGAGGTCTGCGCCAAAAACGGCGGCCATCTCGCGCCAAACCTCGGCATCGTCGAGATCACGCTGGCGCTGCATTATGTGTACGATTTTCCAAAGGACAAGCTCGTCTGGGACGTCGGCCATCAGGCTTACGTGCATAAGCTGCTCACCGGGCGCAACGACCGTTTTGACACGCTCAGACAGTACGGCGGCGTGTCCGGTTTTCCAAAGCGCAGCGAGAGCATCTACGACGATTTCGGCGCAGGCCACGCCAGCACCTCGATCTCGGCAGCAGACGGCTTCGCTGTGGCGCGCGATCTCTTCCACGAAGACCGCGATGTCATCGCCGTCATCGGCGACGGCGCCATGACCGGCGGCATGGCCTTCGAAGCGCTCAACTACGCGGCGCATCTGCAGACAAAGATGACCGTCATCTTAAACGACAATGAAATGAGCATCGGGCCAAACGTCGGCGGCATGAGCCAGTACCTCACCCGCATGCGCACCGATCCCGGCTACAACCGCTTCAAGGAGGACATGGAATATTTCCTCAAGCGCATTCCAAACATCGGTCCGCGCATGGCAGAAATGGCCGACCGCCTCAAGGACACCGTCAAGCACATGCTCACCAGTGGCAGCTGGTTTGAAGAGCTGGGGCTGCGTTACTACGGCCCTGTCAACGGCCACGACATCGAAGAGCTCATCCATGTGTTTGAAAACAGCAAGCAGTTCGACTGTCCTGTGCTCATCCACTGTCTCACCGAAAAAGGCCGCGGCTATCTGCCAGCACAGAAAAATCCTGGCAAATTCCACGGCGTCGGCGCCTTTGACATCTCCACTGGCGAAACCCTCGACAAATCGACGCAGCCAAGCTACACCAAGGTTTTCGCCAACACCCTCGTCGACCTCGCCGCGAGCGACAGCCGCATTTGTGGCATCACCGCAGCGATGGCTTCCGGCACAGGCATGGACGCCTTCCACAAGGCTTATCCGAAGCGCGCCTTCGACGTCGGCATCGCCGAAGAACATGCCACTACCATGGCCAGCGCCATGGCCCTCTCCGGTCTCAAGCCTGTCGTCGCGATTTATTCCACCTTCATGCAGCGCGCCTACGACCAGCTCATCCACGACTGCGCCTTGCAGAACGCGCCAGTCGTTTTCGCCCTGGACCGCGCAGGCATCGTCGGCGCCGACGGTCCAACGCACCACGGCGTCTTCGATCTCAGCTTCCTGCGCACCATCCCGAACATGACGGTGATGGCGCCAAAGGACGAGCCTGAGCTGCAGAACATGCTCTACAGCGCCATCCACTATGACAAGCTCGTGGCGCTGCGCTATCCGCGCGGTCGCGGACCAGGGCACGCCCTTGTGAGCGACTACGAGCTCATCCCATACGGCAAGGCCGAGGTTCTGCGCCAGGGAACAGACGTCACCATCGTCGCCATTGGCGCCATGGTTGAGCCGTCCCTCGTCGCAGCAGACCGCCTCGCTGAGCAGGGCATTTCTGCAGGCGTCATCAACGCGCGCTTTGCCAAGCCCCTCGATACAGAGACCATCCTTGCTGCCGCAGACAAGCCGCTCATCACCGTCGAAGAAAACGTGCTCGCCGGTGGCTTTGGCAGCGCCATTCTCGAAGCAGCAAACGACGCCGGCCTCGCCGCGCCGATCCTCCGCATCGGCCTGCCGGACCACTTCGTCGCCCACGGCGACACCAGCAGATTGCGCGACGACAACGGCCTCTCGCCGGAAAAGATCGCCGCGCGCATCGCAGCATTTCTCGGGAGGGACTGAGACCATGGCGAAAAAAGAACGACTCGACGTGCTCGTCGTGCAGCAGGGACTCGCTGACACCCGCGAAAAAGCACAGAAATACATCATGGCCGGCATGGTCCTCGTCAACGATCAGAAAATGGACAAGGCCGGCACCAAAGTGCCGACAGACGCCGTGCTGCGCCTCGTCGGTGAACCGCTGCCCTACGCCAGCCGCGGCGGCTTCAAGCTCGCCGAAGCCTTCAAGCGCTTCACGATCTCCATGCAGGACGCCGTCGTCGTCGATCTCGGCGCTTCCACCGGAGGATTCGTCGACTGTGCGCTGCAAAACGGCGCCAAGCGCGTCTACGCCGTCGATGTCGGCTATGGCCAGCTCGCCTGGAAGCTGCGCACCGATCCGCGCGTCATCAATATGGAAAAGACCAACGCCCGTTTCCTCACGCCAGAAGATTTTCCTGAGCTCATGGACTGGATGACCACCGACGTCGCCTTTATTTCTCTCACGAAGATCCTGCCTGCTGCGTACAGCATCCTCAAGGAGAACGGCAGCGGCGTCGCGCTGATCAAGCCGCAGTTTGAAGCCGGCCGCGACAAGGTTGGCAAAAACGGCGTCGTGCGCGATCCCGCCGTGCATGAAGAGGTCATCCGTCGCATCCTCGATTTCAACGCCGAGCTCGGCTTCAAAACCCTCGGCGTCGTCCATTCACCGATCCAGGGACCACAGGGCAACATCGAATACCTTTACTGGTTCACCAAGGATCCTGACGCCGAGCCTGTGACAGTCGACGTACACGCTCTCGTCGAAAAAACCTTCGCCGATTTCGGCAAGCGGACCGACTCCTGATGGAAAAGCAGCTCATCTGGCTCGTCCTCGGCGTCGCCCTCGCGCTCCTCTTCGTCAGCTGGAGCCGCGACAAATGGACGCGCCACCAGCGCCGCGCCGTGGCCCGACGCGCTCAGAGCGGCGAAAACCGCGCCGAAAAGCTTCTCGCTCAGCGCGGCTACACCATCCTCGACGCCCAGGTGCGCCGTCCCGTCGTCATGAGCGTCGACGGCGAGCGCGTCGAAAGCTTCATCAAGGCCGACTATCTCGTGCGCAAGGATGGGCGCGACTTTCTCGTCGAGGTGAAAACCGGCAAACAGGCCAACGTGCGCCTGCCAAATGTGCGCAGGCAGCTTTTTGAATACCAGAATATTTTCCAGACCGATGGAATTTTATTTATAGACATGAATAAATATGATATCATTGAAGTAGCGTTTGATGATCCAGCGACCAGCGCGCTGCCGCTCAAGTCCTTTCTCAGTGGACTGCTCGTCGGCGTGCTCCTCGTTGTGTTCATCTATTCCTACCAATGACGAAGGAGACAATGTGATGCATCAGGCTGTAGGCATGTATTATAATATCAAACGGGAGGACACCTGCGCCATCGCGCAGTATGTCGCCGGGCTTTTCCAGGCGCGTCAGGTCGACGTGTTTGCCGGCGACCAGCTGCAGGCACAGCGCGCTGGGATTCCCTATCTGCCAAGGCCGGAGTTTCTTGAGCGTATCACCCTCATGGTCGTCATCGGCGGTGACGGCACTTTCTTGCGCGCAGCGACCATCGTGCGCAACGCCCAGATCCCGCTGATCGGCATCAACCAGGGCACCCTCGGCTTTCTCGCAGAGCTGGAGGTGGAGGAGTTCGAAGAAAAGCTCGAGCAGCTCATCGCCGGCAACTATCGCACAGAAGCGCGCATGACCATCTGCGGCGAGCTCTACCGCGACGGCGCGCGCATCTGCCAGACCGTCGGCTTAAACGACGTCACCATCAACCGCGATCCCGTCGAAAACACCCTCGAGCTCGACGTCTACCTCGAAGAACAGCTCGTTGACAGCTACCAGGCCGACGGCATCATCATCGCCACGCCGACTGGCTCCACCGGCTATTCCCTTTCTGCCGGCGGACCGCTCATCTATCCCGGCACAGAATGTCTCATCGTCAATCCGATCTGCGCCCACGTGCTCGGCACCAACGCCATCATCGTGCCAGCCGCCGGCGGCATCGAGATCCATCTCACGCGCTCCAGCAAAGACGCCTACCTGCTCACAGACGGGCGCTACGCCACCCATCTCAGGCAGGGCGACACTGTGCGCGTGTACAAGGCAGAAACGCCGACGCGCATCGTCCAGCTCGAAAAGCACCAGTTCTTCGAGACCGTGCGCAACAAACTCTTAGACCGCAATTATCGCCGAATGCATCATAGAGGGGGATCAGAATGAAAAACAGAAGGCAACGCCGCATCCTCGAGATCGTATCCAACGAGACCATCGGCACCCAGAAGGAACTCGCCGAGCGTCTGCAGCAGGAAGGCTTTGAGACCACTCAGGCCACCATTTCCCGCGATATCAAGGAGCTCCTGCTCGTTAAGGTCAATATCGGCGGCGACCGATATAAATACGTCATCGCTCAGGAAACACCCGTCACCGACGCCAAGCTGCGCATGGTGCTGCGGGAATTTATCCTCAGTTACGATTACAGCGAAAATCTGCTCATTTTGAACACCGCGCCAGGCAACGCCAACACCGTCGCCTCCGCCATCGACCGCGCCCGCTGGCCGCAGGTCATCGGCACACTCGCCGGAGATGACACCGTCATGCTCGTCATCAAGCCAAAGGAAGCAGTGCAGGAAGTTGTTGAGAAAATAGAAGACTATACATCCAGATAGGAGGGATCGACATGCTGGCACGACTTACCGTAGATAATTTCGCGCTCTTAAAGCATGTCGATCTGTCGTTCGACAGCCGTTTCAACGTGCTCACCGGCGAGACCGGCGCCGGCAAATCCATCATCATCGACGCCGTCAAGCTCGTCCTCGGCGAACGCGCCAACATCGCAGACATCCGCGTTGGCGAAGACCACGCCCTCGTCGAAGCCGTCTTCGTCATGGCAGAAGGGCACAGCGCTTTTCAAACGCTGGACGACCTCGGTCTCGAGCATGACGGACAGACCATCGTGCTCACTCGTCAGATCCGCTCAAATGGCAAAAATATCTGCCGCGTCAATCGTCAGATCGTCACCCTGAGCCAGTTCAAATCCATCTGCGCCCAGCTCATCAGCATCTATGGCCAGCACGATTACGACGAGCTTGGCGATCCCGCCACACGTCTCGCGCTGTTGGACGCCATGGGCGACGCTGCCCATCAGGATCTGCGCGCGCAGGTCGTCACCGCTTACGCTCAGGCGCAGCAGAGCGGCCGCGCCCTCAAGCGCGCTCTGCGCCAGCAGGCCAAGCTTGAGCAGGAGCTCAGCGCCCTCGAGGAACGCGTCGAAGAACTCGCGCCCCTCGAGCTCAAAAAAGGCGAGGAAGAAGAGCTCGCCCAGCGCTACAAGCAGGCTGCCCATTCGCAGGATCTCTACGATGCCGCCTACGCCGCCTCCGGCGCGCTCTACGACGCCCAGGGCAGCGTCCACGAAGTGCTCACCGACGCCCTTGAGCGTCTCAAAGCCGTCGCCCAGTACGACGAGCAGGTTAAAGCCTATGTGCGCGATCTCGAAAGCGTGCGCATCGTCATCGACGATACCGCCCGCGATCTTGAGCATTATCGCGAAGGCATCGATTTTGATCCAGCCACCCTTGAAGCCATGGACGCGCGTCTCGCACAGCTTGCCAAGCTGCGCCGCAAATATCAGATGGACATCGACAGCCTCGTCGACGCGCTCGCTGAATGGAAAGAAAAGATCGACCACTTCGCTGACATGGATGCCGACATCGCTGATCTTCGCAAAGCCTACGCCCACGATCGCGCTGAATACACCTCCCTCGCCGAAAAGCTCCACCAAAGCCGCCTTGCTCTCGGGGAAGCGTTCAGCCAGCGCCTCATCGCAGAGCTCGCTGACATGGCCATGGAAGCCGTGCGCTTCGACGTACAGTTCGAGCGTTTCGCCGGCGACGCCTCCGGCACCGACACCTGTCTGTTCATGATCGCGCCAAACCCTGGCATGCCGCTGCGTCCGCTTTACGACATCGCCTCCGGCGGGGAAATGAGCCGCATCATGCTCGCCATCAAAACCATCCTCAGCGGCGCCGGCGGCATCGAAACCCTCATCTTCGACGAGATCGACACCGGCATCGGCGGACTCGTGCTCACCACCGTTGCCGATAAGCTCGAAGCCCTCGGTCAGCACGAGCAGGTCATCTGCGTCACCCACGCGCCAAGCATCGCTGCCCGCGGCGACCGCAATTTCTTCATCGAAAAACAGGCGGTGAATGATCTCACCGAAACCCACGTTGCCTTGCTCGATAGCGAGGACGCGCTCGTTCGCGAGATCGCCCGCATGAGTGGCGGTACCGACCTGTGGCAGCTCGAAGCAGCTGCGCGCCTGCGCGCACAGAAGCATTTTCATTAAAACCACCATCGCTCATCCCTCGGGTGAGCGATTTTTTCGTGGATTTTTTCAAATTCCTGTCACCTTTCGCCGCCCTCAGTTGTATTATGGGCAAAGGAACCTTTTACAAGCAGGTGATTCTCATGAGACTTCCCGTCGATACGCTCGTCCAGCGCTACCATCAAAATCTCTACGCCGTCGCCTACAGCGTTTGCTCCAACCGCGAAGACGCCGAGGAAGCCGCGCAGGACGCGTTCATCCAATACCATATATCAAAGAAAGAATTTGACAGCGAGGAGCACATTCGTGCCTGGCTCATCCGCGTCACGATCAACAAAGCAAAAAACGCCGCGAAAAGCTTCTGGCGGCGCAATCGCACAAGCCTTGAGGACCAGCTCACCACACTCAGCTTTGAGAGCGAGGAAGCGTCTCAGGTGTTCGAAGCAGTGATGCAGCTCGCGCCGAAATATCGCATCGTCGTGCATCTTTTCTACTACGAAGATTACAGTGTGCGCGAGATCGCAGAGATCCTGAAGATCAGCGAGGCCAACGTGAAAACCCGGCTCTCACGAGCGCGGGCCATGCTCCGAGACACATTGAAGGAGGTGTGGAGTGATGACGAATAAGGAAAAATACAAACAGGCCTTTTCGGCCCTCCAGCCTTCCAACGAGATACGATTGGAGGAGAAGATCATGAAAGAATACAAACGCAAACAGTCCAAACGCATCATCGCCATGGCAGCGATCCTCTGCCTTGCCGTTTTCGCCGGTGGTGGCGGCGCTTATGCAGCGAATGTCGGCGGCATCCAGCGCACCATCCAGCTCTGGATCCACGGCGATCAGACGACCGCCGAGCTCAATGTCAATGATGACGGCACCTACACCGTGAAAATTCCTGACGAGAACGGCGGGACCAAGACCCAAAGCGGTGGCGGCGTGGCCTTTGACGCCTTCGGTAACGAACGTCCGCTGACAGAAGAAGAGATTCTCGCAGAGATCGGGGGTCCGAATGTAGAATACTACGACGATGGCTCGATCTGGTTCTTCTACGAAGACACCGCCAAAGACATCACGGGCGACTTTAACGACGACAATGTGTGCTACATCAAAGCCACCGGCTCCAAAGGCGACCTCTACGTCACTGTTAAAAAATACGGCGGCTATGCCTGCTCTCCGGACAAGTTCCCAAATCCGAAGAGCTTTAACACAGGAGAAGCTGATCCAGCAGGCGTCGCCTACCAGCCAGCCAGCGAAAAGCCAGACGCCGAGAGCGGGGAATAACGCTTGTAAAAATTTGATTTTGCTGCTAAAATGATTATAGATAAAACGTGTTGCGGCACGTAAAAGCTGTACTGCGCTCGGGCAGGGTAAAAAGCCGAGCCTGCAGATGCTCGGAAGGGCATCGAGCCCACGCCAGGGAGATACGGCGAGTCTGCGTCGGGGACTGACAAACCGGCGAGTATCAGATGCTCGGAAGGGCATCAAGGCTGACAGCCAGCATGAAACCGCAAACAGAAATGCCGGGTGACGTAGGTTGCCCGGCATTTTTAGATATGGGTGATCAATATGAAGAAACTGATAAAAAAAGAAGAGCGGCGCCGAATTGCCCAGGAAATCAAAGAGGCTGCAGGAGTATACCGGTCATATTTTGTTGGCAGGAAATTTTTGTTTGTGTTCGATGATAGATATATTGAAATATCATTTCGTAAAGATGCTTTTAAGCACCTCGTGGGCGTGGAAAGTGATCTGTCAGCTAACGCATTTTACAAACTGGCAGTTGAAAATAAATTGCAAGACAGCCAGTTGTATTTTTCAGAACGCCACCCAATACGTTCCTATAAAAAGAAGATCGCACATATGAAAAAATTGCGGAAATTAATCGAGGACCAATGCTTTATGCTTGAAGATGTTGTGACCAATACGGCGAAGTTTCAATTCGCAACCACAGAGGGAACGTTTACTTTATGTATGGGCATCGATCAGCATTCTGGAGATGAAAGACTCTATATTGTCAAATCATTGAGAAATGGAGACGCAAGCGATAAAGCGGCCAGAAAATATTCGATCACCCATATTTTTGCGAAGAGAAACGACGAGAAAATCTACACAGATCTTATCTATGCGACGGATGAAAGGGTGCCAGATTATATTTTAGCTAAAGTGTCAGATAGTATAAAAGAAACGTTGTATTTAATGTCGATCCCAGGGATGACGGAAACGATCCTTGAAGGCATGCGCACGCCTGTCAGTGAATTGATTCCCGAAGAAAAAGTAGAGTGGTAAAAACACACCGCCCGCCGGTCATGCTTATGCGTGATCCGGCGGGCGGTGGTCATTTATTGTCCGTTTTCTTCGCTGGCGAGTTGCTCTTCGATCGGGTAGTAGGTCCAGATGCCGACTTCGGAGAGGGAAGGGTGGGGCACCATGGTCTCGCGGACGGTGCGGTGTTTGTGGGGATCGAGCGTACGGCGCAGACTGATCTGGCGCAGGCGGCGCGTTTCTGCGCTGGCGATGTCCTCGTTCAGCGGGATGAGCGCTGTTTCGCCGCTGTTCATGAGATTGAGGAAAGGCTGGATCAGCGTCGACGCGAATGGACCGACGGCGTGCATGCCGAGGATATCGTTCGTTTCGTCGTCGATGATGAGCTTGGCGAAGGCGCAATCCTCCGAGCCTGGCTCGTAGCCGAGGGCGTAGCCTTTCGCCGTGGCACTGTATGGATTCACGCCGATGCGCACCCTGTGACCGCGTTCGCGCGCCTGTGCTTCGGTGAGACCGACGTCAGCAACCTCCGGATGGGTGAAGGTGACAGCTGGCACGAGATCATAGCGCGCCCAGCGTTTGTCGGTCGGTCCGGAACTTTTGTAATGGTTGTAGGCGAGGATGTCTGCCTCATAGTTTGCTTTGTGGCGGAATTGCTGGCGTCCGTTGATATCGCCAAGGGCGTAGACCCCATCGGCGCTCGTTTCGAGAAATTCGTTCGTGCGGATCCAGCCGCGGCTGTCCAGCGCGATCTGCGTGTTTTCGAGGCCGAGCCCGTCTGTTGCTGGGACAATGCCGGGACAGATGAAGAGGTCTTCCGCCTCGATCTCATCCAGCGCGCCTGTCGCGCGATCCTCCAGCGTCAGCACAATGCGGCCAGCTTCCTTGCGTACAGCCGGCGTTTCTTTGTTGAAGTAGAGGGTGACGCCGTCGGCCTCGAGATTCTTCCGACACGCTGCGGAGCAGTCTTCGTCAGACTTCGGCAGCAGACGCACATTGTGCTGCACCAGCTGCACGCGCGCACCAAAGGCGCGGAAGATGTGCGCAAATTCGCAGCCAATGGCGCCGCCGCCGACAACGATGATGTCGCGAAACGGTTCCGACGGATATTTTTCGCCGAAGAAGCTTTCGCTTGTGTAGTAGTCTACATTTTCCACGCCAGCCATGGCGGGAATCTTCGTCTTGCCGCCGGTGGCGATGTAGATCTTCTCGGCAGTCAGCGGCTCGCTCTTGCTGCCGTCGGGATAATGCACCTCGATGGTGTGGTCGTCGGTGAAATGCGCCGTGCCTTCGTACACGTCGGTGTGGGGCTCGTCGAGATAAAACTGACGCAGACCGATGCTTTCGTCGATCTTCTGCCAGACGCGCGCAGAGATCTTCCGCCAGTCAAAGGTAATATTTTCAGCCGAAAGCCCCAGCGCTGCAGCTTCGCGCATTTCGTAGAGACGGTCCGCTGCGGTGACGAGCACCTTCGTCGGAATGCAGCCGCGCGTCAGACAGGTGCCGCCAAATTTTCCGCGCTCGATCTGCGCGCAGCGCAGGCCTTTTTGCTGCGCCGCTTCGAGCACAATGTTCGCAGCGCCTGTGCCGATGACGATCATATCATAGTGTTTCATGGTTGTTCTCCTTTGGTGAGATTTCTTTCATTATATAAGATGCGCCGTAAAAAGAAAAGCCGCCCACGCAGGTGAGCGGCAGAGAATTAGAATTCCGTCTTAAACAGTCGGCAGGCGTTTTCCCAGGTGATGCGGCAGAGGTCGTTCACGTCGATCTCGCGTAGGCGAGCGATCTCTTCGGCGACGTAGCGCACATAGCTTGGCTCGTTGCGTCTGCCGCGGAATGGCACAGGTGTCATATATGGGCAGTCGGTCTCGAGCAGCAGGTGATCGAGAGGCACCTGCTTGGCGACTTCCTTGGCGGTTTTGGCGTTTTTGAAGGTGACAACGCCGCCGAGTCCGATGTAAAATCCGTGGGCGACGGCCTCGTGCATCATTTCCACGGAACCGGAGTAAGCGTGGAAAACGCCGCTCACATCCTCAGCGCCACCGGCCCAGAGTGCGTCGAAGCAGTCGCGATGCGCTTCGCGGTCGTGGATGATGAGGGGCTTGGAGAGTTCCTTGGCGAGGGCAATGTGTTTCGCCAGAAGAATTTTCTGCTCCTCAGGCGTTGCGGTGTCCCAGTGATAGTCGAGGCCGGTCTCGCCGATGGCGACGACGCGCGGATGCTTTGCCAGCACGCACAGACGCTGCCATTTTTCTTCGTCGTACTTGCGTGCGTCCTCTGGATGCAGCGCCACGGCGGCGTAGACCTGCGGCTCCTTTTCCGCGAGGGCGACGGCGGCTTCGGCGTCTTCGAAATTGCAGCCGATGTTCACGACAGCGTGGAGCGTGCGCGTACGCGCCAATACCTCGTCATAATCGTCGGCGAAGGCCGGGTCCATGACGTGGCAGTGGGTGTCCATGAGATAGTCCATGACGCGCCTCAGCTGATCGTTGCGCCAGATGGGATCTCAGCGTTTTCAACGCTGAGCACTTCCAGCGCGCTGTCGTCGTCGGTGGCAGCGGTGAGGATCATGCCGCGACTTTCGATGCCGCGGATCTTCTTTGGCGCCAGGTTGGCGATGATGACGAGCTTCTTGCCGATGAGCGCTGCTGGATCGTCGTAGAATTTGCGGATGCCGCTGACGATGGTGCGTTCTTCGCCGCCAACGTCGAGGGTGAACTGCAGGAGCTTGTCGGCTTTTTTGACTGGCTGGCAGTCTTTGACAACGGCGACGCGCAGATCGAGCTTGCTGAAATCGTCAAAGGCGATCTCGTCCTTGAACTGAACAGATGGCGTTTCTTCTTTTGGTTCTTCCTTGATCTCGATGCTCTTTGGATCGATGCGAGGGAAGAGCGGTTCGCCCTTGGTGACTTTGCAGCCAGCAGGCGTCATTGCCCAGGTCGTGGCGTCTGCCCAGGTTGCCTGGGTGAGATCGACGCCGAGCTGCTCGGAAACGCGTGGTGCCAGATTTGGCATGAATGGTTTCAGCAGGATCGTCGTGATGCGGCAGATCTCGGCGAGATTGTAGAGCACGGTCATGAGACGCGCGTGGTATTTGTCGTCCTTGGCGAGGATCCATGGCGTTGTCTCGTCGATGTATTTGTTGGCGCGGCCGATCAGCGCAAAGATGCGGCTGAGGGCGCCAGGGAAGTTGAGCTTGTCGAGCTCGAGCGCAACATGTGCAGGCAGGGTGACGGCCATCTGCACGAGGTCTTCGTCGATGACTTCTTCCTGCTCAGGCGCTGGCATGATGCCGCCGCAGTATTTGTCGATCATCGACACGGTGCGGCTGACGAGGTTGCCGTAGTCGTTGGCGAGGTCGTTGTTGTAGCGGGTGATGAAGAGCTCTTCGGTGTAGTTGCCGTCCTGGCCGACAGGGATCTCGCGCAGGAGATAGTAGCGCACAGCGTCGACGCCGTATTTGTCGATGAGCTTGAACGGATCGACGACGTTGCCCTTGGACTTGCTCATCTTGCCGCCGTCAGAAAGCACCCAGCCGTGGCCGAAAACCTGCTTTGGCAACGGAATGCCGGCAGCGAGCAGGATCGTTGGCCAAATCACCGCGTGGAAGCGCGCGATGTCTTTGCCGACAACGTGCACGTTCGCTGGCCAGAATTTCTGGTAGAGACTGTCGTCGTCCGAGCCCCAGCCGAGGGCGGTGATATAGTTGGAGAGGGCGTCGAACCAGACGTAGATGACGTGCTTTTCGTCGATCGGCACAGGAATGCCCCAGTCGAAGGTGGAGCGGGAGATGCAGAGATCTTCGAGCCCGCCCTTGATGAAGTTCACCATTTCATTGCGGCGGCTTTCCGGCACGATGAAGTTTGGATGCTCGTCGATGTATTTCAGGAGCTCATCCTGGTAGTTGCTCATCTTGAAGAAATAGCTTTCTTCCGAGAGGATCTCTGTTTTCTTGCCGCAGTCCGGGCAGTGGTCGCCGTCGACCAGCTGCAGATCGGTGAAAAAGGTTTCGCAGCTCGTGCAGTAGTGGCCGCTGTAAGAAGATTTGTAGATATCGCCTTTTTCGTAGATGATCTGGAAGAGCTTCTGCACCGCTTTAACGTGGTAGTCGTCGGTGGTGCGGATGAATTTGTCGTAGTCGATGAGGAGCGCCTGCCAGAGGTTTTTAAATCCGCCAGGCCCTTCGACGATCTCGTCGACGTATTGTTTTGGCGTCATGCCAGCAGCTTCAGCGGCGCGCTGGATCTTCATGCCGTGCTCGTCGCTGCCGGTGAGAAAGAAGGTGTCGACGCCGCGCATTTTTTTGTAGCGTGCAGCAGTGTCGGCGAGCACCGTGCTGTAGGCGTTGCCGATGTGCAGCTTGGCGCTTGGATAATAGATCGGTGTGGTAATATAGAAGGTATCGTTGCCCATTCTTTTGCCTCCTCTGATGAATAAAAAACGCCCGCCGAGGCAGGCGCGGTTGACAATATCGCGCGGGTCATCTGCTGACCCATGATTAAGTATAAAACGGCGGCAGAGCCTTGTCAATCGCTAGCCGCATGCGCAGCGGCGAAAAAATCAGCGCCGTCGGCTTTTCGCGCGCGCATGCTCGCCAGCGCGCGTCGGCGACAACGCGACAGAAATAAATCTTATCCATCGTCTTTCTTTCTTTACGCGCTCCGGCGAATCCGTTATACTAGAGATATTGAATATTTTGAGACTAAGTGAGGTTCCAATGGAAAATTTAGATAAAGAGATCAGACAGAAAATTGAATTCAGCTTCGCAGATGACGACGCCGTGCGCGATCCGGCGCTGGATATCCCACCGCAGTATGAGCTCTACGTCACGAGCATGGACGACGGCCGCGCCCTCGTCAACGTTGACGTGGCCATCGGCGACAAGGCGCCGATCCCTGCGCTGCATTGGCTCATGGGGATCCAGATGGAATTCCTCGATCCAGACATCGACGGCTTTTATAAGGAAGAAGAGGAAGACAAGATCCTCGAGATCCAGAGCTACATCGTTAAGGTCATGGACGAAGAAGCCCGCGCCCGCTTCGTTGGCTCCGTCACCTACGCCGGCACGCGCATGTTCTATTTCTACGGCCCGGACGTTGAATATCTGGCGCCGCTCGTCGGCAAGATCGCTTCTGAATACAGCGACTACGACTTCAACTACATGAGCGACAACGACGGCGGCTGGCGCTTCTTCTTCGACGCCATCTATCCATCTGAGATCGACATGGCCCACATCCGCAACCGCTACATGGTGCAGAATCTCAAGGAAGCCGGCATCGATCTCGACCACGATTACAGCGTCTACTATTATTTCTACTTCCAGGACGGCGCAACCCGCGCGCGCGTCGCTACCCAGCTGCAGATTCTCGGCTTTGAGGTCATCGACGACCACATGTACGAGGAAGAGCTGGAGCCGATGAGCCTGGGGCTGAAGATGCTCGCTAAGCACGACCTCAATCTGATGACGCTGACCGAGAAAACCTACGAATGCTTCGAAGCCATCGAAGAAGAGCTCGCCGTTTACGACGGTTGGGAGCTTGCGCCGGCGCAGGACACCGACGCCTGGATCTGAGCGAGGTGAATGGAGATGCAACTCAGCGAGGAAGATATCCTTTTTTGTGAGGGCTACGACGACAGCCCCTACTGGCATCCGTCGGTGACCGCCGACAGCGCCGTCTTTCGCGCCCTTGACACGCCGGAGAATGCCACAAAAAAATATCCGCAGCGCAAGCTCGAGCTTCTGCTCGTGAAGCGTGGTCGCCCTCCTTTCGCCGGCGGCTGGGCGCTGCCTGGCGGATTTCTCGAAAAAAATGAAAGACTGGCCGACTGCGCTGCCCGCGAATGCCAGGAGGAAACCGGTCTTGCGCCGGTTTATCAGGGCGATGTCGCCACCTTCAGTCGTCCAGACCGCGATCCACGCACGCGCGTGATCACCCAGTGCTTTCTGGCTGTCGTGCCTTATGGCGAATCAGGCGACGTGAGCGCGGCCGACGACGCCGCCGAAGCAGCGTGGTTCAGCGTTTCCATGCGCACCGAAGCGCATTCGCCAGAGCATTATCGCTGCCACCTGTCGCTCACGCACGAGGACATCGTGATCACAGGCAGCATTGATCTGCTCGCCGATGGCAGAGGCGGCTGGCGTCGCGAAGTACACGAAGACGCCGACATGCTGGCCTTCGACCATCTCGAGATGATCTGCTGCGCCGTCGAAAGCTTGCGCACCAAACTCTACCGCACGCCGATCGCCTTCAACTGGGTGCCGGAACAATTCCGCATCGCCGATCTGCAGGGCGTGTTTGAAGCGGTCATCGGCGAAGAGCTTCTGCGCACAACGTTTTTTGAACATGTAAAACCGCTGATCCGTCGCGCCGAAAATCAGCCGGAAGGCGCTGGCGTTCTGGATCAGATCTACGAATACAACAAGGATTATTGCCTTGAGGATGGGCTCTCCGCCATTGAACTGTGGCGCGCCTAAGGGGGATGACGATTATGAACGAGCGTAACCTGACGCTCTTGACAGACTTTTATGAGATCACCATGGGGAACGGGTATTTCATCAACGGTCTGAAAGACAAGATTGTGTATTTTGATATGTTTTTCCGCGAGATCCCGGATGAGGGCGGCTTTGTCATCATGGCCGGGCTGGAGCAGTTGATCGATTATCTCAACAATCTCCACTTCACCGACGAGGACATCGAATTCCTGCGCGGCAAACAACTTTTCGACGAAGGCTTCCTCGAGTACCTGCGCGATTTCAAATTCGAGTGCGACATCTGGGCAGTGCCGGAAGGGCGCCCGGTCTTTCCGCATGAGCCGCTGGTCACCGTGCGCGGTCCCGTCATCCAGGCGCAGTTCCTGGAGACGATGCTGCTTCTGACGATCAACCACCAGTGTCTCATCGCCACCAAGGCCAACCGCATCGTGCGCGCAGCCAAGGGCCGCAGTGTCATGGAATTTGGTTCCCGCCGCGCCCAGGGACCAGACGCCGCCAACTACGGCGCGCGCGCTGCCTACATCGGCGGTGTTGCTGGTTCTGCCGACACAGCGGCAGATCGCGACTACGGCGTGCCAGCGCTCGGCACCATGGCCCACAGCTGGGTGCAGCTTTTCAACGACGAAGAAAAAGCCTTCCGTCTCTACGCCGAAGCCTATCCACAGGCCTGCACCCTGCTCATCGATACCTACGACGTGCTCGGCTCCGGACTGCCAAACGCCATCAAGGTGTTCAAGGAAGTCGTCGTGCCGAAGGGCTACCGCCCAGCAGGTGTGCGCATCGACAGCGGCGACATCGCTTATCTCTCGAAGCGCGTGCGCGAGATCCTCGACGCCGAGGGCTTCGAAGATTGTGCCGTCGTCGCCAGCGGCGGGCTGGATGAATTTCTCATCCAGGATCTGCTCGTGCAGGGCGCCAAGCTCGACAGCTTCGGCGTCGGCGAACGACTCATCACCTGCAAGAGCGATCCTGTGTTCGGCGGCGTCTACAAAATGGTCGCCGTGGAAGAGGACGGACTCCTGCAGCCACGCATCAAGATCAGCGAAAACATCGGCAAGATCACCACGCCAGGCTACAAAATGCCATGGCGCCTCTTCGATCTTGAAACGAACAAGGCCATCGCCGATCTCGTGATGCTCGCCGACGAGACCATCGACGACAGCAAACCGATCGAGATCTTCGATCCAAACGCCGTCTGGAAACGTAAGACCGTCAAGAATTATCGCGCAGAACGTCTGCAGGTGCCGATCTTCGAGAAAGGCCAGCTCGTTTACGACTGCCCAAGTGTGGCGGAGATCCGCGAATATTGTAAGAGCGAGATCGAAACCCTCTGGGACGAAGTCAAGCGCTTTGAAAATCCGCATCATTATTACGTGGACTATTCGCCAAGCCTCTGGAGCATGCGCGAACGCATGCTGATGGAACGCCGCCACGTTATTTCGACCGACGAGCACCAGCTCATCGACGGTGCGGTACAAAAATGATCCAAGCATCGCCCTGTTTTCTGTGGCACGGAAGGCAGGGCGGTTTTTCGCAGATAGCAGAGGAGGTGGGACAATGACAGACAGCAACATGCCGCCGCTCGCGCGCTCCGTCGCGTGGGCCTGTGGCTGGCTTTTCATGCTCTGCGTGCTTTTTCTCGTGAATGCGTTTGCAGCGCTGGTGGGGCTGCGCGTGTTTTCTTTTACGCTGCCTCTCGTCATTGTGCTCAGCCTCGTCGGGCTCTACTGGCTGGGAAAGATCGACGGCCGCCCGATCCGCAAGCGCGCGCTCGTGCTCATGGGCGTGAGTTTTCTCGCAGCGGTCATCCTCTGCGGCTACGCCGTCAGCGTGATCTGGGAGCATTCCAACTGGGGCCGCGGATTTTACACCGAAGCCATTGTGCAGCTCGCCGCTGGCTGGAACCCGATCTACGACGACGCCGCGAGCGTTTCGGAAGTGGTGCTGCGCTCCGGCAAAGCCTTCTGGTATGTGGATGCGAGTGTCTACGCTTTTCTTGGCCATTACGAAATGGCCAAGGTGCACACGCTGCTTTTCGCTGTGCCGGCGTTTCTGCTGGCGCGTCACTGCTTTGTCTGGCTCTCAGACGGTCGCCGTCGCGTGGCGACGCTGGCTGCGCTGCTCTCTCTCGTAAGCCCTGTGGCGATCTCGCAGGTGTTCAGCCTCTACGCCGACGCTGCGCTGGCCTATTGCATCCAGAGCTTTCTGCTCCTGGGCTATCTCATCTTAAATGAAGGCTATCTGCACAGCGACCTTCTGGGCGTTCTGGCTGCGCTCTGGATCTTCATCCTGCATGCTCAGTCCGGCGGGCTCACAGCAGCCTTTGTGCTCGCTGCCAGCTTTTTTATCACCGTCGCCGTGCTCTACAGAAAACGCGCCGTACGCTGGCTGGCCATTCGCGCTGCGCTGGTGATCTTCACCGGCTTTGTCATCCTCGGTTTCAACCCGTACATCCAGAACCTCGTCGACACCGGCTCGCTGATCTGTAAGGTCGATGTGACCAGCGCTTACACGCCTGTTATATTAGAAGGAAAAACCTGGTTCGGCCGTTTTCTCTACAGCCTCATCGCTTCGCCAGACGTCGGCTCCCTCAATCTCAACATCCTGCTGCAGCAGTTCACAGCGCTCTTTCATTCCGCCTATGCGCGCGCCGATGTGCCGCTGCGCGGATTCGGTTTCCTCGGCGGGCTTCTGATCATTCTCGGCGTCGTGCTGACCCTCGTCGCCATCATCGCGCCGCGTCGCCGCACCGTCGATGACAACGCCATCTACATCGACAACGAGGGTGAAGACGAGGAAGAGGAGGAGCAGCCGGATTACATTGGACGCCGCACCGCCTTTCTCTGGTTTTTGCTGCCGCTCTTGGCGATCGCGCTCTTTTCACCGACGATCTGGTGGGCGCGCAGCGTCGCCTTTCTCTGGTTCATCGTGCCGCTGGCTGTCATCGCTTTGTCCACGCGTCGCGACGACGGACGCTCCGGCACCGCCAAGCTGCTGCTCATGCTCGCATTTCTCAACTGCGCCCTCGTGGCTGTTTCCGCGCTGCCGGCAGCAAAGGTGCAGAGTGACACCTATCAGGCCCACTGGCAGCGCATGAACACCGACACCGATCTGCCGACAGACGAAGACGCCCAGCTCCACAACGAGATCGTCAGCCAGTTCCCGGCGTGGAACGATCTCAAGCGCCACGGCGAAAGTGCGCAGGAAGAACGCGCCATCTGGACCAAGTTCGAGGAGCTCGTGAAGTAAGAGGAGAAGAAGCATGAACATACAAGGACTACAAAAACTCACCCTTCTGGATTATCCGGAGCACGTCGCCGCGACGCTGTTCACCGGCGGCTGCCAGCTCAACTGTCCCTATTGCCACAACAGCGAGCTCATCAGCGGGCCTTTCGGCCCCGGAGAAGACACCGAGGCCGTGCTCGCTTTTCTGAAGAAACGCCAGGGCCTGCTCGACGGCGTCTGCGTCAGCGGCGGTGAGCCGCTGCTGCAGCCGGATATCGCCGATTTTCTGCGCGCCGTCAAGGCCCTCGGCTATCAGATCAAGCTCGACACCAACGGCGGATTCCCGGAAAAGCTCGCCGCCATCGTCGGCGAAAACCTCGTCGATTATGTCGCCATGGATATCAAAAACACACCAGCGCGTTATCCTGAGACCGTCGGCGTGCCAGATCTCGACGTGACCCCCTATATACGCAGCCAAAAATTTTTGATGGAAGGCCATGTCGACTATGAGTTCCGCACGACCGTCGTCAGAGAATATCACACAATTGAAGACATCCGTGTTCTCTGCGAATGGCTCCAGGGCGCGCCGCGCTACTACTTGCAGTGCTTCGTCGCCCGCGACCAGGTGCGCGATACATCTCTCTCAGCGTATAATGACGAGGAGATGCGGGCCCTCCTTGCCGAGGCAAAAAAATATCTGCCAATCACTGAGCTGCGCGGTATCTAGTGTTATATGTAGGGCTTATCCCTGGAGAAACAACAATATATAGTACCGGACTGTTGACAGTCCGGTTTTTCTTTGCTATGATTAGTTTATGACCTTAAGCAAAAACTATGGGAGGACTGACATCTATGTACCAAGTTGTAAAACGCGATAACAGTATTGTGGCGTTTAATCTGCAGAAGATCACGGCTGCTATCAAGAAAGCCTTTGATGCCTGCAAGCGTGAATATACAGATGATATTATTGATTTGTTGGGATTGCGCGTGACCGCAGACTTTGAACCAAAGATCAAAGACCACCTCATCCAGGTGGAAGACATCCAGGACAGCGTCGAAAGCATTCTCAGCCAGAGCGGGTACGCCGATGTTGCAAAAGCCTACATATTATATAGAAAGCAACACGAAAACGTGCGCAACGTTTCCTCGACCATCCTCGACTACAAAACCCTCGTCAACAGCTACGTCAACGTCGAAGACTGGCGCGTCAAGGAAAATTCCACCGTCACCTATTCCGTCGGCGGGCTGATCCTGTCCAACTCCGGCGCCATCACCGCCAACTACTGGCTCAGCGAGATCTACGACAAGGAAGTGGCCGACGCTCACAGAAACGGCGACATCCATCTCCACGATCTTTCCATGCTCACCGGCTACTGCGCCGGCTGGAGCCTGAAGCAGCTGATCCAGGAAGGGCTCGGCGGCATCCCTGGCAAGATCACCTCTGCGCCAGCGAAGCATCTCGCCACCCTCTGCAACCAGATGGTCAACTTCCTTGGCATCATGCAGAACGAATGGGCCGGCGCGCAGGCGTTCTCTTCCTTTGATACCTACCTGGCGCCATTCGTCAAGGCCGACAACCTGACCTATGACCAGACCAAGAAATGCATCGAAAGCTTCATTTATGGTGTCAACACGCCAAGCCGCTGGGGCACCCAGGCGCCATTCTCCAACATTACCCTCGACTGGACCGTGCCAAACGATCTCAAGGATCTGCCAGCCATCGTCGGCGGCAAGGAAATGGATTTCACCTACGGCGACTGCAAGCGTGAAATGGACATGGTCAATAAAGCCTTCATCGAAGTCATGATCGAAGGCGACGCCCAGGGCCGCGGCTTCCAGTATCCGATCCCAACCTATTCCATCACCAAGGAATTTGACTGGTCCGATACGGAAAACAACCGCCTGCTCTTTGAAATGACCGCCAAATACGGCACGCCATATTTCTCCAACTACATCAACAGCGACATGCAGCCAAGCGATGTGCGCAGCATGTGCTGCCGTCTCCGTCTCGATCTGCGCGAGCTGCGCAAAAAGAGCGGCGGCTTCTTCGGCAGCGGGGAAAGCACCGGCTCCGTCGGCGTTGTCACCATCAACCTGCCACGCATCGCTTACCTCGCCAAGGATGAAGCAGATTTCTACGCACGCCTCGACCATCTCATGGACGTCGCTGCGCGTTCCCTGAAGACCAAGCGCACCGTCATCACCAATCTGCTCGACGCTGGCCTCTATCCATACACCAAGCGCTACCTCGGCAGCTTTGACAACCATTTCTCCACCATCGGCCTCATCGGCATGAACGAAGTTGGCCTCAACGCCAACTGGCTGCGCGCCGATCTCACCCACGCCGAGACCCAGAAATTCGCCAAGGAAGTGCTCAACCACATGCGCGACCGTCTCTCCGATTATCAGGAAGAATACGGCGATCTCTACAACCTCGAAGCCACCCCAGCAGAATCCACCACCTATCGCTTTGCCAAGCATGACCGCGAACGCTATCCGGACATCATCACCGCAGCGAAGGAAGGGGACACCCCATACTACACCAACAGCTCGCACCTGCCTGTCGGCTACACCGAAGACATTTTCTCCGCCCTCGACATCCAGGACGAACTGCAGACACTTTACACCTCCGGCACCGTTTTCCACGCCTTCCTCGGCGAAAAACTGCCTGACTGGAAAGCAGCCGCCAATCTCGTGCGCAAGATCGCCGAGAACTACGAGCTGCCTTACTACACCCTGTCGCCAACCTATTCCGTCTGCAAAGACCACGGCTACATCTCCGGCGAGCAGTTCACCTGCCCGATCTGCGGCAACAAGACCGAAGTCTACAGCCGCATCACCGGCTACTATCGCCCAGTGCAGAACTGGAACGACGGCAAGACTCAGGAATTCAAGGATCGCAAGCTCTACGATCTCACCAAGAGCCGCTTTGTCATGAAAGTCAAAGGCAGCGACCTCGGCATCACCGCAGGAAAAGAAGAGGCCCAGCAGCCAGAACCTGCTCAGAGCCAGAATCTGCTCTTCACCACCCACACCTGCCCAAATTGTCAGATCGCCATCCGCGCCCTTGACCAGGCCGGTGTCGGCTACACCCGCATCTATGCGGAAGATGAGCCAGAGCTCGCCAAACAGTACGGCATCGTTGCTGCGCCAACCCTCGTGCTCGCCGACGGTAGGGAGCTTGCTGGCGCATCCAACATCGTGGCCTTCACCCGCACAGTCGTACACGCATAATCAAGGAGAAGACAATGGACCAGTGCCAAGCCACAGTCGCGCTGGTACGTTCCACAGGAAAGGCGCTGCAAGAGCGCCTTTCTTCTGTGCCGATGAACGTGCGGCGCAAGGAAAACAACCACCAGAATCTGGTCACCGATTTTGACGTCTGGGTGCAGAACACGCTCAAAACCGGCCTCGCCGAGATCGCGCCAGAAGCAGCGTTTTTCGCCGAGGAGAAGGAGAACCAGGAGATGCGCGGCCTCACCTGGATCGTCGATCCCATCGATGGCACCACGAATTTCATCTCCACACGGCGCGATTTCGCCATCTGCGTCGCGCTCTATGACGGCGCTTCGCCAGTTTTCGGCGTTGTCTACGATGTCGCCAAAGACATCTGTTACCATGCCGAAGCCGGCGGACCAGCCTTCGCGAACGAACGCGCGCTGCCAAAGCGCGAGCCCGTCGCCCTCGAAGACGCCCTCTTCGACGCCAGCCTGCCGACGATGAACGCGCTATCCCGCCGCGCCGGAAAACCGCTCCATCATCTCAGCCGCGCCGTGCGCGGACACCGCGCCCTCGGCTCAGCGAGTCTGGCCATGTGCCACATCGCCGAAGGCACCCTCGACGCCTACATTTCCAACAAGCTCTTTCCATGGGACTACGCCGCCAGCGGCGTCATCCTGCGCGCAGCAGGCGGAGATTTCACCGCCATCTACGACGAGCCGCTCTTCACCACCAGCCGCGCCGCCGTGCTCTGCACTGGCGATGCCGCCATCGCTGAATCGCTGCTGCCGTTTCTGCGCGGAGAAGATTGCTCCCTCGCCGAGCTTGTAGAAAACAGATAATTCCCGTCTAACGGTTTACATGCAGCACGCCCCGACGCGCTTCTCACCAACGAGAGGTGCGCCGGGGCGTTGTCTTTGCGCGAAAAAATATGCTATAATAGGAACGTTGATTCTCAGTAAAGGTGGACTGCACATGGATTCCTTTTTCATCATTCTCGAACAGCTCGTTTCCTTTTTCCTGATGATGCTCATCGGCTACATCGCCGCGAAAAAGAAAGTCACCACCCGCGAGTTTCTCGACCGCCTCGCCACCCTCATCATGAAGCTGCTCCTGCCGATCATGATCTTTGCCAATATGATGAACGGCACCAGCCGCGACCAGCTCGCCGCCGATCTGCCTGTGCTCTTCATGGTGGCTGTGCTCTATGGCGCGCTCATCGTGATCTTCGCCATTCTCGCGCGTCTGCTGCGGCTGCCGCCGGATCGCGCCGATATTTTTCAGGCCGTCTTCGTTTTCGGCAACGTCGGCTTCATCGGGCTGCCGTTGATGCTTTCTGTGAGCCCTGCCCACGGCGGCATCTACAGCGCCCTCGTTTCCATCATCGACCAGAGTCTTTTCTGGACCTACGGGCTCTATCTCACCACGCCGCGCGGCAAAAGCCATTTCGACTGGAAAAATTTCATCAATCCCGCCGTCTGCGGCATCGCGCTCGCGCTCGTGCTGATCGTCTGCAATCTGCAGCTGCCGCAGCTCATCGAAAATGGTCTCTTAAAGATCGGCAGCGCCGCCACGCCAATGTCCCTTATCTATATGGGCGGCTTGCTCTGCTTCTGCAACTGGACGCCTGTGCTGCGCCTGAAAGAGCTTTACATCGGCATCGCTGTGAAAATGCTCCTCTTTCCGCTGGCGTATTTTGCCGTCATGAGCCAGTTCATCAGCAACACCGACATGACCCACACCATCTCCATCGTCGCCGGGCTGCCAACCATGGTCGCAGCTGCCATGTTCGCCCAATCCACCCGCAAGGAAGGCGACTACGCCCTCGGCACCGTTCTCGCCACCACCGTCGCCAGCCTCTTCACGTTATCGATCGTCGCCTGGCTCATTTTCTAAACCCACGGACCGCCACCGCGCGGTCCTTTTTCATTGCGCGCAAGGATATTGACAAGGCGGTGAAAACTCGGTATAAATACTATATGATCACGAACACGAGAGGAGGAGCCGCCATGCGCTTTGCGATCTGTGACGACGAACAGACAGCCATCGATCTTTTGCAGGATCGGTTCGACCAGCGCCCAGAGCTGGCCATCGAGCACGACGCCTACACAAGCGGCGAAGCGCTGCTCGCTGCCTACAAAAACGGCGCGCGCTACGACGCGCTTTTCATCGATATGGAAATGGGCGGGATGAACGGCATCGACACCGCCAACGCCATCCGCGAAATGGACGATGAGGTCATCGTCGTTTACGTCACCAGCTACACGCGCTATATGAAACAAGCCTTCGGCCACAATGTGCTGGATTTTGTCGAAAAATCCCAGCTCGACACCGATCTGCCCCACGCCATCGACACCGTTGCGCGGGAGCTGGCGCGCCGACGGCTCAGTCTCAGCATCGCCGACAACAAAAAGACCGTGCATCTCTATTACGATGAGATCTTCTATATCGAGAGCGTCGCCCATTATCTGGAATTTCACACCAAAGACACCGTCTACCGCAGCCGCAGCTCCCTGTCGCAGCTGGAAAACAGCCTCACGCCTGGCATTTTTGCCCGCGCCCACAAAGGCTTCCTCGTCAATCTCGAGCACGTCCGCGCCGTGAACGCCGCAGACATCACCTTGCGCGACAAAGATATGCCGTGCATCCCCCTCGGCGAAAAATATAAGGCAGATTTTCGCCAGGCCTGGCAGCGCTATCTCGAAAGGAAGGCTGGGATATGAGCGTCTACGAACTGTCCAATATAATCTCAGCGTTTGCGGATGCGGGAATGTTTTTCCTGCTCTTTGAGGCATTTTTGGAACACAGAAAAAATCTTCGTTCCAATGCGTATGCGATAAGCGTCATCTGTTTGGGAATAGCGCTTGGTGTGTGCAACTATTTCCTGATGTTTCAGTTTGTGAATGTGGTTGTGATGATGCTGCTGGCTGGCATCGCGTCCTTTCTATATAAAGGCAGTTTACGAGGTAGAGCCCTTGCTGTTATTATTACACCGATGATCGGTTTAATCGTGGAAGTTGTCGTTGTTTATTTTGTCACCTTTGCTTTGCAGATGAGTGTGGAGGATATGATCCATGCTTCGGATTATCATATTTTTTGTGTATTGGCTTCAAAAATAACTGGACTTGCGATCTGCAATGTTGTGCGTGTACAGAGCAGGAAAAAATCATTAAAGCTTGGCAGAGATTTTTGGCTTGCGTTTCTTTTGTTGTTTTGCAGCTATCTGATAGTGACGTTTCAGTTATTCAGAATCTCTTATGAAATAGAGACAGCCGGATACAATACAGAAATTCTGCTCAGCTCGTTTGGTCTGTTTTTGTGCATCGCTTTTTCGCTCTTCCTTTATGAGCGGCAAAGCAGACAAAGCGCCGTCATTCGAGAAAAAGAACAGTATGAGCAGCAATTAAAATTTCAGCTCAAACATCTCGATGATCTTCTGGCCAAACAGAATGAACTGCGCAAATTCAAACATGACATCGACAATCAAATGGAAGGCTTGCGCGGTTATCTGCAGGCGGAAGATGCCCGCGGTGGCTTGCATCATTTGGATGCCATCACAGATCGATTGGCAACGATCACGCCAGCTTTTGACACAGGAAATCCTGCGCTGGATGCAACACTGAGCGCGAAGAAAACATTAGCAGAAGAACAGGGCATCCATTTCAGCACCAAGCTGAACTTGGAAGAGAATCTCCCGATCGCGCCGGAAGATATCTGTACGATTTTTGGCAATGCGCTGGATAATGCCATCGAAGCCTGCCTGCGTCTGGATGAAGACCAGCAGAAAAGCATCGATATTTCTCTGGTGCAGCTCGACACCGTTTTGCTGTGCAAGATCAGCAACACTGCACCGGAGCAAACAGGAAACGATCTTTCAACTTCCAAGAAGGATAGAGAGAACCACGGTTTTGGCCTTGCCAATCTCAGAGAATCTCTGGCGAAATATGACAGCACGCCGGAAATAGAGTGGCAGCAGGGAAAATTTTCGCTGAGCTTTGTTCTGCCGTTAAAAAATAAAACTTAAAGAGTAAAGAAACGCACACTGCACAATATCTGTGCAATGCGCGTTTCTTTTTTGTTGCACCAATATTTTCGAGGCCAGTTATCGCCTGTTTGTGCCAAACTACTTTGCAATTACAAATTATAACGATATAATGTTGATAAGAAAATGAGATCTTCATTTGAATTAACTGAATGTGCCTCTTTGGACGGCAAAGTTTGATAAAAGGAGATGTGCATCATGCGTTGGTTGGAAAAAATTCGACGGATATTTGCCAGCGATAAAACGTACAGCAAACGGGATAGAGCTGGTCTGGCACGCAACAGTCTTTGGGATGGCGTGTACGATCGCTCAAAAACCCCGAAAGATGGATGGGGCGCAATCCCAAAAGATTACAATGAAAAGGATTATTCGAAACGTCGTTGATTGTGAAGGAGTTTTTGCAAGTATGGGATATATTTACACAGGAGGGAGTAAAATGGAAAAAATTTTATGCGCGGCATTGGCTGGAAGTTTGCTTTTCACAGCCGGCGTACTGTCAAGTGAAGATAAAATGCTGGAGGATCATCTCAAACTGGATGCACGAAATATAGCGTTGACAGATTATCTCGCAGAAAATCTCAACGACGCATTTGCCGGAAATCAAAGTGCGTTGAATGCGTTGGTCGAAAATTTTTCTGAAGCTCATCCGGAATTTGAATTGGAAATGGTTTCTCAGAAAACGAATGGTGAAAATGCGAACATCCTAGGGACGGAGCAGGTCTATGCCAGTGAAAAAAGGGTATCAGATTCTGTCACCGAGGGATTGGAATACAGTGTCACTTATTATGACAACGGGTATTTTATGATAGGAGAATCTTCTTACACGCGAACAGAAAATTGAGCCGAGGGGATAAAAAATAATAATTCTTATTTACGCTCACTGAGCGACAGGCAGCAATTTTTCGCTGCCTGTTATTTTTTTGCGGCGGGCGTGGTATAATGGCGGGAGCAAAGGAGGTGGGCGCGGATGAGTCGGGATGCGATTAAATATGTGGCGATGCTGACGATGCTCTTAAACCATGTGGCGAATATTTTTCTGGTGCCGGGGACGTTCTGGCGGGAGTTTTTGGTGGATCTTGGCTATTTCACGATGCCGGTGATGTGTTATTTTCTGGTGGAGGGTTTTGGCTACACGCGCTCGCGCAAGCGCTACGGGCTGCGGTTGGCGATCTTTGCGGCGCTTTCGGAGCTGCCGTTTTGTCTGGCGTTTTCGCAGGGAGTGGTGATGGGTTATGTGGGGATGAATATGATCTTCACGTTGCTGCTCTGCTTTGGGATGCTGGTGGTGATGGCATCGGGCTGGGATGAAAATCTCAAGATCTTTCTGGTGCTGGCGCTGGCGGCGCTGTCGTGGGATTCGGACTGGGCGATCATTGCGCCGCTTTTTACGCTGCTCTTTTACCGCGCTGGCGGGGTGGAAAAGCGGGTGCGGCTGGCGTTTCTGGCGGGGATGGGGATCTTTTTTGCAGATGGGCTGGTGCAGGCTCTGGAGGTGTATGCGCCTGCGGCGGCGCTGGCCTGGTCTGTGGGGCGGATGCTTGGGATGGCGTTGGCGGCGGTGGCGATCCTTTATCTTTACAATGGCAGGCGCTGTGCGCGGGGACGGGTGTTTTCAAAATGGTTTTTCTATGTGTTTTACCCGGCGCATCTGCTGCTTTTGGGGATGATTCGTGTGGCGCTGCTTTAGGCCTTGCGCGGCGGATGCAAAGCGGCTATACTATGAGAGAATGTTAATCGATAAGCACGAGGGAGGGGGTCACGAGGTGGCTTCGGTCATATATGGTGTCAATTTTGTGATTGGCGTGATCTTTTTTGTGATGTATTTTTACCAGATGATCTATCTGGCTGTGGGACTTTTGGACAAGCTGCGCGGCCGCCGCTGGCGCGCGGCGAAAACGCAGCACAAGCTGGCTGTGTTGATCTCGGCGCGCAACGAGCGGGCGGTGATCGGGGAGCTGATCCGTAGCATCCAGCAGCAGGATTATCCGCAGGACAAGCTGCATGTCTTCGTTGTGGCGGACAACTGCACGGACGACACGGCGGAGATCTGTCGCAATCTGGGCTGCACGGTGTTTGAGCGCTTCAACAAGCAGTATATTGGCAAGGGCTACGCGCTGAACTTTGCTTTTGAAAAGATCTTTGCGGATCCGGCGAATGATTACGAGGCGTTCATTATTCTGGACGCGGACAATCTGCTGACGAAAAACTATGTGGCGGAGATGAACAAGGTGTTCGACGAGGGCTACCGCGCCTGCACGAGCTATCGCAATTCGAAGAATTATGCGCAGAACTGGATCTCGTCGGGCTATGGGCTGTGGTTTATCCGCGAGGCGGAATATCTGAACCGTCCGCGTTATGTGCTGCACAACAGCTGCGCGATCAGCGGCACGGGCTTTTTGGTGGCGACGGAGCTGATCAAGGAGCGCGGCGGCTGGAACTATCACCTGCTGACGGAGGACATTGAGTTCACGGCGGCGACAGTGATCACTGGCGAAAAGATTGGCTATGCGGGCGAGGCGATGCTCTACGACGAGCAGCCGATCACGTTCAAGCAGAGCTGGAACCAGCGCATGCGCTGGGCGAAGGGCTTTTATCAGGTGCTGGGCAAGCACGGGTTTGATCTGGCAAAACGGATCGTGAGCTTCCGAACGGGGAGCTTCAGCTCGTTTGACATGCTGATGAACATTATGCCGGCGCTCCTCATTATGCTGACGATGCTGGTGTTCAACATTGGCATCTTGCTCTACGTGCTCTTATTCGCGGATGCGGCGATGAAATCGGAGCTTTTGGGAATCTGCGGCATGGCTGTGGCGTACTCGCTGGGGTATTATTACTGCATGCTCTTTTTCTTGGGCACGGTGACGACGATCACGGAATGGAAGAAGATCCTGGCGTCGCCGTGGATGAAGATCCGCACGATGTTCACGTTCCCGCTGTTTATGTTCACCTATGTGCCGATCGCTGTGGTGGCACTCTTTAAGAAGGTGGAATGGACGCCGATCGAACACACGGTGGTCAAATCCATCGAGGATATGAAACGATGAATACAGGCCGATCGCACGGAATTCTCTGGTGCAGATCGGCCTGTTTATTGTATAATGAAGGCAGGTTTTTGTCGTTGCGCGTCTTGCGCTGGATCGAGAAGGAGGCTTTTATGAACGCAGCATGGGGATATGCGGGGATGGCGCTCGCTGTGGCGAGCTTGCCGTTCAAGCACTGGACGAATTACGAGGCGCAGATCACGCGCCACACGATCGAGGATGCGGCCTGGCAGGGCAGGGGACGCCTGCGGATCGCGCTGGTGAGCGATTTTCACGATGGCGACGGGATCTGGAGCGGACGCGCGCTGGCGCGATTGGTGCGCAAGGAGCAGGTGGATCTCATCTGTATCACAGGCGATCTTTTCACGCCGGACCGCGACGGGTGCGAAGCGCTGGCGTTTCTCGACGATGTGTGCGAGTGGCGGCCGATCTATTTTGTCACAGGCAACCACGACGAGGGGATGCCAGAAGCGGCGCTCTTGAAGGAGCGTATCGGCCGTGTCTTTGGCGTGCATGTGCTGGACAACCGCAAGGTGCGTGTGCGTGTGAAGGAGGGCTGGGTGGAGATCTTCGGCGTGCGCGATCGCACGGCCTATGCGAGCGAGGATGCCTGGCTCTGGGAGGTGCAGCAGCTTTTGACGGAAGCTGCGCCGCCAGAAGAGGATTATCGCATCTTGCTCTGCCACCGTCCGGAGCAGACGGCGCTGTTTGACCAGCTGCGTCAGCATCTGGTGCTCAGCGGTCACGCCCATGGCGGGCAGTGGCGGCTGGGGCGTCGCGGCGTGTACGCGCCGGGGCAGGGGGTGCTGCCGCATTACACGCGCGGCATCTACAAGCGTCGCAAAAAAGCGCCGTATCGGCTAGCTGTGTCAAGCGGCTTTGCAGTCGATCCGCTGATCCCGCGCCTGGGCAATCGGCCGGAGCTGGTGATACTGGATATTGTGGCGCCGGAGCGATGAGTAGCGGGAATATTCGCGATGTTTTGCCAATTAGCAAGATTCTGGATACACATAGAAATAATTTTTCCATAAGATTTATTTTTGCAAAATCCGTGAAAACTGATTGTAACATTTTCACGATGCGGTATAATGAACTGGTGAGAATTTTTAAAGTAATTAAAAAGAGGAGGTAGAAAAATTGTACGCTATAATTGCTTTTATCCCAATTATTCTTACAATCGTCCTGATGATCGGGTTTAACTGGTCTGCAAAACGTGCCTTGATGCTCGCTTGGGCGTTGACGGCTGTATTTGCGATCGCGCTGTGGAAGATGAGTATCCTGCACGCGTTCGCTTACACCATCACCGGTTTCCTGAGTGCTATTGAAACGCTTGTTATTATCTTTGGTGCCATTCTGATCATGAACACACTCTCCAGATCTGGTGCGATGTCTGCTATCAACCGCATGTTCAACGGTATCACCGCTGACGCGCGTCTGCAGGCGATCATCATTGGCTTTGTGTTCAGTGCTTTCATTGAAGGTGCTGCAGGTTTCGGTACGCCAGCTGCGCTGTGCGCACCACTTCTGATCAGCCTTGGTTATCCTCCACTGGCTGCTGCTGTTGTCACGCTGATGTACAACACGGTCCCTGGCTGCTTCGGTGCTGCTGGTACGCCAACCAACACGGCGTTCATCACTGTTCAGCAGTCTCTGACTTCTCTGGCAGATCCTGAAACCTGGCGCATGGCGCTGACCCAGTGGACCGCGATCGGCATGGCTGTTGAAACGCCAATCATCATGATCGTTGGTATCGCGTTCCTGACCAGATTCTACGGCAAAAACAAAAAGTGGAGCGAATGCATTCCTGTCATTCCATTCATCCTCTTCACTTCCGTTGTTTTCGACGTATTCTTCGTGCTCATCGCTTTCTTCGTAGGGCCTGAACTGACCGCTCTGGTTCCAGCTGTTATCACGCTGTTCGTGACGATGGCTGCTGCCAGAAAGGGTTTCCTCGTTCCAAAAGAAACCTGGACCTTCGACAAGAAAGAAAACTGGGACAAGACCTGGCTTTCCAATACGCCTGTCGCTCCTCCTAAGACCAGCGACATGCCACTGGTCAAAGCATGGCTCCCATATGTGCTGATCGGTGCCATCCTCGTTGTCACCCGCGTGGCTTCCACTCAGGGCGCTGCCTGGGCGAAAGCGCTGCAGGGCTTCACGATCGGTACTGGCGAAAGCGGCATCATCTTTGGTCAGGACTGGAACTATGCGCTCATCTGGAGCCCTGGTACGGTCTTCGTTGTTGTCGCGATCTTCACGTTCTTCTATCACAACATGAAGAGCTACGACATCAAGGGTGCTGTCAGCGATACGGTGCATCAGATGTCTGCTGCGGCCATCGCGCTGCTCTTCGGTGTTGCCATGGTTAACCTGTTCCGTTTCACGAACATCGACTCTGTAACCATGACTGGCCTCAACCCACAGGCTCAGGAATCCATGCTGCTCGTAATGGCAGAAGCACTGGCTAGCATCGCTGGCAACGCGTTCGTTGTCATCTCTCCATTCGTCGGTGTACTCGGTGCTTACATGTCTGGTTCGAACACCGTTTCCAACACGCTGTTCGCTTCTCTGCAGTTTGAGACCGCTTCCATGCTCGGGCTGCCAGAAGTTCTCATCGTTGCCCTCCAGAACATGGGTGGCGGTATCGGTCACATGATCTGCGTCAACGCCGTTGTCTCGGTTTGCGCAACGACCGGTTCCATCGGGAACGAAGGCCGCATCATGAAGATGAATATCTCGGCGACTGCCATCATGTGCATCGCTGCAGTTGCGCTCTTCGGTGCGCTCATCATCATGGGCGTCAACCCTGTGCCACTGAGCTAAGTTTTTAACGATCGCTCGCTCGGAATTTCCGGGCGGGCGATTTTTTGTGGCTGGTATAAAAATGCAGTCGCGAATATTTTATCCCGAGGAAATGATTGTGTAATGACAAAAACCACGCTAAGTGCTATAATCTTAGTATTGTGTATGTAACATCCAATGATAGACAGTAAGAGAGGAAAGAGAATGAAAAATAATATTTTGGATATTTATGCATCTGATGTCTTCAGCGATGCTGTGATGCAGGAAAGATTGCCAAAAAAAGTATATCAGTCGTTAAAGGCGACCATTCAGACGGGTTCTGACCTTGATCCTCAGATCGCCGATGTTGTCGCTTCTGCCATGAAGGACTGGGCTGTGGAAAAAGGCGCGACGCATTTTGCACACTGGTTCCATCCGTTGACGGGCACGACGGCAGAAAAACATGACAGCTTCCTTTCTCCTCAGAGCGACCGTTCTGCGATCCTGGAATTTTCCGGGAAGAATCTGGTCGTCGGTGAACCGGACGCATCTTCGTTCCCATCCGGCGGTCTGCGCGACACGTTTGAAGCGCGCGGCTACACGACCTGGGATCCAACCTCTCCTGCATTTGTGCGCGATGGTTCGCTGTACATTCCAACGATCTTCATTTCCTATAATGGCTATGTGCTCGATAAAAAGACGCCACTTTTGCGTTCGATGGCCCTTGTGAGCCGCGAAGCGCTGCGCATTCTGCGTCTCTTTGGTGACGACATGACGGTGCGTGTGACGCCATCGATGGGCGCTGAGCAGGAATATTTCCTGGTCAAGGCGGATCTCTTCAAGAAGCGCGAGGACCTGGTGATCTGTGGCCGTACGCTTTTTGGTGCGCCGGCGCCAAAGGGCCAGGAATTCTCCGACCACTACTTCGGTGCGATCAGCACGGAGGTTGCGGAGTTTATGAAGGATGCGGACGAAACGCTCTGGCGCATGGGCGTTCCTGTGAAGATGAAGCATTCCGAGGTGGCGCCATGCCAGTTTGAGATTGTGCCAAACTACGATTCCTGCAATGTGGCCAACGACCAGAACCAGCTTCTGATGGCGACGCTGCAGGAGGTTGCGCGCAAGCATGGCTTTGAATGCCTGCTGCACGAAAAGCCTTTCGAAGGGATCAACGGTTCTGGTAAGCACATCAACTGGTCCCTGTCCACAGACGGCGGCGAAAACCTGCTGAGCCCTGGCAGCACGGCGATGGAAAACGCGCGTTTCCTGCTCTTTGTTTGCGCGATGATCCACGCCCTCGACGAATATCCAGAGCTCTTGCGTCTGACGATCGCGAGCGCTGGCAACGACCATCGTCTCGGCGGTCACGAAGCGCCACCGGCGATCCTGAGTGTGTTCCTCGGCAAGGAGCTGACGGACATCCTGGAAAACTTCGAAGCTGGTGAAAAATACAACACCAGCGGCAAGGGCTACATCGAGCTGGGCGTGAACACGCTGCCACCACTGCCACAGGATATTTCTGACAGAAACAGAACCTCTCCATTCGCCTTCACGGGGAACAAGTTTGAATTCCGTATGCCAGGCTCGTCGATGTCGACGGCTGGTCCAAACATTGCGCTCAACACGGCGATCGGTGATATTCTCCACAATTACGCGGACCGTCTGGAAGCGGCGGATAATTTCCTCGTCGAGCTCAACAAGCTGGTGCGCGAGGAGGTTCAGGCGCACAAGCGCGTCATCTTCAACGGCAACAACTACGCGGAGGAATGGGTAGAGGAAGCGGCGCGCCGCGGTCTGCCAAACCTGGAAAACGCGGTTGAAGCCTTCCCTAAATATGTAGAGCCAAAGAACCTCAGCCTCTTTGTGCGCAACGGCATCTATTCTGAAGAAGAAGTTTACTCCCGCATGGAGATCCATCTGGCGACCTACAGCCGCACGATCAACATCGAAGCGCTGACGATGATCGAAATGTCCAAGAAGGACATCATCCCATGCGTGCTGCGCTACGAAAACATGCTGGCGCGTCTCCTGGCGAACAAGAAGGCGATCGGTCTGGACATCCACACGACGGTCGAATACGGCATCATCAACGATCTGTCGGAAGCGCTGAGCGCGCTCAATGATGCACTGGCTGTGCTGGAAAAGGAATTGGCTGTGGCCCAGGCGGAAGAAAATCTCGAAAGCCAGGCACGCCGCTATCAGGGCAAGGTGCTGGCTGCGATGAACGATCTGCGCTATTACACCGACCGCATCGAGCCAATGGTCGATGAATGGGGCATTCCGGACTACACGGCGCTGCTCCTCGGCTGCTGAGCTTGTTAATGAAATAGTTTGGGGGGACTCTCGCAGTTCCCTCTTCTTTTGTTGGTTATCGAAAGGGGTGCTCATATGGCTGACGGAGCCAAGCTCAAACGACGTTCTCTCGCCCAGATCACGGGCTTTCTCGTGATCATGAGCGCGCTCTCCCGCGTGCTGGGCTATGTGCGTGAGATCGTCATGACCACTGTCTTCGGGCAGGGGTGGATGACAGACGCTTACAAGGCTGCGTTTCTGATCCCTGATTTTCTCTATCTGATCCTCGTGGGCGGCGCGTTTTCGACGGCGTTCATTCCGGTGCTCAGTGAGTACATCAACCGCGACCAGGAGGACCAGGCCTGGCGCGTGGCGAGCACGATCTTCAACGCGATGCTGATCGCTGTGGTTGTGCTGATGACGTTTTTCTATCTCTCGGTGCCGTTCATCATGGACCATTTTCTGGCGGTCGGCTACGCTGAAGAAACGAAGGAGCTGGCGATCTATCTCACGCGCATCATGCTCCTGCAGAGCTTTATGATGTGTCTCAGCGGGATCTGCCAGGGGATCTGTCACGTTTATCAGCAGTTCACGGCGCCGGCGGTGGGCTCGCTTCTGTACAATATTGCGATCATCGCCTTCGGGCTCTGGCTGATGCCGACGATCGGCATCACGGGCTTTGCGATCGGTGTCGTTGTCGGGAGTTATCTCAACTTTATCATCCATTTTCCGATCCTTCTCAAGATCGGCGTAAAATGGATGCCGGTGCTGGATTTCAAGCATCCTGGCGTGCACGAATTTTTCCGACTGGCGCTGCCGGTGGTGCTGGGGCTTTCTGTCGTTTATCTCAACACCTTTGTGACGCAGAACCTTGGCAGCCAGCTTGACGCTGGCACAGTCACGGCGCTGAACAACGCCAACCGCCTGATGCAGCTGCCGGTGGGGATCTTTGCGATGGCGATCGCGTCGGCAGTTTTTCCTGTGCTGACAGAGCTCATCGCCAAGCGCGATATCCGCACGTTCAAGGACAAGCTCGTGGAGAGCGTGAACCTGAACAATTTCATCCTGATCCCGGCGAGCGTCGGCCTCATGGTCGTCGCCGAACCGCTGATCCGCGCCCTCTTTATGCAGGGGAAATTCACCGAGGACAACGTCGCGATCACGGCGTCGGTGCTGATCTTCTACTGCATCGGGATCATCGGCTACAGCCAGCAGCAGGTGCTGAACCGCGGCATGTATGCGCTGCGCGATTCCAAGCGCGCGGTCATCGTCAACTGCACGATCATCATCATCAACATCGTGCTGAGTTTTCTCATGGTCGGTCCCTTCAAGGCGCAGGGGCTGGCGCTGGCCTATTCTGTCGCAGGGCTGGTCTCGATGGTGCTGCTGTACATGCTGCTCTATCAGAAGGTTGGCGATCTTGGCAGCCGCGAGATCATGGTCTCTCTCGGCAAGATCATCATCGCTTCGGCGGCAATGGGCGCCGGCGTGCTGGTTTTCCTGGCGGCGAGCGAATCGTTTATCGATATCACGTCGAAAACGCAGCAGCTTGTTGAGCTGTTTGCGGCGATCGGCATTGGTATGGTGATCTATGTGGTCATGGCCATCGTGCTGCGCATTAAGGAGATGCAGGCGGCGATCGCCATGATGAGAAGGAAGTTACATCGTTAATCAAAGAAAGGAGAAGCTATGCAAGAAAACATCCGCAATTTCTGCATCATCGCCCACATCGACCACGGCAAGTCGACGCTGGCGGATCGTCTGCTGGAAATGACCGGCGCGGTCGAAAAGCGCGAGATGCAGTCACAGCTCCTTGATAATATGGACATCGAGCGCGAGCGCGGCATCACGATCAAGCTGCAGACTGTGCGCATCAATTATAAAGCGAAGGACGGAAAGGAATACGTTCTCAATCTCATCGACACACCGGGGCACGTCGACTTTTCCTACGAGGTCTCGCGCTCGCTGGCAGCCTGCGAAGGGGCGCTTTTGGTCGTGGACGCGGCCCAGGGCATTGAAGCACAGACGCTGGCGAATGTGTATCTGGCGCTGGAGCACGATCTCGAGATCATCCCGGTGATCAACAAGATCGATTTGCCGAGCGCCCAGCCAGACGTTGTCAAGGATGAGATCGAGGAGGTCATCGGGCTGGATGCGTCCGACGCGATCCTCTGCTCGGCGAAGACCGGCGAAGGGATCGAGGAGATCCTCGAAGCCATCGTTCAGCGCATTCCAGCGCCGGAAGGCGACGCCAAAGCACCGCTGCAGGCGCTGATCTTTGACTCGTATTACGATTCTTACCGCGGCGCCATCGCCTACATCCGCGTGATCCAGGGGACGCTGCGCGACAATATGACGATCCACATGATGCACAACGACCGCTCCTTCGAGGTGACGGAGCTCGGTGTGCACACGCCGAAGGAGAAGAAGGTCAAGGCTCTCTCTGCCGGCGAAGTTGGCTATGTGGCAGCGAGCATGAAGCAGGTCAGCGATACGCGCGTCGGCGATACCATCACAGACGCTGCGCGGCCTGCGCCGGAAGCACTGCCTGGCTACAAGCGCGCGGTGCCGATGGTCTTCTGCGGGCTCTATCCTGTGGACAACGAGCAGTATCCGGATCTCAAGGATTCGCTGGCCAAGCTCAGCTTGAACGACGCCTCGCTGGAATTTGAGCCGGAAACGTCGCAGGCGCTGGGCTTTGGCTTCCGCTGCGGCTTCCTCGGCATGCTGCACATGGAGATCATCCAGGAGCGTCTCGAGCGCGAGTACAATCTGACGCTGATCACGACGGCGCCGAGCGTTATCTACCACGTTTACCAGACCAACAACACCATGGTGGAAGTCGACAACCCATCGCAGCTGCCAGCGCCGCAGCGCATTGATCACATCGAGGAGCCGTATGTGCGCGTCGATGTGATGGTGCCGAAGGATTTCGTCGGCGCGGTCATGGAGCTTTCTCAGGATAAGCGCGGCGTCTTCATCGATATGCAGTACATGACGAAAACGCGCGTGACGATCACCTACGACATCCCGCTGGCGGAGATCGTCTTCGACTATTTCGATCTGCTGAAGACCCGCACCAAAGGCTACGCGTCGATGGACTACGAGATGAACGGCTACCGCAAGAGCAACCTTGTCAAGCTCGACATCCTTGTCAACGGCGAGCAGGTCGACGCCCTCTCCTGCATTGTGCACAAAGACAAGGCCTACTATCGCGGACGCGCCCTCGTGGCGAAGCTGCGCAGCCTGATCCCGCGCCAGATGTTCGAGGTGCCGATCCAGGCAGCCATCGGCAACAAGGTCATTGCCCGCGAAACCGTCAAGGCGCTGCGTAAGAACGTCCTCGACAAATGCTACGGCGGGGACATCAGCCGCAAGCGCAAGCTCCTGGAAAAGCAGAAGGAAGGGAAGAAGCGCATGAAGCAGGTCGGCAGTGTGGAAATCCCACAGGAAGCCTTCATGGCGGTGCTGAGCCTGGACGACGAATAATGACAACGAACCGCTGTCTCGCACAGCGGTTTTTTTCTCAGGAGGTTTATATGATCGGACTTTACATTCATATTCCCTTTTGTGATCAGAAATGCGCCTACTGCGATTTTCTCTCCTTCCCGGGGCGTCACAGTGCTCAGAAGGCGCAGTATCTGGACGCGCTCTGCGCCGAGATGCGCCTGCGCCTGCGCGGACGCTGGCAGCATCCGCAGACGATCTTCATCGGCGGCGGCACGCCAACGGCGCTTTCTGCGCACGAGCTGCGAACGCTGCTGCAGACGCTGGCGACCTGCGTCGATCTCGCTGGGGTGGAGGAATTCACCGTCGAGGCCAATCCTGGCACGGTGGATCGGGAGAAGCTCGCTGTGCTGGGAGGCGGCGGCGTGAATCGGCTTTCCTTCGGCGTGCAGAGCTTTGACGACGGCCTGCTGCAGACCCTCGGCCGCATCCACACGGCGCAGGAGGCGCAGGAGGCGGTGCAGCTGGCGCGGGAAGCGGGCTTTACGAATGTGAACCTCGATCTCATGTACGGCCTGCCGGGGCAGAGCGAGGCGCAGTGGCGCGACACGATCGCGCAGGCCATCGCCCTGGAACCGCAGCATCTTTCCCTCTACCAGCTCATTCCTGAGGAAGGCACGGCGATCGTGCGACGCATGGACGCCGGCACGCTGCCAGCTGTCGACGAGGACGGCGCGGCGCGTTGGTTTGCGGCGCAGCGTGGCTGGCTCGCGGACGCAGGCTATGCGCAGTATGAGATCTCGAATTACGCGCGAGCAGGCTTTGCCTCGCAGCACAACCAGCTGTACTGGCGGCTCGACGATTATCTCGGCCTCGGCCTTG
>OMNT01000395.1_pt1 | contig 47107 bp, 48 predicted proteins | sample 1672551 | NCBI WGS metagenome assembly OMNT01 (sample SAMEA3136698, study PRJEB25190) | human gut metagenome | reverse complement strand
TGAACATAGTGTTCAAGCCACTTTTCTATAAATGTATTTTTGATTTTATTTCGGCAAGAGCAAGTCCTTGCCCTACGATACGTCGAAAGAAATTCCGTGTTTGAATGAATTTCTTTGAAATTCATAATAAACACTTCGTTACTTTCTCCTTTTCCCCACCAAATTTTCAATTTGTCGGGGACCCCGAATGGAATTTCGTTTTATAGCACGGCACGGTTTAGCCGCTTTATCGACAGTCTAAAAGGACTTGTATTTCTACAAGTCCTTTAAATCAAAGTTATTACAGTTTTATTTTACTCTTGTTAAGCCTATATTTTTACCTGCAAGATAATCATCAGATGCAGGGTATTGACATTTATAAGTAATGTCAAGTGAAGCACTCTTATCTTTAAGAACTGTAACATTTGCATGCTTAACATCAATGTGAACTAACATTGTGTAATCAGCCTTTGTGATTTCGTTAGTCTTTGTATCAATAACAAATACACCTGTACCACCCTTGTAATCAACTACAAAGTTATCATCAACTGTACCCTGTGAGAATGAGAGAACAGAGATTGAGTTAACAACTGATGAAATATCACCAAGTGAGTTAAAGAACCTACCTTGTGGGTCCTTACCAGGCATTGAAAGGATAGTTTCTTTCGGCTGAATAGTCATTGTAATAGTACCGTCACCGTTATCCTTAACATTTGCTGCAAGAATATCATCAGGCTTGAGAAGTGACTTTGTGCAATCCATCTTTCCGTCATCCCTTGTATCACCCTTAGGGTCCCTGTTACCTGACGGTGAAAGACCGTTTGTGCCGCCTTTGAAAAGGCCGCCTACGATACCCGGAACAAGCTTGTTGATAATGTCGTTTGACTTACCCTCAACAAGAAGATTGTTAACATCAAGAGTCTCTGTACCAAGCATCTTATAGTAGCTATGTGTTTCGCCTGAATCGGTTTTATATTCAGCAGTAAGCGTCTTGGTATAATCATAGCACTCTTTATAATAATTAACTACGTCTTCCTGAGTTTTAAACTCCTTGCCGCCGTATGTGCCTGCCTTAAATTCATCAATAACAGCCACATCCTGTGTATTAGAACCGTCAGCTGCCGAAGCATCTTCAATCTTAGGATATTTGTTAATTACAAAAGCAGTTACTACAACGCAAATTACCAAAACGATTGCCAAAAAACCGTTGAATTTACTTAATCCGGATTTTCTTTTCATACAAAAATTCCCCTTTGAATATATTGTTACTCTCTTATAATATACTAAAACTAAAAAGATTTCAACTGTTTTTTTAATTTAGTCTTTAAAAGTAACAATAATCTCTGTTCCTTTACCCTCTTCGCTGTTAATTTCAAGCTGTGCGTGATGGAGTTGAGTGATATGTTTTACAATTGCAAGGCCAAGCCCTGTACCGCCCGTCGCCTTGCTCCTGCTTTTATCTACACGGAAAAATCGTTCAAATATCCTGTCTTGATACTTTTTGGGAATTCCTATACCCGTATCCTTAACGCTTATGCTTGCACCTCTTTCAAGCGGTGTTACACTGACTGTAACGCTCCCGTTTTCCTTATTATACCTAATCGCATTATCACAAAGGTTATAAACAAGTTCTTCAACAAGCTGTGCCTTGCCGCGAATGTAGCAATCTTCGCCTAAAAGATTGAGTGTTACATTTTTGTTAATTGCATTGATATTAAGAGCTTCAATACATCTGTTTGCAATTTCATAAAGGTTTACCGACTCAAAAGTCATTTCCTCTTCATCACTTTCTTCAAGCTGAGAAAGCTGAATAATATCTTCACTCAAACTTACAAGCCTTAATGCCTGCTTGCGAATAACACCTGCAAACGGTTTTATATCCTCCTGTTTTGCCATACCGGTTTCAATAAGTTCAGCATAGCCTGCAATTGATGTAAGCGGTGTTTTAAGCTCATGCGACACATTCGCTGTAAACTGCTTTTTTTGCCTGTCAAGCACTTTTTGCCTTTTCTTTTGCTCGAGCAGTGCGTTAATCAGCGGCTTAAACTCTTCGTCCGCCTTGAATTCATCAATATTATCAAGGTTTTTACCAAGCTGTGTTATCGGCTTAACAATACTTTTGGTAATAGCAACGCTTACAAACACCGCCGCAATTATAACAGCTATCAAGCAAATCAGTATATAAACGATATAATCCGAGAAAAATTCGCCGATATTAGTTGCCTTTGATGAAACACGCAAAACATTGCCGTTATCAAGCTGCTTGGCATAATAGTATACTTTACCTTTTTGGGTATCTGAATATCTTGAAACAGTGGCTTCTCCGTTTTCAATAGCTTCTTTTATTTCTTCTCTTTGCAAATGATTATCAAGGTTTTTTACATCTTCTTGGTTATCTGCAATAACCGTACCGTCATTTGCAACAAGCGTTATTCTTACGCTTTTATCAATATGATTAGTGATGAAATCCGTATTTCCGTTTTGCATAAGCTCGGCTTCAACCACATTTTCAACTACAAGCAGCTGCTCTTTAAGCTGCTTATCACTGTATGAATAAAAAACCGACAGTATCAAAATCGCCGTAATTGTAATAACCGATACAGCAAAAGCAAAAATTTTATATAATGTTTTTTTAGTCACTTGAATTATTCACCGACCTTGTAGCCGACATTTCGTATTGTTTTAATATGCTCGCCTGCTGTGCCGAGCTTTTTGCGAAGCGATTGGATATGAACATCAACAGTTCTGTTCCCCTGCTCAAAATTATATCCCCAAACTATTTCCATAAGCCTATCCCTTGTAAGAACAATACCTTTATTCCTAATAAGATGTTTGAGAATTTCGTATTCCTTATATGTAAGGTCAATTTCTGCCCCGTCAACTAATACGGTATGCTTATTTTCATCTATTTCAATATTTTTATAAACAAGAACGGTTTTAACCTTTTTAGCTGTTCTGCGAAGTACAGCTTTTGTTCTTGATACAAGCTCCATTACACCAAAAGGCTTTGTAATATAATCATCTGCGCCCATATCAAGCCCTTTAACTGCGTCAATCTCGCTTGTTTTAGCAGTAACCATAATTACAGGAATTTCACTGTACGCCGGTGTTTGCCTGATTGAATTTAAAATAGTAAGTCCGTCTTCTTCTGGAAGCATTATATCAAGCAAAATTATATCGGCAGCTTTATTTTCAAGCTGAGCCATCATACTTTTTCCGCTTTCAAAGCCTTTTACTTCAAATTCCGAATTTTTCAGTGCGTATATTTCAAGTTCCCTGATTGATGCATCATCTTCTACAATATAAACTAATTGTTTTTCACTCATAGCGCACCTCTTATCTGACAGCATATTTGTTTAAATATGTTTCAAATTGCTCCATAAAAGTTTTATTGTTTGAATTCTTAACACCTTTAAGATAGCTGTGAGTTTGATAATGACCTTGTGAAAATTCAATTATGCATACTGCAAGGTTTGAGCAATGGTCTGCAATACGCTCAAATGAATTAACAATATCAAAAAACAGTATTCCGTTTTCAAATGTGCAATCGCCCTGTTCCATACGCTTTGAATGGCGCGCACGAAGTTCGGCTTTAAGATTATCAATAACCTGTTCAAGCGGTTCAACCGTCATTGCAAGTTCAACATCATCGTCGATAAACGCTTTTGTTGAATTTTCAATAATTTCTGTAACAGCTCTGCCCATAATTTCAAGTTCCCTGTTAGCTTCTTCGGAAAAATGAATTTTATCTTGGTGCATTTTCCTCTTTATTTTAAGAATATTATAGCCATAGTCACCCATACGCTCAAAATTACCGATAGCGTGAGTATAATTATTAAGTCGCATTGAGTCCGAAACATTCAAATCCATTGCGCTTATTTTTACAAGGTAAGTTTCAAGCTGGTCTTCGTAATTATCAAGCTTCTTTTCATTGTTTTTAATAGCTTCGTCTTTTTTATGGCTGTAACTTTTTATAAACTCAATACTTTGAGAAATATTATTTTTAGCAAGAGTTGCCATTTCATCGCACTTATCTTTAACCTTATCAAGAGCAAAACCCGGGTTGATAAGAAAGCGTTCTTCAACAAGTCCGTTATCATCAGTTTGAACTTCTTTGCCGTTTTTATCATCCCTGATGATAACATACATAAGCTTTTCAAGCTGCTTACCGAAAGGAAACAGAATAATAGTTGAGAAAATATTGAAAAGCGAATGAATAATTGCAATTGTGGCAGGGCTTACATTATCTTCAAAAAACGGCAAACCGAATATTGCATTTGAACCATAGAAAAGAATCATTGCAATAATAACGCCTATAACATTAAATGTAAGATGTGCTGCCGCTGCTCTTTTAGCATTTTTACTTGCACCGATTGATGAAATCAATACAGTGGTGCAAGAGCCGATATTTTGGCCTAAAATAATTGGAAATGCCGCCGAAACAGTTATTGAACCCGTTGTTGAAAGTGCCTGCAAAATACCGACTGACGCAGACGAACTTTGAAGTGCGGTAGTAAGAAACGCACCTGCCAAAATACCCAAAATAGGGTTTGAAAATTTAGTCAAAATGCTTGTAAACTTCGGTACATCCTTAAGCCCTTCCATCGAATCGCTCATTGTTGTCATACCAATCATCAAAAGACCGAAGCCTAATACGATATAGCCAATATTATGCTTCTTTTCGCCCTTGCAAAACATAACAAGAATAATACCGATAAATGCAAGAATAGGGGCAAAGGAGCTCGGCTTTAACAGATTTATGAAAATATTTGAACCCTCAATACCTGCTAAAGATAAAATCCAAGCGGTTACGGTAGTACCGATATTAGCACCCATAATTATACCGATAACCTGCCTTAATGCCATAATGCCACTGTTTACAAAACCTACTGCCATAACAGTAACAGCACCTGAAGACTGAATAACTGCAGTTACAAATAAGCCTAACAAAACGCCTTTAATTCTGCTGTCTGTCATTTTTTCAAGAATAGTACCAAGCTTGCTGCCGCCCATTTTTTCAAGGCTTTTACCCATTACATCCATTCCGAAAAGGAACATTGCAAGCCCGCCGATAAGAGTTAAAAAATTAAATATAGTCATACCATTTTCCTCTTTATTACTCAAAATATCACACAAAAATTACAAGTTAGATATTATATGCAGTCGATTAAGTTAAAATACAGTTTATGTTAAATTTAAGTTAAATAATTATTCGCAATAAATAGGCGAAGTAATAGCAAGAGGTCTTTTTTCACCATCAACAGTACCCCAAAGTTCTGCACGGTACCATTTACCGCTGTCAAGCCTTAACCTAACATGTCTTTCGTCATATCTTGTTTGAAGCACGCATTTGCCGCCGTTTGTAATAATTCTTATTTCATTATATACAATATCTTCGTCGCCTGAATTTTTAGCTCTTGAGTGCAAATCGGTAAAGAAACTGAAAGTATAATTGCCCTTTTTCACGGTGTCGCCTATTGCACTTGTAACACCGTGTCGATGTACTCTAAATATAAACTTGGCACCATGCGAAATAACGGTTTTGCCAAGCCTGATAGCGCGCATTGCGGATTTTGCCGAAATATCATCCACATCAAGATATGTACATCCGTAGTGGCCGGTATTTTCCTCCCTGTGCCAATCCCTGCCGTAAGTTGCAGAAATTTTGTATCCCTTATCAAGCAGAGAAGTCCATAATTCAAGTGCTTTTTCATTTTCTTTTTTATTAGAATAAAGATTTTTATGCCAAACTTCTATATAATCAACATTTTGCCAATTGCGAACATTAAAATTCCAATGCCCGCCTGTGCATAGCGGCGAACCGAGCTGGAAAGGATGAGCAACGCCTACCAAACCGCCCACTGCTTTAATTTGCTTTATCTTCTCATCTATATTATCTGCATTTGCATCTCGCCAATCCACAAAATCATTTGCGCCCAAAACGAGTAAGTGGCCATAATAAGTTGTCCATTCAATACCTCTTATAACAGGAATTATGCTATCGTCAATTTCATCCCAGCCTGAAAAAGTATTATGGTCAGTCAAAGCAATAATAGCAAGGTGGTCATCAATTGCCTTTTTTTGAAGTTCGCAAACAGTATAATCACCGTCGGAATGAACACTGTGGCAATGAAGTTCACAAGGTAAATAACTCATTTTTACTCCTCCCCTTCAATAACAAGTTTGTATTCAACATCGCAGCTTACGCTATGAACATTAAGCGTTATTTTCCATTCGCCTTTTGCTATATCCGTTTTAAAAAAGCCCGGTGATGAATAATCAGAGGAAACAACAAGTTCCTGCTTATTGCTTTGCCTGTGAATTGCGCCGATATATTCCCTGCTTGAATCAAGTGATAATGTAACAAGATTTTTTACCGGCAAATAGCTTTCAATGTTAAATTCTTCATCCTCACCGTATTTTTCAAGGCAGGATTTAATTATTTGAATGCTTTTTTCCCTGTCTTCAATAGTTTTTGGTGCATATTCAAACTTTATTTTTATTGATTTAAAATCATCTTTAATTTCAAAAGGAAAAGTAATATTGGTTTTATTATTGTCAACAGTTATTTTTCCGCATTTGTTAAGTAAAATCATAATTATCCTTTCTAAATTTATTAAATTCTCTTTTTTGATAAAAAGGCACTTATAATGTAATTATAATGTAAATTGTAAATATTTTCAATTGATATTATTTACTAAAAATGTTATAGTGTTTTTGGTAATAATTATGGTATTAAAAGAGGTTAAGTTATGAAGCTTGAAAACATAAATATCAGAGACCCGTTTGTACTTGCAGAAAACGGAACATATTATCTTTATGGCACAAGGGCTAAAAACTTCGGTTGCAAAACGGGTGGTTTTGATGTTTACACATCAACTGACCTTGTAAATTTCAGCGAAGCCAAAGAATGCTTTAACAGCGAAAAATACGGACTTAACAAAGAAGTAAACTGGGCGCCGGAAGTACATAAATATAAAGGCGAATACTATATGCTTGCAACTTTCACACAGGAAAACGGACTTCGGGGTTCATATATTTTAAAAAGTGACAGCCCTTTAGGTGAATTCAAGCCTTACAGTGACGGTGCGCTCACACCGCAGGAATGGGAATGCCTTGACGCAACGCTTTATATTTCAAAAGCGGGTGAAGCATACCTTGTATTTTGCCACGAACATACACAAATAATTGACGGAACAATTTGCTTTATAAAGCTTAATAAGGAACTTACTGCACCTATAAGCCTGCCGACAAAGCTGTTTTCAGGTTCATCACCATATTGGGCTGATAACAAGCCATCCGGTGAGCATTATATAACCGACGGACCGTTTATGTATCGCACAAGCAAAAGTAAGCTTTTACTTATATGGTCAACCTTTGTTAACCACAAATACTGCCAATGCGTTGCCCGTTCAAGCGATAATGAGCTAAACGGTGTATTTGAGCATTTGCCGCTGCTCATTGATGATGACGGAGGGCACGGAATGATATTTAAAGCAGATAACAAACTTTACTTAAGCTTCCATACTCCGAATATTAACGGGCAGGAACATCCTAAATTCATTGAAATTAAGGATACGGGAAATTCAATTGAAATAGTATAAAATAAGGCGATACTTCTTTTGAAGTATCGCCTTATTTTCAATTATAATAAACTTGCTACAAGGTCACCCATTTGTGAAGTATTAACAGCATCAAAGCCGTCTTCGTAAATATCAGGTGTTCTTGCTTTAGTAAGTGCCACATCAACAGCTTTTTCAATAGCATCGCTGGCTTCAGCTTCACCGAATGTATAGCGAAGCATCATAGCACCGCTCAAAATAGTTGCAAGCGGATTAGCCTTACCCTGACCTGCAATATCAGGTGCAGAACCGTGAATAGGTTCATAAAGACCAAATGTACCCTCGGCAAGTGATGCAGATGCGAGCATACCGATTGAACCGGAAATCATAGAAGCTTCGTCTGAAAGAATATCACCGAAAATATTTGATGTTACAATTGTATCAAACTGATTTGGATTGCGTACAAGCTGCATTGCGCAGTTATCCACATACATATATGAAACTTCAACTTCAGGATAATCCTTTGCTGTTTCTTCCATAACTTTGCGCCAAAGCCTTGAAGAATCAAGAACATTAGCTTTATCAACACAAGTAAGCCTTTTACCGCGCTTCATAGCATATTCAAAACCGGCTTTAACAATTCTTTTAATTTCAGGATATGTATAACGCTCTGTATCATATGCGCCTACAACACCGTTTTCTTCATAAGTTCCGCGGTCACCGAAGTAAATGCCGCCGGTAAGTTCACGAACAATGAGAATGTCAAGTCCGTCACCGATAATTTCCTCTTTAATAGGAGATGCAGATTTAAGCGGTGCAAAAATCTTGGCAGGGCGAAGATTTGCAAAAAGTCCCAAATCTTCACGAATTGCAAGAAGTCCCTTTTCCGGCCTGTTATTACCCGGCTGACTATCCCACTTAGGGCCGCCTACCGCACCGAGAAGAACAGCATCCGATGCTTTGCAAGCCTTTGCTGTTTCATCAGGATACGGAACACCGTATTCATCAATAGCGCATCCGCCCAAAAGCTGATAATTATAATCAAAGCTAAAGCCGAATTTCTCACCTGCTTTATCAAGCACTTTTACACATTCATCTACGATTTCAGGGCCGATACCGTCACCCTTTAAAACTGTAATTTTATAATTTTTCATATTCTAACCTTTCTATTGATGTATATAGCGGAAAAACAATGTTCGCTCCCCTACAATAATCGTATAAATCAAAATATCGCAATAATGAACGATATGGAACTTGCGACGACTTAGCACTGGTCAAATATACCCGGCATAGCATCATCACGCATTGTATCTTTTTGGTCACGGTTGATTGCGCAAATAATACCTTTCATTGATGCATAGCCGATATTATGGCTTACACCGATACCGAAAATATCCTTACCCTGCGGATTTTTAATATGAATGTAACTGATAGCCTTTGAGTCACTGCCGACTGAAATTGCATGCTCGCTGTAATCAACAAATTCATAATTTGAAAGACCTGCGGTATTCATAGCTTCGCAGAATGCACCGATAGGGCCTGAACCGTCACCCGAAATCTTCACAGGCTCATTATCCTTATACTTAAGTTCACCTGTAAAATGAACTGTGGTAAGATAATCTTTTTCATTCTTTTCTTCTGTAATTTTGTAGTTAAGAAGTCTGTATGGGCCGCATACATTTCTGTATTCTTTTTGGAAAATATCAAATACTTCATCAGGCTGAATTTCTTTACCGCTTTCATCGCAGGCTTTTTGAACTACTGCACTGAATTCGCCCTGCATAGCTTTCGGCATTTTAATACCGTAATCATTTGCAAGAATATATGCCATTCCGCCCTTGCCGCTTTGTGAATTGATACGAATAATAGGTTCATATTCACGGCCTACATCGGCAGGGTCAATAGGAAGATACGGAATATCCCAATAATCACCGCCGTGTTCTTCCATATAATTTTTGCCTTTGTTAATAGCGTCTTGGTGAGAGCCTGAAAAAGCAGTAAATACGAGTTCGCCTGCATATGGGTGGCGAGGCGGAACTACCATTTTTGTTGCCCTTTCATAAACACCTTTAATCTTGTTAATATCGTGGAAATCAAGTTTCGGGTCAACACCCTGGGTCCACATATTAAGTGCCAAGGTTACAATATCAACATTACCTGTTCTTTCACCGTTGCCGAAAAGTGTACCTTCAATTCTGTCTGCCCCGGCAAGTAAGCCGAGTTCGGCAGCAGCTACGCCTGTGCCGCGGTCATTATGCGGGTGAAGTGAAATAATAGCATTTTCACGGTTTGGAAGATGACGGCAGAAATATTCAATTTGGTCTGCATATCCGTTTGGAGTTGAGCCCTCAACTGTTGACGGAAGATTAAGAATAATAGGATTTTCCTTTGTAATATGGAGTTCTTCCATAACCTGACGGCAAATTTCAACTGCATTATCCATTTCTGTTCCCGAAAAGCTTTCAGGGCTGTATTCAAAGCGGATATTCATATCAGGATTTTTCTTTTTTTCTTCTTCCGTAAGCTCATAAATAAGCTTTGCACCGTCAATAGCAATATCTATTACACCCTGCATATCGGTTTTAAACACAACCTTACGCTGAAGTGTAGATGTTGAATTATAAAAATGAACAATTACATTTTTAGCACCGTCAATAGCTTCAAATGTTTTTCTGATAAGATGTTCCCTTGCCTGCACAAGCACCTGAATAGTAACATCGTCAGGAATATAATTGCCCTCAATAAGTGTTCTTAAAATTTCATATTCTGTTTCACTTGCTGACGGGAAGCCGACTTCAATCTCTTTAAATCCGATTTTTACAAGAGTTGTAAAAAATTCAAGCTTTTCTTGCAAATTCATTGGGTCAACAAGTGCTTGGTTACCGTCACGAAGGTCAACCGAACACCAAGTAGGCGCTTTGGTAATTGTGTTATTAGGCCAAGTGCGGTCAGGAATGTTAATTGGTTCAAAACCTCTGTATTTTTCGTAACCCTTTTTCATAATGTTAATCTCCTTTCATTTTTGCACAGGAGCAAAAAAATAAGCCCCTACACAAGAGTATAGGGGCGTTAATATCACGCTGTACCACCCTACTTCAGCAAGGTAAACCCCTGCCCTTTAGCATCAATCAATGCCACTGCCAATAACGAGGCAAACCGTCTGTTCCTATTGATTCCTATTCAGAACAGCAACTTGGCAGAGAGCTATGCACCTTTAATTCGTATTGACTTGCACCGTCCGTCAACTCTCTTAAACCGAAATAAAAGGTCTTTTTCTGCTTCACAGTCTTTATTTGGGTACTATCAATTTGTAAATCTATTATATCAAATTAAAACTATTTGTCAAGATATTTTTAAAGAAGCGAATATCCGTATCCGTTTGTAATTGCGTCAACTTTTTGGTTTCCTTTACAAAGCGGGCAATCGTGTGGAGGGTATGCCTGATACCCCGGTACATCATCAGCACTGAAAATCTTATTAACTTCAACACCGTCAACTTCGTTAATAGCTGAAAATACAGCAGAAATTCCCACTGTTTCGCCGCCGTAGTAACTTACACTTTCCATGGCTCTTTCAATTGTTTTACCACTTGTAATACAAGAAATAAGAAGCAAAACTCTTTTGCCTGTAATAAGCTTGCGAAGATTATCACGGAAAATGATATTTCCCTGTGCGTCATATTCAGGGCCGAGTACATAAACCGTACTGTCGGGATTAGGGTTTAACATATTTGCACGCTGAAGTTCGTGTGCAAGATAAGCGCCGAGTGCCTGTGTTTCATATAAGCACAAAACAGTGTCAATCTCAATTCCTCTTTCGTGGTAATATCTTGCGAGCATCATTGCCGCATCAACCGAAATATCGTGATTATGCTTAATATCAGATGTTCCGATATAAAAATTAAGATGAGAAGAACTTGAAACAAAATGGCCCGGCATTGCGTGGATAAATACACGCTCGTTTCTGTCGGATGTTATTGTATAAATAGTTTTTTCTTCACTCATAGTGACACCCCATTTTTAAACAGTTGTAGTATAAACTATATTTTAAACCATATTGTTCAATTTTGCAATAAAGCACAGCATAAAAAATACATACGATATTTTGTTGATATTTCACAAACTAATCGCCCTTATTTGTACAATCTTGACTTTATGATATAAAATTTGATAAAATAAATTTGTATTGGGGTGTTGATATGGTTACTGAAAATTATAACTTTTTGCCTGACGAAGCAAAGGAAATAAGAATAAAAGTTTTTGTTGAAGAACAGGGGTTTAAACAGGAATTTGATGAGCTTGATTCAATTTGCACTCACCTTGTAACTTTTGATAATGATAAACCTTGCGCTACCGTTAGGTTTTATGAGCAAAACTCGGTTTACTATATCGGCAGGCTTGCTGTTTTAAAGGAATATCGCAGTAAGCACTTGGGTGCAAAAATAGTAAACGAAGCCGAAAGGTTGATAAAAGCAAAGGGCGGCAAAGAAATCAGGCTTCATTCGCAGGTGCAGGCAATGCCGTTTTATCAAAAGCAGGGATATATCCCATTCGGTGAGCAGGACTTTGATGAAGATTGCCCACACCAATGGATGAAAAAGGAAATATAAAATAACAAAGCAGGCAAGAATCTTGCCTGCTTTTTCTGTTATGCCAATTTGTAAACCTTGCCGGTGTCTATCCTTACTATCTCAAAATTGCGGCTATCCTCTTCAAGCACAGTCTTTAAGAGCATTCCCACATCTTTTGCCGAACTTTTAGCTGCTGTTTCGCAGTCTTTTCCGTCGATAAAATGATGATAATCATATATTTTTTGTAACGGGGTTTTATACCAATCCCTGTTATTTCCGCCAAACAAAATACGAACTGAAAATTCCGCATTTTCGCTGTAATTGCAAATCGCATTTACAGCCCCGCGTATATAAACTTTGCAAAGTTCAATATCTATCGGTGAAATATTTGCCGATATGTTGTATGTTTTTGCATTATCGTTAGTAATCATATTCTTATTTCCTCAATCAATCTTTATAATAATTTGACGGATTGCCTTCCACAAATTTTTGTGCAAGCAATGTTTTATTACTCATTGTACTTTCACTTATCGAATATTTATAACCACCGTTTTTATAATACCAACCTCTTGGTGCTTTAACTTCCACGCTTGATAACGAACCGCAATTCTTAAATGCGAGAGGTTCAATTGATGTTACTGACTCTGGAATAACAACTTCTTTTAAACTTCCGCAATCAATAAACGAATACGAACTAATTGTTGAAACACTGTTTGGAATAACAAGTGTTTCAATCAGTTCACCATCAATATATAATTTTGTATTATCTTTAGCATTATCTGGATGATATAACGGATTTGCAGAAGCACCAACAAATTGGATAGAGCACCACTCTTCAATTGTACCTTCAAATACAACCTTTTCAATCTTACAATTGTAAAACGCTTCTAAAGCAATTGATTTTATTGTCGAAGGTAAAATCAACTCGTTTATAGGTGCGCCTTTAGATGAATCGGAGCCATACAATTGAGTGCTATAAAAAGCTCTTTCACCTATTTTAGTCACAGGCTTTCCTTTATATGTTTCTGGTATTACCACTTTTGTAGAATTGAACAGTTCTCCTGCGCTTGACAAAGTATATGAATTATTATCTTCATTAAGTGTATATTGAAGACCGGAGGAATATTCACTTTCGGCATTTGAAACACTGCCTAAATTTTCCTTTGTTCCGTCAGTATAAGTAATAATCAATTCACCGTTTATGAGTTCGGTTTTTGCAATACCTCTGCCGGTATCACCTTTGTCACCTTTTTCGCCCTTTTCACCCTGTACGCCTGCGTCACCTTTATCACCCTTATCGCCTTTTTCACCTTTAACATTGCCAAGGTTTATAACCGAATTATCACTGAGTGTAACCATAAGTTCGCCTGTTGACGAAAGGGTGACTGTTTTAATACCTACACCGTCTTGCCCGTCTGCACCATTTGCGCCGACAACATTACCGAGGTTTTTAACCGTACCGTCTGTATATGTAAGCACAAGTTCACCGCTTACATTCACTTCTGATTTTGATATACCGATACCGTCTGCGCCCTTAATGTTGCCCAAATCAAGTACAGTACCATTAGTAAGTGTTACGCTGAGTGCGCCCTCATTTGAAACTGTGACATTTGCAATACCTACACCGTCTTGTCCGTTTGCACCGTCTTTTCCTGTTGCACCTTGAATGCCCTGTTCGCCGGTATCACCTTTTTCACCTTTTGAACCTTTAACATTGCCGAGATTTATTTGCTGTCCGTCTGAAAAAGTAAGTTCAAGTTCGCCCGAAGTATTGATTAAAACATTCGCAATACCAACACCGTCTTTACCATTTGTACCGTCTTTTCCGTCAACACCATTAGTACCATTGATACCGTCTTTACCTGCTACACCTTGAATACCTTGTTCACCGGTATCGCCTTTGTCACCTTTTTCGCCTTGTACACCGGTGTCACCCTTATCGCCCTTTTCACCTTTTATCGTTCCGAGGTTTAATGTTGTACCGTTTGTAAGAGTTATATTTAACTTTCCGTCTTCTGTAATATTAACAGTATTGATACCGACACCGTCTTTACCGTCAGTACCGTCTTTTCCGTCAATACCGTTAGTACCATTGATACCGTCCTTACCGTCTTTGCCTGCTACACCTTGAATACCTTGTTCGCCGGCATCACCTTTTTCACCTTTTTCGCCTCGCGCACCGGTATCACCTTTGTCACCCTTTTCACCTTTTGCACCGTCACTGCCTACTACTTTGCCTAAATTATCAATAACACTGTTTGAATATGTTACGACCAATTCACCATTTGAATTGATTTCGGATTTAACTACACTTATTCCGTCTTGTCCGTTTTTACCGTTATTACCGTCGCTACCGTTTATTCCGTTAATACCGTTCTTACCGTCAACACCTACTACTTTGCCAAGATTACATATTTGCCCATTAGAATAAGTTATTATCAACTCGCCTTTATCATTTATAGCCGAATTTGAAATGCTTACACCGTCAATACCGTTTATTCCTACAAGTTTATCAAGGTTAACGCTTGAACCGTCAGAATAAGTGATAACGAGCTGACCTTCAGAATTTACACTTGCCAATGTGATACTTCTGCCGTCTTTTCCGTTTGCACCGTTTTTACCGTTTGTGCCGTTCTTTCCGTCAGTTCCGTCTTTTCCTTTAGAATTTGAAACATTGCTTACATTTACATCCGTACCGTCTAAAAGAGTTAAAATAAAATCTCCGTTTTTATTAAAGCCTGCGTTTGTTATTACAGATTTATTTTGATTTGATACATTTGCAACTGCTTTATTCCACTCTTTTTCTGTGCCTGAATATCCGTTTTCCTTTGCAATTTCAAATGCCGATTTACCGTCAAGAGATTTAAGCCAATCATTCAAATTGCCTTTATATCCCTGCTCCACAGCAAGCTCATAAGCTGAAAGTCCGTTTTTAACCTTTGAAGAAGTTGGCTGCGAGCTGTTATTATGCACAACATTTGCCATAAAAAATGCAATACCAGTCATTAGTATAATTGATAAAACTGCCAATAATACTTTTTGAAGAGTTTTATTGCGACTTTTTCTGCTTTCGTTTTCCATATTCATTCACCTTTTCACACTTTTTTATTCATTATATTACAACCGTAAGTTGTTGTCAATAACTACTAATTGGTGTTTTATTTAACAATCTCAAGTTGTTATCATTATTATATTAGGAGTGATAGCAATGATAAAAAATCTAAAAGCACTTCGCAAGGAGTACAACATAAGCCAGCAACAGCTTGCAAATATAATAGGTGTCAGCCAGCAATCTATAAACAAATATGAAAATCACAATGTAGAACCCGATATTGAAACACTGAAAGCTATTGCAACTTTTTTTAACACAACTATTGACTTTTTAGTCGGATTTGACGAAAGCAAAACCGCATTTACAAAAGAGGATGAACTGCTTAGATTATTTAGTTTAATGACAAAAGAGCAACAGGATTTATATATTGAGCAGGGAAAAATTTTTGCTAAAATGAATAACAAAAAATAAAAGCGTGAAGAAATTTAAAGTTTTGCCTTTTCTACACGAAAAAAAGCGAGAGCCTTACGACTCTCGCTTTCAGCTTGTCTTATTAGAATTTTTGATTAAAGAGCTTCTGCAACTGCAACAGAGCGTACCAACAAATAAATTGTTATTTCGCGTTAATTTGTGTGACCTCACTCAGTTGCGAAAAGGTCCACCGGACCTTTTCTGCCAAAACAAAAAACAGCGTTCCTTACGAAACGCTGCTTTTATTTTGGACACTCGTGTTGGCGCAACCGCCAACGCTTTCGTCTTGTTAAAATTTTCGATTAAAGAGCTTCTGCAACTGCAACAGCACATGCTACGGTTGCGCCAACCATAGGGTTGTTACCCATACCGATAAGTCCCATCATTTCTACATGAGCAGGAACTGATGAAGAACCGGCAAACTGTGCATCTGAATGCATTCTGCCCATTGTATCTGTCATACCGTATGAAGCAGGGCCTGCTGCCATATTATCAGGGTGAAGAGTACGGCCTGTACCACCGCCTGAAGCAACTGAGAAATACTTTTTGCCTGCTTCAAGGCGTTCTTTCTTATATGTGCCTGCAACAGGGTGCTGGAAACGAGTTGGGTTAGTTGAGTTACCTGTGATAGATACATCAACATTTTCTTTCCACATAATTGCAACACCTTCGGTTACATCGTTTGCACCGTAGCAGTTAACCTTTGAGCGAAGTCCATCTGAATAAGCCTTGCGGAATACTTCCTTAACTTCGCCTGTATAATAATCCATTTCAGTTTCAATATAAGTGAAACCGTTAATTCTTGCAATAATCTGTGCTGCGTCTTTACCAAGACCGTTAAGAATAACACGAAGAGGTTTTTTTCTAACCTTGTTAGCTTTTTCAGCAATACCGATAGCACCTTCGGCAGCAGCGAATGATTCGTGACCTGCAAGGAATGCGAAACATTCTGTTTCTTCTTCAAGAAGCATTTTACCAAGGTTACCGTGGCCAAGACCTACTTTTCTCTGGTCAGCAACTGAACCCGGAATGCAGAATGACTGAAGACCTTCACCGATTGCAGCAGCAGCTTCGGCAGCTGACTTAACACCCTTCTTAAGAGCGATAGCACAACCTACTGTGTAAGCCCACTTTGCATTTTCAAAGCAAATTGGCTGAATACCCTCAACGATTTTATAAGGATCAAAGCCTTTAGCCTGGCAGATTTCTCTGCATTCTTCAATTGATTTAATATCGTACTGAGCGAGAACATCAAGAATTTGTTTCTCTCTTCTTTCATATGATTCAAATAAAGCCATTGTCTTTTCCTCCTTATTCTTTTCTTGGGTCTATAATCTTAACAGCATCATCAACTCTGCCGTACTGACCCTGAGCCTTTTCAAATGCTGTGTTAGCATCATCACCGGCTTTGATGAAATCCATCATCTTACCAAAGTTTACAAACTTGTAGCCAATGATTTCATTATCGGCATCAAGTGCAATACCTGTTACATAACCGTCTGTCATTTCAAGGTAACGAGGGCCTTTTGCAAGAGTACCGTACATAGTACCAACCTGTGAACGAAGTCCTTTACCAAGGTCTTCAAGGCCTGCACCGATTGCAAGACCGTCATCAGAGAATGCACTCTGTGAACGACCGTATACAATCTGAAGGAAAAGTTCCCTCATAGCTGTATTGATAGCGTCACAAACAAGGTCTGTGTTAAGAGCTTCAAGAATAGTTCTGCCAGGAAGAATTTCAGCAGCCATTGCAGCTGAATGAGTCATACCTGAGCAACCTATTGTTTCAACAAGAGCTTCCTGAATAACGCCTCCCTTAATGTTAAGGCTGAGCTTACAGGTACCCTGCTGAGGTGCACACCAACCTACACCGTGTGTAAAGCCTGAAATATCTTTAATTTCTTTTGCTTTTACCCATTTTGCTTCCTCCGGAATCGGAGCAGCACCGTGAGCAACGCCCTGTGCAACAGGACACATTGTTTCAACTTCGTGTGAATAAATCATTTGAATTACTCCTTCCATATTTTAGCTTTAATATTGCCAAAAATAATAATTTATAAAATTATCACAAATATTATACCCAATTGCTTGTCTTACTTCAAGAGTAAATGTGATTTTTTTGTCAAAACTTTTATGTTTTAGCTACTATTATAAGAAAACTTGAAAAATCAATTAAATTTTGGTACAATATTTATATTAAATTGCCTTTTGGAAGGAAGAGCAGTAATGAAAATTAAAAGCAACTTTGCGAAAAGGAAAATAGCAGATTCAAACATCGTTGTACCCGTAGGCCCGGCAATAAAAGATTTTAACGGGATGATTACATTAAATGACAGCGCTTCGTTTTTTTGGGATTGTATGATTAACGAAACTACCGAAGAAGAAGTAATTGAAAAAGTAATTGACGAATATGATATTGACAAAGAAACCGCAAAGCGTGATATTGAAAAATTTATAAAAATGCTTGAAGATAACAAGCTTCTTGAAAAATAAATAAAAAGCACATTGATTCCTCATAGGCTAACCGCTTATGAGGGATTGTTTTTTAACCAAATCTGCCATTTATATACGCATCGGTGCGTTCATCACGCGGGTTTGAAAAGAGCTTTTCGGTTTCGTCAAATTCGATAACCTCACCCAAAAGGAAAAATGCGGTTTTGTTTGAAATACGCTTTGCCTGTTGCATAGAATGAGTAACAATTATAATTGTATAATCTTTTTTCAATTCAAGTGCGAGTTCTTCAATTTTAGATGTCGAAATCGGGTCAAGCGCAGATGTCGGCTCATCCATCAATATAACATCGGGGCTGACTGCAAGTGTTCTTGCAATGCAAAGCCTTTGCTGCTGACCGCCCGAAAGAGCCATTGCACTTTTTTTGAGTTTATCCTTAACCTCATCCCACAAGGCTGCCTGTTTCAGTGATTTTTCCACAATATCATCAAGTTCTTTTTTGCCGCGAACGCCGTGCGTTTTGGGGCCGTATGCAACATTATCATAAATGCTCATAGCAAAAGGGTTTGGCTTTTGGAAAACCATTGCAACATTTTTGCGAAGCTCGTTAATATCGTAAGAATAAATATCCTTGCCGTCATATTTGACGCTACCATTTATTTTGCAGGTATCCACAAGGTCATTCATTCTGTCAAGTGTTTTTAAAAGTGTAGATTTTCCGCAACCCGACGGGCCTATAAAGGCAGTTATTTCATTTGCAGAAATATTCATATTTATATTTTTCAAAGCTTTAAAATCGCCATAAAAAAGTTCCAAATTTTCAATTTCAAATTTATTCATTATATCTCCGTTACTTAATTATTTTTTTAGCCAAGAAGTTAGACAGTGCATTGATTATTACTACAAAAATTATCAGCACAACTGCTGTGGCATATGCCTGCTCGGTATAAAGTCCCTCATTTAAAAGGCAATAAAGGTGGACTGAAATTGTACGAGATGAGGACGTAAGACTTGTTGCGACCTCAGGCACCGTGCCTGCCGTATAAATCAGTGCCGCCGTTTCGCCCACTATTCTGCCGATTGCCAAAATTATACCCGAAAGAATACCAGGCATTGCAGACGGCAAAACTATTTTAAAAACCGTACGCAGCTTACCTGCCCCAAGACCGTAGGACGCCTCGCGAAAACTGTTGTCAACTCCGAGTATCGCCTCCTGCGATGTCCTGATAATAAGTGGCAAAACCATAATTGCAAGTGTGATTACACCTGCCGAAAGCGAATAGCCCCACTTTTTTGAAATAACAAATGCTAAAAAGCCGAACAAACCGTAAACTATTGACGGAATACCCGAAAGGGTTTCGTTTGCGACATTGATTATTTTTACAAAAAAAGAGCTTTTTCTTGCATATTCCGCCAAATAGATTGCCGAAAAAATGCCGACAGGAACTGCCAAAAGAAGCGTAAGAGCAGTCAGATAAACCGTATTTATAATTGACGGGAGCATTGACTGATTAGCCGATGAATATTTAAGCGAAAAAAGGTCAACTGAAAGATTAGGCACACCCTTAATAAGAATATATCCTATAATAAAAATTATAGCAAGCGCTGTGATTAAAGTACTTATTATTATAAGAATCAACGCTATAAATGACAGCGGTTTATTAGCATATTGCTTTAATTTATTCATCGCTTACCCTCCCTTTTATGCACAGCCAAAGAAAAGCAAAGATTTATAATTAAAACAAATACAAACAATACCGCAGCGGTAGCAATAAGTGCTCTTCTGTGAAGTCCGGATGCATATGCCATTTCAAGCACAATATTACCTGTAAGTGTGCGAACACCGGAAGTAATTGATTTTGGAATAATTGCCTGATTTCCTGCAATCATAACCACCGCCATAGTTTCACCTATTGCTCTGCCGATACCAAGAATAATACCGCTGACTATACCTGATTTTGCAACAGGAAATACCGCCTTAAATATACTGTATTCCTTGGTTGCGCCAAGTGCAAGCGAGCCTTCATAATATGACGGGGCAACGCTTCTGAGCGACGATTCGCAGGTGTTGATAACAGTGGGTAAAATCATAATTCCCAAAAGAATTGATGCAGTTAAAATACCTTTGCCGCTTGTGTGCGTTATTTTTTGAATTACAGGCACTACTGCAACAAGGCAGAAAAATCCATAAACTATTGACGGGATACCCGCAAGAAGATTAACAACCGGTTTCATAATCGAATACAGCCTTTTAGGGCAATAAAATGCGAGAAACACTGCTGTAAAAACACCTATGGGCACGCCGATAATAATTGCCCCTGCCGTAACGTAAATACTGCCGAGAATCATAGGGAAAATACCGAATATTTCCTGCTTAGGCTTCCACGTTTCGCCTAATATGAAATTTTTAAATCCTATTTCCTTTATTGCCGGAATACCGTTTTGAAAAACGAATTTGCAAACAAAAATAACGGCAACTACCGACAGAAATGCGCATAGCAAAAACACTATACGCATTGCAATTTCCTTAGCCTTTTTCAAATTATTTTGTAACCTCTTCCCAAGCAGACACATTACCCGCAAAGATATTTTTAACCTGCTCGCTTGTCAATGCGTCCAAAGTATTTGAGCTATTTACGATAACGGCAATGCCGTCAAGTGCGATTGTTTGCGACTTAAGAGTTTTCGCTTCATCTTCTTTAAGCTCTCTTGAGCTCATAGCAATCTCAACCGCGCCCTGCATTGCAGATTCAATACCTGCAGAGGAGCCTGATTCCTGAATTTCGATTTTAACATCGGGGTTGAGCTTTTTATATTCGTCTGCAAGCACATTCATAACCGGAGCGACCGAGGTTGAACCTGCAATTGTGATTGTACCCTTTTTACCCGAACCTGTGTAATTCTCTTTAGCTTCGGTTGAAATATAGCCCTCTTTAGCAATAACAGCCTCGCCCTGCTTTGACATGATAAACGAGATAAAATCCTTATCTAAATCAGTAAGTTTTGCATTGATATATGCGATTTTAAAAGGCCTTTGAAGCTTATAACTGCCATCCTTAACGGTAGCTGTTGACGGGGCAACACCGTCAAGCTTGACTGCCTTAACATCGCTTGAAAGCGAGCCTAAGGACACATACCCGATTGCATTTTTGTTACCCTTAACGGTTGACATCATAACCGAAGTGGAATTAGTGAGTTCTGCCATATCGGCGGTAATATCGTTGCCTTTTTCATCTGTTATACCCATAACTTCAACAAATGCATCTCTTGTGCCTGAGCCCTCTTCTCTGCTAATAACGGTAATTTGACCCGATGCTCCCGGTTTTTCTTCGTTTTCTTTACCGCCTGAGCAGCCGTACATTACAAATGCCGCTATGCCTACAAGGCAGATAACCGAAATTATACTTATGATAATACTTTTCTTTGTCATTTTTCTTAATCCTTTCAAAAAACAAGTGTTTGTGTAAGTACCTCTCAGGGTACAAGCAAAGAATACACCCGCCATATTAAAATAAGCCAAAAGTACCGTTAAAAATCAGATAAAATCACGATAAATATTATTAAATTCAATTTAACATTTTCTTCATTTAATTTAACACGAGCCTAACAATTCTATTATTTATCATATAAACTAAATTATAAATTGACAAAAAAATAAAGACGTACAATGAGCGAATTGCCTCAAAAACGTCTTTATGTAATTATTAAATTTTAAACTTTTCTGACTGTTATCTCGCCTGACCTCAAAACCGTTTTTTCTCCGCTTTCAAGCCCCACTTCAAGCCCGCCGCGTTCATCAATTGCCAAAGCTGTGGCAAAAGTAGTTTTTCCGTTTTGAATAAATTTGATTTTTTCGCCTATCACCATTGAATGAGAGCGATAATATTCAATAAAGCTTGCGTAATCACCGCCTGCTATATTCATAAGTTCATTAACCGTTTCAGCTATCAAAGCACTGCGGTTAATATCAACATCAAGGCAGCCCGCCCCCTCAACATCACCCGGAAATTTTGTGGTGCTGATGTTAATTCCTATGCCGATAATAACGCTGTCAACTATACCGGATTCAAAATCAGTAGTAGCTTCAGTCAAAATTCCGCATACTTTTTTTCCGTTTAAATATACATCATTAACCCATTTGATTTTCGGCTTCAAATCGGTAAGCTTTTCAATCGCTTTGCACACTGCAACAGACGCGGCTGTGGTAGCTGTAACCGCATTTTGAAGAGAAGTATCCGGGCGAATCACAAGCGAAAAATATATTCCCGTTTCACTCGGGGAATAGAAACTTTTTCCCTGCCTGCCCCTGCCGGCTGTTTGATTATTTGCTATTACCAAAAATTCGCCGCCTTTTCCATCAGCCAAAAGTCTTTTGCAATATGTATTAGTTGAATCAATAGATTCAAAATACGACACATCCAAATCATATTTCAAAAGTGATTTTACATCCTGGGCGGAAACAATTTTATTATTTTGATTAAGTTTATACCCGCATTTTGTTACGCCCTCAATATCATATCCCGCTTTTTGAAGAGTTTTAATAGCTTTCCAAACTGACGCGCGGCTTACGCCTATTTCTTTAGCCAGCATTTCACCGCTGACATAATCATTTGAATCAATCAATTTTTTTAATACTTCTTCTTTTGTTGACATTGTAACTCCCTCCGCCAAATTAGGTTTACATTTAATTCAAAGCAAAGGCAGGAAATTCCCTGCCAAAATTACAAATCATTTATTTTTTAATATAAAATATCGCAAGAGTTTTAGGCCCGCAATGTGATGAAATAGTACATCCTGCGTCTGCCCTGATTATTTCATCAAACTTGGCTTTGCCGGCAATAAGCCCCATTGTATAACTTATAATTTCACCGGATACACCGCCGCTGTCGGCTACAACAATACGCGAAGTATCAATTTTGCCGACATTTTTAAGGCAATCATCGACATATTGCTTGTAAATATTATCCATTTTACCGCGATATTTTTTAATTACATCAAGCTCGCCTGTTTTTGGGTCAACAGCTATACTCGGCCTGATTCCCAAAACATTTGCACTGAATTTTGCAACACCGGAGCATCTTCCGCCCTTGTGCAAATATTCAAGTGTATCAAGCACAAATGTTGTGCTGACTTTAGGAACAACAGCATTTACTCTGTTTGAAATTTTTCTTGCGTCAAAACCCTTTGCCCTGAAATCACACGCTTTAAGAACAACAAGCCCCATAGCTGTGCAAAGGCTTTTTGAATCTACTACATACACATCTTCAAAATCAGAAGCTGCAAGGCAGGCATTTTGATAGCTTGAAGAAATAGCAGAAGATAAGCTGATATGAACAACGGCTTTACCCTCTTTTGTTATTTTATCAAACACCTCATAATACTGTGCCGGAGTAACCGCCGATGTTTTAGGAAGTGTTCCCGTTTTAGCCACAAAATCATAAACATTTTGCGGAAAAACATCAACACCGTCTTTAAACGACTCCTCTCCAAGCAGTATTGATAAAGGAGTAATAACGATATTATTTTTTTCAATTATACTTTTTGGTAAATCACAGGTTGAATCCGCTGTGATAACAACTTCTTTCATACATACACCTTAAATTAACATTTTTATACTTTGTGTTGAAAAAGTATATCATAAATAATACTATTATTCAATAAACCGCCCGATTAGTTTAGTCTTTATTTATAAAGTCCGATTTATGAGCCGAATTTGATTTCAATATTTTTTATTTCATCTTTATTATATTTTTTATCATAAGTTATTTTTAATACGCTCTTTTCTTCCTTTTCCAAAATTTCGGCATTGTATGCAATATCCCTACCGTTTACTGTAATGCTGTAATCGCCCTTATCAAGAACTCGGCTTGAAAAAATATATCCCTCTTTTGCTGTAAGCACAACGCTTGATTGTGTGATTTTAACTTTATCAACGCATTTAATTTGCGAATCAAGATTCGCAAAAGATACTGTTTGCGTATTCACATTACTGCTTATTTCAAAACTTGCATCAAGCCAATCAATATAATTTTCATTTGTATTCACGGTTTGTGAAGAATTGTTATTTAAAACATAAGTGAATTTTTCGGCAGTATTCTTTCTTATATCCGGCATAGTGTATTTATCTTTTGGAATAAACACAATTGTTTTAGGTGTAAGCGAAAAGTTTCCGTATTTGTTAATGCTGATATTTGTATGAATATCGCCGACATACTGTGCTTTGCTTGCACCTTCATAATAAGCAAGAATCATTATATTAAGCTGAAGCGTACCGTCATCACCTATATAATAGTTTCCTTCGCCCTTGCTCCACTTAACAAATTTTTGATAACCGTTTTTTGTGCTGTCTTTTAACGCTTGGGCATAAAATACATGCTTATTTTGCGACAATCCTGTTGATTCATCATATTTTAAATCCACATCATTATCATCCATAACGAATTGCAGGTATTTATCACAACTTTTAAGTTGATTCATTTTTGCACTGATTGCCTGCTCAAAAGGTTTTTTCCAAGTATTTTGGTCGGCATATATCAGCTTGAAATCCTGCTTGCCCTCGTCATCAATAAAAGGCTTAATCATTACAACAAACCTATGAAAATTGCTAAAATCCTCTTTGTCCTGCGCAAGCAAAGAATTGTTTATTTCATAAGACGGTGAAAAATACAGAACTAAAAGTTCATTTTGCTTATCATTATCAAAATCACCGTATTTAAAATCAATGGACTTTTGGCTCAAAGCCCACTCAAACCCACCGGCTTCTTTTTTCACATTATTATATTCTATATAGCCTTTATTTTTATATGTGAAAAGCCTGAAACCATTATCATCATAATATACGGTTTCGGCACTTGTGGTCGGTTCATTTTTCTTTGCAGTTGTAATAAGGCTTGTTGTAAGAACTATATTTTCGTTAACTTTCTTTTCTTTATAGTAATAAGAAAAGCCGAAAACAATTCCCACTGCAATCAGCAGTACAACGCAAACTCTATAAAAATATTTCATAATTTATCATCCATAAATATTTTTAAATTCAAAAGGTACTTTTTTGCCTTTTACTATATGATAGCAGTTTTTTCCAAGTGAAAAAATCGGCTTATCGTGCTTAATTGAATCGGAATAGACATCAATAATTTCAATATCATCTTTATTATAAAGTTCAAAAAGTCTGTTAACTTTTTCTTCGTCACGGCAGTTTTTGCCGATTATCGCACCTGTTTTTGCGTTATGACGGGTGCAAATAAGTTCATCAAAGCCAAGCCTTTTTTGAATTTCGTCAAGCAAAAAATCAGGGGACGCGCTGATAACAACGCAATATCTTTTACGGTTTAAAAACCATTTATGTACCTGATTTTCGTGCCTATCCCAAAAACCTTTAACAGCTTTTTTAAGCGGAATAAACATTACAAAACAGAAAAAATATTTCTTAAATATTGTAAAATCTATTACTTTTATAATCATAAGCAATGCCAAAACTGCCTGAAATGGAAGAAATAAAATTATCCATGGGTAATGAAGCATTGAATATCCCCAAAAAAGCGAGCCGCTGTCAAAAGGAACTATTGTTTTATCAAAATCATAAATATCTATTTGTTTCATCATTTCTCCAAATCACATTATATGGTATTTACATTAAAATCAATTGTAAGCTTTTTGTCGGATTCAAAATGTGTAAGCTTAACACCGGCATATTCAAACATTTTTTTGCTGGCTTTTACATTATCCGTATCTTTATATTTATCACTTATGTATACAACTTCTTTGATTCCGCACTGAATAATAGCCTTGGCACATTCATTACATGGGAAAAGTGCAACATAAATTCTGCACCCTTTAAGACTGTTGCCGCCTGCATTTAAAATCGCGTTGAGTTCTGCGTGGCAAACATACGGATATTTTGTATGCGTGGTTTCGCCCTCGCGTTCCCACGGGAATTCATCATCACTGCAGCCCCTCGGAAATCCATTGTAGCCAACGCTCATAATTCTGTTATCGTCATTTACAATGCACGCGCCTACCTGAGTGCTTGGGTCTTTACTCCTTTGCGAAGCAAGAAGCGCAACACCCATAAAATATTCATCCCAACTTATATAATCTTTTCTCTTTGACATATTTATCACCGCTTAAATTTATTTTAAAAGTTCAACAAAATCATCTAATTCCTTTGCTTCAACCTCACTGATTTTACCTGCATCAACAAGCTTGTTTATTTCAGGGTTGATAGGAAGTTTGGCAAGTACCGGCACGCCGAGTTCAGCCGCTGTTTCCTCAATTTTAGATTCGCCGAAAATATTGATTTTTTCATTACAATTAGGGCAAATATAATAACTCATATTTTCAACAAGGCCCAAAACAGGCACATTCATCATTTTTGCCATATTGTATGCCTTATTCACTATCATTTTTACCAAATCCTGCGGAGTTGAAACAATTACAATTCCGTCAATCGGCAAGCTTTGAAATACGGTAAGTGCCACATCGCCTGTTCCGGGTGGCATATCAACAAATAAATAATCAAGCTCACCCCAGCGCACATCACTCCAAAACTGCTCAATAACACCGCTGATTACAGGCCCTCTCCATACCACCGGCGAATTCACATCTTCAAGCAGAAGATTGATACTCATCAGCTTGATTCCGTCACTCGTAACAGCCGGAAGCAAACATTCATCATCCTGCATAGCGCGCTCGGTTATACCAAATGATTTAGGAACTGACGGGCCGGTAATATCAGCGTCAAGAATACCGACTTTAAGCCCTGCCTTTGCGCATTTTGAAGCAAGCAGGCAGCTTACAAGGCTTTTACCTACTCCGCCCTTGCCGCTTACTACACCGATAACTTTTTTAATATCGGAATATTTATTCATCGGTTTTAAAAAATCACTTTTATCTTTTTGCCTTGAACTGCAGTTTTCACCGCAGGAAGAGCAATCATGACCGCATTCACTCATTACTAATCACCTTAAATAAATTTTAATAATTATATACATTATATTTTTCGAGAATTTTAACACAATATGTAAAAAATATCAATAGTTGCGAATAAGAGCTTTCACCTTACCTGCAATTGCACATTCTTCAACAATTATCGGCTCAAATTTATCATTTTCGGGCTGAAGCCTAAAATGTCCGTTTTCTTTATAAAAACGCTTCACCGTTGCTTCATCACCTACAAGTGCAACTACAATATCACCGTTTTGCGCTGTTGGGCATTGCTCAACCACAACTATATCCCCGTCAAGAATACCGGCATTCACCATAGATTCACCCTTAACCCTAAGTGCAAAAAGATTATTACCGCTGACACCTGATACAGCAATGTAATCCTCTATCAATTCCGTTGCTAAAATCGGCATTCCGGCAGTAACAGTGCCTACAAGCGGAATGTGGCTGACACCATGCGCCGCACCCTTAACACGAACGGTGCGTTTCATATTTGCATCACGAATAATATATCCCGCGTCTTCAAGCACATTAAGATTATACTGAACAGAAGATGTGGAGCGAAGGCCGACAGCTTCACCTATCTCCCTTACTGACGGTGCAATACCCTTTTCGTTTATTCTTTCTTTTATAAAATCAAATATAGCTTTTTGCCTTTTGTTAATTTTTTCCATATAAGCTCCTTAATAAAGCAGGTATAAAACACTGCTGATATGTAATATAATAATATCATTATTATGTATTCAAGTCAAACATTTGTGCAATTTTATGTCGAATTATGTCGGCAAGACCATTTTTTCGTCATCCAAAAATAATATAAAAAATAAATTAAAAAAAGCTTGACAAATGGTTTCTTATACTGTATAATCTTGCTTGCACTTAAGTCATAAGTGATTTGCAGCTATATGGCTTTATAGCTCAGTTGGCTAGAGCATGCGGTTCATACCCGCAGTGTCACTGGTTCGAATCCAGTTAAAGCCACCAATGGCCCGGTGGTCAAGCGGTTAAGACACCGCCCTTTCACGGCGGTAACACGGGTTCGATTCCCGTCCGGGTCACCATTTAAAAGACACCTTAAGCGGTGTCTTTTTTGCTATCAATGATGTCAGATATATGTCTCAGTAGCTCAGCAGGATAGAGCGTTCGCCTCCTAAGCGAAAGGTCGGGGGTTCGAATCCCTTCTGGGACGCCAAAACTTTGCCGGAAACCTGTGTAAAATCAAGGGTTTTCGGCGTTTTTTATTTTTGCAAAGAAACAACAGAAACGAGAAAATCACAAATTTTCATTAGCAAATTCTCCGTCTGCTAATGGAATTTAGGACTAATGTCGTCCGCCTTTCAGGTGGACGGCTTGCTAATAAAAATTAGCAAAAAAATCGCTGTTTTGCTAATGAAATTGCCCTCTCTGCTAATGGCGGAAAAAATCGAGCCAAAAATCCTGCTAATAGACAAGGCGGTCGTTACTCTGTTAATTCGTTCATTTTTCAATAATGGAGAATTATTCGCAAACTGCACCTATACCATTTCCTGTTATATAATTGCAGTACAGGAGGTGGTTGCTTTGAAAGAACAGAAATATCATTTATATCTTTCCGATGATGAATACAGACAGACTATTCAGTCCCTTGGTCGCTTGAAGAACAACCTAATTGCACAAGGCAGATACACCGACGCCGTCGATGATGTTCTCTGCAAAGTGCTTTCTGCCAAGAAAAGAAAACTCAAAATCAAATAATCTTGCCACGACATAAGACCGCCTACACGATGTAAGCGGTCTTATGTTTTAGTTCGATAAACTGGAATTTCTATTTGTGTTGCCATGTCATTACATAATCTTTTTCTCCGGTAGCCTCATCTAAGCCACTATGCTGAATCTCAAATCCTTCTCTCTTATAAAAAGATATTGCCCGTGCGTTCTTTTGGTATACGTTCAAGTGCAACTTATTCCTTTTATCCTTTGCATAATTCAGCAGAATTTTACCTATACCCTGCGATTGCATTTCGCCAGAAACAAAAATGCCCTCAACATATTCATCATTTAACCCTATAAAACCCTGTATTTCTGTATCATACTCATACACATAAACCTCTGCTAGCAACAGCGCTTCTTTTACTGATTTGAAATTGCTTTTCCAGTATTCGGCGGGGATAAAATTATGTGCCTTTATATTTGTATCCAACCATATATCTGCAACTTTATTTATATCATCCCTTTTAAATTCTCTAATTATAACGGTGACTCTCCATAAACTTGAATTTAAATTATAACGGTCTTTGCAAATACACCATATCTACCAACTGTATTCCACTCTCATAGATTGGGTGGTCATAATTATCTATAAAGAAATTTGATATGATATGCGAACGGACAAAACCACACTTTTCATAAAATGGTATTGTCAGTGGGCTATCGCCTGTTCCCACTTGCAGAATGGCATATTGCTCTCTGTAATTATTAACAATAAACTCAATTAAGGCTCTTGCATAACCTTTCCCTTGATATTCTGGAACCGTCGCAATGTTCTTGATTTCAAGTATGTCATTTTCTTTATCGGTTATGACACACTCACACTTGACCCCATTATCATCAAGTACATACATCTTGCCGTTATCAAGATAACGGTCAACCATATCTTCCTGCTCATCTGCTAATAGGAGCAAATCAAGATATTGTTTTTTATTTTCTTTAACTTCAATAATTTTCATCAATCGCACCTACAAATTCTGATTTATCAATCTTTAATATCACATATTATACATCATAAATATGAAAATTTCTACCCTCCGTCTATTGACCTTAAATTTATAATAGGCGGCTTTTTTTGCGTTCAAAAAAATATTTAAGTAATTTTGAAAAAACACCCCCCAAAAACGCTCTCCCATTTCAAACAAGTGAAGGGGTTAATTCCGAACCACGAAAACGGAAGCCTTTCACTTGTACTTTGAAAACTGAATACACAGGTCACTAAGACTTTATTTCTGATGAATTTAGCCACCTTATTGGGTACGCCGAGACTTCTGAATATCAGAATAGCGAGAACTCCCTATATAAATAACAGGTTGCCCCTGTTATGGCGATGACAGTCAGAATGATAATGATACTTCCCTAAGGGGCTGGCGGAAAACCCGGCAGAGGTGAAACTCCTATGATACAGATTAGCTATCTGTTCCTTAGTGACTTCCCACAGCGTCTTGCACGGCAAGGGGTATTGAGAATAAATATTGCCACGACCGATTAGGAAATGAATCGGTCAGGTACATAGCCGAAAAGCTATGAATTTTAAGAAAGGAGGACAACAAAGTGTCAAGCTGCAAAACGATTGCAATATGCAATCAAAAAGGCGGAGTTGGAAAGACAACCACAACGGTAAATCTCGGTGTAGGTCTTGCAATGCAGGGAAAGAAAGTATTGCTCATAGACGCAGACTCGCAGGGCGACTTAACTACTTGCCTCGGTTGGCAGAATACAGATGACTTGGGTATCACGCTTGCAACGAAACTAATAAAAACACGAATTTGATAAGATACTCGAAAATAACGAAAAAGTGCTACGGCGATTTAGCACTCGCAACGAGTATCAGATTAACTGAATGATGTCCCCCAAAAATCTTTGCATTTGCTAATACCTTGCTAAAATGAAGGGAAAAAACGGCGTAAAATTAGCAGATTTCATAAGAGAAATTATTAACACTAAAATTTCGGAAAAGCCAGTAAAATCAAGGATTTTTGAGGATTTCGAGGGAATAAGAAAAGCCCCTCCGAGACTTCTACTAAGCGAAAGGTCGGGGGTTCGAATCCCTTCTGGGACGCCAAAAGCGGTAACTATATTTTTATAGTTACCGCTTTTTTATGGTGACTATGCACTAAAAGGCAGCAGAAATTTTGTAACAGTTTAACAAAAAGAATGTTAAGTATTGACTTTAACGCTTTTAGGTGCTAAACTAACAGCATAAACTTTTGCACTTTTAAGTGCTAAAGTAATCATAAATTCAGAGAGGAAAAATATTTTATGAACAAAGTAGTTAAAAAAGTAGCGGCAGTTGCACTTTCTGCGCTTATGGTGGGCGGTATTTTTGCAGGCTGCTCATCAAATTCAAATGATAAAAAGGCTGTTGACAAAGACACATATAATGTAGGTATTTGCCAGCTTACACAGCACGACGCACTTGACAATGCAACCAAAGGTTTCAAAGATAAACTTAATGAGCTTGCAAAGGCTGACGGAAAAACAATCAATTTTGATTATCAAAACGCTTCTAATGATTCAGCAACCTGCGCAACAATCGTAAACAAATTTGTATCATCAAATTATGATCTTATTTTGGCAAATGCAACACCTGCACTTCAGGCTGCTGCAACAGCAACAGCGGCAAGCAAAATCCCTGTAATCGGTACATCTGTAACAGATTATGGCACAGCGCTTGACATTGAGATGGATCCTACTGCCTCAACCGGAATCAATGTTACAGGTACTTCTGACCTTGCTCCTCTTGCTGATCAGGCAAAGATGATTCTTGACCTCTTCCCTGATGCTAAAACAGTAGGTGCAATCTACTGCTCAGCAGAAGCAAACTCACAGTACCAGGTTGACGGTGTGAAAAAAGCACTTGAAGCCAAAGGTGTTAAATGCAACTTCTACACCTTTGCCGATTCAAACGATATTTCATCAGTAGCAAAGAAAGCTGCAAAGGAATCAGATGTAATTTACATTCCAACCGATAACACAGCAGCAGATAACGGTGGTATTATTGATGCAGCTTGCACAGAAGCAGGCGTACCAATCATCGCAGGCGAAGAAGGTATTTTCAACAAAACAAACGCAGTAGCAACACTTTCAATTTCATTCTATGAAATCGGTGAAAAAGCAGGTGCTATGGCTTACGAAATTCTTACAAAGGGTACAGACCCGGCTACTATGAATATTCAGCAGGCTGAAAACCTCACATACTACTACAATAAAGACCAAGCCGATAAGTTCAAAGCTCATATCCCTGAAAACTATCAGGCATACGAAGCTAAATAATAAACTTCTATTGACTAATTTAACGGTTTAAAGTATAATAGTATCAAAATAATAAAGAGCAATGAGTTAATACTTGTTGCTCTTTAAATTACTTATTTGAAAGGTATAAATATTATGGGAGCTTTTATCAGTGCCATTCCCGGTGCATTAGCGCAAGGTCTTATTTGGGGTATAATGGCAATCGGCGTTTATATCACTTTTAGGGTGCTTGATTTTGCCGATTTAACTGTTGACGGCACGCTTGCAACAGGCGGTGCAGTTTTAGTTATTACAATGATGAACGGAATGAATGTATATGTTGCACTTTTACTTTCATTCATAGCAGGATGTGTGGCAGGTCTTGTTACCGGTGTGTTAAACACATTGCTCGGCATACCGCCTATTCTTGCAGGTATATTAACGCAGCTTGCACTGTATTCCGTAAATTTGAGAATACTCGGCAAATCAAACCAAGCACTTTCAATTTATAAATATCACGTGCTCGCAAGTATGACCGATATTACAAAGGCAATTATTATCGTAGCAATATTTGTTGTTGCAATTATTGCAATTCTTTATTGGTTTTTTGATACCGAACTCGGCCATTCAATCCGTGCAACCGGATGTAATCAAAATATGTCACGAGCTAACGGTATCAACATTAAATTCACCAAAATAGTAGCACTTATTCTTTCAAACGGACTTGTTGCACTTGCAGGCGGCCTTCTTTCACAGTATCAGGGCTTTGCAGATGTCAATATGGGCAGAGGTGCTATCGTAATCGGACTTGCCGCTGTTATTATTGGTGAAGTTATTTTCGGCAAGATTTTCAAAAACTTTGCGCTCAGGCTTCTTGCAGTTGCATTTGGCGGAATAATTTACTACATTGTAATGCAATTTGTAATCAACCTCGGCCTTAATACCGATGACCTTAAGCTTCTTACCGCTGTTATTGTTGCTATATTCCTCGGTATCCCTTATATTAAAAGTCAATATGCACAAAAGCATATCAAATCGAAGGGAGGCAACAAATAATGCTTAAAATCAGCAATGTACACAAGACTTTTAACCCTAACACTATTAACGAAAAGAAAGCGCTTAACGGTGTTGACCTTGTATTAAACGAGGGTGATTTTGTTACTGTTATAGGCGGCAACGGTGCGGGCAAATCAACAATGCTTAATATGATAGCAGGCGTTTACCCTGTTGACTGCGGCACAATAACAGTTGACGGAATTGATGTTACAAAGCTTCCGGAACATAAAAGAGCTAAATATATCGGCAGAGTTTTCCAAGACCCTATGAACGGTACTGCAGCCGATATGCAAATTCTTGAAAACCTTGCGCTTGCCAAAAGAAGAGGGCAGCACAGGGGATTAAAATTCGGCGTTACAAGAAAAGAAAAAGAAGAGTATATAGATGTACTTAAAAGCCTTGATTTAGGCCTTGAAACAAGGCTTACATCAAAAGTAGGATTGCTTTCAGGCGGCCAAAGGCAAGCTGTCACTCTGCTTATGGCTACACTTAAAAAGCCGAAGATTTTACTTCTTGATGAGCATACAGCCGCACTTGACCCGAAAACAGCGAAAAAAGTTCTTGACCTTACAGAAAAAATTGTTGAAAGAGATAATCTTACAACAATTATGATTACACATAATATGAAAGACGCTATCAATATAGGCAACAGGCTTATTATGATGAATGAGGGCAAAATCATTTATGATGTATCGGGTGAGGAAAAGAAAAACCTTACAACAGCAGACTTGCTTGCTAAATTCAAAATCACTTCCGGCGGTGAAGAATTCGATAATGACCGTGTTCTTCTTTCAACCGAAGCTGACGAATAAAATATAAATAACACCCGATAGTTAAGCTATCGGGTTGTTTTTTAGGTGGAATGAATTATGAAAAACAAAGCAGGACTTTATATACACATTCCCTTTTGCAAATCAAAATGCCCTTATTGTGATTTTTACTCTGTAAAATATGATGAAAGCCTTGCGGAGAAATACACAGATGAGTTAATCAAAACTATGGGCGATTACAACGGTGAATTTGATACGGTGTACTTTGGCGGCGGAACTCCGTCAATATTAGATTATAACTTAATCGGCAAGATATTATCGGCAGTAAAAGAACATTTTGATATTGACAAAAATGCCGAAATCACCATAGAATGCAACCCATCAAAAAATCTTGAAAAAGACTTTTACAACTATGCCGAATACGGAATAAACAGAGTGAGCATAGGTATGCAAAGTGCAAGAAATGAAGAACGCTTTGCCCTTGGCAGAAGTGCAGGTCAGGCAGAAGTTAAAAAAGCTGTATTTGACGCCAAGGCGGCCGGAATAACCAATATCAGCCTTGATGTTATGCTTGGCACTCCGAAGCAAAGCCTTGCCTCACTTGAAGAAACATTTGAATTTATTGATAAAATGAATGTAAGCCACATAAGTGCATATATGTTGAAAATTGAAGAAGGCACACGCTTTTACGATATTAAAGAAAGACTTGCACTGCCGAATGAAGACACTGTTTGCGAAATGTATTTAAAAACAATATCATCCCTTAAATCACTCGGCTTTAATCAATATGAAATAAGCAATTTTTCAAAACCGTCATTTGAAAGCCGGCACAATACAAAATATTGGATATTGGATGATTATTTAGGCTTGGGCAAAAGTGCACATTCATTTTGGGGCGGCAAGAGATTTTATTATGATACAGATTGGTCGCTGAAAAGCGAGGGTGAAGTCGATTATGAAGAAGAGCGAATAATGCTCGGATTAAGGCTTAACAAAGGGATTGACAAAAAATTTATTAAAAAGGACTTTTCATCATTTATAAAAATGGGATTGATGAAAGAAACGGGCAATAATATTGCACTGACGCCCGAAGGAATGTTAGTATCCAATTTAATAATCAGCGAACTTTTGTAAATAATACCCTTGGGGTGAATTTATGAAAGAAGACAAATACAAGAAAAAATATAACCTTAACAAAGACAATGACTTGACAAATAAATATTTGACTTCCATATCAAATCCGACTGTACAGCCTGACAGAAAAACTGAAATGGGTGTACCTATACCGGATACTCAAAATGTGGAATATTCAAAGGAATACGAAGAAGAAAACAAATTATAAAAACGGCAGTAACGCAAAAGCGTTACTGCCATTAACTTTTATTTTATTACTTTATATCCTGCGTCTGTTATAGCTTTTTCAAGTACGGATAAATCCACATCTTTTTCAAGTTCTGCCACTGCTTCGCACTTTTCGTGGCTTGCAGTTGCTTCTTTTACACCGTCAATTGCTTCAAGTGCTTTTTTAACAGCTGCCTCGCAATGCGGGCACATCATACCCTCTACCTTAATAGTTTTAATCACAGTTTTTTCCTCCTTATTATTATCAGCAGTGATATTAAGTTTAATGTCAACTGCTTTTTTCTTTTTATCGTGCTTTGATGAATGAACATTAACAAGATTAAGCCTAAGCGCATTAGTTACAACACAAAAGCTTGAAAGGCTCATAGCCAATGCACCGAACATCGGATTAAGTGTCCAGCCAAATATCGGAATCCATACACCTGCTGCAAGCGGAATACCGATAACATTATAAATAAATGCCCAAAACAAATTTTCGTGAATATTTGTAAGTGTTTTTCTGCTTAATCTGATTGCAGATGAAACATCGGTAAGCTTGCTGTTCATCAATACAACATCGGCGGCATCAATTGCAACATCAGTGCCTGCACCGATAGCAATGCCCACATTTGCACGGGTAAGTGCCGGTGCGTCGTTTATTCCGTCGCCCACCATTGCAACCTTGCCGAATGACATCAACTCCTTAATAACATTCTCTTTTCCATCGGGCAAAACATCGGAAATAACATTATCAACACCAATCTGCTTACCGATTGCCTTGGCTGTTTTTTCATTATCTCCGGTAAGCATTACAACGCGAATACCCATATTTTGCAATTCTTTTATAGCTTTCGGGCTTTCCTCTTTAATAACATCGGCAACTGCTATTATGCCGAGAAGTTCATCATCACAGGCGAAAAACAGCGGTGTTTTGCCCTCTTTTGAAAGCGAACTTGCTTTTTCCCTAATTGTATCATCAACACTGATTTGGCTTGAGATAAATTTAAGGCTTCCGCCGATAATTTTTTTATCACCTGCATTTGCAACTAATCCGTTACCTGCAAGTGCTTTAAATTCATCAGTTTCAAAGCTGTCAACTTCAGCATCCTGCGCATAATCGCAAATTGCTTTTGCAAGCGGATGCTCACTTTTCTTTTCAAGTGAATATGCATAACTTAAAAGTTTGCTTTTTTCTGCTTTAGCAGGAATAATATCAGTGACTTTAGGTTCGCCCTTTGTGATTGTGCCTGTTTTATCAAGAGCCACAATTTGTATTCTGCCGGCTTCTTCAAGTGATGCCGCAGTTTTAAACAAAATGCCTGATTTTGCACCCTTACCATTGCCAACCATAACTGCAACGGGAGTTGCAAGGCCGAGCGCACATGGGCAGCTGATTACAAGCACTGAAATTCCGCGTGCAAGTGCATATCCGAAGCTTTGCCCAACAGCAAGCCAAACGCAAAATGCAATAAATGCAATTACTATTACGCAAGGAACAAATACACCCGATACCCTATCGGCAATTTTTGAAATCGGTGCTTTTGTTGCCGAAGCGTCACTAACCATTTTTATAATTTGCGATAATGTTGTATCTTCGCCTACGGCAGTTGCGCGGCATTTAATATATCCTGATTGATTTATTGTAGCACCTGATACTTTATCCCCCATAGCTTTATCAACCGGAATACTTTCACCTGTTAATGCCGACTCATCAACAGCAGTTTCGCCCTCAATAATCACCGCGTCAACCGGTACGCTTTCACCCGGTTTTACTACAAATATATCATTCAGCATTACATCTGAAACCGGGATAACAACTTCCTTTTCATCCCTGATTACAGTCGCATTTTTAGGTGCTAAATTCATCAGTGATTTTAAAGCATTGGTAGTTTTGCCTTTTGAATACGATTCAAGCATTTTGCCGACTGTAATAAGAGTTAAAATCATTGCAGATGATTCAAAATAGAATTCGTGCATAAGGCTCATAACTTTTTCACTGTCACCTGCAAGCTGGGCAGATGTCATCAAAAAAAGCTGAACCGTACTATAAACAAATGAAGCAGACGCACCGAGTGCCACAAGCGTATCCATATTTGGACTTCTGTGAATTATACCTTTAAATCCGTTTATAAAAAACTTCTGGTTTATAACCATAATTATAACAGTTAAAAGAAGCTGTGCAAGCCCCATTGCGATATGATTATCTTGCATAAATGCAGGCAATTTCCAGCCCCACATCATATGCCCCATTGAAATATACATTAGCGGTGCAAGAAAAATAACAGACCAAATAAGCCTATTTCTTATCTTCGGTGTTTGGGTATCTTTAAGCTCATCATCAGGCATAGCTTTTGATTTTTTATCACCTGTTTTCAAGCTTGCACCGTATCCGGCTTTTTCGACGGCAGCTATAATCGCTTCATCACTTGCTGTACCCTCAACCCCCATTGAATTAGTCAGTAAATTAACTGCGCAGTTTTCAACTCCGTCAACACCGCTTACTGCCTTTTCAACCCTGGCACTGCAAGCCGCACAGCTCATTCCCGTTACATTATACTGTTTCAATACATCACCTCAAAATCATTTCATAAGTTTTTGAAGAGTTTTTAAAAGGTCGTCAACTGTTTCGCTTTTCCCTGCTTTAATATCATCCGTAACACAGGTTTTAATATGCGTCGAAAGAAGCTCTTTATTAAAAGAATTCAGCGCGGCATTAACAGCAGACACCTGCGTTATAATATCTGTACAATAGGCATCTTCTTCAAGCATACGCTTTATACCTCTTATTTGCCCCTCAATCCTGTTTAAACGATTGATAAGTGCTTTTTGCTCTTCTTCATTTCTGTGCTTTGTCTTATGGCAACAGCATTCATTTTTATTATCCATATATTACTCCTTATACCCCATTAGGGTATTTTTATTATATACCCCTATACCGTATTTGTCAACAGCAAAAAAATAAGATGAATAATAATTATTCATCTTCAGCGTGTAGAAAAAGTCAAATTATAAATTTCTACACGCTGGTAGATTTTGAGAAAGTGAGATAAATTTCGTATTTTGCGAGTGGGAGCTGTACGATGGTACTGCCCCCCGAGCAAAAGACGGAAAGCGCCAAAAACGGCTTGAACTCGATGTCCAAGCCGTTTTTTCACAATCCCTCCGTGTGCAACAAGTTGCACCCACCGTCTCACCTGTCGGTTCGGTCGGTGCTTCTGCACTTTGTGCAGAGGTCTCCACCGGAGACCCGCACCCTTTGCAAGGGAGACAAAAAGGTTTATTTAATTTCGGGGTCCTCGAAAAGCGTGAGCTTTTTGGGGAGAGGAGAAATGAATGGAGTGTTTATTATAAATTTTGTAAAATTTATTCAAACACGGAATTTCTTTAGACGAGGCGCGCTTTAGCCACTTTATCGACAGTCTAAAGATGAATAGTTAATATTCATCTTATAGGCTATTTAGTTTTGCTTGCGTACAATATCATATTCAGAACCACTCGGTCTGAAATAGCGGCAGGTTTTATTCTGCTCTTCGCAAAAGCGAACATATTCATCCTCATCAAGCACAAGTGAGCAAAAACACTCGTCCGTTTCCTCGTCATATTCATTATACCAGCATTTTTCACACAGTAAGTCCAAAATCATCCCTCTTTCACATATTCCAAAATAATAAAAGAAGCAGTAAGTTCGATATTTTCAACATTATCAAGCTTTGCTTTATCAGCCTCACTCGTTCTGTAAAAATAAGGCGTCATTGAAAACAATGTTTTTAAATCCTTTTGTGAAATATCAAATTTATCTGATATTTTATTTTTTGATTTCAGCTTTAAAAGTTCGGTTTGCGGTGCCTTTTCGTCATTCTTATAAGGTGTTGAATAAAGAATATTTTTAAGTTCAATCAAATGATCTTCACCCGGAATAACACTTAAAAGCCGCCCGCCTTTTTTCAAAACACGATAAAATTCTTTTTCATTAAACGGGGCAAAAAGATGCATTGCTGTATCAATCGAATTATCTTCAATAGGGATATTTGCAAGATTTGCAACAAAATAATTATGTTCCTTTCTTGCCGAAGCTGCAAGGCGCACCATTTCACGACTTATATCAAAGCCATAAAGTTCGCCCTGATATTCATCATAATACCCCTCACCGCAGCAAATATCAAGCACTGTACCGCCAAGCTTTGAAGTAACATAATCACGCAAAAACGAATAATAACCTTTTTGCAAAAATTCCCTTCTTGAATGTGCCGACTCCCTGCTGTCGCCCTTTTTGTCCCCGCTTTTATTTGTAAGCAAAAGATTTACATACCCTTGCTTTGCAATATCAAAGCTATGGCTGTTAGCACATTTAAAAGCCTTACCGTCAATATTTAATTTTTCACCGCAAACAGGACAAGTTAAAATGTTCATAAATGCCACCTAAAATATTACTTATCAAAATGGGCGACCAACGGCCGCCCCCTGCATATGAATTTATATTAGTGGTGGAAAAGACGAATTCCCGTCATTGCCATTGCAATACCGAAATTATCGCAACATTCAATTACAGCACCGTCACGAACAGAACCGCCCGGTTGAGCGATATACTTAACACCGGAGCGAACAGCGCGCTCAATATTATCCTCAAACGGGAAGAAAGCGTCAGAACCGAGAGCAACATCAGTCATCTTTTCATGCCAAGCCTTCTTTTCATCAGCAGTAAAAGGTTCAGGGCAAGATGTAAAGTATCTTTGCCATACTCCGTCTTTAAGCAAATCTTCATATTCATCTGAAATATAAAGGTCAATAGCATTGTCAGCTTCACATTTGCGAAGACCTTCAATAAACGGAAGATTAAGCACCTTTTCATTATGGCGAAGCCAAAGATTATCAGCCTTATTGCCTGCAAGGCGTGTGCAGTGAATACGGCTTTGCTGGCCTGCACCTACACCGATAGTTTGCCCGCCCGATGCAAAGCAAACTGAATTTGACTGAGTATATTTAAGAGTGATAAGTGATATAAGAAGGTCGATTTTTGCTATTTCCGGTATATCCTTAATCTTTGTAGGCATATCGTCAAAGAGTGCCATAGTGAGCTTTGAATCATTTCTCTTTTGCTCAAACTTAATGCCGAAAACCTGCTTTGTTTCCATTTCTTCAGGCTGATAATCAGGATTCATCTTAATAATAAGATAATTTCCTCTTCTCTTTGCCTTAAGAATTTCAAGTGCTTCATCAGAATATGACGGAGCAATAATACCGTCGCTCACTTCTTTTACAAGGAATTTTGCAACACTTGCGTCACATTCATCACTTAATGCAACAAAATCACCGAAAGAAGAAACTCTGTCACATCCCCTTGCACGAACATAAGCCTGCGCAATCGGAGATAACTCTAAATCATCAGGCACCATACACACTTTGCGGTCAACTTCACTAAGCGGCTGAGCAACTGCTGCACCGGCAGGTGAAACATGCTTGAACGAAGCCGCACTCGGCAATCCTGTTGCTTCCTTAAGTTCTCTTACAAGTTGCCAAGAATTAAAAGCATCGAGAAGATTGATATATCCTGCTGCACCGTTCAAAATTTCAAAAGGAAGTTCTTTTCCGTCCATATGAATTCTTGCAGGATTTTGATTTGGGTTACAACCGTATTTAAGCTTATACTCTGTCATCTTTACATCACCTTTCAGTAATTTATAATTTAGATATAATATTTTATACCATTACATTGAAAAATGCAATAGAGAATGATACAATAAATCACGGTGATACAAAATGAACGGAATTTTATTAGTAAATCACTTTTTAAAAGGTGAAAAATACAGCACTTTGCACAATCATCTTGTTTCTGCGGCAAAAAAGTGCAGCATAAATCTTGATATTAAAACCAATTTGGAACTTGCCACACAAAAAGCAAATGCAGATTTTGTACTTTTTTGGGATAAGGATATTAACCTTGCAAAAAGGCTTGAAAAAAGCAATATTCCGGTTTTCAACAGTGCAAGTGCAATTGAAAAATGCGATGATAAGGGGCTTACTTACATTGAGCTTGATAAAATCGTGCCGCAACCTAAAACTCTAATATCACCTAAATGTTACTTTAAATCGGATATGAGCGAATTTGTAAAAAAAGCTATTGATATACTTGGCTTACCGCTTGTTTTTAAAGAATCTTTCGGTTCTTTCGGCGCACAGGTATTTTTATGCAACAGTGAAAATGATATATATTCCCACATAAGTGATAAGCCTTTTATTTTACAAAAATTCATCAAAGAAAGCAAAGGAACGGATAAAAGAATTGAAATTATCGGCGGAGAATACATATGTGCGGCAAGGCGTGAAAACAAAAATGATTTTCGTTCAAATGTTACAAACGGCGGCACAATGACGCCTTGCACCCCAAGCAAAGCTGAAATTGAAACTGCAATTAAAGCGTGCAACACGCTTGGCTTAACCTTTGGTGGAGTTGACGTATTAGATGACGGAAGCGTGTGCGAAGTGAATTCAAATGCGCATATAATAAACATTATGAATTCAACAAAGATTGACATTGCACCATATATTTTTGAAACAATTAAAGGTAAAATCTTATGAGCGGAATACTGATTTACAGTGAAAAAGAAGCAAAGCGAAATATATTTGCAATTAACAAATTTAAAGAAAATCTTGATATAAAGCTTGCGGATGAAAATTATGACGGAAAAGCCGATTTTGTGATAAACAGAACAAACAATTACATAATTGCACAAAAATTTGAGCAAAAAGGAATTCGTGTTTTTAACCCATCAAGCCTATCTATGCTTGCTAACAACAAGCAGCTTTGCTATGAATTTATGTATAAAAACGGTATTGAAATTTTGCCGATAAATTACAGTGAAATTCCTGCTGTAAAAAAGCCGATTGACGGACACGGTGGGCAAAATGTAACAATGATAAATAAAAAAGAAAAATTTGAACCCGGTTTTGTTTACCAAAAGCCTTGTGCTACACTCGGCAAAGATTTGCGTGTTTGGGCAATAGGCGGAAAAATCATTACAGCCATATTGCGTGAAAGCGATACCGATTTTCGCTCTAATTTTTGCCTTGGCGGAAAAGCCACACCGTATGAATTAAATCACGATGAAACCGCACTTGTAAAAAAAGTGCTGTCACTAATAAAAAGCGATTATATAGGAATTGATTTTCTGTTTGACAATGGGCATTTGATATTTAATGAAATAGAAGATACCGTCGGTGCACGAATGGTATATGATAAAACAGATATTGATATTATTAAACTTTACTGTAACTACATAAAGAAAGAAGTTGGCACAAAGTAGCGTGCCAACTTCTTTTATTTAACAATTTTGTGCTTAACTCTTGATGCCGCAATTCTTGCTGCTGATGAATTATCGTACCAATTAAGCCTTTTATTCAGTTTTCTCTGTTCTGATTTTAAGCCTTTGATTTCAGCTTTTAATTCCTTTTTATCTTCATTAAGAGTATCAACTGCCTTTTTCTGCTCTTTCATAAGAAGCTCATTACCAAATGCGATTCGCTCTATCATTTCATTTGGAGGGCAGGTTGTAAGAGAATGAATAGGGCCTTCAAACTCAATATTTTTAATCTTTTCATCAAAAGGAACGACTGTTCTGTTTTTATCTTGATAAATATGCGGCAAACCGTTAGCATTAAGGAAATCAACAAAATGCCAAAAGCGTTGTTCGTGGCCGTCATTCACCTGTGAAAAATCTGTTTTTTCATATATATCAAAAATATCTGTATTTTCATCAACTTCGCTTGCCGGCATATTAGGAACATTGTGATATTCCGCAAGCTCCCTGATTCTTGCGTCGGTTGGAAACACGAAGCTCGGTACACCGGAAAGGATACTTCCTACCGCACCATGAATTCGTGTGCCATAGTTAAAATCAATATTTTTATTAAATTCAAGAATACTTGGTAAATTGATAAAGAATCTCGCCCTATCGTTAACAAAAACTTCGTCATTTATTAAATGAGGGTAAAGCACTTGCGAATCATTAGTTATAGGAAGCGGTATGCCGAGATACATCAATCTCAAATCATCCACAAATTGCGGCATAAAATAATAATTAGGAAGCAACTCCCTGTTTTTAATCATAAACTCTTTAAAGTTTACCGGATTTGCCACAGAACCTGTAACGCAAACCGCACTTTCATTAGTAAGCGGCTTTTTATCCCTAACGGTTAAACCCGGGCCAAACATAGCAAATGACGGGCAACCCGTTACATCAATTTCATTACTGCCAAAGCCTAAATGCTTTAAATAACTTTCGGTTATTGCACCCCTTACACCTACGCTTGCAGAGTGGTTAAGCACCGCAGTAATAAACTTCTTTGCACATTCATCGTATATATGCTCCTCTGTAACATCAGGCTCATAAGGCATTTGAATGCCGATACCTGTTACAACCACCGGAATAGTTAATTTTTCAATAATACTTGTCCACATTCCCATACACTGCATAAACTGCTTTCTAAATGAGTTTGCCATAGGAAGAACAAGATAATCGTAATTTTCGTTTATATATTCAGCCTGAACTTTACCGTGTGCCACTTCCTTATCAGCAAGGAAGTCGATTTCAACATCTTCGGTATAAAGTGTTCTTGTCATACTGTATGCAAAAAGAAGATTGCCTGTATTGTTACCGATTACTTTTTGGCAGATAACATCAATAGGTTTGTGAACAGCGAATGGCGAAACACTCGCTCTCATTAAAATTCTTTTCTTCATAAATACTCCTAAATTCAAATTGTACTATATTTATAACGAGATAAAGATATTATAATACTTATTATAAACATTGTCAATTTATATGGCAAAATAAAAAGAGCTTTCCATAAGGAAAGCTCTTTAATAAATAGCTTTTAAGATTAGCCAAGTTCTGAGAAGTACTTGATTGTTCTAACCATCTGTGATGTGTATGAGTTTTCGTTATCATACCAAGAAACAACCTGAACTTCATATGTGTCATCAGCTACTTTAAGAACCATTGTCTGAGTTGAATCAAAGAGTGAACCATATCTCATACCAACGATATCTGAAGAAACGATAAGGTCTTCATTGTAACCGAATGATTCTGTTGCTTCAGCCTTCATAGCTGCGTTGATAGCATCAACTGTAACTTCCTTGTCAGTCTTAATAACTGCTGTAAGGATTGTTGTTGAACCTGTTGGAGTAGGAACTCTCTGAGCAGAACCGATAAGCTTACCGTTAAGTTCAGGAATTACAAGACCGATAGCCTTTGCAGCACCTGTTGTGTTAGGAACGATGTTAACAGCACCTGCACGAGCACGGCGAAGGTCACCCTTTCTCTGAGGACCATCAAGAATCATCTGATCGCCTGTGTAAGCGTGGATTGTGCACATGATACCACTCTGGATAGGAGCGAAATCGTTAAGAGCCTTAGCCATAGGAGCAAGGCAGTTAGTTGTGCAAGATGCAGCAGAAATAACTGTATCTTCAGCTGTAAGTGTGTCATGGTTTACATTGTAAACGATTGTTGGAAGATCGTTACCTGCCGGAGCTGAAATAACAACCTTACGAGCGCCTGCCTGAATATGAGCAGAAGCCTTTTCTTTTGATGTATAGAAACCTGTACATTCAAGAACAACATCAACGCCAAGTTTGCCCCAAGGAAGGTCAGCAGCGTTAGGCATTTTGTAAATAACAATTTTCTTACCGTCAACTACAATGTAGTTATCTTCGCCTTCACCTTCGTGGAAGTCAACAGTGTGACCCTGAGCAACATAGTTACCCTGTGATGAGTCATACTTAAGAAGATGAGCAAGCATCTTTGCACTTGTAAGATCGTTGATAGCAACTACTTCGTAGCCTTCTGCACCAAACATCTGGCGGAAAGCAAGACGACCGATACGGCCGAAACCATTAATAGCAACTTTTACCATTGGAATTTACCTCCGAATATAATTTAAAGTTTTATTGCTTTTATGCATTCTTTATTTTATACTGTTTGTCCTCATAAATCAAGATAAAATTGTATTTTTTACACTTTATACAAAAACAAGTGTATTTATGCAAGTGTTATTGTTATTTATTTAACGAACTGTTTATAATTGGGTCACAGATGAATTATATTTATGCCTTTTGGTTGCAATTTCAATTAAAATTTGTTAAAATTCATATTAGTAAAAACAAAGGATGTTATATATGTTTGTAGATATTGCTAAAATTAAGATAAAAGCCGGTGACGGCGGTGCAGGCGCAGTAGCATTTCACAGGGAAAAATATGTGGCTGCCGGCGGACCTGACGGCGGCGACGGAGGAAAAGGCGGAGATGTTGTATTTGTAGTTGATGACAACCTTGCAACCCTTGCCGATTTCAGATATAAAAGAAAATATGTAGCCAAAAACGGTGAAAACGGACGCGGCTCACGCCAATACGGTAAAAAAGCGCCGGACCTTGAAATCAAAGTGCCGAGGGGTACTATCATTCGCGAAGCAAATTCAGGCGCAGTTATGGCTGATATGAGTAAGACTGACAGATTTGTAGCTGCTAAAGGCGGAAAGGGCGGCTGGGGAAACATTCATTTTGCAACTCCGACCCGCCAAGTACCGCGATTTGCAAAGCCGGGTGTACCGGGTGAAGAATGGGAAGTTTCGCTTGAGCTTAAGCTTCTTGCCGATGTGGGACTTTTAGGTTATCCGTCAGTAGGCAAATCAAGCCTTATATCAGTAGTAAGCCAGGCAAAGCCTAAAATCGGCGATTATCACTTTACAACCCTTGTGCCAAACTTGGGTGTTGTATCAATGGGTGAGGGCAACTCATTTGTTATAGCGGATATTCCGGGGCTTATTGAAGGTGCAAGCGAAGGTATCGGACTCGGGCATGAATTTTTGCGACATGTTGAGCGTTGCAGGCTTCTTGTACACATTGTTGATGTAAGCGGCAGCGAAGGCAGAGATCCTATTGAAGATTTTGAAAAAATCAATGAGGAGCTTGTAAAGTTCAACCCCGAACTTGCAAAGCAACCGCAAATAGTTGCCGGAAATAAAATTGATATGGCTGAGCCTGAACAAATCGAAAGATTTAAAAAATATGTTGAAGATAAGGGTTATGACTATTATTCTATCTGTGCGCCGATCATGGAAGGCACAAAGGAGCTTATGAATGCGGTTTGGAACAAGTTGCAGACCTTGCCTCCTATTAAAGAATATGAAGTTGAAGAAATTCCGTTTGAAGCATTGGTTAAAGATGATAAAGGCTTTAAAATCACCCAGGTTGATGAACATTACTTTCTTGTGGAAGCAAGCTGGTTTCCAAAAGTTCTCAAAGGGATTGATATTGAAGATTACGAAGCACTGCAATATATGCAACGAGTATTGGAAAAGAGCGGAATTTTCAATGCGCTTCGAGAAAAAGGAATTGAGGAGGGTGACATTGTTTCACTCTATGACATAGAGTTTGAATATGTGCCTTAATAAATATGAGATTTGTCGACAAAGATGTTAATGCAAAGCAATTAAGCCCGCTTAATTTGGCATTTATAGGCGATTGCATTTATGAAATACTTGTGCGTGAAACACTTGTGCTTGATGCCAATCGCCCTGTAAATGATTTGCACAAGGAAAGTGTAAAGTATGTTTCGGCAAAAGCACAAACCGTTGCTTTTGAAAAAATCAAGAATGATTTAACCGAAGATGAACTTGCGATTTTCAAGCGCGGGCGCAATGCTAAAGTGGGGCATTCCCCAAAAAGTGCAACTGACGGTGAGTACCACTGCGCCACAGGAGTAGAAGCGTTATTCGGCTATTTATACTTAAATAATGAAATTGACAGAATAAAAGAACTTTTTTCCAAAATTAACTCTTGACATTCTGCCCAACTTGTTATATAATCAATATCGCTGACGGGAGCATAGCTCAGCTGGGAGAGCATCTGCCTTACAAGCAGAGGGTCACAGGTT
>OMNT01000390.1_pt1 | contig 47438 bp, 43 predicted proteins | sample 1672551 | NCBI WGS metagenome assembly OMNT01 (sample SAMEA3136698, study PRJEB25190) | human gut metagenome | reverse complement strand
ACCGAGCGCGCAGTGGACTTTCACCACCTAGTTGTTACCCATGCCGGGCGCACCCACAAAAAAACGCCCGCCGAGGCGAGCGTTTTGCATCATTTATAGATCTCCCGCCGGTGGCCGGCATGATACTGTGTCATCTCAGGCCAAGCTCCTGCTCAACCTCGTCCAGCGAATAGGTCACAGGATCTTCTCTATAGTCCTTCATCGCTTCCTCATAGCATTTCAGGTCGTACTCCTCGACAGGAGCGCTGTCTTCGTATAGCAGCTCCGGCTCGCCAGCATAGGCGATTCCATCTTTGATATACATAGCGCGTCTCCTTTACTTCAAATGTCAAGTTAATCAGCCGCTCTCAGCTTCAGGCCAGATGCAGCTTTTCCTTCAGCGCCTCCTGCAGCACCTGCGAAAAATTGATCCCGCATTCCATCGCCTTCGCATTCAGCCACGCCGGCAGCGTCACCGTGCGTTTTACAGATTTATTGACCGTCGCCATACGGATCGACGGCATATACACATCCACCATCATCGTGTATTGATCTGGGCTCAGCGTTAAATCCGCGATATTACTTGGTGCTGGAATCGGGTCGCCATCATCCTCAAGGCCGACCATGACCAGGCCAAGCAGCTCTCTGCCCATACGCAATGCATGTTCCTGATCGTCTCCATCGGTAGCAACATCGAGATCAGGAAACCATACAGAGATCGAGCCGTTGTCGTAATGTGTACAGATGGCAGGATAAGCGTAAGTGTCTGGCAGCTTGTTCATTATGGCACCTCCTTATAAAGCGCCGGGGCTTATTGAAATTTAAGCCCCGACTGTCTTTCGATGCTTTTCAAGGTGTTTGGGGTGATGTCCTTGCGCGGATGCTGCAATGTCACCTTGCCCGGCTTCATCGAGTGTTTGAACTGGTGATGATCGCCAACGCATTTGACTTCGTACCAGCCATCCTCTACGAGCATCTTCAGGATTTCGCGTGATGAGTAAGATTTCATCGTGCCACCTCCTGCACCCCCATTATAATACATACAATAATATTTATCAACAGAAAGCATCCAGCCGCCATTCAGATCTACAGGTGCACGAAAAAAGGCCGGGCCCTTTGGCCCAGCCTTGATGACGCGTCGCTCAGTCTTCCTGTTCGTCGACGTAGTTGTTCCAGAATTCGACGATGGCTTCCCATTCGTCGTCGTCTTCGATGTCGTAGAGCAGCTCTTCGCCGTCTTCGACGACGATCTTGAACGGAATGGCGCTGTCGTCTTCTTCCTCGTCCCAAGGCACGAGGATGGCGTAGTCGTTGCCGTTGAGTTCGACGCGTTCGAGCACCTGCAAGGTGTGTTCGTGGCCGTCTTCGTCTACGAGCACGACGAGGCCGTCTTCGAGTTCTTCTTCGTTGTCGAGATATTCTTTGTTTTCGTCCATGAGGATCCTCCTTAATGAGCGTCCATGTATGCCTGCAGCATAAACACGGCCGCGATCTTGTCTACAAATTTCTTTCTTTTCTTTCGAGACACGTTGGCCTCGAGGAGCACGCCTTCGGCCTGCACGGTGGTCAGTCGCTCATCAATCCAGTCGATGGGAAAGCCTTCTGGCAGATAGGGCTGGAATCCGGCGATGAATTCCTGGATCTCCTGCGCCTTGAAGCCGAGGGTGTTGTTCATATTTTTGGGAAGGCCGACCACGAGCTTCACGGCTTCCTGGTCGCGCAAAATCTTCGCCAGATACTGGTAATCTTCTTCTATTTTCCCTGTGCGCGTGTACGTTTCCACCGGCTGCGCTGTGATCCCCAAGAGATCGCTGGCGGCGATGCCGATGCGCCGTTCGCCCACGTCAAAACATACGAGACGTCCGGTCATCTCAGCGCTCATCCAAATAGTTGACCAGCATTTCTTCGATGTACTGATCTCTGTCAAACTTCTTGATCAATGCGCGGGCATTGTTGTAGCTGGTGATGTAGGCTGGGTCTCCGGATAAGATGTAGCCGACCATCTGGTTCAGCGGCTGATAGCCCTTGGCTTCCAGCGCGGCGTAGACTTCGCGGAGCACTTCTCTTGGCCCCATCTCCTTCTGCAAGTTGTTCTTGTCAAAATACATCGTCTGATCGAGATCGTCTCTCATGTTGGTTTCACTCCTTATATTGATTTTCTACAATGCCGACAAAGGCTGCGAGGGCGCCTGCCAGCGCTGCCACGTCCTTGCCGCCGGCCTGGGCCATGTCTGGGCGACCGCCGCCCTTGCCGCCGACCATGGCGGCGACTTCCTTGATGAGGTTGCCGGCGTGGAGATGCTTTCTCGCTTCGCCCTGGGTGAGCATGCAGCAGAGCTGCACCTGATCGTCGGCGGTGCTTGCCAGGAGCACGACGCCGTCGTCGAGCTTGTTGCGGAAGAGGTCGGCCTGGTTGCGCAGGTCTTCCATGTTGGCTGCGGCAACCTGCTGGGCCACAACCTGCAGGCCCTTGACGCTCTGGATGGCGTCTTCGGCGCTGGCGGCGGCTTCCTTCATCTGGGCGAGCTTCATGTCGTCGATGGTCTTCTGCAGGGCTTTGACCTCTGCTTCGAGATCGGCGATGCGGCCGCAGATGGCGTCGTCGGTGTTGACCTTGGCCTGCTTGCGGATCTGGGCGATGAGGGCATCCTGCTCAACGGTGCGTGCGTAGGCTGCGGTGCCGGTGACGGCTTCGATGCGGCGCACGCCGGCAGAGACAGAGCTTTCGCTGAGGATCTTGAAGAGGCCGATCTCGCCCACGTTGGCAACGTGGATCCCGCCGCAGAGCTCCTTGGAATGGAGCCCGGCATCGACGCAGCGCACGGTGTCGCCGTATTTTTCGCCGAAGAGGGCCATGTGGCCGCTTTCCTTGGCGTCGTCGATAGAGGTTTCGTAAACGTTGACGCTTGCTGCGGTGAGGATCTCGTCGTTGACAATGGCTTCTACCTTTGCCAGCTCGTCGGCGCTCAGGGCATGCAGGCAGGAAAAGTCAAAGCGCAGATGGCCCGGTGCGACCAGCGAACCGGACTGATGCACGTTGTCGCCGAGCACCTGACGCAGTGCATAGTGCAGCAGGTGGGTGGCGGTGTGGTTGCGCGCAGAAGCGCGGCGTTTGTCGAGATCGACGACGGCATGGACGCTGTCGCCGACGTTGAGACGACCGTCGATGTAGCCCTGGTGCAGGTATTTGCCATCGGCCAGCTTGATGGTGTTTTCTACATTAAACACACCGTCCTTGGCCAGCATCTGGCCCACTTCGCCAACCTGGCCGCCACCCTGGGCGTAGAATGGCGTGTGGTCGAGGATGACAATGGCGTGGGTGTCGTAGCCAAATTCCGCGCCCTGCTTGTCGATGAGAATGCCGAGCACGGTGGCGTCGTCTTCCGCCTTGCTATAGCCGGTGAAGGTCGTCGCTGCCATGTCTGGATACGCTTCCGTGACATGCTGCGCCAGATCCCACACATTCGCCACATCCTGGGCTTCCTTCGCCTTGCGGCGCTGTTCCGCCATGGCGGCTTCAAAGCCCTCGATGTCCACAGTCATGCCTTCTTCGTCGGCAGTGTCCTTGGTCAGGTCGATCGGGAAGCCGTAGGTGTCGTAGAATTTGAAGGCGCTGGCGCCGTCGATGACTGTGCCGCCCTTGGCTTTGATGTCAGCGATCGTTTCAGCAACGATCTTCATGCCATCCTGCAGCGTCTGGAAGAAACGCTCTTCCTCGTTGCGGATGATCGATTCGATAAAGCTCTGGTGCTCGATGATCTCCGGATAAGCCTCGCCCATCTGCTCGCCAACCTTGGCGACAAATTTGTAGAGGAATGGCTCGTCCAGCCCGATCGTCTTGCCCAGACGCACAGCGCGGCGCAAAATGCGGCGCAACACGTAACCACGGCCCTCGTTGCTAGGAAGCACGCCGTCGGCGATGAGGAAGGAGCAAGCACGGGCGTGGTCAGCGATGACACGGAACGCAAAACCGCGTTCATCCTTATGGTATTCCTTGCCGGATAATTCTTCCACATACTGAAGCAGCGGCACAAAGAGGTCGGTGTCAAAGTTGGTGTCAACACCTTGCATAATCGAAGTGATACGCTCTAACCCCATGCCGGTATCGATGTTTGGCTTTGGCAGCGGGGTAAGGTTGCCTTCTTCGTCGCGGTTGTACTGCATGAACACGAGGTTCCAAATTTCCAGCCAGCGGTCACAGTCGCAAACGCCGAGCGCGCAGCCATCTTCGCAGTCGCAGGCATATTCCTCGCCGCGGTCGTAGTGCACCTCACTGCATGGGCCGCATGGGCCAACATCGCCCATCTGCCAGAAGTTGTCCTTCTCGCCCAGGCGCAGGATGCGGTTTTCATCGTAACCCGTCACCTTGTGCCAGATCTCGTAGGCTTCGTCGTCGTCCTTGTAGATCGTGATCCAGAGCTTTTCCTTCGGCAGCTTCAGCTCATTGGTGAGAAAATCCCAGCAATATTCGATCGCCTTTTCCTTGAAATAATCGCCGAAGGAGAAATTCCCCAGCATTTCAAAGAAAGTATGGTGGCGCGCCGTTTTGCCGACGGTTTCCAGGTCGTTGTGCTTGCCGCCGGCGCGCACACATTTCTGCACCGTCGTCGCACGATGGTAGTCGCGGCTTTCCAGCCCCAGGAAAACATTCTTGAATTGGTTCATCCCAGCGTTCGTAAAAAGAAGCGTCGGGTCATTATATGGCACTAACGAAGAACTTTTTACATGAGTGTGTCCATGCTGCTCGAAATACTCAACGAATTTTTTTCTGATCTCATTGCCTGTTAACATGTAAATTCTCCATTCTCATTGAATTCATTCTGTTCCTATCATAACAAATATTGCTTCATAAGTCTATACAGGCAATGCCATGGATTTGGTGTCGATTTGCTAAGATCCCGTCTGACTTCATCACAATTTCTTATAATTTTTTTGCAAAGAATGACCGTCGCCCCCTCGCGCCAATATTTCATGAAGCCAGTCCCATTCAGATGCTCTACATGCTGCCAGCCATTGCTTTTCACAGGCATGAGAAAGAGCTGCCACACAACATGAAGCAGCTCTGCCTATTTACAAAAATCACCTATCCAATAAAGAACGCCTCGAGCGCTTGAACATACTCATCACTGAACGGTCCTGCACAGCGTACATGACCTTTTTCGAGAAACAGCAGATAATCGCAGACCTGTACAATGAGTTCCGGGTCGTGTGTGATGACAAATTGCGTTTTGCCTCGCGTTTGCATCGTTTTCATGGCTTCAGCTACATCTAACATGCGCGCATGATCAAGCCCGCTTGTTGGTTCGTCATAAACCAACATTTCCTTATCGCTGGCAAATGCGCAGGCGACAGAAACCCGTTGTTTCTGACCACCGGAAAGTGCCATAGGATGCATCTGCGCAAAATCTTCAAGATGCATCGTCTGAAGGATCTCCTGCACTTGTTCGCTCTTTTGTGCGTCGCTCAGGTCAGCTTTTTCCATTGAAAGCATGACCTCTTCCTCGACGCTTTCGGTAAAAAGCTGGTGATTCACATCCTGCATGACGAGGTAACTGCGCCTGATGCGCTCCTTGTGGTTGAGAACTTTTCCCCGCAGAGAGATGGTTCCCTGCATTTTCTTTTCAAGCCCGCAGAGGCAGCGTCCGAAGGTGGATTTGCCGGCGCCATTCGGCCCAATAACAGCCACAATGCTTCCACATGGGATCTTTAGCGAGGGAATCTCAAGCGCTTGCTCGCGTCCATAAGAAAACACCATGTCGTTAAAGTAGAGCATTTCATCTGATACAGCACCAGACAGATGTACTCCTTCGAAAGAAATCTCTCTTGCACGCAAGCCTCGTTCAGCCAGCGCCTGAGGCGTAAGCCTCCGAAAGGCATCGATAGAAAGATCTTCCACAATACGTCCGCGATCCATGATAACCACACGATCAGCCAAATCCATCAGCCAGTAAAGACGATGTTCAGCAATCACAATGGTGTGCCCCTTTTCTTTCCACTTACGTATTATTGCAGCAAGCTCGCTTACAGCGGAAATATCCAGATTGGATGAAGGCTCGTCCATCACAAGCACCTGTGGATGCAGCGCCGCCACCGATGCGCAGGCGATTTGTTGCTTTTGACCGCCGCTAAGAGCGAACAGGCTGCGCCCCAACAACGCCTCCAGGTTGAGTGCCGGCACAACGGTTTCAAAGCGTTCATAAATCTGTTCTTTTGGCAGGCCAATATTCTCGCAGCCGAAAACGATCTCAGAATCGGTCTCCACTGTGTAAAACTGGCTCTTGGGATTTTGAAACACCGACCCAACAATCGGTGCCAGCGCGTGAAGCGGTGTTTCGTCCACTGCGCGTCCATCTACCGTGACATTTCCTGTGAGCGCGCCTTCGTAAAAGTGCGGAATCAACCCATTGATGAGCCGCGTCAGCGTCGTTTTTCCGCAGCCTGAGCTGCCGCAGAGAAGAACAACCTGGCCTGCAGGAATGTCCAGATTGATGTCGTGCACACCAGCATCGACTCCGGCATTGTTGTAGGTAAAACTCACACGATCAAACGTTATCATCACACACCTCCTAACGATAGATGAGAAAGATGGCAATACAACCGCCTGTCAGGACCAATGCCAGCCCATCGCGCCAGGTGAAGCCAATGGGGCACACGTTCGTGCGTCTGACTGGTGCAGAAAGTCCTCGTGTCAACGCCGACGCCGCCAGATCATTGCCGATGGAAACAATGCTCGTCATAAACGGCACCATACGGTACTCGAGCATTGCCATCGGCTGGCGCAGATTGCCAACCTCACGCATGCGCATGGCATCGCGCACGTGCCCATATTCTTCCACGATCGTCGGAAAGAAGCGAAAGAGCACCGACATTGGCACGCTGATGCTCTTGGGTACGTGCATCCTGTCCATCGCCGTTACAAATTCACTCACCGAAGTGCTCACGATGAGAAAATAGGCCATCATCATTCCCGGCAGGATCTGCGTCATGAGCGCGATCATTCCGGTAAAGAGCAAATTGATAATCGCCGGGAGCAGCGGAACAAGCAGCTGCGGCACCAGCGATGCAAAGACGTAGGCGCACAGATAATAAACCGCCATCTTATATTTGCGCAGCATCAGCGGAAAGATGAGCGGTAGCGCCGCCAACGCGATCTGCAACGCGTTCACCACCGGCGAAATCGTCGAATCCAACATAATAAAGGAAACCGCCAGACAGAGTACGATCTTTGTGCGTGGATCGAGGTAAAGCTGCTTGGCTTTCGCCGTTGGCGCATAGATGTCGCTGAGGAGATGGGCCGCCTTCATACAAGCCCACTCTTTTCAAAATGCTTCTTCATCACACGTTTGCCAATAAGCCCGCCAACGACGCCAGCGAAGAAGGCACCGAGGATCATTGCCGGAAATCCCCAACCAGTTGTGAGAAAACCATGGATAGTCGTCACATAAGTATCGCCATAGGTCGCCGCTTGCATATCAAGCCAATCCTGACTGGCAGAAATCCAGTGAATATAGTTCCCGCAGATGCAGGTTGAAAGTACGCCATAGGTGAAAATTGCCATATTGGCGCTCTGGTAATGTGCAGCGCGGTAAAGAATTTCACCAATAATGCCAACAGCGACACCCCAGATCAAAAGGTCCACGCCCATTCCAGTCAAGATCATGACAATACCAAATAGGATCTCAAAGATCAACAACATGCCAGGCTTTTTGATCTTGGTAAAATAAAGCATCATTGGAATCCCGCCGATAATCGGCAAAATCGCAGGCAGCAGGATAAAACCAACCGGGATCAGTCCCACCGTGCAGGCGATCGCAATCACGATCACCATGTAGATTGCTGTGAAGATACCGATGTTGATAAAATCTTTGCCGTTTAAGGTGTTGTTGTTTTTCATTTTTCTTCTGTCCCTCCTGTTTGTCCTGTGGTTTTGCGATAAAGATCGGCGTAAAGGCCATTTTGTGCCAAAAGCTGCCCGTGCGTGCCGCGCTCAACGATATGGCCGTCATCAAGCACAAGGATTTGGTCTGCACGCTCGATGGTCCGCAGACGATGCGCAATCACCAAAAGCACCTTGCCGCGCACCAGTGCGTCAATGGCTTCCTGAATATGGCGCTCGTTGTCGCTGTCAACACTGGCTGTCGCTTCGTCAAGAATGACGATCGGTGCGTCTTTGAGAATCGAGCGTGCAATGGAAATGCGCTGCTTCTCTCCGCCGGAAAGATTCGCGCCGCCTTCGCCAACCATCGTCTGAAAGCCCTCTGGCAATGCCATGATGAAGTCATAACAACGCGCTTTTTTGGCAGCACGCACGATCTCTTCTTCCGTTGCGTCTGGTTTGGCCATGGCGATATTATTGGCGATCGTATCGTTGAACAGATACACATTCTGGAAAACCATGCTCACTTGATCCATCAACGTTGTAAAGGAAAGCTCCCGCACATCGACGCCGCCTACCAGCACCGCGCCGTCTGATACATCCCAAAAACGCGGCAGGAGATTTGCAACGGTCGATTTGCCGCTTCCGCTCGATCCCACCAGCGCCGTCATCGTTTTTGGCTGCATGGCAAAAGAAACGTCGTGCAACACTTCGCCTTCACCATACGAAAAGCCCACATGACGGTATTCCACCACCGGCCCCTGCCAATCATCCGGGAGCGTGGTGCGTGCACCGTCGCAAAGTTCCGGCTCGGCAAAAAGCGCATCAATGCGATCCAGGCAGCTGTCCATGATGGCGAGATTCGACGACTCGGCGAACAGCGCTTTGAGCGGGCCGAAAATCTCGAGCACGAAAAGCAGCATACCAAGCAGATACAACAATGAAAGCCCGTCGTTCATGTGAGCCCAAAGCCCGGCGGCAAAAACGCCTGCCGTGCCAATCCCATACAGCGCGCCAAGCCCCATCATCCAGGGGAGGATACTCTTTTCAAAAGCGATTGCCTGATCCCGCGCATCACGGAAGCTGTTTCTGAGCAGATCAGACTGTTCACCGACCAGATTGCAGCTCTTGATTACAGCAATGCCGCGCACAAATTCCAACACGGTTTCGGTGAGCCGCTCGCTTTGCGCCTGGCGCGCCACAGCCGAGCGCTGCGAAACGCGGTTCATGCCGCCAGCGACAGCGAACGCAGCCAGTGTCGTCACCAGCACAATCAGACCAAGCACCGGGCTCAGCACAAAGAGAAACACGAGCAGCACGACCGCCGAAAGCATATAGGTCATAATCGTCGCCAGTTTCTGCATCACATTTTCTTCAACAAACAGCATGTCCGTTGAGAGCACCGAGCTGATGCGCCCAATGTTCCCTGCGTTGAAATAGCCCATCGGGAGCCGTTTCAGATGATCGCCAAGCGCCAAACGTTTATCTGCAAAAAGCATATACCCGGCGCCGCTCTGCAAGCGATCAGAAGCATGCTGACAAAGCATTTGTAGCACCAGCGTCACAACCATCGCCACCGCAATGCCGCCCGCCATGCGAACGGTCATTTGTCCCTGGGAAAGCCTGTAAACAGTGATCATTGCATAACAAATTGGCATTTTTGAAAAAATAACATTGAACACCGAGAAAACAAACGCGCCTTGGATGCGCCCCTTATAGCGTCCCGAAAGCTTCAGGACACGTGCAATCATACGTCGAATCATGGCTCATCACTCCCTTCTATCTGCCAAACATCGCTTTCTTCGTTTGCCCGCCAGAGTCGTTTGTAAATGGCGCAGCGCGCAAGCAGTTCCTCATGGGTGCCTATATCCTGTACGCGGCCGCCATCCAGCACACAGATCTGATCGGCATCGCAGATCGTCTGTAATCGGTGCGCAATGACCAGCCGCGTCTTATCTCTGCAGGCCTGACTCAACACTGCTTCAATCCGACGTTCATGTTCAGCATCGCTGAAAGCCGTCGCCTCATCCAGCACCAGCACCGGTGCATCTGCCAGGAGCGCCCGTGCCAGCGTAATGCGCTGACGTTCGCCGCCGCTGAGTCTGTTGCCACAGTCGCCCGCCAGCGTGTGAATGCCTTCGGGCAGCGCATCAATGAAGTCCATACACTGTGCGGCTTCCGCTGCGCGGAGCACCTCTTCATCCGTCGCCTCTGGACGGCCGAGGCGAATGTTGTCCGCCAAACTTCTATTAAAAAGAAAATTATCCTGCGACACATAACTCACGAGCGCATTCAATCCGGCAAGCGACAAGTCGCGCAAGTCTCTGCCGCCAATACGCACAGCGCCACCGGACACATCATAATAATGCACGAGAAGCTTCGCCAGCGTGCTCTTGCCCGCGCCAGACTCACCGACAATTGCCGTCTTGGTCCCCGGTGCAAGAACAAGCGACACATCGTGCAAAATTTCCGTGCCATCCTCATAACTGAAATCAACATGGTCGAACACCACATCAACCTGCTCGGCAGTCTCGCAAATGCGCCCTTCGATCAGCGGCTGATGATCCAGCACACGCTCCAGCTCCGCCAATTTGTAGCGAATCTGCGGCATCACCGACACAAACGACATCGTGCGCAAAAGCGGCATCCCCAGCGCCAATGCCAGGCAAATTGCCAGCACAAAATCTGGCAGTGCCACCCAGTTTTTCATCACCATAACCGCGCCGACAGGCAGCACAAAGAGCAGCGTGCAGGGAAGAATTGACGTATATGCCGCCATCCATGGCCAGCAGGCACGATACCAACGCAGCGTGTAGTCACGATAATCGTTGACAGCATTGGTGAAACGTGCGTAGGATTCCCCGGTTTTATTAAAAACCTTGAGCACTTCCATCCCGTTGACATATTCAATGATGGTATTGTTCATGTGCCGGCTCGCATTGTAGTAGTCGGCTGCACCTTTGTTGCCAATGCTCCCCATCAGCATCACCGGCACCATGCCCAACACGATCACCGCAAGCACCAGAAGGCCCAGTCGCCAATCACAAACGAAAATCGCTGTCAGCACAAGGAGCGTTGAAAGCGCATTAGCGACGCCCTCCGGCAAGGCGTGTGCCAGAAGCACTTCAAAACTGTCAATATCATCCGTGAAAATCTTTTTCAGGGCACCCACGCCCTTTTGCTGGGTCACGCCCAGCGGCAGTTTTTCCAGCTTTTCGGCGAGCGATAGCCGCAGATTCATCAAAGTGCCGTACGCTGCCTGATGAGAAAGATCAAGCCCTTTCGTATAAAGTACCGTCTGCACAATCATCAAACCACCAATGATGAGAGCGTGCTCGACTATAAACGCAGGCGAGAATGCGCCCCCATTCAACAACACAGTGACTGCGCGATAAACGAAATAATACGGCATCACCAACAGCACCGACGCAACGAACAGCACGACAACCGAAAGCAGCGTACGGCGATTGTTCGTGCCTCCGTACGTAAAAATACCTTGCATCATGATCACTTCCTTACAAAATAAAATGACGTTAACCAGTGCTTACTGATTGCCGTCATTATAGTTTGTCATATAAAACTTTTTCTGCTCATTTCAGGCAAAAATGCTCATTTCAGACATTTTTCTCGATACACTTTTGGCAGCATCCCGTACACACCTTTGAACGTGCGCGTGAAATTGCTCGGATTGTCATAACCCATCATCTGTGAAATTTCAGCAATTGATCGTTTGGGATCTGCCAGCAGAATGGCTGCCTGATTCATGCGCGCAGTACGTAAAAAATCACCAGGGGTGCGCTGATAGAGCGCTTTGAAACAATCTTTAAAGGTTGTTTCCGAAAGTCCTTCGTCGCGGCAAAGCTCGGCAATCGTTTCACGGCGGCTGAGATCGGCCAGCATGCGCTCGTGAATCCGCATGGTTTTCTCGATGTGCGTCGGCGAACAGTGCTTTGTCGAAGAAATAAATTTAAGCCCGCCAGTGGTGATCGCATGAAAGAATTCCAGTACTTTGAGACGCACCATGCCAATCTCCTCATCCTGCAGATAGTCTCCAAGCTCTCCGGCGATGTGCAGCAAACGTTCGTTTGGAATAAAAGACGCCGCAATCGCAGCCTCATCGAGCAACGCCATCGTATCGGCAAGTGACACATTAAAAGTGTGTACCAACATCTCTGAAAGATCCGACTGAATCTGGTCCGGAAAAAGTATCACATTGTAGCCATGCACGCTTTCCGCCCGAACCGCAGCCTGCGCGCTCACAGGATGGTCACGCAGCACGTCAATGATTCCCGGCATCGCTTCCCGTCGTCGATGGTTGCCAAGATCCGCTTCTACCAACCCCATCGTATAATAAGAAATGCAATAGTACCGCGTATCATCGAGCCGAAGTTCTCCCGGCGCTCGTTCAAATCTCGCAAACTGGTTATACAACACAGCGTCCACGCCGCTAAATAAGTGGAACACGATCATAAGCCATTGTCCGGCCTCACCATAGACTGTGCGCACTTCGTCACCAGACATGCGAGCGAGTCCAAATTGCTCGTAATAATCCATACACCCGCCTCCAAAAGTTTGACATTGCTTATTTTATTCTATCATCTCCATCTCATACTTACAAAGCAAAACAATATTCTGCCCACAAAAAATCGCCCCCCGTTTTCACGAGGGGCGACGATCATCCGATCAGGTCGAGATTACTTCCCAGCCATTTCTTTGTAGCGTGCATAGCGTGCCTGGCTGAGTTCCTTGGTCTGAGCATAGAGTGCTTCAGCGGTGTCTGGATGAGCCTTAGCAAGGGATGCATAGCGGGTTTCGCTCTTGAGGAAGTCTTCGAACTTATCGTAATCTGGTTCCTTGGAATCGAGAACGAATGGGTTCTTGCCTTCTTTAGCGAGTTCTGGGTTGTATCTCCAGAGGTGCCAGTAGCCACAATCAACGGCTTCCTTGATGTGGGACTGAGCGATGCTCATACCCTTGCGGATACCGTGGTTGATGCAAGGAGCGTAAGCGATGATGAGGGATGGACCCTGATATGCTTCTGCTTCTTCGATGGCCTTGACAGCCTGGTTCATGTTGGCGCCGAGACCGATCTGTGCAACATAAACGTTGCCATAGATGGACTGCATAACGCCGAGGTCTTTCTTGTTGGTCTTCTTACCAGCAGCAGCGAACTGTGCAACAGCAGCGAGTGGGGTAGCCTTGGAAGCCTGACCACCGGTGTTGGAGTAAACTTCGGTATCGAAGACGAAGATGTTGATGTTTTCGCCGGAAGCGAGAACATGGTCAACACCGCCGTAACCGATATCGTAAGCCCAGCCGTCGCCACCCATGATCCACTGGCTGCGGATCTTCAGGAAGCCCTTGACAGCGTCGAGATCGGTGAGGTAAGCGTCTTTGTCAGCGGCAGCAGCGAGTTCTGCAACGATGACATCGCTTGCAGCAGCAACAGCCTTGACATCATGAGCAGCCCAACCTTCGACCCACTTAGCAGCAGCGTCTTTCAAAGCTGCGCTGTAGTCGCCTTCTGCGATAACGCCGCAGAGGTAGTTGACTTTCTGCTTCATCTGCTGATCAGCGGTGTACATACCGAGCCCAAATTCAGCGTTGTTTTCGAAGAGGGAGTTCTGCCAAGCTGGACCCTGACCCTTTTCGTTGGTGCAATATGGCATTGCAGGTGCTGGAGCGCCCCAGATGGAGGAGCAACCAGTGGTGTTAGCGATAACCATACGATCGCCAAAGAGCTGGGTAAGGAGCTTAGCATATGGGGTTTCACCGCAACCTGCGCAAGCGCCGGAGAATTCAAGCAGTGGGAGCTTGAACTGGCTGCCCTTAACGGTGTTGGTGTTGGTGAGTTCAGCCTTGTTGCTGACCTTATGGGTCATGTAGGTCCAGTTTTCACGTTCAGTTTCAACGGATTTTTCTACTGGAACCATCTGCAGAGCCTTGGTCTTAGCTGGGCAGGTGTTGACGCAGCTGCCACAACCGAGGCAGTCCATAGGGCTAACCTGCATTCTGAACTGGAGACCTGCAAATTCTTTGCCAGTAGCTGGCTTGGTGGTCATGCTTTCAGGCTTGCCAGCCACTTCTTCTTCGTTGAGGAGGAATGGGCGGATAGCAGCGTGTGGGCAAACCAAGGAGCACTGGTTGCACTGGATGCAGTTTTCTGGAATCCATTCTGGAACGAAGAGTGCAGCCATACGTTTTTCGTACTTGGTGGTACCGGATGGGAATGCACCATCTTCAAGACCTGCGAATGCGCTGACAGGAAGCTTGTTGCCCTGCATAGCAGTCATTGGACGCAGAACCTTCTTAACGAATTCTGGTTCGCAAGCGCAGCGTTTTTCGGTGGATTCAGCATCCTGAGCGTCAGCCCAAGCAGCTGGAACCTGTACTTCATGCAGAACTTCGATGGCTTTGTCTACAGCATCCCAGTTCATCTGAACGACAGCGTCACCCTTGCGGCCATAGGTCTTCTTGATGGCATCCTTGAGGAGCTTAACAGATTCTTCAAATGGCAGTACGCCGGTGAGTTTGAAGAATGCAGTCTGGGTAACCATGTTGGTACGGTTGCCAAGGCCAACTTCCTGAGCAACCTTGGAAGCGTCGATGGTGTAGAACTTGATGTTGTTCTGAGCGATGTAGCGCTTCATGCTTGCTGGCAGATGTTCTTCCAGTTCTTCTGGAGTCCAGGTGCAGTTCAGAAGGAAGGTACCGTTTGGCTTGAGACCTTCGAGCACGTCATAAAGCTTCACATAGCTGGACTTGTGGCAAGCAACGTAGTCAGCCTGGTCAACTTCATAGGTAGAACGGATCTTGCTCTTACCGAAACGCAGGGAAGAAATGGTTACGCCGCCACTCTTCTTTGAGTCGTAGGAGAAGTAGCCCTGAGCATACATGTCGGTGTTGTCACCGATGATCTTGATGGCGTCTTTGTTTGCACCAACGGTACCGTCGGAGCCGTAACCCCAGAACTTGCAAGCGATGCAGTCTTCAGGAGCGGTAACAACAGGAGCGCCAACTTCGAGAGAGGTGTTGGTAACATCATCCACGATACCAACGGTGAAGTGGTTCTTAGGAGTGTCAGCCTTGAGGTTTTCATAAACAGCAATGAGCTGAGCTGGGGTAACATCCTTGGAACCTAAGCCATAACGGCCGCCATAGATAGCTGGGTGCATATCGGAATCATAGAAAGCGGTCATAACGTCTTCATAAACTGGTTCGCCGATAGCGCCTGGTTCTTTGGAACGGTCGAGAACAGCGATTCTCTTAACAGTCTTAGGAACTGCTGCGAGGAAATGCTTGGTGGAGAATGGTCTGTACAGACGGATCTTCAGGAGACCAACTTTTTCGCCCTTGGCATTGAGGTAGTCAACAACTTCTTCAAGTGCTTCGCAGACGGAACCCATTGCGATGACAATGTTTTCTGCGTCTTCAGCACCATAGTAGTTGAAGAGCTTGTAGTCACGACCAGTCTGCTTGGAGACTGCTTCCATGTACTGTTCGGTGATGCCAACAACGTCTTCGTAGTACTTGTTGGAACCTTCTCTCTGCTGGAAGAAGATATCAGGGTTCTGGTTGGTACCCTTTACAACTGGATGTTCTGGGTTCAGACCGCGTTCGCGGAATGCCTTAACAGCATCCATGTCGATCTGTTCTTTGAGGAAGTCTTCGTCCATAACTTCGATCTTCTGAATTTCGTGAGAAGTTCTGAAACCATCGAAGAAGTGGATGAATGGCACACGGGATTTGATGGTAGCGAGCTGAGCCACGCAACCGAGATCCATAACTTCCTGTACGCTGGAGGAAGCGAGTTCAGCGAAGCCAATGCCACGGCAGAGCATTACATCGGAGTGGTCACCGAAGATGGACAGAGCGTGGGTAGCAATCGCACGAGCTGCTACCTGGAAAACGGTAGGAAGTAATTCACCGGCAATCTTGTACATTGCAGGGACCATGAGGAGCAGACCCTGAGAAGATGTGTAGGTGGAAGTCAGTGCACCAGCGGTCAAAGAACCGTGTACAGCGCCTGCAGCGCCAGCTTCGGATTCCATTTCAACAACCTTAACGGTCTGGTTGAAAAGGTTCTTTCTGCCAGCAGCACTCCAAGCATCAATTTTTTCTGCCATCGGGGAAGATGGCGTGATTGGGTAGATAGCTGCAACATCAGTGAACAAATAGGACACGTGCGCAGCAGCTGTGTTCCCATCCATGGTTTTCATGGTTTTAGTAGACAATTTAAGTCCTCCTCCCAAAAATTTAAAAACCTCTTTAGCTCTATTTTAGCACAATTGTTAAGGGAACTCAATTTACTTGTTCGATAAAATGTTCATAAAATATAAGTATAGCTTATGGAAATGAACGTTATCAGAATAGTACGATTTGGTCGAGCTCCGGCAATTGTCCAACTATTCCCAAACATTTAAATTTTTCGATCATGGCGTCCCCCACTTTACCGCGTTTCTTCATGTCCTCGAGAGATGTATACGGCTTTTCCTCGCGGCCTTTGACGATGTCTTCTGCCTGCGACGCGCCGAGACCATCGATGGCGATGAGCGGCGGCAGGAGTGCCTTCTCTTCATTCATGACGATGAAGCGAGTGGCCAGCGAATCCTCCAGACTCACCGGAAGCACCCTGAAACCGCGGCAGTAAAGCTCGAGGGCGACCTCGAGCACGCTGACTTTACTCTTGTCTTTAGCGGAAAGCGGGCCGGGCTGACCGTAGAGATCAAGGATACTCTGGCGCACAGCCTCTTCTCCCTCCTGGATGATCGAGATATCAAAATCGTCAATCCCACGCACGGAAAAATAGCTGGCGTAAAAAGCGAGCGGCTGATTGATCTTGAACCAGGCGATGCGGAAGGCCATCATGACGTAAGCGACGGCATGGGCCTTTGGGAACAGATACTTGATCTTTTTGCAGGAGTCGATGAACCATTGCGGGATCTTCGCTTCATGCATCGCAGCCTCCTGGTCTTCCTTGAGACCGCGTCCCTTGCGCACCCCCTCCATGATCTTGAAGGAGACACTCTCATCCATGCCATGCTGGATCAGATAGAGCATGATGTCGTCGCGCGTGGAAATCGTCTCCGAGACTGGCGCGATCTTGTTTCTGATGAGATCCTGGGCGTTGTTGAGCCAAACGTCTGTGCCATGGGAAAAGCCGGATATCCGCAAAAGCTCGGCGAAAGCCGTTGGATGCGTGTCTTCGAGCATCTGGCGCGTAAAGCTCGTGTTGAATTCCGGAATGCCGTAGGTAGCGACTGGCGAATTCAGCCGCTCCGGCGTGACGCCGATGGCGTCTGTCGAAGAAAAGAGCGAAAGCGTCGCCTGATCGTCCAGCGGCACCGTCGTCGGGTTGATGCCTGTGAGATCGCCGAGCATCTTGATGACCGTCGGATCATCGTGGCCGAGAATGTCGAGCTTGACCAGCCCCTGGTCGATCTTGTGGTAGTCGAAATGGGTCGTCACCGTCTCGGTCTTCACGTCGTCGGCAGGACGCTGCAGCGGCGTGAAATCGTGTACATCGACGCCCTTCGGCACAACGACGAGACCACCAGGATGCTGGCCCGTCGTGCGCTTGACGCCTGTGCAGCCGATCTTGAGACGGTTGATCTCCGCCTCGCGCTTCTTTTCGCCGACCTCGTCGAAGAATTTGCGCACATAGCCGTAGGCCGTTTTTTCAGCAACCGTCGCCAGGGTTCCTGCGCGGAAAACGTTGTCCTTGCCGAAAAGTTCTTCCGTGTAGGCATGGGCGCCGCTCTGGTAATCGCCGGAGAAGTTCAGGTCGATATCCGGGATCTTGTCGCCCTTGAAGCCAAGGAAGATCTCAAACGGGATGTCGAAGCCGTCCTTCTCCATCTTCGTGCCACAGACAGGACAGTCCTTGTCAGGCATGTCCACGCCGGTGCCATACTCGCTGCTGTCGAAAAACTCGCTGTGCTTGCAGTGCGGACAGCGGTAATGCGGCGGCAGCGCATTGACCTCGGTGATGTTGGTGAAATAGGCCACGACCGACGATCCGACCGAACCACGGGAACCGACGACATAACCATTTTCGTTGGAATTTTTGACGAGCTTGTGGGCGATCAGATAGAGCACCGCGTAACCGTTGCCAATGATCGACTTGAGCTCCTTGTCGATGCGCTTCTGGATCAATTCCGGCAGCGGATCGCCGTACATGCGATGCGCCTTTTCCAGCGTCAGCTCCTCGATCTGCTGCTCGGCGCCGTCGATCTTTGGTGCATGCAGCACCGTCGGCACCGGCACAATCTCCTCAAAATCTTCGATGATGGCGTTGGGATTTTTCACGACAACATTGTACGCCTCTTCCTCGCCGAGGTAGGCAAATTCTTCGAGCATCTCTTCCGTCGTGCGATAATACAGCGGCGCCTGCTCCTCTGCGTCCTTGAAGCCGCGGCTTTTCATGATGATGGCGCGGTTCAGGGCATCGTCCTCGTTGGCAAAATGCACGTCGCAGGTGGCGACGACAGGCTTGTTCAGCCGCTTGCCAAGGTCGAAGAGGGCACGGTTGAGATCGCGCAGACCCTCTTCGTCAGCGATGGTGCCGTTGCGCACCATGAAGTAGTTGTTGGCGATCGGCTGGATCTCGATGTAATCGTAGAAGCTGGCAAGCTTTTCCAGCCCTTCCGGATCGTCAGGATTGGCCACGAGATAACGCATCAGCTCGCCCGCTTCGCAGGCGCTGCCGACAACGAGCCCTTCCCGGGCATAGTTGATTAGCCGCTTGGGAATGCGCGGACGGCGGTGGAAATAGCGCAGCTGGGATTCGGTGACCAGGCGGTAGAGATTTTTCAGCCCCGTCGCGTTCTTCGCCAGCAGGATGCAGTGGTAGCTTTTGCGATCGCGCAGATTCACCGCCGGCTCGTCGTCGTCGATGATGTAGGCCTCGATGCCGTAGATGATCTTGACCCCGTTCTTCTGCCCGGCGGAATACGCATCTGGGAACGCCTGCACAACGCCGTGGTCTGTCACAGCGATGGCCTTGTGGCCGAGCTGCGCCGCCAGTTTGATCAGGTCCTTGATGTCGTTCATGCCGTCCATGCTGCTCATCTGCGTATGCAGATGCAGCTCCACGCGTTTTTCCGGCGCGTTGTCGATGCGGCAGGCGAGCGTCGCCTGGTTGATGTCGTTGACGATCATGCCAAGCTCGTTGGAATAGTTGTCATACTGCACCTTGCCGCGCACCTTGATCGCCTTCGCTTCCTTGAGCGCGGTTTTCAGCGTGTCGGCTTCGTCCTTGTCGGCAAACACCTTACAATCGATCGAGTCGGTGTGGTCCGTCAGCGAGAACATGATCAGCGAGCGGCCGCTCTTGAGCTCGCGGCTGTCGAGGCCGAAGATCGTGCCTGCCAGGCAAACGCTTTTCTCCTCGTCCTCGATCTCAGAAACAGCGACCACCGGCGCTTTGATAAGCTTGCCTTTGAGCACGCCCGCCGGCGCCGGCACACCGCTTGCAGGACGGTTGCCTTTGCTGCCGTCGCGCTTGGCCGCGGTGCGATTGCTCTGCGCTTTCTTTTCCTCGCGCATCTGCGCCCACTGCTGCGACGGGCCGAAATAATCGTCCGGCACCGGCGCGAGGGTTTCGTCCTCCTTGAAGCAGGTCTCCACCTTCACGCTCTTCTGACACATCTGTGCCAAAAGGCGTTCACAATCACTCGTGAACGCCTTGGTATTGATGCGGCTTTGATATGCGATCCTGTTCGAGCAGCGGATGCGTACAGCGCCATCCTCTGAGACCTCGTCGATCTTCAAAAAGATGTGGAAATTTTCCACGCCCAACAGCTGCCAGAGCACCTCCGGCTCGCTCGTGATCTCTGCCAGCGAATAGCCGTCGTAAACCGGCACCAGCTGCACATCGAGATGCGCCGTTTCCGGCAGGGCGTGCTTCATCTGCTCGCGGTAATAGGCGGCCAGCTGAACGTACTCGTCGCCAGCGAGGATCCGCGGCATCTGGATGCGCGCTGCAAGGAGCCGCTGCGTCTTGAACAGTTCGATTTTTTTCACAGTACATTGTCTGGCGTAATCGCAGCAGTCAAAACTGCGCGCCTGTGCTTCCTGTGCTGTGCTCACATTGCATCACCTGAAATCATTCGTTGTAGAAAGCAGTCAGTTTTTCGATCACTTCATCCATCGTCAGCTCAAGCACCTCGTCAGACGTGCGCAGCTTGTATTCAACGATGCCTTCACCGATCTTCTTGCCCACAGTGATGCGCACTGGCAGACCGATGAGATCGGCGTCGTTGAACTTAACCCCGGCGCGCTCCTTGCGATCATCCATGAGGATGTCGAAGCCCGCTTCCTGGAGACGGTTGTAGAGCACTTCGCCAGCGTCCATCTGCTCTTCGTCCTTGACATTGACGATGACCAGGCTGGCGTGGTAAGGTGCCATCGCCTTTGGCCAGACGAGACCCTTCTCGTCGTAGTGCTGCTCCACAGCTGCTGCGATGGTGCGGCTCACACCGATGCCATAGCAGCCCATCTGCAGCACAACGCTCTTGCCGTTTTCGTCGAGCACCGTCGCGCCGAGGGCTTCCGAATATTTTGTGCCCAGCTTGAAGACCTGACCCACCTCAATGCCGCGGGCTGTTTTGATCGTACCGCCGCAGATCGGGCATTTTTCACCTTCGTTGAGCATGCGCAGATCGTGGTAGGTGACTTCCGGCAGATCGCGCGCCATGTCCACATGGATGAAGTGGTAGCCGTCCTCGTTGGCGCCGCAGGCCAGACCTGTGCGTCCCTGGAGCTCGAGATCCGCGTAGATCTTAATGTCCTTGAGTCCCACAGGACCGAGAGAACCTGGATGCGCGCCGATCTTTTCGACGATGAAGTCTTCGTCTGCCATTTCGATCTCGCTCACGCATGGATGCACGCGCATCACCTTGACGTCGTTGACCTCGCGGTCGCCGCGCACCAGCACCATGATCAGCTCGTCGTCGGCACGCATCAGCACACTCTTGATGGAATTCTCTGGCGTATCGCCGAGGAAGTTGCAGATGTCTTCGATGGTTGCGATGTTTGGCGTCTCGATCTTTTCGATCGCCGCCGTGTCGTGCTTATCCTCGCAGGCCACCGGCTTCGCTTCGGCGATCTCGATGTTGGCAGCAAAGTCACAGCTGTCGCAATACGCGATCGTCGCTTCGCCGTTTTCAGCCAGCACCATGAATTCGTGCGTGTAGCCGCCGCCGATCTGACCACTGTCAGCCAGTACCGGACGGAATTTCAGCCCGCAGCGCGTGAAGACACGGCTGTAAGCGTCGTACATTTCGCGATAAGCCTGATCCAGCCCAGCTTCATCCATGTCGAAGGAATAGAGATCCTTCATCACAAATTCGCGACCGCGCATCAGCCCAAAACGTGGACGGCGTTCGTCGCGGTATTTGTTCTGGATCTGATAGAGACGCAGCGGCAGCTGCTTGTAGCTGCGGATGAACTGACGGCAGATGTCCGTGACAACCTCCTCGTGCGTTGGCCCCAGGCAGAATTCGCGCCCGTGGCGGTCAACCACGCGCATCATCTCGTCGCCATACGCGCCCCAGCGGCCGCTTTCCTGCCAGAGCTCTGCAGGCTGCGTGATCGGCATCAGGATCTCCTGCCCATCGGCAGCGTCCATCTCCTCGCGCACGATCTTCTCCACCTTCGCCAGCACGCGCTTGCCCAGCGGCAGATAGGTGTACATCCCTGCAGCCACCTTCTGGATATAGCCCGCCTTCAGGAGCAGCTGATGGCTTGGGATCTGCGCTTCAGCAGGCACATCGCGCAGCGTAGGGATCAAAGCATGTTTCATTCTCATAAGATCAACAACCTCCAAATTGTGGTTCGTTCTTTGTTTACAACATTTAATTATACGAGATGCCGCAGCCGAACGCAATCATTCCCGCAGAAAATTTTCGCCCGTCAGCAGCCGCCACAAACGACCACCGACAGGCGAACCCATTCTCAAAGCGTCGGCACAAGCGTGCGCAGATCCACCACGCGCTCGCTGCCATCCATCCCGCGCGCGATCAACACCCCGTCGACAACGCGCAGATCACAGGTATTGACGAGAAAGTCCAGCGTGTACGTCCGCGTCGCGCCGCCCAGCGTTGTCTCGTAGAGACGGTTCTGCGCCGACGGATCGATCCAGCCACTGGCACCCATGCCATTCGTGTAATACACACGATCGCCCTCCACCCAGAAGGCCGAGGCGTAGATATCTGTCAGATAGCTAAGCGCGCCATTTTCATCGCGGAAAAGCTGCAGCGGCTTCGCGTGACCGCCATCGCACTGCACCGCAACATAGCGCGCACCGCCCGCTTCGCGATCGATCAGCAGCGATCCGCTCCGCAGCCGCAAGCCATCCGGCAACGCCAGCACACGCGCGCCAGCTTCATCCGCACGAAGCAGCTTGTCGCCGATCACCTGATAGCTCACACCTGCACCCTGCGCGATCCAGACCGTGCGCGTGGCGCCATCCCAGTAAATGCTGCCGTAAAGCTCCGAGAAATCCCGCGCCGGCAGATACGTGCGGTCGTGGCGCAGCGTCGGCGCCGTCTCAAAACGGCCACTCTGTCCTCCAGCCGAATAATCCAGCTTTCCCACCGCAAGCGACACATCCACCGTCCCGTCTGGGCTCGTGATACGAATGCTGCCATCCGGCTGCCACACCGTCGTGTAGCCCATCGCCGAACTCACAATGCGCAGCGGGATCATCGTGCGGCCAGCGTCGTTGATGTAAACCTCGCCTTCCGCCGCCGAGCCGGAAACATGCGCATGACCAACGATCAGCTCCACATCCGTGCTCTCAGCAGACGCCGTCCCCGGCGCCGCCAGAATCGCCGCGCAGACGATCGGCGCCAGCCATTTTATTCTTTTCATAACGATCACCTTCTCATTGTCAATGTTCTCTATCATTCTATCATACACCACCCGCCAAAAAGATGCCACTTTTCCTCAAAGATCCAGCGCATTTTCCAGAGATTTCACGGATTGCCTGCCAATCTTCGACAAACAAAAAATCCCGTCGGCCATTTGCAGATGACCGACAGGATCGTCGTATTATTCCGCCAGGATTTTTTCCAGCTCTTCCTGGAAGGCCGGGAGCAGATCGGCTTCGTCGCAGCGGCGCACAACCTCGCCCTTGCGGAAGACGAGCCCTGCGCCCTTTCCGCCTGCGATGCCGAGATCGGCTTCCTTCGCTTCGCCGGGACCGTTGACGACACAGCCCATGACGGCGATCTTGAGGGGACGCTCGATGTTCTGGCAGAGGGTTTCAACCGACTCAGCGAGGCTCGCCAGATCGATCTGCGTGCGTCCGCAGGTTGGGCAGCTGACGATGTCGACGCCCGCTTCCTTGAGCCCCAGGCATTTGAGAATGCCGATGGCCACAGGGATCTCGTTGGCAGGATCGCCTGTCAGGCTGACGCGGATCGTATCGCCGATGCCGCGGGCCAAAAGCGCGCCGATGCCGACGGAGGATTTGATCGTGCCGCTGCGCACGGTGCCCGCTTCTGTCACGCCGAGATGCAGCGGATAAGGGAAACGCGCCGCCGCCATTTCGTTGACGCGGATCATCTCCGGCACATCAGAGCTTTTCACCGAGAGCACGAGCTTTTTGAAGCCCAGCTCCTCGCAGAAACGCACGTATTTTTCAAGGCTTTCGACCATCGCTTCGGCGCAGGGATGGCCGTATTTTTCCAGCAGCTCCTTTTCCACCGAGCCGGAATTGACACCGATGCGGATCGCTGCGTCGTGGGCCTTCGCCGTTTCGACGACGGCGCGCAGCTTTTCCAGCCCGCCGATGTTGCCAGGATTGATGCGCACAGCGTCGACGCCCTGCTCCAGTGCCGCGATGGCGATACGGTAGTCAAAATGCACGTCAGCGACGATCGGCACGCTGGCGCGGCGCGCCACCTCGGCAACAGCCGGCACAGCGTCCATATCCGGCGCCGCCACGCGCACGATCGCAGCGCCGAGGGCAGCGAGTTGCTCCACCTGCGCCAGCGTGGCTGTCACGTCGTGGGAATCGGTGTTGGTCATCGACTGCACCGTCACAGGATGGTCCGAGCCCATGCCGACATCGCGGATCATAAAGGAAATCGTTTCTCGTCTCAATTGGATCACACTCCGTTAATTGACAATGTTGAGAATATCGTTGTAGGTCACGTAGATCATCAGCGCAAACAACGCCATCATGCCGAGCAGATTGACCAGCGTTTCCTTGTCCTGACTGACAGGAATGCCGCGCACCGCTTCGATGACGAGGAAAAGAAACCGGCTGCCGTCAAGCGCTGGCACTGGCAGCATATTGAGCAGGCCAAAGTTCACCGAGAGCACAGCGATCAGACTGACCACGCTCCAGATGCCCTGATCGACGCTGTCGCCGATGGCGTTGACAATGCCGACCGGCCCGGACAGGCCGCCTTCCTCGTCGTTGACAGCGGTGCGTCCGGTGACGAGATCGATCACCGCGTCAAAGATGATCGTGCTCATGCCGATGGTCATGTAGGTCGATTGCTGGAATGCCTGACCGACGCTGAGCGTTTCGTGGGTCGTTTCCAGCTGCTTCGTGACGCCCAGGGCATAGCGGTTGAGCTGGTCATTGTAAGCAGGGGTCAGCGTCGTTTCAGCGGTCGCGCCGTCGCGGCTGTAGAGAATGTCCATCTCGCCGCTCTTGTAGGACGCCATAAAGCTGTCGACATCCTCCCAGGTCTGCATCGTCTGGCCGTTGATCGAGAGGATCTCGTCGCCGACAGCGAGCCCGGCCGCTTCTGCCGCAGAATCTGCGCTGACCTCGGCGATGATCGGCGGGCTGTCGTTGTCGACGACATTGACGCCCAGCGCCAGATAGAAAACGAACAGCGCCACCAGCGCCGTGAGGAAATTCATAAACGGTCCGGCAACAGTGAACAGCATGCGGTGCAGGATTGGACGATTCTGGAAAAGACGCGGATCGTCGGGATCGTCGTCGATCTCCGGATCGCCGGTGATGCCCTTGACGCTGACAAATCCGCCGGCGGGAATGGCGCTGATCACATACTCAGTCTCGCCCTTTTGGAAGGACGCGATCTTCGGCCCCATGCCGATGCTGAAGGTGGTCACATACATGCCGCTGATCTTGGCGACGACAAAATGACCAAACTCGTGGATCGCGACGAGAAAGCCGAGGATGATGATGGCAAGAATGATGTTCATCGCTGCATCAGCTCCGTGGCCAGCGCCCGCGCCTCTGCGTCGATGGCGTGGATCTGCGCCAGGGACTCCACCTTCTGCCACGGCGTTTTGGCGACACATTCTTCAACGAGCGGCACGATATCGACGAAGCGGATCTTTTCTTCAAGAAACGCCGCCACGACAACCTCGTTCGCCGCGTTCATCACGATCGGCGCAGAACCGCCGCGTTTGCCGCAGGTGTAGGCCATGTTGATGCCCGGGAAGACGTCGAAGCGCGGCTTTTCAAAGTGCAGCGTGCCCATTTCCCAGGCATCGAGGGCTTCAAAGCCTGTGCCGACGCGCGCCGGATAGGTCAGCGCCAGCTGGATCGGCAGGCGCATATCCGGCAGGCCAAGCTGCGCCTTGATGGCGCCGTCAACGAACTGCACCATCGAATGCACGATGCTTTCCGGATGCACGACCACCTGGATGCGGTCGTAGTCGCAGTTAAAGAGATAGTGGGCCTCGATGATCTCCAGCCCCTTGTTGACCATCGTCGCTGAATCGATCGTGATCTTCGCGCCCATGGACCAGTTTGGATGCTTGAGGGCGTCGGCTCTGGTGATCGACTGGAAGCGTTCGCTTTCCCAGGTGCGGAACGGTCCGCCGGAAGCGGTGAGGATGATCTTCGCGATTTCCTGCGGACGCCCCTCCAGGCATTGGAAGATCGCCGAATGCTCGCTGTCCACCGGAATGATCTCGCCGCCGTGCTTCGCCAGAAGATCGTTCACAAGATCGCCGGCTTCGACCATCGTTTCCTTGTTGGCGAGCCCGATGCGCAGCCCCGCGCGCAGAGAATCGAGCACTGGCTCAATGCCGGCAGCGCCGGTGATGGCGCCGATCACGCAGTCGATGCCCGCGAGGCAGTCGGCGTAATCGGCCCAGAGATAATGATAACGACAAAAAGGCGTTTCATTTTGAACGCCTTTGAAATATTCGTATGTGGTTTTGTCGGTGATGAACACGTGCTTCGGCTGGTACTTCTGCACCTGTTCATAGAGCAGCGCCTTGTTGCGATGCGCCGACAGAATGTCCACCTGATAGGTTCCCAGCGCGTCCACGACCTCCAGCGTCTGAGTGCCGATGGACCCTGTGGAACCAAGGATCGCTAAATGTTTCATGTTCTTTCCTTTCTACTCAGCCCTGCATGATGCTGAAATAATAGAAGCACAGCGGCGCCACCAGCAGGAAGCTGTCGAAACGGTCGGCAAATCCGCCGTGACCCGGCAGGATGTTGCCGCTGTCCTTGACACCGAAGGAGCGCTTGAGATAGCTTTCGAAAAGATCGCCAACGATCGCGCCGAAAGCAACAAGCAGCCCGATCAGCACCGTGTGCAGCGTGCTCGTCGCCAGCGGCAGGAATTGCGCAATGATGAGCGCCGCCACGACCGTGAGCAGCACACCGCCGACGGCGCCCTCGATGGTCTTTTTCGGAGAAAGATGCGGCGCCATTTTGTGACGCCCCAGCGCACGGCCGGAGAAATATGCCCCGGAATCACAGACCCAGACCATGATGAATACGCTCATCAAAAGCCATGCGCCGCCGTCCAGCAATCGCAGCGAGATCATGTGCAGCGGCAGCCAGGTGCAGTAGGCGTTGATGAACGCCAGATACATCATCTCCGACAGCCCGGTGCGCGGATAGGTGAAGACCGTCTCCGCCATCACCAGCACATTGACGATCGCAAAGATGAAGCCCAACTCCTTCGTCACGAAAGTGTAGACAGCGAACGCCACCAGCATATTCACGAAGCAGAAAATGAGAAAGCTCCGCTGCATAGCCTCGCCCTGCATATTGGCGAGCTCGTAATTGAGCGCCGCCATCATCACAAATCCCAGGAGATAAATGAGCGGCGCCGGCCCAAAGATACACAGGAGGACGATCGGGATACCGACGACCCCCGTCAAGATTCTTGTTTTCATAGTCGTCCCCTTACTTTTTCAGCCCGCCATAGCGACGGTCGCGTTTCTGATAAGCGTACACCGCATCAAAGAGATCACCGGCGCGGAAATCCGGCCAGTAGGTGTTGGTGATCCAGAATTCTGTGTAGGCCACCTGCCAGAGCAGGAAATTGCTCAGCCGCAGCTCGCCGGAGGAACGGATCAGGAGATCCGGATCTGGCTGACCAGCGGTGTAGAGATGGTTGGCGATGATATTTTCGTCGATCTCTTCCGGCGCAAGCTCGCCAGCCGCGCAGGCGCGCGCGATCTCCTGACAGGCGTGCACGATTTCCTGGCGACCGCCGTAGTTGAGCGCGATGTTGAAGATCACGTCGTCGTTGTCCTTGGTGAGCGCGTAGGCGTTTTCCACCTTCTCGCGCACCCGCGCAGGCAGGCGCGTCGGATCGCCAATCGTGCGCACACAAACGCCCTCAGCGTGAAGCTTGGCGATTTTTTTGTCAAGATATTCGACCAGAAGATGCATGAGCCCGTCCACTTCGTCCGCAGGGCGGCGCCAGTTTTCTGTCGAAAAAGCGTAGACTGTGAAATATTTGGTGCCAATCTTTTTCACCGTTTCCAGCACCTCGTCGATGGCCTCCACGCCGGCAGTGTGTCCGGCCAGACGCGCCAGCCCTTTCGCTGTCGCCCAGCGGCCGTTGCCGTCCATGATCACGGCAATGTGGCGCGGAATGCTGCCATCCTTGATGTCATCGTAAGTATGATGTTTGTTTTCCATATGACTTCCCCCCATTATTCATATGCCTCTCAGGCACACGAGGACAATCAATTATTATTCTATCATACTCCAACTTAAATTGCATCGCCTGGAGTGAGAATTGTAAAAAGAAAAAGGACCGACAGCGCGGTCCCTCCTCAGGCATCCTCAGATGCTCATGATATCTTTTTCTTTTTCGTCGTAAATCTTTTCGATCTTGGCGATGGCAGCGTCGGTCTGCTTCTGCACATCGTCCTGAGCGCCCTTGGAATCGTCCTCGGTGATCTCCTTGTTCTTTTCAAGCTTTTTGATCTGGTCGTTGGCGTCGCGGCGGATGTTGCGGATGTAAACCTTCGCTTCTTCCGCTTTCTTATGAGCAGTCTTTGCCAGCTCCTGACGGGTTTCCTTCGTCAGCTGTGGGATTGGCAGACGGATGACGACGCCATCGTTGGATGGGTTGATGCCGAGGTCAGATTTCTGGATCGCCTTTTCGATGTCCTTGATGATCCCCTTGTCCCATGGCTGGATGGTGATCAGATCCGGAGCCGGCGCGCTGACGTTGGCCACCTGGTTGATCGGCGTTGGGGAACCGTAGTATTCCACAGTGATGCCGTTCAGCAGGGACACGTTTGCCTTACCGGTGCGGATATGCATGAGGTCTTCGCGATACTTGTTGATGGATTTCTCCATGCGTTCTTCTGAGTCTAATAAAATTTCATCGATCATGATCTTATTCCCCTGTTCCTACTAAAGTACCAATTTTTTCGCCTAAAACAGCCTTCATCATGTTGCCCTTTTCGGTGATGTTGAACACCTGGATAGGGATGTTGTTGTCCATGCACAAGGAGATCGCTGTGGAATCCATGACCTTGAGCCCGCGGTTCAAAACCTCCAGGAAGGGCAGCGTTTCAAAGCGCTGGGCTTCCGGATGGGTCTTAGGATCGCAGTCGTAAACGCCGTCCACCTTCTTGGCCATGAGAATGGCTTCCGCTTCGATCTCAGCCGCACGTAACGCAGCCGTCGTATCGGTGGAGAAGAATGGGTTGCCGGTGCCGGCTGCAAAAATGACCACGCGGCCCTTTTCGAGATGACGGATCGCTCTGCGCTTGATGTAAGGCTCAGCGACCTCGCGCATTTCGATCGCGCTCATAACGCGGGTGTCCACGTCGTGCTTTTCCAGCACATCCTGCAGCGCCAGCGCGTTGATCACCGTTGCCAGCATGCCCATGTAGTCTGCCGTGGCACGATCAATGCCGCGCTTTGCGCCAGCGATGCCGCGCCAGATGTTGCCGCCGCCGACCACGCAGGCCACTTCCACGCCCAGCGCAGAAATCTCAGCGATCTGTTCAGCCAGCGTGTTGAGCGTGTTGCTCTCGAGGCCGTAGCCGATCTCACCAGCCAGCGCCTCCCCGCTCAGTTTGATAATCACACGTTTATACTTAGCTTCCATAGTCATACCCCCATGTTGATTGAAGACTGTCTTTTTACACTGCTCCTATTATACCATACTCTCTGCGCGCTATCCACTAGAATTGTGCGGTTATCTTTCACAGTCTCTCCAGCTTCGTGCGAAAAGAGATCGCGCGCTGGGTCTGCATCCCGTCAAACTGGATGATGTGTGCCTCTTTGTCAAGATCTGCAGCCAGCACTGTGCCCTCGCCAAAAACAGCGTGACGCACGCGCTGTCCCGGCAGAAATGTGGCGTCGGCGTCGCGGTCGACGAGACGCTCTGCACTGCGCGCATAGTGGCTTTTGGCAGCGCGGACGAGGCTGTCTGGCGGCGGCGTGGTAAACGCGAGCAGCGACGGATCGATATCGAGCAAAAACCGCGACGGATAGCGCAGCGTGCCGTCAAAATTTCGTCCGTCGGCTTCTGAAAGATAAAGCCCCTTCTCCGCACGCGTCAGCGCCACAAAAGCCAGTCGTCGCTCCTCCTCCATCGCCTGCACAGTGCGCACACGACGCGACGGAAAAATGCCGTCGTTCATGCCGCAGAGGAACACATACGGAAATTCCAGCCCCTTGGCAGCATGGATGGTCATCAGCTTGACCTTATCCTCTACGTCGTCCAGATCGGCATTGGTGAAAAGCGCCACATGTGCCAGATAATAGGGCAGCGTCACCTCTTCACCGCAGGTTGTTTCAAAAAGATAGATCGACTGCTTGAGCTCGGCGAGATTGTCGAGGCGTTCCTGGCTGCCTTCGGTGCGCAGCATCCGTTCGTAGCCAGACGCATCCAACAGCGCCGCCAACACCTCCGAAACAGGCCGCCCGTCGTAATCTGCAGCAAATTGCTCGATCAGCGCGACAAAATCGTGCGCCTTCGTGCCCTTGAACGTCGGTTCATCGAGATGGCGAACGAGGGCTTCGTAAAGGCTCGTGTGCTCGCGCTCCGCCGTCTCTTCGAGAAACGCCAGCCGCCGCTTGCCGAGATTGCGCTTCGGCACATTGACGATACGCCGGAACGAGAGATCGTCCTTGAAAACGAGCATACGCAGATAACTCAGCGCATCCTTGATCTCCTGACGTGCAAAAAACTGCACACCGCTGTAGATTGTGTACGGGATCTTTTCCTCAAGCAGCACCTCTTCCACCGCGCGGGTCACATAATGAGCGCGATAGAGCACCGTCATATCCCGAAACGGCACGCCGTCCGCGCGGAGCTTTTTCATCTCGGCAACGATCCAGCGTGCCTCCTGCTCCTGATCGTCGGCAAAATGACAGCGCACTGGCTGGCCGGTCGGCAGCGTCGGAACGAGGGATTTTTTCATGCGCTGGCTGTTTTTGGCGATGAGCGAATTGGCGCAGGCGAGGATCTCCGGCGTAGAGCGATAGTTTTCCATCATCATGATGGTCTGGGTTTCCGGAAAAGCCTTGTCAAAATCGAGCAGAAATTTCACATTGGCGCCGCGCCAGGTGTAGATCGTCTGGTCGGGATCGCCGACGATGAAAAGATTTTTGTGATAATCGCAGAGCACCATCATGAGGTCATATTGCAGCTGGTCGATATCCTGAAACTCGTCGATCATGATATATTCCAGCCGCTCCTGCCATTTCTGACGGATCGCCGGATTGTTCTCGAAAATGTAGAGCGAAAATTTGATGAGATCGTTGTAATCAACGCCGAAGCATTTTTTCTCCTCGTAGAGATAGCCGTAAAAAATGATCTCGTCGGTCGCTGTGGCCTCGTCGTATTTCTGCTTCACCTGTTCCAACGGCAGCGCCAGCATATCCTTGTAATACTCCGGTTTTTTGAACAGCTTCTGGATCTCGATCATATCCCGCGCATCGGCAAACGTGCGGTCGCGCAGCGAAAGCCCGCGCTCCTCATAAATGAGGGCGAGCATGGCGTCGATGTCGTTGTTGTCGAGCACGAGGAAACGCTTAGGATAGCCGATGGCGTGGCTGTCCTCCCGCAGGATCGCATCGCAGAAGCCGTGGAAGGTGTTGATATAGCCTGTGTCGTTGTCGCCAGTGAGCTGGTGGATGCGCTGGCGCATCTCTGCCGCCGACTTGTTTGTGAACGTGACACAGAGGATATTCCCCGGCAGAATCCCGAGCGCGTTCACGAGATAGGCAAAGCGGTGCGAGAGCGCCCGCGTTTTGCCGCTGCCTGCGCCAGCGATCACCCGCACAATGCCCTCTGTCGTCGTCACAGCTGCGCGCTGTGCAGCGTTGAGATTTTCCAAAAGATCCATCGTCGCCCCTCCTTTTCCACCTCTATGATAGCAGAAATCCCGGAACCGTTTCTTGAGAAACGATCCCGGGATATTTTGATTCTCCGAAAAGATTACATACCAGCCTGTGCAGCAACTTCTGCAGCGAAGTCGTCGACACGCTTTTCAAGGCCTTCGCCCATTTCAAAACGAGCGAAACGACGAACCTTGATGTTTTCGCCGAACTGAGCGATACCTTCCTTAACATAGGTTTCGATGGTTTCGTTGTTTTCAGCGCGGATGTAAACCTGATCCATGAGGCAAACTTCGCCATAGAACTTTTTGAGACGGCCTTCTACCATCTTTTCAACGATGTTGTCTGGCTTGCCTTCGTTCTTAGCCTGAGCGATCAGGACTTCACGTTCGTGATCGAGTTCAGCCTGTGGCACTTCGTCACGGGTGACGTATTTTGGATTTTCAGCAGCAATGTGCATAGCGATGTTCTGAGCAAATTCCTTGAAAGCGTCGGTCTTTGCAACGAAGTCGGTTTCGCAGTTGACTTCGACAATAACGCCGATCTTGCCGCCCATGTGGATGTAGGAAGCAACAACGCCTTCTGCAGCGATGCGGCCGCTCTTCTTAGCGGAATCAGCGATGCCCTTTTCGCGCAGATAGTCGATGGCTTTGTCCATGTTGCCGTCGCATTCCTGGAGTGCTTTTTTGCAGTCCATCATGCCGGCGCCGGTCTTTTCACGTAATTCTTTTACCATAGAAGCAGTAACGTTTGCCACTATAATTCCTCCTAAAAAATGTGTTAGAACGGGTAATTCATCTTAAAAAAGGTAACCTCATTGATCTCAACTCGGTTACCTTCATCACAAAATTATTCAGCGTCAGCGACTTCTTCAGCAGCTTCGGCTTCTTCAGCACCTGCAGCGCCCTGCTTAGCTTCAACAACAGCGTCAGCGATGACGGAGGTCAGGAGCTTCACGGCACGGATGGCATCGTCGTTGCCAGGAATGACATAGTCGATTTCATCCGGGTCGCAGTTGGTATCAACAACACCAATGACTGGGATACCGAGCTTGCGTGCTTCGTGAACGGCGATCTTTTCCTTCTTAGGATCGACAACGAAGATCGCGCCTGGCAGTTCAGGCATGTTCTTGATGCCGCCGAGGAAGCGTTCGAGTTTTTCCTTTTCACCGAGAAGGATTGCTTTTTCTTTCTTGGTGAGGAGTTCCATGGTCCCGTTTTCTTCCATCTTTTCGAGTTCGAAGAGACGCTTGATGCGGGTTTCAATGGTCTTGTAGTTGGTCAGCATACCACCGAGCCATCTTTCGTTGACGTAGTATTCGCCAGCGCGGATAGCTTCTTCTTTGATGGATTCCTGAGCCTGCTTCTTGGTACCAACGAACAGGATTGGCTTCCCTTCTTCAACGACTTCCTTCACGAAATCATACGCTTCATTGATGAACTTGACGGTTTTAGACAAGTCAATGATGTAGATCTGATTTCTTTCTGCAAAAATGTACGGCGCCATTTTAGGATTCCAGCGACGTGTTTGATGACCAAAATGTACCCCTGCTTCTAAGAGTTGTTTCATAGATACGACGGACATTTTGGCACCTCCTCTCTTCATTTGGATTTTTTCTTCCGGCTCCATTTTTTACGCGTCCCTCTCACCCTTGTGAGCTCCAGGGCGCGGAACAAAGAACCGTGTTTTTTACAACGTTAAGAGTATAGCATCTTTACGCCGCTGGCGCAAGTCCTTGTTCCGGGATTTTCGCGGAGAATTTTCGCCAGTCGCCCAAGGCGAAAAACAAAAAACGTCTGTCCCTCTAAAGAGACAGACGCAATGATCATTTCTTGGAATTTTCGATGGCAGCGGTCACTTCGTCGAGCTGATTTTCGACCTTGAGCAGCGCTTCTTCCAGCTCGTCAAGGCTGGCTTTTTCGTAGTCGGTGTTGAGCGCTGCATCTGGCAGATCACCAGTCACCGCTTCGGCGTTGCGATCTGTGGCGCCGCGCTGCACAGCCGCACGCTTGATGGCGGTGCTGACGACGACAGCGACAGCTGTGGAGAACGCAGCCAGGCAAACGCTCTTGATAATGAGGCCGCGGAGATTGTTCTTCTTCACGCCGCTGGCGATGCATTCCACGCTGGCTGGTGCCTTTGCAGCGAGCTTACGCGTCTTGGCTGCGGATTCTTTTCTCGCTTTGGCAGCTGCCTTCACGAGTTTTTTGCGTTTCTTTTCGAGCTGCTTCTGCATACGAACCATCTTATCGAGCTGTGTTTCGATCTTTTTTAATTTGTCCATAATTTCCACCTCTTATAATTGATAAAATGCAATGCCAAATCCACCGAGGCCAATGTGCGTCGTCACAACACATTCCAGCTCAAATGTATCGATCTGCTCGATCTCCAGCTCTGGATGAGCGGCGAGCTTCGGCATGAAACTTTTTTCCAGGATGTGCAGATATTCTTCGTTGTTGTAGCCCAGTGCAAAATACAGCTTTTTATTTGGATCGACCATCGCCATCACCGTGTCGGTGAGATGATCGATGGCTTTCTCGATCTTCTTGCCACGGATCTTTTCATGCGCACCGATGAATCCGTCTTCGACGATGAGGATCGGCTTGATGTTAAGGATCGAGCCAACGAGATAGCTGGCTTTGCCGATGCGCCCACCCTTCTGCAGATTGTCAAGGGTATCAAGCAGAAACAGGATGCGTGTCTTTTCGACGACCGCGCGCACATGCGCCATCACTTCGTCCCAGCTGGCATCCGGATGGTTTCGGATGAAGCGGGTGATGGTCACAACATCGAGCCCAAGGCCGATGGTCACGGTGCGGCTGTCGACAACCTCAACGGCGATCTCATCCTTGACCATGTCGGCTGCGAGCTTTGCGCCCTGCCAGGTGCCGCTCATCTCCGAAGAGATGTGGATGGAAAGCACGCGCTCTGCGCCTTCTTCCTTGCAGGCGCGATACACATCCATGTACTGTGCCGGCGAAGGCTGGGACGTGGTCGGCAGAGTTTTCGCGGTGCCGATGTAGTCATAAAATTCCTGGTTCGTGATGTCCACACGGTCCAGATAGGCTTTCCCGCCAAAATGCACAGCCAGCGGGATCACCTTGATGTCCAACTCACGCACGAGATCCGCCGGGATATCAGCGGTGCTGTCTGTTACAATCGCAATTCTCATGGATCATCCTCACTTATTCTGCAGACACAATGTAGTGGTACACATTCTGTCCGCCGTCGTAAAGTTCAAAATCGACGTCTTCAAAATCGCCTTCAAGCTGTTCGAGCAGCGCCTGAGCATCTCCGGCGTCGACGTCGAGGCCATAGTGCAGGCTGATGAGCTCTGCGTCATCATCGACCATGGTCTGCACCATGGCGTTCACCGCTTCTGCGAGTGTTGCACAGGAAGCGATGATCTTGCCGTCGAGGATGCTCATGAATTCGTGCTCGTGAATGTCCACCCCGTCGATGGTCGTGTCGCGCACAGCCTGGGTGATCTCGCCGCTCTGCACAGTGGCCAGGCTGGCGGTCATATTTCCTACATTTTCTTCGACCGCCACATCCGGCATGTAGCCCATGAGGGCGGAAATGCCCTGCGGGAAGGTTTTCGACGGAATGACATGAACGTTGCCGCTCTCTGCCATGCCGGCTGCCTGCTGCGCGGTCATGATGATGTTCTTGTTGTTTGGCAGGATGTAGATGTTTTCTGCCTCGATCTGCTCCAGCACATCCAGGAAATCCTGGGTGCTTGGGTTCATGGTCTGGCCGCCCGAGATGATGTGGGTGGCGCCGAGGCCGTTGAAAATATCCGAAAGCCCGTCGCCGTTGCAGACGACGATGATGGCGTCCTTGTAAACTGCCGGCGCAGCTGCGCTGCGGCCTTTTTCCTGCAGTTCTCTGTTCTGGGAGCGCATGTTGTTGATCTTGATGTCGTCCAGCTCGCCGAGAGAAGAACCGGCTTCGATGACCTTCGCCAGACGATCTGTGTGAATGTGCACCTTGATCGTGTTACCGGCGCCGACGACGAGCATGCAGTCGCCGAGATCAGTGAGCATGCCTTTGAGCACGTCGATGTCTTCTTCGACGTCAGATTTTTTCGTGCGCACAAGGAACTCGGTGCAATATGGGTAAACGATGTCCTCCGGCGTCGCAAAGAAATGATCGAACTGATCGTTGAAATCTTCCTCGCCGCTTTCTGCGACCTCGCGTTTTTCGATTTCTTTTCCTTCCAGGCTGGCCAGCATGCCCTCGATCACATAGAGATAGCCGCTGCCGCCAGCGTCAACAACGCCAGCCTGTTTGAGCACCGGCAAAAGTTCCGGCGTGCGCGCCAGCGACGCGTGACCCGCTGCGATATAAATGCGCAGACATTCGAGAATGTCCATCCCCTTCTTGTACTGCGCGCTGAGCGCTTCCGCTGCTTCGCGCACAACCGTCAGGATGGTGCCCTCCATCGGATTGCTCACTGCTTTGTACGCAGACTGCACGCCGCCATTAAATCCGGCGACCAGCGCTGCCGCGTCGATGGTCTCGCAGCCTGTGAGACCTTTTGCAAAGCCAGTGAGGATCTGCGAAAAGATCACGCCGGAGTTGCCGCGCGCACCCATGACAGCACCAAAGGCAGCCTTGCCGGCGTATTCTCCCACGCTCGGCGTTTCCGCCTGGCGGATGAATTTCGCTGCCGACTGCATGGTCATCGCCATGTTCGTTCCCGTATCGCCGTCCGGCACCGGGAACACATTCAGCTGGTTCACGCTCTCCTTGTGTAGGTCTAAATTATCTGCACCCGCGAGGATCATCTTGAAAAACTGTTCCGCGGAAATGTTTTCTATCGTCAGCTCTAATGACATCGGTGGACCTCCTACCGCACAATTACTGTGATCTTTTGCATCATATACCAAATGATTGCATTCACCTTAAAGGATACCGAATTTGAGCGCGAATTGCAATATATACTGCTCTTAAAAGTACTCATTGTTAAAAAAGGTTGCTTTTATTGTAAAGAGCGCTACCATAAGAGCACTTTCCGAGCACTCGTCCTGCGCCTGTCTGCTGCGGTCAAAAACCATCTGCGTCAGCTGCGCAAGATCGAGCAGCGGCGCCGCTTCCTCTGCGGAAATTTTTTCGATACGAGCACTGCCCGCCGGCCAAAGATAGCTGCCACAGCCCCTGACGCTGAAGCGGATGTCCTGCTCCGGCAATCTGCTTGCAAAAAGCGGCAAAATCTCAGGATCGAGGATCCGCTCCATCATAAACGGCTGATAGCGCACCCCGCTCTTATCCTTTTTGCGGCGAAAAGCGATCGCTTCATCCTCCGGCGCAGACCACTGCACCTGTTTCACCTGAGAACGGTGGCTGGCAATGAAATAATAGAGCGCCTGACGTGCAGCAGCAGTGCTTGCCACCGCTTCGCGCACAAAAAAGGCCTCTTCTTTCATTATATAAGCGAGATAGCCAACCGCCTGCTCGTTTTCGTCGAACAGCAGCTTAAAATAGCCGCCCTCCATCGCCAGATCGTCCACCAGCGCCTGCCAGCGACGCAATCCTCTGCGCAGCACCGCCGCTTTGTAGCGCGCCGTTGCACGCTCGTAAAGATCTTCCAACAGCGGCAGCGCAGGTGCGAGATTTTCCATATCCAGATCCTGCCAGTGGTGGCAATGCGCAGCATCGCGTTCCTCCGCACGATAGAATTCGTCGATGTCGAGGTCCATGTCGAAATGATAATCGCCAAAGACAAATCCGTAGGCTTCGTAGAAATCCGCCTCAAACGGCATCAGCTGCATGAGCTGAATGCCGTGCGCTGGTGCGTAGTCCTCCAGCGCCGCCTGTATGAGCCGCCGCGTCAGACCGAGACCACGGTATTCCGGCAGACAGTCGACGCCGACAATATAGCCAGCGCGGAGCTCGACGTCGCCCACGCGCGTCGGCAGATCGATGATCTGCAGGCTTGCCGCCAGCGTCTCACCGACCGTCGCCACCAGGCACTCCTCAGCACGGAAATACTTGCTGAAATACCAGCGCTGGAACGTCTCGCCATCGTTAAAACAGTAGTGCCAGATCTGCTGCAGCGCCGGACGGTCCGCCTCAGTGGCCGCTCTGATCGTCAGTTGGTTCATCTTTCAGCACCGCCTTATATTTCACAACCTGATACAGCGGATAATAGCTCATCTTCGCATGACGCAACCCTTCAAGGCCCATGTCCTCCTCGCGGTTGACATAGACAGCGTCCTGCCAGTAATAATTGAGAAATTCCTGATTGATCAGCGGATACAGCCCGCGATACTCGCTGAACGCTTTTTCCACATGGATGAGCACCGTTTCCTCGTTGACCATGTCACCAAACGTCATCGCCACCACGCGCCCGTCAACACGGACCATCAGCCCCTTAAAGCCAAGATAACCCATATTGTCCAGCGCGTCTGCGATCGCTTCGCGCTCACAGAGCAGACTGTCGTTGATCCCCTCCTCGCGGTTGCGCTCGCCGCACCAGTGCTCGACAAAATCCCACGCCAGATCGGCGTTGTATGGCGTCAGTGGCACCAGCTCATAATCCGGATGCTCATTTTTGAACGCATTGATGTGGTTGCGCTTTTTGCTGAGCTTGCGCCCCGCCAGCGTGCGCATCTTTTCGCCGTCGTAAATATAGTCCTCAATATCTGGCTCTTCTTCAAATTCAAACCGCCCCGGGAAAAGTCGTTCCAGACGCTCACGGTCCTTTTCCGTCACCGCGCGGATCATCAAGCGTTTGTGACGGTCGCGATAATCCTCCGCTGCGTGCTCGATCGCCGCTTTAAAGAGACGGTCGTCCTCCTCAAAACCATACGGCGGCAAGATCCAGCTTTCCTCGAACGCATTCGGTTCGACGATCAAGTGGCTGTCCGTCACCGCCCAGCGCACCGCATAGCAGCGGCGCCACATAAACAGATTGGTGAACGAACATTCCGTGTTCTGGTTTTGACAGGCCGCAAAAAATCTATTCAGAATATCTCGGTCGGACAATTCCAATTCCTTAAAACCAAGCATGATTATTTTTCACCTCTTAATGGTTGATGTGTTCCTAGTAATGTACCCTACAATATCAGATTATAGCACACCCTGATAAAGAAAAAAACGCACTCTTTTACAAGAATGCGTTTTTTCTTTTCGGCTGGGCGATACTGGACTCGAACCAGCGACCCCCTGCATGTCAAGCAGATACTCTAACCAACTGAGCTAACCGCCCGAAGACATTACTAATAATAACACAGATTTTACGAATGTCAAGGATTTTCTTGCGAAGTATCCCGAAAAAATATCGCCGGCCTTTGACCACCGCCAGAGGCCGGCAACGGAGATGGAGAGATTTGAACTCTCGCGCGCCGTGAAGCGCCTACCGCATTTCGAGTGCGGACCCTTCAGCCACTTGGGTACATCTCCACAGTCAGTTTTTCTCCCGCAAAGCGCGGAAAAAATCTCTCGTCAAGGCGCTGCACGCTTCCTGAGCGATCGGCCCGCGGATGCGCACATTATTCGGAAAGCCCGGGAACTGCAGCAGATTCATCTGGCTGCCGCAAACGCCGAACGTCGGCTCATCTGCGCCGTAGACCACCCCCTGCACACGCGCCAGAAGCATCGCCCCTGCGCACATCGGACAAGGCTCGTGCGTCACATAAAGCGTCGCCCCGTCCAGCTGCCAGCGGCCAAGCGTCTGCGCCGCATCGCGCATCGCGTTGATCTCTGCGTGTCCCGACGGATCGTGATCGCGTTCGCGCGTGTTGTGCCCGCGCCCGATGATCTCCCCATCCAGCGCGACAACCGCGCCGATCGGTACATCCTTGTGGGCCAGCGCCTTGCGCGCTTCGCAGATGGCTTCCGCCATCATCTTCTGATCCATCCGGCTCACCTCGACTCTTCATTATATTAACGAAAGGACATAGAATTGTCAAGGTGAAATTCTTCCGGCAGATCTCCACTGCCACAAAAATATTTTCGTAGAAGTAAAATTTCTCTTGAATTAACCCCCCCTTGTATATAATAAGAGTGTATCAAAAAACTAAGGAGGGATCCTTCATGGCATCCGAAAAAACATTACTCACCGTTCTCGCCGAACTCGGCCTCGAACCACTCGACGACCGCGCCATCATCGTCAAATTTGCGCCGGAAAATCTCAGCGCCAAGATCGCCCGCTTCTTCTCCATGGAATTCTACGTGCTCCAGCTCTGCAAGGACAAGCTCGTGCTCCTGCCTTTCAGCCAGCTGACGCTCGCCCTCAAGCGTGAAGTCGCGCTGGAAATTCCTTACAGCGAGATTCAAAGCGTCAGCGTCGACGAAGACGGCCTCAACTACCGCATCACCATTACCACTTTGGACGACACCATCCGCCTCACCGCGCAGCAGAAAGAACTCATGGGCTTCCGCACCTCCGCCATGCTCAGCTGGGACGGCATCAAATTTATCTACGGCTCCGACGACACCTGGCACGGACGCAATCTCGACGCCACCCTCGCCGATCTCGCCAAACTCGCTGGCTGATCGCAAACAACATATCACGAACAAAGGACCTCGCGCGAGGTCCTTTGTTTCACTCAAAAATAAAACAGCTCTTCAAATTTTTTGTCCAGCGCGATGCAGAGGATCAGCGCCAGCTTAGCCGTCGGATTAAACTGGCCAGTCTCGATGGAGCTGATGGTGTTGCGCGAAACGCCGACGAGCTCCGCCAGCGCCGCCTGCGACAATTTTTTCTCGGCGCGCGCTTCCTTGAGACGATTTTTCAGTACGAGTCCGTCGTCCATGCGCTCACCCCACTCTGATGGTCAGGATGAGCCAGACTACGGCGCAGAACGTCCAGACACATCCACCGATGAGATAAGATTTTTTCTTCAGCTGTTTGTACTGATAGAAATTCGTCCCCATCAGCGCGCTTGCATAAAGCGCCAGCAGATCGTAGGCATTCTCACCAAGCACAAACGCTTTGTAACTAAACAGAATAATGCACATCACGCTCATACACATGAGCCCAACAATACCCGATTTGTCGTTGACAAGCTTTTCGCGCTCGTCCATGTTTTTGTTTTCTTCGCGGCTCATTGCGAGGATTTTTTCCTTATCCATGGTCGCACCTCCTGTAAGTTCGCCAAGTTTTCTTGTCATGATCATCTTACCATTGCCAAGTGTACTTGTCAACGATTTTCTGCCAAGTTTTCTGTGCAAAATCTCAGCGCGCAAAAAAGCACCGCAGTCAGCGGTGCGTGGGGAAATCATTTCAGATATGTGGTAAAGAAATCCGCGAGCTTATCAAATGGGATCGCGTTCTTTCCGCCGCCGTCGTAAAGATCGGTGTGGACAGCGTCAGGGATGATCAGGAGCTCCTTATTCTCTGGCACAGGATTGCCGTCCATCATCTGGGCGTAGGCATCCTTGCTGAAATAGCAGGAATGTGCTTTTTCGCCGTGCATGATGAGAACGGCGGAGCGGATCTCGTTCGTGTAGGTGAGGATCGGCTGGTTCAGAAACGAGATGCAGCCAGTGGCGGCCCAACCGTCGTTGGAATTCAGCGAGCGCGCGTGGTAGCCGCGGTCGGTCTTGTAATAATCGTAGTAATCCTTGACGAAAAATGGCACATCTTCCGGCAGCGGATCGACCACGCCGCCAGCGCGAACGTAGCTGCCATTTTTGTAATCCTCGGTACGCTGAGCGTTCAGCGCCAGACGTTTTTCGTGGCGCGCCTCCGCAGAATCTTCTGCGTCAAAATAGCCCTTCGCGTTCACGCGCGTCATGTCGTACATTGTCGACGCCACAGTCGCTTTCACACGCGTGTCAAGCGCAGCAGCATTCAGCGCCATGCCGCCCCAGCCGCAGATGCCAATGATGCCGATACGCTCCGGATCCACGTCGTCACGGCAGGAGAGATAATCCACTGCTGCCTGGAAATCTTCGGTATTGATATCTGGCGAAGCCATGTAGCGTGGTTCTCCGCCGCTTTCGCCAGTGAACGACGGATCAAACGCCAGCGTGAGAAATCCGCGCTCCGCCATGGTCTGCGCGTAAAAGCCGCTGGCCTGTTCCTTCACTGCGCCGAACGGGCCGCTGACGGCGATCGCTGCCAGCTTGCCGCTGGCATTCTTTGGCATGTAGAGATCCGCTGCCAGCGTGATACCATAGCGATTGTGGAAGGTCACCTTGCTGTGGTCCACTTTATCCGATTGTGGGAAAATCTTGTCCCATTCCTGAGTGAGCTGTAAGTTCTGCATGTGTCTCATCCTTTCGATCAATCTATTCAGGTTTACTATACACTCTTGCACTGCTATGCGCCAATTGTTAAAATGAATGTCATACCATGAAAATAATGCATGGCATGAAAGGAAGATCATCATGGAACTGCGCACCCTGCGATATTTTTTAGAGATCGCCCGCGAAGAAAATATGACCCGCGCCGCTGAGCGCCTGCACGTCAGCCAGTCGGCGCTCTCCCGCCAGGTGAAAAGTCTGGAAGAAGAGCTTGGCAAGCGGCTATTCATCCGTCACAGCTTTCGCATTGAGCTGACGCCGGAAGGCCAGCTGCTGCGTAAACGCGCTGAAGACATTTTGCAGATGGTCGACAAGACCACCGAGGAATTTCAGACGCTCACAGATGACCTGCGCGGCGACATTTTCATCGGCTGCGCCGAAAGCGAAGCGATGAAGCGTCTCGCCGATGTGCTCGTTCAGCTGAACCGACAGCATCCCGGCATCCACTACCATCTCAAAAGCGGCAACACCGCCGACATCGCCGGCGATCTCGACAAGGGCCTGCTAGATTTCGCCGTCATCGCCAATCCCGTCGATCTCTCGAAATACAATTTCATCACCCTCCCCACCCGCGACCGCTGGGGCGCCATCCTGCCGAAAGATCATCCCCTCGCCGCAAAAACAAGCGTCAGCGCTGAAGACGTCGCAGATGAGCCGCTCATCCTCTCCATCCAGGGCATGAGCGACGATTATCCAAAGCTTTTCGGCGATCTGCAGGAACGGCTCAATGTCGTCGCCACCTTTAACCTGCCCTACAACGGCGCCGTTCTCGTGCGCGCTGGCCTGGGCATCATGCTCAGCTTCGACAATCTCATCGACACCAGCGAAAATTCCGATCTCTGCTTCCGTCCCCTCACGCCGCGCCTCGAAAGCGAAGGCCACATCATCTGGAAAAAATACCAGGTCTTCCACCCCGTCGCCCAGGCGCTGCTCGATCTGTTGAAGGAAACGTTTGCGTAAAACCATCGCCGCTCGATTTGTCGGGCGGCGATGGTTTTTATTCTTCGATGAAATAGGTGTTGAGAGCGACGTGATCGTGGCTGTCAAGAGAAATGGCGAAGCCGTAGAGCTGGAGCGTTGGCTGTGTGCGCGCAAATTCGCTGAGTTGGCGGAGGCCGCTGGCGGCGTTTGCATGGAGATGCGCGAAAGGTGCAAGATGCGCAAGGGAAAGGCTGCGCCCGTCGCCGCGGAGGTAGATCTTCCAGCGCTGATAGCCGTCAGGCGCGAGATCGACGGCAGCGAGCCAGAGATGAAGGGCGCAGCTTTTCTCGTAGGCGAACCAGTGGCGCTGCAGCGCATCTGCGAGGGGAACGAGGGGCGTACTGCGCGCAGTGGCGAGGGCGCTGAGATAGGTCGCATCGTCGTAGCGAAAATCCTGGCCTGGCTGGTCGGGATCAGGCAGCCGGCGCAGCAGCCATTCGAGATTCAGCGTCGGCATCTGCCCAGGCTTCTGCTTGAGGGCGATGGTGCTCAGCGCAGCGAAGCGCTGGTCGGGAGCATCTGTCACAGGCAGCGCCGAGAGCGTGTGCAGGCTGTCGCGGATCGCTGAAACGCCAGGATACCACGCTTCCAGTGTGCGAAAAAGCGCTGTCATGTTCTCATCGGAACGATTTTTCAGAGCGATGTAATCGCGGCTGTCGCTTGTGCTGGCACCGTGTGTGCGGCAGCGGATCATATCGCGCGCAGCGAGCCAGCGCAAAAGCGGCGCATCTGTCTCGCGCACCGGTGTATTTTCCTGCGGCGGCTCGTAGATCTTCACCTGGAAAGCGCGCTCCGCAGGATAAAAATTGATGCCGACGGCGTCAAGGTCGCGAGCGATGCTCCGCCCGGCGACAAGTCGCTGAAAATCATTGGTCAGATTATTGAATGCACGCATGAGAAAGCACCTCCGTAAGATCAAAATCCGGGGCAACGCGGTCGTACTGGCGCAGCGCGTGGGGTAGCAGTGCGCAGGCTTCTTCTCTGTGCGCCGCCTGCCAGAGCGCAGCGATAAGGCGATGGCAATAGGCGCCGTTCAAGCTATGTGCAAGCTGTGGGAGCACGGCGCGCTCCTGCTGCGTGAGCACACGTTCGCTGCTGTAACCGGCGCTGTAGGCCTGCGCCAGCTGCACCCACTGCTGCGACGAAAACGCGGCGCAGAGCGGCAGCTGCCAGCGGCTGCTGTACCAGGTGATGAGGAGATCGCCGAGAAGCATTTCCCGCCCGGCGAGGTTAAAATCAATGACGCCAATGCCGCACTCGCGCTGCATGAGATTGCTCGTGAGACTGAGATCGCCGTGCACAGCGGCGCGCGGCAGCTGTGGCCAGAGACGGCGCATGGTGGCGCAGACGGCGTCATGGCGCTGGCAGAGGGCGGCGAGTTCGGGAAGCGGCGGCGTCCCCTGCCAGATCTGCGCAGCAGTTGTGCGCCCTGCCATCAGCGCGCGCCAGGTGTGCCCGTCTGCGAGTTGGAAGCCTGCGGCGAGGGATGCGCTGTGCATGCGCCCGAGAAAACGCCCGAGGGCGTAGGCGGTTTCCTGCGTCGGTCGGCGCAGATCCTCGCCGAAATCCTCCTCCACCGTCGCCAGATAAGCGTCCCTGCCGAGGCGGAGCGCGCTGCAAAAATTGTCACCAACGCGAAATTTCTGCGGCACCGGCAGATCCTGAGCGCGGAGGAATTCAGAGAATGCCGCCTGGCGCTCCTCCTGCGCCTGCGAAACGGCTTGCCGCGCCAGCAGCTTGACAACGAAGCGGCCCTGCGCCGTCTCTGCACGCAGAACGCGCACACGCAGCGGACGCTCGTAGGCAGCAAGGGTTTCCAGCCGCCGCACCTCATCGGCGCAGCCGTAACGCGACAGCAACGCCGCCACAGCTCGGCGCATCACGCAGCCCCCTGCCAGGGCGCCGGACGCTGACATTCCTCCTGCACGAGACGCACAGCGCCGAGCACGAGCCGATCGTCCGGCGCAAGGCGGCGCTTCCTGCTCAGGCGCGCAAACTGCACACGCGCGCTCGCGAGGATGCAGAGCCTATAAGCGCGGCAGAGGTTGGGATCGACGCGGTGCAGGCTGCCCGTCGTCGCGAGATTGGCGCTGTAGCAGAGGTCGCAGAGGAAAAAGAAGGGGCAGCGCACGCAGGGATTGTCGGCTGTGAGGGAGAATTTCTGCACGTCGAAATCTTTGAACGCCGCTGCTTCTGCGCCCAGCGCCACCGGCGCAAAGCCCTGACAGGGATAGCAGCCGCCAGCTGCATCGTAGCAGCAGGTCATTTCGCCAGCGCCGCAGAATCGCAATTCCGACGGACGCTCCGCAAAAACCAGCCGCAGATCGAAGTTGAGCAGCGTGCACAGCGGCAGCTCTGGATGCGCGCTGTAAAATTCGACGAGCTTCGCCAGCTCACGCACAAAGATCGCTTCGTTTGCCGCGAAATCCCAGTCCACGCCAGTGGAAAGCGTCGCGTCGACGACAAAGCCCTGCTCGTGCAGACTGATCACGCCCTCCGCCAACTGCGGCAGCGTCTGCTCAGAGAGCGTCAGCTTCGCCTGCGCAGTGCCTGGCCAGGTACGCAGGAAGAACGCGCGGTCGATCTGCGCGTAGCTGGAGCCGCCGCCCTTGAGCGGACGATTACGATCGTGCATCGCCTGAGTGCCATCGAGAGAAAGGGACACGCGACAGCGATCGCGACGTGCCGCCAGCCAGCTCTGCATCTCGCCGTGAACGAGGGTGCCGTTGGTCGTCGTCTCAAAGAGATTGACGCGGTCGCCATAGGTCGTCATGACATAGTCGTCGATTCTCTGCATCAGCGGAAAATTCAAAAATGGCTCGCCGCCAAATACCTCGATGAGCACCGTCTCGCCAGGCGCTGTTTCCGCGTAGTGAGCGTCGATCACGCGCTGCGCCTGAGCGAAATCCATGGCGCGCGGGCGCTTGTGGTGCTCGTAACAGTAGCTGCAGGCGAGGTTGCATTCTTCGGTGAGCAGCAACATGATCTTTTTCTGTTCCTTTTCCATTTCCCTCATCCTTTCTCAAACCGGCGGGAGCACGATGCTCCCGCTTTTGTCAATCCCAGCCGCAGGACATCTTGTGTGCCGTGCAGCTGCAGCTGTAGCTCACAAAGTCTGGATCAAAGTGGTACTCAGCCGACGCGAACGTCTGCTCTGCCTCTCTGATCAGCTGTGCCAGCCGCTGTATTTCTTCGGTGGTCAGCATCAGTTTCAGCATCTGGGTCACCTCCTCTGCTTTTTCTATCTTTATGATAGCGGAACCGCGCCGCGCCTGCCTCTCGATATCGGAAGAAAAAGTAAAAAAGCACCGCCCGCGTGTTGCGGACAGTGCTGGGTGATCATTTGAGAACGCTGTACAGGGCGAGCAGCGCGCTGGTGACGCCTGAGATGTGGTCGTAGGCGCCGATGCGTCCGATCACCGCGTGGTAGCAGGCGATGGCCTGGTCACGGCTGACGACCTGCGCGTGGGCAGCGGCGTTGCGGTAGTCGTTGCGGATGCGCTCGCACTTGTCGACGAAGCTCTCGCCGCCGTGGGCAGCGGTGAAAACCTCGCGCGGCGCGTCGGCAAATTCCGGCTTAACAATGGTAGCGAGATATTCTGCCGCCCGCTGCTGCACGAGCGCCTGCTGCTCAGCGCCGGAAAAGCGCTCCCGCCGCTCGCCGAGAAGAAACGGCAGATTGCCGATGGTGAACACGTGCTGACGCTTGAGCTTCGGCTTTTTCGCGCGCGCGTACTCGCGCTGCGTCATCGAGAGCAGCTTCTCCGGCCAGATGGCGAAAACCTCCTCTGGCGCGAGCGTTTCCGGCGCGCCGTAGCTGGCCGCGAGATAATCGCCGAAGCCGTCGAAGAAAACGCGTCGCAGCTCCGCCTCGAGGGCAGTCGTCACCGAGATGCAGATGCCGCTGTAGTCAAAATCCGGCATGGTGACGCCAGCGCAGCCTTGCCAGAGCACGCTCGCCGAAACGATCGAGGCGCGGGAAAACGGCAGGAGTTTCTGCCAGCTTTCGCCGAAGAGACGCTCGAGATGCGCCTCCTCCTGGCTGACGATGGCGTCAGACGCGTGGGCCATGGCGCTGTTGATGGCGTCGTTGATCTGGCGGCACATGGCGTCGACGAGGGCATCCTGCGCTTCTGGCGGCGTTGTCTCGAGCTGTGCGCGCAATGCTTCCTTGGCGCCGCGCAGCTCGTCCATAAACGCGCCGCTGACGAGCTCGCTCAGCTCGCCGAGCGCCTGCTGGATGTCCTGGGTGACGGCGTGGACAGCGTCGACCTTTTCTTCCACAGTCGCCACGCCGCGGCTCAGCACATCACGATAGAAAGCAACGTCGTCAGACAGCGCCGCGATGGACTGGTCCTTCTCTGCCAGGAGCGCGTCCTTGCTCTCACTCTCCGCCTGAGACTGGGCGAGGGCTTTCTCGAGACGGACGATCTCCTGCTGCAGACCGCGCACATCGGCGCCGCTTTTGGCATACGCCTTGACGAGCCGCTGCACGCGGAGGACCCGCCCTGCGTAATAGGTCAGCGGCGGACGCTTGAGATAGCGCTCGGAAAGCTTGGTCTCGACGAGCTCCAGGAAGAGCGCGGCCAGCTCCGGCGTCGGCGCTGCCGCATAGAAGCGGTCGATCTGCGTCCAGATGGACGACGTTTCCGCAAGACGCGCCAAGGTTGCGCGCGCCGCCTCTGCATCGCCAGCGAGCGCTGGCTGCGAAAGCACGACGAGCGCCGCGATGCCGGCGGCGTAACGCGCGTAGTAGCCATTTCCTGCGGCAGCGCGTTCGAAAAGCGCCAG
>OMNT01000381.1_pt1 | contig 48284 bp, 37 predicted proteins | sample 1672551 | NCBI WGS metagenome assembly OMNT01 (sample SAMEA3136698, study PRJEB25190) | human gut metagenome | reverse complement strand
GACCTGGGGCTGACGGAGGACTGCCCCATCTCCTGCCGCCTGCGCGCGCCGGCGGGAGACCCGGCAGCCTATGGCATCCGGGGCGCGGTCATCGCGCTGCGCAGCGCGGATGCCGCTGGGATCCTGGTACGATTGGAGGGAACACCATGGCCGGACGAAACAGCGCGGCGGATTTCACCGTCGCCCTGATCGGCAACCCCAATGTGGGCAAGAGCACGCTGTTCAACCGCCTGACGGGACTGCGCCAGCACACCGGCAACTGGTCCGGCAAGACAGTCGAGCAAGCCGAGGGATTTTATCCCTATAAAGGCAAGCGCTACCGCCTGGTTGACCTGCCAGGGACCTATTCCCTGCGCAGCCGCAGCCGCGACGAGGCGATCACTGCGACCTACTTACGCCAGCAGACACCGGACTGTGTCCTCGTTATCTGCGACGGCACCTGTCTAGAGCGGAATCTGATCTTGGTGCAGCAGCTGCTGGGGCTGACGACGCGGCTCGTCGTCGCGGTAAATTTTCTGGATGAAGCAGCGCGCCGGGGCATTGCGCTGGACCTGCCCCTGCTGCAGCGGCAGCTGGGCGCACCGGTGGCAGGCTCCTACAAGGAGATCCTGAACAGCGACGATGCAGAGTTCGGCGGTTCCGGCGCAGTCCACAACAAGGCCGTGCGCACCCACAAAAAGCCGATGCACGGCTTTGAGCAGAGCATCACCATCACCCTGCCGCCCATGAGCACCCTGTATTTTGAAGTGCCCACCAAGCGCACCCGCAAGGCCGCAGCGGACAAGACCGATAAGGCGGGAAAAAAGACTGCAGCCAAAAAGACAAAGACCGTTGCGGAGAAAGCTGCAGCAAAGGTGGTAAAGAAGCCGGGCCGCAAGCCCAAGGCAGAAGCTGCCTCTGCAGAGGAAAAGTCGGTGAAAAAGACCGCCCGCAAGGCAAAGGTTGAGCCGGAAAAGGCCGAGGAAGCACCCAAAAAGCGCGGCCGCAAGCCCAAGGCCTTCGTGGAGGCCGAGAAGGCTGCTGCCGCAGCGGCTGCAGCCGCAGCTCAGGGCGCCGCGGTGGCCATCGAGCCCACACTCGTTGCCGACGCTCCTGTCCAGGACGCCGCAGCCACCGATTCCGCTGCCGAGGGCGAGCAGGCCGATGTCCGTCCTGGTCGCAGCCGTCGTACCGCTTCCAAGCGCTCCACCAAGTCCAAGGGCGCAAAAAAGGACGCGTCCGAGGATGCCGCCAATGAGGTCGCTGAGGCAACCTCTGACGTCGCTCCCGAGACCGAGAGCGCCGATCAGCCGACAACCGAGAAACCCAAGCGCACGCGCAAAAAGTCCGCAAAGGCCAAGGCTGCCGAGCATCAGGCCGATGCCGATGCTGCTTCCGCCATCGATGGCAAGTCTGACGGCGAGGCCTCGAACAACGCCGATAGCGCTGCCTCTGACGGCGTTGCGCCTGCCGAGTCCGACGAGGGCAACCGTCACAACCGTCGCCAGCACAAGCGCAATGATGACCGCAGTGACCGCAAGGACGAGCGCAACAACGATCGTCGCAACCGTCAGCGCGACCGCAAGCAGCGCAATAAGGAACGCAATGCCGCCCCGACTGAGCCCACGCTTTCGCGCGAGGAGCTCGCGGCCATGAAGGTCGCCGAGCTGCGCGAGAAGGCCAAGGAGTTCGGGATCGAGACGACCGGTAAGAAGAAGGCCGAGCTCGTTGAAGAAATCTACACCACCGCCGCGAAGGCCGAGGGCTTCCGCGACATCAAGGGCATCCTGCAGATTCGCCCGGATAGTTCCGGCATCATCCATGCCCACGGCTACATGAAGTCCAATGACGACGCCTTCGTGCCCGCCTACCTCATCCGCTCCGCGCGTCTGCGCACGGGCGACGTGATCGAGGGCTCGCTTCGTCCCTCGCGCGGCGGCGACAAGCGCGCCGGCCTTGCCAAGATCACGACCGTCAACGGTCTTGATCCCGAACAGGCCCGTAACCGCCCCAAGTTCGGCGATCTTACGCCGGTCTATCCCAACGAGCCGCTGCGCATGGAGCACGGTAAGGATTCCATCACCGGTCGCGCTATCGATATCGTGTCGCCGATCGGCAAGGGCCAGCGTGGTCTGATCGTGTCGCCGCCCAAGGCCGGCAAGACTACGATCCTCAAGAAGATCTGCCAGTCCATCTCCATCAACAACCCCGAGGTGCACCTCATCTGCCTGCTCGTCGACGAGCGTCCCGAAGAGGTCACCGATATGCAACGCTCCATTAAGGGTGAGGTCGTGGCCTCGACCTTCGACATGCCCGCCGACAACCACACTCGCGTGGCCGAGCTCGTGATCGAGCGCGCCAAGCGCATCGTGGAGCTGGGCGGCGACGTCGTGGTGGTGCTCGATTCTATCACGCGCCTTGCCCGTGCCTATAACCTGGCTGCCCCCGCCTCGGGCCGCATCCTTTCGGGCGGCGTCGATTCGGCGGCCCTGTATCCGCCCAAGCGCTTCCTGGGCGCAGCCCGCAATATCGAGAACGGCGGCTCGCTCACCATCCTGGCTTCCGCCCTTATCGATACCGGCTCCAAGATGGACGAAGTCATCTTTGAGGAGTTCAAGGGCACCGGCAACATGGAGCTCAAGCTCGACCGCGACCTGGCTGACCGCCGCATCTTCCCGGCCATCGACCCCGTTGCCTCCGGTACGCGCAACGAGGACCTGCTGGTCGACGAGCAGATGCGCCCGTTTGTCTTTGGCCTGCGCCGCATCCTTGCCGGCATGAACAATACCGAGCGCGCGGCCGCGTCGTTTATCAAGGGCCTCAAGGGCACCAATACCAACCAGGAGTTCCTGGTTCGTTCGGCCAAAAAGCACAGCGACTACGAGCAGACGTTCTAAGTCGCTCGCCGCACGCTAAAACCGCTTATCGCTCTATTGAGGGGCCGGGGTTTATGCCCCGGCCCTTTTTGCATGGCGCCTTTGAAAACATTTTTTGAGCTTGGGACCGGTAGCCAGCGGCTTTCTCGTTTCAATCCGACATCTCCGCTTGCAATCGGGGGTGTGGTTTCGCATAATAGCTTTTAAGCTTCGCGACGGAAAACGCAGATGAAACGAACCTTATACCGTTGCTTTGGGGCTCAGGCCCCGCTTCATCTTCTCTCGCGCAGCCAACTGAATGATGCGATTTGGGTGCTGGAAGATGGGGAGAGCTCATGGCTTCTTCTGATGCAACACAACGAGCAGTCCTTGCTGGACTTTCCTGCGGAATCGGCCTTGCCGCTCCCGTGGTTATGTATGCTGCCACGCTGCCGTTTTCTTCGGTGAACGAGACGGTCGTCGCGGGCGCCGTGCCGTTTGCCGTGGGTGCTGTGGCCGGCGTGGGAATCTATGCCGCCTCGCTGGGCATTTCTGAATATCGCGCTCAGCATGCCGAGCGCCTGTTCGAGCCCGACGCCATGGGTGGCGCCGCTCAGTTTGGCCAAACCCATAACGAATTCAAGACCGCCTCGATCCCGGCGCAGCAGTATGCCGCTCCTCAGACCGCTTCTTCCGCATCGTTTGATGCCGAGCAGCCTTCATCGGTCTTTTCCGGCCTGACCGGTGCCTTCCAGCGCCGTCATGCCGACGACGGCGTCCCCACCATCGCACGCGCCGCAGACGCCATGAGCGAGGACGACGCCTGGTCCATGATCGATAGCATGCTCGACGACGATTCGCCGGTCAGCTGCGATCCCACGCGCTCACGCGACGTCTACCAGGTCGCTATCGACGAACTTACCTACGGCGGGCAGACCGGTTCCTATAACCGCGACGATATCGCTGCCGCCGCGCGTGCCGTTTCGGGCTCTCAGGCCGCCCCTGCGGGCAGTACGGCCGCCTTCGTGGCACTTGTGGCTAACGCCGCCAACAACGCCGCCAACAACGCTGCAACGGCTCAGACCGTTACGTATGACACCGCCGTTCCCGTGAATCCGGCATCCATGGCTGACCCCTATGCCAACGAGCCCCTGGTTGCCGACGACGAGGAGACCATTGCTGCCCGTCGTGCTGCCGAAAGCTCGCTGTGGGGCGCTCCTGCCCAGCAGCAGGCAGCTGGGGCGGTGCCGTACAACACAAACATCGCCAACATGCCCATCATCAGCGACTCCTCCGCCGCGGCTATCGACCTCGATGACCTTGACGAGCCTGTTATCTCAAATGACATGCCGTATGCGGTGGCCGCTCCGGCAGATGTCCCGGCTTCTGCGTCCCAGCCCGTCGCAGTCGACGAGCCCATCGACGCTGCCGCCGAGGTGGACGTGCCCATGGCCGATTACTCCGGCCATGAGGGCATGTGGGCCGCGGCTGCTGCAATTTTGGATGAGATCGGCGAGTCTGCTCCCGTTACCACCTTCGTGTCCACTCCTGCCCCCGCACCCGCGGCTCCCGCCTATGTCGGCCGCCACAGCGCCGTGTTCCCCGAGGACACCGCCCGCATCTCTCGCGAGGGTATCGAACGTGCCGAGGCCATCGCTGCCGGCGTTATGGAGAATCGCCGCCACGAGCGCGTCAACCAGATTCTCGAGGAAGAGATCAATCGCGTTCAGTCTGCGGCGGTGAGGCGCACGGGCCGTGCGTATCTGAGCGTTATCGAGGGCGGTACCGCCAGCCTCGAGCCGCTCTGTGCGGAGGCATAGCGTTTGCATGGTTAAAATCGATCGCAAGTGGGCAGTCGCATCCTGCCTTATGGTGATGCTGATTTGGGGCAACTCGTTGGTTCCCGGAACGGGGTCCGGCTCGCTGAGCCTGTCGATCATGGAGGCCGTTCGCGGTTTTCTGCACGGCATGGGGCTTCCGTACGAGTGGGTGACCAACTTCGTCGTTCGCAAATGCGCGCATTTTACCGAATACATGGTACTCGGCATTCTGGCGACACACGCGTTTGACGTTGAGGGCCGTCGCACCTTTGATGCGCTGCTTCCCACGGCGGTTTTCCTGCTGCTGATTCCCTCGATCGACGAGACGATTCAGCTCTTTGTGCCCGGTCGTGCCGGTATGATCACCGACGTGATGATCGACTGCTGCGGCGCGATGACGGGCGTTGCGCTTCGATATCTCCTACGATCGCTCATATGTGCCAAAAAGGCCGCCTAGGACACGTTGCTTGGTCCTAGGCGGCCTTCCTTGTTTGAGGGCTTCTGTTGGGGCCTGAGGGCGTTTCGCCGGGGGGCGGCAGGACGCCGTCATGTCCGGCAGACGTGCTTACGACTGAAGCGCCTGTGCACCCAGGGCCAGGCAACCCATGATGCCCTGCTTGCCCTCGAGGCTGTTGTTGACAATGTAGGAGTCGATGTCGTTGACCTCGGGCGTGACGATATAGCCGTTGAGCATCTCGGCGCACTTTTTGCGGGCGAGCGGCACGATAGGGGTGTGATCGGCAACGCCACCGCCGACGATGATCTTCTGCGGGGCATAGCACAGCGTGTAGGTCATGAGCGCCTGCGCAAGGTATCCGGCAAGCAAGTCCATGGCCTCTGGGTCGTCGGCCATCTCTCCGGCGCTCTTGCCATCCCAGCGCTTTTTGACGCCGGGGCCGGCGATGAGGCCCTCGAGGCAGTTGTCGTGGAAGGGACAGCCGCTGTGCTCGCCGATGGTGTCACGCGGGTCGCGTGTGACCAGGATGTGCCCGGCCTCGGGGTGCATCATGCCATGAACGAGCTGGCCACCCGAGAGGACGCCGGCACCCACGCCGGTGCCGATGGTCAGGTAGACCACGTCGGTAAGGTCCTGCGCGCAGCCAAAGGTGACCTCGCCCAGGCAGGCGACGTTGACGTCGGTATCGTAGCCGCAGGGAATGTCGAGCTCGTTTTGAATGGTGCCCAGCAGATCAAAGTAGCGCCATGCCGTCTTGGGGGTCTCCAAGATTTTGCCGTACTGGGGTGAGGCGGGGTTGACTGCGGTGGGGCCAAAGGCGCCGATGCCCAGCGCGGCGATGCCCTTGTCGGCAAACCATGCGTTGACGGCCTCAACGGTCTCCTGCGGGGTCGTGGTCGCGATTTGCTCGCGCTCCAGGACCATACCGTCTGCATAGCCCGTGGCGCAAACCATCTTGGTGCCGCCGGCCTCGAGCGCTCCGATAAGCTGCTGCTCTGCCATAGTGATCCCCTTTCCAGGGTAAGTTGCTCTTTGCCTAAAGTATAGCGCTCTAAACAAATTAAGAAATCGCTATAAAAAGAAGCCCCGCAACGCGGCAGGCGTGCGGGGCTTCTTTGGTTAATTTAGTTGTCGGGCTGTCCTTACCCGCGCGGTTTGATTTTATCACGCAGCGATTTGAGGTTCTCCAGCGCCGCGTTGAGCGTCTCGTCACGCTTGGCAAAGTGGAAGCGGATCAAATGGTTGACGGGCTCACGGAAGAAACTTGAGCCGGGCACAGCGCCCACGCCCACCTTTGAGGCCAGGTCCTCGCAGAACTCGAGGTCGCTGTCGTAGCCAAACTCCGAGATATCCATCATCACGTAGTAGGCGCCCTGCGGCACGTTATGCTCAAGACCGATGCTATCGAGCCCCTGGCAGAACAGGTCGCGCTTGGCGGTATAGAGGTCGAGGACCTCGTCGTAATAGCTGTCGTCGAAGTTGAGTGCGGTGACGACGGCCTCCTGCAGGGGAGCGGCGGCGCCCACCGTGAGGAAGTCGTGGACCTTCTTGATGCGCTCGGTAATCTCGGCCGGGGCGATGGTGTAACCCAGACGCCAACCGGTGATGGAGTAGGTCTTGGACAGCGAGCTGCAGCTGATGGTGCGTTCGAACATGCCAGGCAAGGTGGCCATATAGACGTGCTCGTGGGGCGCGTAGACGATGTGCTCGTATACCTCGTCGGTGATGCAGTACGCGTCGTACTTTTTGCACAGGTCGGCGATAAAGGTGAGCTCCTCGCGCGTAAAGACCTTGCCACAGGGGTTCGAAGGGTTGCACAGGACGATGGCCTTGGGGTCGTTGTCGCGGAAGGCAGCCTCGAGTACCTCACGGTCAAAGTCGAATGTGGGCGGGTTGAGCGGCACATAGATGGGCTCGGCACCCGAGAGGATGGTGTCGGCGCCGTAGTTCTCGTAGAACGGCGAGAAGATGACGACCTTGTCGCCGGGGTTCGTGACCGTCATCATGGCGGCCATCATGGCCTCGGTGGAGCCGCAGGTGACCACGATGTTCTCGTTGGGGTTGATCGGCATGCCCATAAAATGTTCCTGCTTGGCGGCAAGCGCCTCGCGCATGGCCTGGGAGCCCCAGGTGATGGAGTACTGGTGGTAGAGCGGGTTGGGGTCGGTGGCGATGGTGTTCAGACTCTCGAGCAGCTGCGCCGGGGGATCAAAGTCGGGGAAGCCCTGCGAGAGGTTGACGGCGCCGTACTTATTGGAGATGCGCGTCATGCGGCGGATGACCGAATCGGTAAACGTTGCCGTGCGATTGGAGAGTTCTTTCATGCTTGTCCTTTCGAACATCGGGGTGGGGCAAGTTTACTCCTATGAAACCGGTGGGATTTGCTCGAAATGGATCGGAAAAACTCTTTTCAAAATTCTTGAAAATTGGGGCTTGCATCGCGTGGCGTTCCTTGCAATAATAGTCGAGCGCGAAGCGCACAGGACACGGTGGGTGTAGCTCAGTTGGCTAGAGCGACGGGTTGTGGTCCCGTAGGTCGAGGGTTCGAGTCCCTTTACCCACCCCAGTTCTTGCTTCGTGTTGATATCGGGTCGTTAGCTCAGTTGGTAGAGCAGGGGACTCTTAATCCCAAGGTCCAGGGTTCGACCCCCTGACGGCCCACCCAAATATTGTTAAGACGGTCAACTTCGGTTGGCCGTCTTTTTTGTTTACCTTTCATGGGGTCGAACCCGAAAGGGCGCGGAGCTGAGGAAATGCGTAAGCATTTACCAGCGCAGCGCGCAAGGCGCCTTGGCGCCGCAGCGGCCGTCTGCGCAGCAGGCTGACCCCCTGACGGCCCACCAAAGCATGTTAAGACGGTCAACGAAAGTTGGCCGTCTTTTTTGTTGACCTTTCATGGGGTCGAACCAGAAAGGGCGCGGAGCCGCGAAGTCTGCACCGTGATTCCCTTAGGGAAAACACGGCTAAAGCCCCATAAGCGTGTTCTCCTTCGGGGAATCATGCTTACGGGGCTCGATACATGTTGAGAAATTGTGATCAAACTCAAAGTGAGATTCGATTTAGTCTGCTCGATAGTGTGAACCCAGGCTTTCGGTCCGTTTGCGCATGGCTTTGACCATTTCCGTTGCCAGTTGAATCTGCGATTGCAGACGGGCGAGGGCTGCTACTTCGCTGTCCTGGGCTTTCTGCGTGCGCAAGGTCGTTGCCTCCGTCTTCAAGCCCTCAAGCTCGTGTAGTGCCTCGGATAGGCCCGTCTCGGTGCGGTTGATCATGCAATAGGCGCTCATCGTGTGCTTGAGACTGCGAGTCAGGTGCTCGGCATCTGCCTTGACGAGGCCGTGCTGGGGGAGGGCGACATCCGCCTTTGGGGCCACCTCAGGTGCATTCTGTGCTGCTTGGGCTGCCGAGGCGCCCGCGATGCGCCCAAACACGATGCCGTTGGCGCTTGACAGGCCACCAATGCGGTCGGCGCCGTGCATGCCGCCCGTTGCCTCGCCACAGGCGTAGAGACCCTTAACGCCCGTGTACGCGGTCTTGTCGATTTTGATACCGCCGTTGGCGGCGTGGGCATACATCGCCACGCGCATCTCGTCGGCCGGCGCGATGCCGTGCTCGTCTTGTAGCCAGGTGGCAAAGGTCTGCACGAACTCTGGAACATCCTTACGCGGGAAGTCGTAGTGGAGCGCTAGCCCCTCGGCTCCCGCTTGGTCGATGGCTAGGTCGATAGCACGAGAATCCAGACGCGAAGTGAAGGGGCCATATCCGGATCGCTGCTCAAGCAGATCGTCTAGCTTTTCGTCGGCAATATAGACCGGTTGGTCAAATGTGACGTAGCGCCAGGTCTTCTCGTTGAAGACCAGGTTTCGCTTGGGTTCAATGAAGCCGGGCATCATCTGCATGAACTCTATATTAGTAAGGGACGCACCGTGCGCGAGCGCGATGGCCTGTGATGAGCTGAGCACGTCGGCGGAAGTGAGGCTTCGCTCGAACAGGCCGCCGGTGCCACCGGCTGCGATGATAGTGGCTTTAGTTGTAAAGGTCACGATGCACTCGTCTGTTTGGTTGTAGAGCACGGCGCCGGTAATCTTTCCGGTTGTGTCATCAACAAGGTCGATAAGTTCGTGGCGGGGGAGCAGGTGGATGCCGAGCGACTCGATCTGGGTCGTCAGAGCGTCCTCAAGGGGCTTGCGGGTGAGGCCGCGCCACATGCGTGTCTTGTGGTCAAAGCAGGGGATAAACTGCTTCTGCTGGGCGCTCTCGGCACTTTGCGGACGCTGGAGTTGGACGCCCAGATCCTGCTCGAGCCAGTCAATCGCCTGAGGAATACCGTGGACAAACGTCTGGACGAGCGCAGGGTCGGCAACGCCGCCGCCCACGGCCTGGATGGTGTCGATGAGGTCCTGCTCGTCGCCTTCGTCGACGGGGCCAATAAGGCCCAGGCCCCAGGTGCCCGGGAAAAAGCTCGATCCGCTCATGGTCTTGCCGGCGCTTGCGATGGTAACGGTTGCGCCTGCACGAGCTGCTTCTATGGCGGCGCAAAGGCCCGCAATGCCCGATCCAATTACCAGTACATCAGTCGATTCCATCGGATTCCTTTCTCGTCCGGCGCATTGTCGCACGGGTGATCGGCAATGGGGCCGCAAAGACTCGGCAAATCGGTAAAGGGCAAATATGGCAGGTGGGCGTCATGGACGCTCTGACACTCCATCTCATCACATCTCGTATTTCGTCCCAACTGATATATCGGCATTGGTGCCATGCGACAGCGCAAACAAAAAGAGCCGCTACCCGAGTGGATAGCGGCTCTAAAGCTCAACTATATGAGCATCGCGCGGGCGCGATTAGGCCTTGAGGGCCTCCTCGACGGCGACAGCGCAGGCGACGGTGGCACCGACCATGGGGTTGTTGCCCATGCCGATGAGACCCATCATGTCGACGTGCGCAGGCACGGAGGAAGAACCGGCGAACTGGGCGTCGGAGTGCATACGGCCCATGGTGTCGGTCATGCCGTAAGAGGCAGGGCCGGCGCCCATGTTGTCCGGGTGCAGGGTACGGCCAGTGCCGCCACCAGAAGCGACGGAGAAGTACTTCTTGCCAGCCTCGAGGCGCTCCTTCTTGTAGGTGCCAGCGACGGGGTGCTGGAAGCGCGTGGGGTTGGTGGAGTTACCGGTGATCGAGATGTCGACGTTCTCGTGCCACATGATGGCAACGCCCTCGCGGACGTCGTCGGCGCCGTAGCAGTTGACGGCAGCGCGGGGACCATCGGAGTAGGGGATGGTCTCGACGACCTTGAGCTCGCTCGTGAAGTAGTCGAACTGGGTCTTCACGTAGGTGAAGCCGTTGATGCGGGCGATGATCTGAGCAGCGTCCTTGCCCAGACCGTTGAGGATAACGCGCAGCGGCTTCTTACGAGCCTTGTTGGCGTTCAGAGCCAGGCCGATAGCACCCTCAGCGGCAGCGAAGGACTCGTGGCCAGCCAGGAAGGCGAAGCACTCGGTGTCGTCGGAGAGCAGCATAGCGCCCAGGTTACCGTGGCCCAGACCGACCTTGCGGTCCTCGGCGACAGAGCCGGGAACGGTGAAGGCCTGGATGCCCTCGCCGATGATGGCGGCAGCCTCAGAAGCGGTCTTGGCGCCACGCTTGACAGCGAGAGCGCAGCCGAGGGTGTAGGCCCACTCGGCGTTCTGGAAGGCGATGGACTGGGTGTTGTTGACGATCTCACGCGGGTTGAAGCCCTTGTCGGTGCAGATCTGCAGAGCTTCCTCGAGGGAGGCGATGCCGTTGTCGGCGAGGCACTTGTTGATCTTGTCAGCGCGGCGCTCGTAACCTTCGAACGTAACAGTCATAGTTATTTCCCTCCCTTTCTACTCGTGAACCGGGAACACGCTGGCGACGGAGTGAGTCTCCTCGTCGGTGCGCGGGTCGATGTACTTGGCAGCGTTCTCCCACTGACCATAGTGGCCCATAGCGCCAGCGATGGCCTCCTCGGGGGTCTTGCCGGCCTTGACGGCGTCGGTGAACTTACCGAGGTTCAGGAACTCGAATGCGATGATCTCGTTCTTGTCGTTGAGAGCCATGCGGGTGACGTAGCCCTGAGCGAGCTCGAGGTAACGAGCGCCCTTGGCCTTGGTGCCGAACATGGTGCCGACCTGAGAGCGAAGGCCCTTGCCGAGGTCGTCGAGGGAGGCGCCCACGGGCAGGCCGCCCTCGGAGAACGCGGTCTGGCTGCGGCCGTAAACGATCTGCAGGAAGATCTCGCGCATAGCAACGTTGATGGCGTCGCAGACGAGGTCAGTGTTGAGGGCCTCGAGGATGGTCTTGCCGGGAAGGATCTCGGAAGCCATGGCGGCAGAGTGGGTCATGCCCGAGCAGCCGATGGTCTCAACGAGGGCCTCCTCGATGATGCCGTCCTTGACGTTCAGCGTGAGCTTGCAGGCGCCCTGCTGAGGTGCGCACCAACCCACACCGTGCGTAAGACCGGAGATGTCGGAAATCTCCTTAGCCTGGACCCACTTGCCCTCCTCGGGGATGGGTGCGGGGCCGTGGTATGCACCCTTGGCAACGGGGCACATGTTCTCCACTTCCTGTGAGTACTGCATGCCTCTCCTCTCTATCGTGTTGGCGTCCCGTCTGGGGGTCGTGGCTGGCGATTGCCGGGCGACCCTTCGAAAGGGACATGACATGCAGCCCCTATAATACCGCGAAATGCACGGAATATTCGGCGAACGGCTCAGTTTTCGTAGCGAGAAGCGCGGAACTTTCAATTGAAGCGATTTAAATTAGGTATATTCATCAGAAGCGCGTGTCACATATTTGTCGTTTTTGGTCATCTTGCGGAAACGTCGCATTGTCTGACCTGTGCTGCGGTGCCGTTCGCCGTCGGTTTGCCGCCTTTTACCGTCGATGGGTGCCATTTTGCGTGAATGTTTTGATGGCACGTTTCAATCGTGGTGTATTGGAAGGCGCAAGTTGATCCCGCTAAAGGGGGTGCCGTGCAGCGCGTTTGGAGAACGGTCACCGGCTTTTACCATGTTTCGGCCCGTGGCACCGGAAAACAGATCATCTTTGAGACCGATGACGACCGGTGGGAGTTTTTGGAGCTGATGCGCGACTGCTGCCGCGATGCCGGCGTGACGGTCGTGGCGTGGTGTCTCATGAGCGACTACGTGGATCTGGTGCTTTTGGATTACGAGGACGAAATGAGCGCAGCCATGCAGCGGCTGTTGTTGACGTATGTTCGTCGGTTCAATAAGCGCACTGGGCGCGCGGGTTGCCTGTTTCGTGAACGTTTTGAGCGCCGCTCGCTCGATACTGACTGGCAGGTGATGGAGGCTATTCGCTCCGTTCACGCCAGTCCGCAGGAGGCGGGTATTGCTCTGATCGAGCGCTATCCGTGGAGCAGCTTTGCCGAGTATCTACGGGTCTATGACAACGATATGACGAGGGGATTTTGCAACCCTTCTTGTGTGCTTGAGCTTTTTGGTTCTGCCAAGACCTTTATTGCCTATTCGCTTTCGACGTTCGACGACGGCGAGTCTGCGATGCCCGATCTGGAAGAGATGGAGTGGGAGCGGCACGCTTTTGCCGAAAAGTTGGCGAAGGGGCTCGGGGTTCCGCTCCACGGGGTTAAAGCCGCATCGTCGGCGCAGCGCAATATCGTTATTCTTGGATTGCACGATGCCGGTTTTACGGTGCGTCAGATTGAGCAGTATACGGGGATTGGCAAAAGTACCGTCTCTCGTATTGTGCGCGCTTATGCGCAGGTGGACGCGCAGGCCGAGGGCTCGAAATATAGGCAGAAAAGAAAATGGCCGAATCGCGAAAGTTAAGCGATTCGGCCAACAGAATTCTTCAGATCTGAGACAACTATTACTGATTATTTTGTTCCGTGAGCATACCGTCGAGGGTGCGCCAGGCGAGCTCGGCGCACTTGACGCGGGCGGGCATGTGCGAGATGTCCTGGAGCTGGGCGGCCTCGTCTAGGTCTTCCAGGTCTTCCTCGGAGAGCTGCTCGCCACGGATCATGGCGAGGAAGAGCCCTGCCAGACGACGCGCCTCCTCGACCGTCTCGCCGGTGATGAGGTCGGCCATGATGTCGGCGCTGGCCTGGCTGATGGCGCAGCCGTGGCCGGTAAAGGACGCCTCCTCGATTACATCGTTCTCGACACGCAGCTGCAGAGTGAGCTCGTCGCCGCAGCTGGGGTTGATGCCGTCATGCTCGTGCGTGGGGGCATCCATCTCGTACTTGTAGTCGGGGTGCGAGTTGTGCTCCATAAACGTGGTGGAGGTGTACAGATTACCCATTGAACGTGCTCCAAACGTGATGCAGTCCGGCGATGAACTTGTCGATATCGGCCTTGTCGTTGTAGAAAGCCACGCTGGCACGGCAGCAGGCGAGGTTCTCGACGCCCAGCCAGGTGAGCAGCGGCTGCGCGCAGTGGTGACCGGCGCGGATGCACACGCCGTCCATGTCCATGATGCTCGCGACATCGTGCGGGTGGATACCCTTGACGTTAAAGCTGACGACGCCGTGATGGTTGTCCCAATAGATGGAGCCGATGATATGGACAAAGTCGAGCTGCATGAGTTCGCCCATCAGGTAGTGGACGAGTGCCTTCTCACGGGCCTGGATGTTTTCGTAGCCCACCGTGTTGACCAGGTAATCAAGCGCCGCGCCCGTGGCGAAGATGCCGGCGGCGTCCTGCGTGCCGGCCTCGAACTTCTCGGGGACGGGCGCCCAGACGGCGTCCTGCTCGGTGACCGAATCGATCATCTCGCCACCGGTGAGCATGGGCGGCATGGCGTTGAGCAGGTCCATCTTGCCCCACAGCACGCCGATACCCATGGGGCCCATGGCCTTGTGCGCGCTAAAGGCAAAGAAGTCGGCGCCCAGGTCGGCCACATCGACCGGCATGTGCGGCAGTGACTGTGCGCCGTCGACGACCAGATAGCCGCCGTACTTGTGCACGAGCTTGCCGAGGTTCTTGACTGGGTTCTCGACGCCCAGCACGTTAGAGACCTGACCCACGGCCAGAATCTTGGTCTTGGGGCCAACCTTGGCAAGCACTTCCTCGGTCGTGAGCTGGCCGGTCTTGGTGGGGTAGAGGTAGACGAGCTTGGCGCCTGTCTCGCGGCAGACCTGCTGCCACGGGATCAGGTTGGAGTGGTGCTCCATGATGGTGATGACAACCTCGTCGCCCGGCTCGAGCACCGTGGACGCAAAGCTCTTTGCGACCAGGTTGAGCGACTCGCTCGTGTTGCGGGTGAAGACGATCTCGTTGGCCTGGGGGGCGCCGATGACGTCGGCGATTTGCTGACGCACCTTCGCGATGGCCTCGGTGGCCTCGACGGACAGCGAGTACAGGCCGCGCAGGGGGTTTGCGTTCATGCGTTGGTAGAAGTCGCGCTCGGCGTCGAGCACGCAGGCGGGGCGCTGCGCGGTGGCAGCGCTGTCGAGGAAGGCGATCTCGGGGTGTTGCTGGAACAGCGGGAACTGCGCCTTGTAGGGGTTGGTCTCGATGTCGACGGTAGGCCAGCCGCGCGAGGCCTCATCGCTGGCGTCGAGCTCCATAGGCTCCGGTGCGGTACAGGTATCGCATTTAACGTGTTCGGTGTCGATCATGCGAGCTCCTTCTCAAAGTTATCAATCAGGTTGTTGCCCAAGCGGACGACGGCGGCGCGGGTGCGCTCGTCGGTCGCGGAAAGCGCGGCGTCCTCCAGCTTGGCGCGGATGAACAGGTCCTCGGCGGCGTTTTGGTCAAGGCCGCGGCAGGCGAGGTAGAATAGCTGCTCGTCGCGGACGTGGCCGATGGTGGCGCCGTGGTTGCCGGCGACGTCGTCCTCGTCGCACAGGATGACGGGGACGGTCTTGTTGTCGACGCCCTTGTTGGCCAACAGCACCGTCTCGCGCTCGGTGCCGACGGCGCCCTTGCAGCCGTGCACGAGGTCGATGGTGCCGCGGTAGACCTTCTTGGACGTACCGGTCAGCACGCCGTTGGCGTCGATCTCGCACTCGGTCTTGCGACCGCGGTGGCGCAGCTCGTAGTTAAAATCGCGCACCTGCTCGCGGGCGCCCAGGTAATCGGTATCGATGGTCACCTTGGCGGTGTCGCCCAGCAGGTCGCCGGCAAGGCCGGTGGCGCTGGCGCCGGCACCCAGGACGGTGTGCTGTACGTTGACGCGCGCGCCCTCGTCCAGGAACAGGCCGGTGTCGTCGAGCGCGATCCAGCTGTCGTCGAGCGTCTGCGTGCAGGTCACGTTGACGGTGGCGTACTCGTGGGCACACACACGCAACGCGGAGCCCACGACACCCTCGCCGGTAACGGGGGAGTCCAGGGCGATCTGCAAATCGAGCGTTGCCTGCGGGCGGGCGACGACGTCGATGGCGGCGATGACCGCGGCGGCATCGACGCCACTCACGCGCACGGTAACCGTGGCGTGCTGGTATGCGGGCACATCGATGACGATGCGCTTGGTAGCGTGGTCCGCCAGATAGGTGTAGGCAGCCTCGCCCATGCCGGTCTCGAAGGCCTCAGCAGGGGAGAGCTCCTCCTCGAGCTTGATGGCGCCGGCCTGGTAGACGGAGGTGGCGGGCACGTCGAGCTCGGTCTCGGGCGTGATGCGGGCGCGGTCGGCGGCATCACCGGGGGCGGAGGCGCGGCGCTCGGGGAAGCGCTCGGCCATGGCCTCCATGGCAGTATCGAAGGCGTCGGCCGCGCCGGAGAACTGCTCGTCCAGCCCCTCGACCTCAATGGCTTCGGCAGGAGCGACGGTAAGCTCGTCCGAAAGCTCAAGCTTGGTCTGGTTCATGCGCAGCCAGCCCCAGGTGGCAGCGGGCATCGCATTGACCTGCTCAAGTGTGGTAGCAGCGGTGTTGGTTTCCTGTTTCATTATCCGATCGCTCCTTCCATCTCGAGCTTGATCAGGTTGTTCATCTCGACGGCGTACTCAAGCGGCAGCTCCTTGGAGACCGGGTTGGCAAAGCCGTTGACGATCATGGTGCGGGCTTCTTCCTCCGAGATGCCGCGGCTCATCAGGTAGAACACCTTGTCGTCGCCGATGCGGCCGATGGTGGCCTCGTGGCCGATGTCGACATTCTTGGCGCGGATGTCCATGGCGGGGATGGTATCGGAGCGGCTTTGGTCGTCGAGCATCAGCGACTGACAGCTCACGGTTGCCTTGGAACCCTCGGCCTTAGGCGTGGCCACGATGGAGCTGCGGAAGGTCTGGATGCCGCCACTCTTGGAGATGCCCTTGGTCTCGACGGTTGCCGAGGTCTCGGGTGCGTTGAGCACGACCTTGCAGCCGGTATCGAGGTTCTGGCCGGCGCCGGCAAAGGTGATGCCGGTAAAGCTCGAGCGGGCGCGGCGGCCGTTGAGCACGCTCATGGGGTAGAGGTAGCCCACGTGGCTGCCGAAGGAGCCGCTGATCCACTCGATGTCGCCGTCCTCGTCCACGCGCGCACGCTTGGTGTTGAGGTTGTACATATTCTTGGACCAGTTCTCGATAGTCGAGTAACGCAGGTGCGCGCGCTTGCCTACAAAGAGCTCCACAGCGCCGGCATGGAGGTTGGCCACGTTGTACTTGGGCGCGGAGCAACCCTCGATAAAGTGCAGGTCGGCGTCGTCCTCGACAATGATGAGCGTGTGCTCAAACTGGCCAGCGCCCTTGGCGTTAAGGCGGAAGTAGCTCTGCAGCGGAAAATCGAGCTTGGTGCCCTTGGGCACGTAGACAAACGAGCCGCCCGACCACACGGCTCCATGCAGGGCCGCAAACTTGTGGTCGGTGGGCGGGATGAGCGTCATAAACTTCTCGTGGATGAGCGGCTCCCACTGCGGATCGTGCAGGGCCTCCTCGATGCCGGAGTAGACGATGCCCATCTTGGACGCCGTGTCCTGCATGTTGTGGTAGACGAGCTCGGAGTCGTACTGCGCGCCGACGCCCGCCAGGTAGCTACGCTCGGCATCGGGGATGCCCAGGCGCTCAAAGGTGTTCTTGATATCGTCGGGCACCGACTCCCAGTCGTGCTTTTGGTCGGTGTTGGGTTTGACGTAGGTGACGATGTTGTCCATGTCCAGGCCCTCGATGGATGGGCCCCACGTCGGGTCGGGGAAGCGGTTGAAAATCTCGAGGGACTTGAGGCGCAGGTCGAGCATCCACTGCGGCTCGTCTTTCTTGGCGCTGATCTCGCGCACGATGTCGGGCGTGATGCCGGCGTCGAGGCGCTCGAATCCCTCCTCGCCATAGGTGAAGTCGTAGAGGCTGCGGTCGATGTCCGCGACCTCGGTGCGGTTCTTGGTCATTGCGTCGCCCCTTTACGCCTGCTGCTCGGCAGCGGCGACCTCGGCCTGGGCGCGCTGCTCGGCGGCTTCGCGCTCGAAGGTCTCAAAGCCGTTCTTGTCGATCCAGGGGATGAGCGAGGCGTCGTCCTCGCGCACGATGTGGCCCTTGACCATAACGTGGACGCGGTCGACATCCAGGTGCTCCAGGATGCGCGTGTTGTGCGTGATGATGAGCATGGAGCCGTCGCAGCTCTTGCGGTAGGCGTCCATGCCGTGGCTGACGGTGGAAAGCGCGTCGACGTCCAGGCCCGAGTCGGTCTCATCCAGGATGGCGAGCTTGGGCTGCAGCAGCAGAAGCTGGAGCATCTCGACCTTCTTTTTCTCGCCACCCGAGAAGCCCACGCCCAGCTCACGGTTGAGGTAGGCGGTATCCATGTTGAGTTCGGCCGCGAGCTCCTTGACGCGACGGCGGAACTCCTTGCCCTTCATCTCCAGGCCGGGGCGGCCGGCGATGCTGGCGCGCAAAAAGCTCGACAGCGGCACGCCCGGGATCTCGACCGGGGCCTGGAAGCTCAGGAACAGGCCGGCGCGCGAGCGCTTGTCGGTGGTGAGCTCGGTGATGTCCTGGCCGTCAAAGACGATGCGGCCGTCGTTGACGGTATAGACGGGGTCGCCCATGACTAGGTGGCCCAGGGTGGATTTGCCGGCGCCGTTGGGTCCCATCAGCACGTGGGTCTCGCCGGCGGCGACGTTGAGGTTGACGTTGTGGAGGATGGTCTTTTCGTCCACGGAGGCGGTCAGACCTTCGATGGAAAGCAGCGGATTTGCGCTCATGCTGTTCCTCTCTGTATATGGTGTACTCATAGGTGTACTAAACCCTAGGAATCTTCTCGGAATAAAGTTACTATGGGTTCGGCGTTAGTCAAGGGAAAACCCGACTAATCCACTCGACTTTTCTAGATGTGGGACAAATTCATCGGTTATGTTTGTCCCCAGCGTTATGGAAGGGCAGGTATGCTCATTTCTTCTAAGGGCCGCTATGCCCTCCGACTGATGATCTATATCGCAGCGCTCGGTGACGCCGAGGGCAAGATTGCTCTGCGCGAGGTTGCCGACCGCGAGCGCATTTCGCAGAAGTATCTGGAGCAGCTGGTTCGTCCGCTTATGAAGGCGGGCCTGCTTAAGAGCGTGCGCGGCAAGGGCGGTGGCTACATGATGGCCAAGGACCCGGCCGAGGTGCGCGCCGGCGACATCCTGCGCGCCGTCGAGGGCAGCACGGCCCCGGTGGCATGCGACGGCATCGACAACAGCTGCACCCGTAGTGATCTGTGCTCAACGGTCAAGTTCTGGCGCGGCCTGGACGAGGTCATCGAAAAGTACGTTGACGGCGTGACGCTGGCCGACCTAGCCGCCGTCCCCGAGATCAACTTCGACATTAAGCTGTAGGGCTGGCTTTCGTGAAGTCGTACGAAGCCTTTGATTCGCGTCTGGCACTGCTAGAGACAGCTCGATTCCAAGATTTCGACAACGACTATGTTGTCTCCGGATGTGCGTATATCTATGAGCAGGTTTTCGGAATCTCAATTACGCTCCTTAAGCGTCTGCTCGAGTATGAGGGTGCCACGCTTGCCGCGTCGGGGTCTCCTCGTGCCATCTTGAAGGAGTCCTACCGATTCTACGACTTTATTGATGAGGCAGCCTGGCTAGATATGCTCAGAGACCGTAACACGAACGTCCATATCTATGACAACAAGCTCGCTCAAGATTTGATTCAGCGCATCTTGAACGTCTATATCCCTGCTTTCTGCCAGTTGAGGGACGGGCTGATGGAGCGTTACGGCGAGCTTCTGTTGGCGCCCGACGACCAGTTTGTTTAATTCCTTAAGATTTCGCGGAGGGTTGTTGCCGTTTGCCGAGTTGTTGTTGTGCAACAACGGGCGAGCTGCAATACTTAATTTTATCTTTGCAAACTGCACTTTAACTACACCAATGCAGGGAGGATTTTATGCAGCCCAAGCATTCCGCGATTGTGGCGGGCCTGACGCTGGCACTTTCGTTTGGCGCCGTTGCCGCGCCTGTGACCGCTGTTGCCGAGGAGCCCACGCCGGGTGTTGCCTCGGATGCCACCAATATCGATAAAGGCCTTTACACCCAGCAGTCCTTCTCGGGCGTGCTGAGGTCGGTCCAGGGCGTTTCGTTTGTCAACGTGACTCCCGAGATGAAGTACTTTACCAAGTACGAGAGCCATGGCAACTATAACCAGGGTTTTTCGTATGGCGACGGCTATAACGCGCTGGGCTACTATCAGTTCGATCGCCGTTGGTCGCTTATTTCGTTTATGAAGCAGGTCTATAACTACGACTCTGCTAAGTACAGCATGCTTAAGGACGCGATCGATCGCGGCAGCGAGATTTCAAACGCGAGTAACCCCATGTATGCGAACGGTCAGCTTACCGAGCTGGGCCGTATTGCGCAGGATGCCTTCCAGGGCGCTTATAACACCGACCCTGCTGAGTTCTCGGCTCTGCAGGATGCCTATGCGTACAACTCCTACTATGCGGTGACCGAGTCGTGGCTTAAGAACGCTCTGGGCATTGATATTTCCGGTCGTGCCGATTGCGTCAAGGGCATGGTGTGGAGCATCACCAATATGTGCGGCACGGGTGGCTGCCAGGACTTCTTCCGGTGGGCGAATCTTTCTAACAGCATGACGGACCGCGAGTTTGTGACGGCGCTTTCCAACAGCGTGGTCAATAACGTGGCGACCAAGTATGCAAGCCAGCCTCAGTACCATGAGGGCTGGAAGAACCGCTACCGCAATGAGCTCAAGGATTGTCTGGTCTATATTGCCGAGGACGAGAAGAACGAAGCGGCTGATAAGAAGCCTGAGGTGTCCGAGTTCCCTTCGACGCCTGATTCAAGCCAGACTCCTGAGGAGTCTCAGCCCGCGCAGAAGCCCGATACTGATAACAATGAGGGCAATGGGGGTGAGACGAACGGGTCTGCTACCGGTACCGGTAACAGCAACTCCGGCTCGACCGACAATGGCTCTTCTAAACCTTCCAACGGTTCGAGCGATTCCTCTGCCGGTGGCGACTCCAGCACTAACACAGGGTCTGGTTCTGTCACCGCTTCTGGTTCCGATAGCTCTAAGGATGATTCGAATAAGGGGACGGATGCGCCCGTCACCCCGACGAACAAGAAGCCCTCTGTTTCCGAAGTGTTTGGCTCCACGCTGGGGTCTTTGATGGCTGGTCCAAGCGGCAACTCGTCTTCGAACAAGGACAATGACGGTCAGAACTCCGTGACGAAAACCGATACCGCGAAGGACGACTCTAAGGACAATAAATCCGAGGACAAATCCGAAAAGTCCGAAACGGATAAGGGTTCTGGTTCTGAGGAGAAGAAGGACAACTCCGAGGAGAAGGACAACAAGTCCGACGGTGTCGAGAACAATAACAACGGCGCCGATATCGCTGGAGACAACAAGGAAAATACCGGCGACAACAAAGATGGCGCTGGCGATAACAAAGATAACAATAGCGGCGGCAAGAACGATTCTGGTTCCGGCAATGGTAATGCTGGCAATAATGGTGGCATCATGCCCAAGACGGGCGACCTTATCGTGATGGCGAGCCTGGCCAGTGCGAGCTTGGCCACGCTGGGTGCCACGTCTATTGTGAGTGGCAAGCACAAGCTTGATCAGCAGAAGAAGGCTGCTGGGGAGAACGGTTCCGAGGAGTAGTCCCTTTCGGTTGCCCGACAACTAAAGATTCGCAATGGGGGGCCGGTGCAGTTGCATCGGGCCCCATTTTGTTGCACAACGATTTGTTATGCCCTCTCAAGGCCTTTGTTCCTACCGTTGCCCGATGCCTTTGCGCGGATCCAGCGTTGCGCTTGAACTGCTCGCTACAATGGGCCTCGTGCTACGTTTTAGGGAGAAGTTACGGTGTCTGAACAGGAGTATTGCAACAGTGCCGATACTTTTGGTGTACGGCTTGTCAACCATGTCGATGATGCGGTTTTGCCGGTCGGTGTGCATGATTTTGCCGATGCCATTGGTCGTTGCATGCTGATCGATAAGACCATGTTTATTGCCGATGTGCTGGACTGCGACGCGTCCGTTGTGGTGTGCTGTCGACCCGAGGGCTTTGGCAAGAGTATGAACCTGTCGATGCTCAGGGCTTTTCTGGAGCGTTCCGCGGTCGGTCGCGCTGGTCAGAGTTTGTTTGCCGATGCTCAGATTTGGGATGCGGACGGCGGACGCTATCGGGACGAGTGCGCTTGCTATCCGGTGATATCGCTGGACTTTTCTGGTACTGCGAGGCGTGGCGCCGCTGTTGCCGGCGTCGTGCGTGATGCTCTTTCGGGCGAATGCGCTCGCTTGTTGCCACTCTTGGAGGCTCCGGATTTAGCACGAGATAAGGTGCGTCACATCGAACGCGTTGCGCGTGGCGTGGCGAGCGAGGACGAGGTTGCCTCGGTGCTCGGCCTGCTCATTGAGCTGCTGGAGACGGCCTGCGATGAGCAGGTTGTATTGCTCGTTGATGGGTACGACGCGGCGTGGTTGGGCCGTGCGAGCGCGTGGAACGCTTCCAGCGCCGATTCGGCGGAGCTATTCGATCGCGTGCTTTTCGACGCTATTGCCGCCGCCGGCGATTCGTTGCGGCTGACGTGTCTGATGGGGGAGCGTCCCGGCCCTGCCGAAGCGGCACTTTCTTTGCACGGCTGCTCGTATTGTCTGACGACGCCGCTTTCGACCTGGTGTGACCATTGGTTCGGTTTTTCGGATGTCGAGGTCCAGACTCTGTTGAATCATGCTGGACGCGAGGAATACCTGGACGATGCGCGTGAATGGCTCGAGGGATATCGGTTTGGCAGGGCCTATTGCTCGAGTCCGGCGCGTGTGATCGGCTTTCTGGACCGAGGCTGCACGGCGCCCGTGCGCACCGATCTGTATGGATATGCCGATTGCCTGAGTAGGGTAGTTGCCGGGTGGAATCTCGACCGCCTTTCGGTCTTGTTCGATTTGCTCGAGGCCCATGGGTGCGTTGAGGTCCCGCTTTGTTTGGACGCTGTGGGGCCAGAGGCCTCGTCTGACGACGGCCTGTGGACGGAGCTGTACCTGTCGGGTTTCCTGACGACGGATATGACTGAGGAGCCGGAGCATGGCAGCCGTCTCCGTGCTCTGCGGCTGCCCAATAACGAGCTTCGCCAGGCCTTGCGTTTGGTGATTGTTGAGTGGTTTGAGTGCGCTGCCGAAGACATTCGAGACGTCGATGCGTTTCGCGACGGGTTGTGCCGTGGGGACGAGGATACGGTGAGGCAGGCACTAGACCGCATCTTGGGAGATGCGGGAATCGGTGCGACCGACCCAGATGCGCCGCTGCCATATCACCTGCTCTTGCAAGGATTCTGCTTTGGATTGCCGGGCTATGCCAATCCCGCCTCGAGGCGAAAGTGTGACACGGATCGCTGGGACATCCAGGTCTTTCCTACGGGCGCCGTGCTCGACGTGGCAGACACAATCGGTATGCTCGATGAGCGTCCGCTGATAACGATCAACTTGATGTATGACCCCGATGTGGATGCGGTGGGGTTGGAATTGCTTGCCGTGCAGTCGCTACTCGACATAGAGCGCGACGGCATCGACGAAATCCGCGTGCCGCGACCCGGCGTGGGTCGCATGCGCTGGGGGTTCGGGTTTGACGGGCAGCGTGTGGCTACGGTGTGCCAGCGGCTTTAAGCGCCGAGGTGTTTCCGGCTTCCGTTACTCGGTATCCTTCATGGGCGGCATGGGCTTCCAGTTGGGGTCCTTGATGATCTTGCGGGCATCTTTCATGCCGCGGCGCAGCGCCGGAATGCCGGTCTTAAAGCATTTGTCGACCGCGGCCAGGCGAATGAATTCCTTGCAGAAGGTCGCGGCATTGCCCAGGCGGAACAAGATGGGGTGGTAGTCACCGTAGATCTGCATATAGCGAGCGAGGAAGCCTCGGTTGCGCATGATGTAGTAGCGGTTGGTGTCGCTCGTGGAGTTGAGCTGTCGTTTGCCGGCGATGTCCCAGTTAGAGACGGCGCGGGCGCGCTTGAGGACCACGTCGGCGACAACGGCAGCGGGGAAATGCTGGCTGGCAACATAGCCGTAGCAGGCATCGTCGCCGTAGATGAAAAAGCGAGCGTCGGGTAAGCCGATCTTGTCGACTACGCGACGCGAGAACAGGCCGCCCTCAAAGCACAACTGGTTCATAGGACGATAGCCCTCGGGGCCCAAGTCCCACTTGGCGATGGGGTTGGGAATGCCGAGCGAAAGGATGAGCTGGTACTGCCAAAAGAAGGCGCCGCCGTCAAAGTCCAGGCGCGAACCTTGGATGACATCGTAGCGGTTCGTCCACTTGGCCAGGCGCTCAATGCCCTCGGGGATAACGAGCACGTCGTCGTCCATCACCCAGAACCACTGAGCTCCCAGGTCGTAGGCGCACTTGGTGCCGGCGGAGAAGCCACCCGCGCCGCCGCCGTTTTCGAGCTGCGGCGCGTAGATAACGCGGTCAGTGCCACCCTGTGAATCGGGCTGGTCAGTGTCGATACCCCATAGGTTGGCCAAGCGCTCGTTAAATGCGGTGCACATGGCCTCGGTCTCGCGCGAATTCTCGTTATCGACGATCACGATGCGCCAAGGCGTTGCCGTGAGCTCGGTCATGGAGTCGAACAGGTTGGCCAGGAGTTCCTGGCGCTTATAGGTGACGACAACGATGGCGAGCTTGTCGATGGGGGCGGGAAGGGTGGAAGTCATGGGGAATATATCCTTTCACGCGCGGCGGGCGAGCGCTGCGCGGAAGCTATCGAATGCGTCCGTAGGACGGCACCTATTGTAAAGGGTCGCTGCGCCATGTTGGCAAGGTTTGAATAAAACGCAGGAACCTGCCATGGGCGAGATGACTGCTATACGTAACATTGATGTGCTGATTGCTGCTTGAGAGTACGAGCGTTTCAGCGACCGCGACCAAGCGCAGCGCTTCGATGGATGTATTGCGTGCGGCTTTGGGCTGTATGACGTCCTTTCGTTTCGGTTTGCCTTTTCGGGCTCCATAGATTATATAAACGCCCACGGGCGGGACGACCCTTTGATACCATTAACAGCAGGTATTTCCTAAGGAGCACATTTGTCTACTAATTCCTCTGGCAGCCCTGTTCTGTCGCTGCTTATTCCCATCTACAATGTTGAGCGCTACCTGCGCGAGTGCCTCGATTCCGCCGTGGCGCAGACACTCAAGGACATCGAAATCATCTGTATCAACGACGGCTCTACCGACAATTCGCCGGCGATAATCCGCGAGTATATGCAGCGCGATGCGCGTTTGAAGATGATTGATAAGGCCAACAGTGGCTACGGCGACTCTATGAATCGCGGGCTCGATATGGCGCGCGGCAAGTACGTGGGCATTCTGGAGTCCGATGACTTTATGGCGCCCGATGCGCTGGAAAAGCTCGTGTCAGCTGCCGAGCGCTGCAACGCCGATTTTGCGAAGGCGAATTTTGACTTTTACTGGTCCAAGCCCGAGGAGCGCCGCTCGCTGCACGAGATGTTTAGGCCCAAGGACTGCGGCAAGCCGGTACACCCGAGCGATACGACGCAGTTCTTTAAGCAAAAGCCGTCGATTTGGTCGGCTGTGTACCGCCGCGATTTTCTGAAGCGCAACGACATCAAGTTCCTGCCGACTCCGGGGGCATCCTTTCAGGACACGTCATTCGCCTTTAAGGTGATTGCGTGCGCCGACAAGGCCGTTTACCTGCACGATGCCGTGCTTTCGTATCGTCAGGACAACGAGAGCTCCTCGGTCAATTCTTCGGCCAAGGTCTTTTGCGTCAATGCCGAGTATGCCGAGATTGAGCGTTGGATCAGAGAGGAATATGCCCGCGACCACGCAAGTGATGACGTCTCGCGCATGCTCAAGTTCAATCAGCTCATTAAGTACGATTCGTACATGTGGAACTACGTGCGCCTGGCGCCTAAGTTCTATAAGGAGTTCCTGGTTCAGATGGCCAAGGAGTTCCAAGCTGCCTTGGATGCGGGCGAGTTTTCGCTGGACGATCTGAAGCCGTGGAAGCGTGCGAATCTCGCTGCCATCCTCAAAGATCCTGAGGGCTGGGTTGACGAGCATCCGCACTTTGCGACGGACGGTGCCTTGGGCCGCGCCAAATACTACGCATCGGTTGGAGGCCCCGGCGTGGTCGCCGCCTTCCTCATCGAATCGCTGAGGGGGTAGGTCGGTATGGGAGAGGCCTCGATTCCCAAAGCGACTATTGTCGTTCCCGTATACAACTCTGCGCGCTCCATTCAGAGATGCCTCGATTCGCTGTTGGCCCAGTCTGAGCGCTCGATTCAGGTTGTCTGCGTCAATGACGGATCGGCTGATGATTCCCTGAGCGTCTTACGTCAGGTCGCGCAGGCCGACGATCGTGTACTGGTGATTGACCAGGAAAACGCGGGCGTCTCGCGCGCTCGTAATGCCGGTATCGATGCCGCCGAGGGCGAGGTAATCTTCTTTGTGGACGCCGACGATTACATTGACGTCCAGACGGTCGAGTGCGTGCTGCATGCCATGGAGTCTTCAGATGCCGAGGTCGCCGTTTTTGGCGGCGTTTGCGAGCCGTCCGACGCCGCACCTAAACGCGTCCAGCAACTCATGAGTCCCAAGGCGGGCACTTTTGGCGCCCGTAATCCCCAGCTGCTGTTCCACGCAAACGCACAGCCCTATGCCTGCCGCGCGGCTTTTTCGAGCGAGCTGCTCAATCGCGAAGGCATTCGCTTTGCCCCCGGCTTGGCCTTGGGCGAGGATGTCGTCTTCCAATTTGCGGCCTATGCGCTTGCCCGCAAGACCGTTGTCATGCCGGACAAGTTCTACCACTACGTGATGGAGAACGACTCGGCAACGCACGAGTTCAACAGCGCCGAGGCTCGCGCCATAAAGCTCGATGCCCATACGAGAATGCTCGAGGAAGTTTTGGAGGATTGGGCGGCTTACAGCCTTTTGAACCTGTGCCCCGGCGAGCTGATCACTTGGTTCTTGGACCTTATCGTGTTTGACTTGGCGCGTCTGGACGCCGATGGTTTCCGTCGTGTGGCCGGTCGCGTCAATATGGATTTCACGACGTTTTTGGGAACGGAGTGGGCGGATATGCCTGCTAAGGGCGCCGTTCGCCGTGTCGCCCATAAGCTCGTTGCGGCGACATCGGGCGTTTCGATGGCAGACGCCACGTTGTTCTATCTTTCGACTCGTGGTCTCAAGGCCTGCCTGGAGCGCTTTATCTAATTCTAGGCGCTGCCGTTGTCCGTTGCTTCGCTGCTAAAATAACCCTGTTACACGCTATTCAACAGGAGGTTCTCTTGCAGAACTCTGATACCCCTAAAGTTTCGCTGCTTGTTCCCATCTGCAATGTTGAGCGCTACCTGCGCGAGTGTCTCGATTCTGCTATTGCGCAGACGCTCGAGGACATTGAGATCATCTGCATCAACGATGGCTCTACCGATAGCTCGCCGGATATCATCCGCGAGTACATGGAGCGCGATGAGCGCGTCAAGATGATCGACAAGGCTAACAGCGGCTACGGCGATTCGATGAACCGCGGCCTGGAGATGGCGCGTGGCGAGTACGTGGGCATTTTGGAGTCTGATGACTTTATGTTTGAGGACTCGCTTCAAAAGCTGGTTGCCAAGGCGGATGCCGAGCACGCCGATGTGGTTAAAGGCGATTTCTATCTGTATTGGTCCACGCCCAGCGAGCGCCGAGAGCTTTTTGGGATTATCGACGAGCATATGACGGGTGCGGCGTATCGCCCCGCCGATCGCCCGGGTATCTTCTACCGCAAGCCTTCCATTTGGTCTGCCATCTATCGACGCGAGTTCCTCAACGCCAATCAGATTCGGTTCCTCCCCACGCCGGGCGCCTCGTATCAGGATGCGGGTTTTAACTTTAAGGTCTGGGCATGCGCCGAGCGTGCTACGTTTATTGCAGATCCCATTTTGTGCTATCGCCAGGATAATGAGAAGAGCTCTGTTAATTCGCCCAACAAAGTGTTTTGCGTGTGTGACGAATACGCCGAGATGCAACGCTTTTTGGATGGGCGCCCCGAGCTCAAGGCTCAGCTTCAGGGCATTTTAATGCGCATGAAGGTCGATACGTACCGCTGGAATGATGAGCGCCTGGTCGATGAGCTGCGCGAGCAGTTTTGGGAGAAGGCATCTCCCGAGCTCAAGGCCGATTGGGATGCCGGTCGCTTTGACCTGTCGCTGTTTGATCCGCGCGGCGAGACCGACTTGCGCCTGATGGTCAAGTCGCCCCATGCCTATATCGATTCGCGCTTTGACTTTAAGAAACCGGGCAAGCTCAATACGTTTAAGCATTACTTTAAGATCGGCGGTCTGCCGCTGGTCTGGCGCGTGCTGACGTATCAGCGCACCTACGGCGACAACCCGCATCCCGATGACGTGCCTGCGGCACAGTAGGAGCGCGTGATTATGACTACCCCTAGGATTTCCGTCGTCGTTCCCATCTACAAGGTGGAGGAGTGCCTGGCATGGTGCCTCGACTCCTTACTCGCACAGGATATGCCCGATTGGGAAGGTGTACTGGTCAACGATGGTTCGCCGGATGGGTCGCGCGACATCGCCGCTGCCTATTGCAAAAAGGACGCGCGCTTTAAGCTTGTCGATAAGCCCAACGGTGGTTTGTCGAGCGCCCGCAATGCGGGAATCGCTGCGTCCTTGGCTCCTGTCGTCGCGTTTTTGGATTCCGACGACCGGTTTACCCCTGATGCGTGCCGCGTAATCGTTGATGCCTTTGAGCGTGAGGATTGCGACGTTTTGACCTTTGGCGCAAACCCGTATCCGTTGGAGGCGGGGTATCCGTGGCTTAACTATGTACTGAGCCCGCGCGATGTGTCGTTTGTGGGCTATAGCTCCGACCTGCTGTTTAAGGAAGCGTCTCGCCCCTTTGCATGGCGCACCGCTTGTAAGCGCGCTTTTTTACTGGGCAACGGGATCGTGTTCGATGAAACCGTTAAGTATGGCGAGGACCAGGTCTTCGATTTTGCCGTGTACGGTCGTTCGCGCAAGACCGCGCTTATCTCGAACAAGTTGTATGACTACCGCGTGGCGCGCAAGGGTTCGCTCATGGACACCATGCGCTACGACGACGAGACGCGTCTGCTGGAGCACGTGAAGATTTACTCCGCGGTGCTGGCTGACTGGCAGCGCGACGGTCTCGATGCCCAGCATGCCGATGACCTGGCGTACTTCCTGTGTGATCTGGTACTGTACGATGCACTCAGGCTGCTGAGCTCGGGTTGCGGCAAGGTGTTTGCTGCTGTTTCCGTGACGCTTGCCGGTTCTGCCGTGGGCAACGATGCCGCGCTCGCGCAATGTGCTCCTTCTGTTGCCGCTATGGTGCGTGCGGCACTTGTCGGTAAGGCGCCTGCTGCTCGTTCGTGCAAAAAGCTCATGTTCGATTACGACGTCTTGAGGTTTGGGCGCCTGGGCGCGTGCAAGCGCATGGCCGCGAATGCTCTGGGAAAGCGAGAGGTGTAGATGAGTATCAAGCGTTTGGCGCTTTGCCGCAGTCAGGGCCGCCTGTTTGTGCTGCTTCGTTTTGCCGGCCAGGATATCGCGGGGCTTATTGAGCAGGATGGTTCCCAATCCTTTGCTCACGCGACGACCAATGACGCTTGCGTGCTGTCTTTGGCACTGTCGGTCGATCATGGCCGCGTGCTTGCGCATTGCCCCTCAGTTGCCGATTATGAGCGTGAGCTCGTCGTCTTGGTGCTTCCGTTTATGGACGGCTCTACAATTGACGTCTCATTTGCGTCCGGCGGCAAAGGGCTGGGCTCCATTCGCCTTGACAGTCGTATTGCCAAGCTGGAATCTAAGATTAACTACAAAGCAAAGCCTGCGCTGTGCGCGCTTGTTCGCGATGCGCAGCGCGGCGAGTGCTGCGGTCGCTACGAGATTGATGCCGTTCGTTATTTACCGGCAGATGAGGGCGCCGTCTGGCGCTATGAAGTCAAGTGGGCTGGAGACCCCCAGTGCGCCCCTGAGCTCCAGATTTTCGATACGCGCATGAATGCGATTGATGCCGCCGTGCATGTGTTTGAGTCGCAGGTCGATGTTCTCCAGCAAAACGGATGTCGTGTCAATAAAACGTATCTAAGCGTGGAGATGCCTCAGGATATACGCGATTTTGTCGCGATTGCGGCTGATCCCACGGGCCAAATCCAGAACGGATTTTGCGCCATGGATGGTCGCCTGTACAACGACATGGTCGACGACAGTTGGAATCGCATGAAGGATGCACGCGCGGACGACGCGGCCTATCGACGCTGGTTTGATCAACATCGCGCGAAGCCGGGCGACCTGACGTGTCAGCGCGTCGCCGCGGCGGCATTCGCCTACAAGCCGCTCATGAGTATTGTGGTGCCGTGCTACAAGACTGATCGGGTCTACCTGCGCGAGCTGCTGGACTCCGTGCTATCTCAGAGCTATGACAACTGGGAATTGCTGCTTATGGACGCCTCGCCTGAATGGGACGCGGTGTCCGATCTTACGGACGACGCCAATGATGAGCGCGTTCGGCGCATCGAGTTGCCCGGCAACGGCGGCATTGTACTCAACACCAACGCTGGCATTCAGCAAGCGACGGGCGACTACATCGCATTTTTGGACCACGATGACATTCTGGAGCCGGATGCGTTGTTCCACTATGTCGCCGCGCTGAACAAGGCTGCCGAGGGCGAGCGTCCCCAGGTCCTGTTCTGTGACGAGGACATGTTCCAGAAAACGGGGGAGTGGGGTCAGCCGGTCTTTAAGACGCAGCTCAACGTCGACCTGCTCTATAGCCATAACTGCGTAACGCATTTTCTGATGGTGGAGAAGGCGCTTATCGATCGCATTGGCATGTCGCCGGAAGACGTCGCGGGTGCTCAGGATTATGATCTGACGCTTCGCTGCCTTGCATCGGGCGCACGCTTTGAGCATATTGCCCACGTGTTGTATCACTGGCGTGTGCACCCCGGCTCCACCGCCGATGGCTCTGCCGACAGCAAGCCGTATGCCATCGAGGCCGGGCGCCTTGCGCTGCAGCGCCACTTTGAGTCGCTGGGCGTTCGCGGAACGGTCGAGGAGACCGAGACGCCGTTTGTCTACCGCATGCGCTATGCGCTGCCGGAGCCTGCGCCGCTGGTGAGTATTGTGATTCCCACCAAGGATCACATTGAGACGCTCGATGCCTGTGTGATGTCGATCGCCCAGAAGGCCACGTATGCCAACTACGAGATCGTCTTGGTAGAGAACAACAGCGAAGTCCCGGAGACGTTTGCGTATTACGAAACCCTGCCGGAGCGCGTGGCCGCAGTATCTGAAGGCAAGGGCGTCGCGCGTGTTGTGTACTGGCCGGGCGAGTTCAATTACTCCCAGATCATCAATTTTGGTGTGGAGCATGCCAAGGGCGACTACTTGCTGCTGCTCAACAATGATACCGAGGTCATAAGCCCGGACTTTATCGAAGAGATGATGGGCTATCTGCAGCGTTCCGATGCGGGTGTGGTGGGCGCCAAACTCTATTTTGCCGATCATCTGGTGCAACATGCTGGCATTTTGGTTGGCGTGCGTGGCGCACTTGCCCATGCCAACCAGGATTTCTCGGCAAAGCGCGAGGGCTATCTTGCCCGTGCCGTGCGCCCGGGCAACTTTAGCGCCGTAACGGGCGCCTGCCAGATGGTCCGACGCGGCGTATTTGAGCAGGTCGGAGGCTACAACGAGGAATTCGCCGTCGGCTTTAACGACGCGGACTTTTGCCTGCGCGTGTGGGAGGCGGGCTACCGTACCATCTTTACGCCCTATGCCGTGCTGTATCACTACGAGTTCACCTCGCGCGGCAGGGAAGAGGCCAACGAGGAAAAGCTGCGCCGCTGGAAGCGCGAGCAGGCGCTGTTCATGCAGCGCTGGCCGGAGTTCTTCCTTGATGGCGACCCGTGGCTCGGGTCGAACCTTTCCACTGAGAGCGAGTATTTCTCGCTCTAGTTCGAGGTGATGCCAAGGCTTTTCCGCTTGACGCTATAAGTCGGAGTGGTCATGTCTGTTGGCTGGTTAAACTATCATCGTCGTTGCATTCTGCTTATTGCCATGGCCTGCCCATGCGTTTTACTGGGTGGGCCTTCTTGTGTCCCGGGCGTGGAGAGCTTGTGTATAGACAGCGTCACGCAGTATGGCCGAGTGTCTCACGCATTGGTGGGGGAGCCTGACACGGGTGTTGACGGGGGAGCGGGTACTGTGCCGCTTAGCGAGAGAGGTCCTGCCCCCAAGCCCGAAACGAAGCCTGGCCCCGTGGTAAAGCCTGCGGTTGATACAGTTAAGGCAACGGTCGTCAAGATTGTCGTGACATACCTGTCAAGCATAAGGTTGATGCGGCAGCCGCTACGAGGCTTCCCAATGCCGGCGACGGTGAATGGATCGTTATGTCCCTGGTGCTTGCATTGCTGGGGAGTGCTGTTGATCGCTGCAAAAGCTTGGGCTTAACGCCGTGTTTTCGGAAAGTTGAAAGTTATATTACGCTGAGTTAATCGAATTTATTGCTTAAAAGCTGACCGTTGTTTGCATCCAAAAGATACTCTGACATATGTTATGGATGTCGGAGTTTCTATTCTTGGCTTTTGAATCTGTTGTTAAGTAGAAAAGCTGCTTGAGTTGAGAGGCTTTCGCTAAAATGCTTTCTTGTATAGCTCTGGTTTATTGTGAGAAATAGGAATAGCTATGGGTCAGTTTAAGAGGGCGTTCGTCTTTATCATTGCGATGATTGTGTCATTGGTTGTTGTTGCGACACCGTCTTTTGCTGATGAATCTTCGAGAGTTCTTGTTGAAAATTCTTGGCGCTTTCAAGATGGTCAGTCAATTACTCCTGAAGAAGACTCCGAAGATGCCGGAATTTCAGCGTATTCGCTCGGCCGGCTACCTGACGGTGCCACTGCTCAGGGTATCGATGTGAGCGAGCATCAGGGCAATATCAATTGGGATGCCGTTAAGGCGAGCGGTGTTGATTTCGCTATTCTCCGTGTTGGCTTTGGTGCGCCGTCTTTCGGGGGAAGAACTGATTATCAGTTCCAGCGTAATATCTCTGAGTGTGAGCGCTTGGGGATTCCGTACGGTATCTATCTTTACTCATATGCGTGGGATGATGGACAGGCGGCAGATGAGGCAGCTTTCATTATTAGCAATATTGCGGGCCATAGCCCACAGCTGCCCATCTACTACGATCTTGAGGATAATTCGATTATTGCTGACGGTCGTCAGGGCGGTATCGCTTCAAGGGCCTCAGTTTTTTGCAATCGGATTATAAATGCTGGCTATAAGGTCGGAATTTATGCCAATTTGAATTGGTTTAACAACATCCTGACCGACCCCGTGTTCAATTCACCGTCATGGGACCATTGGATTGCACAATATAATTATCAATGTGATTACACGGGCAGGTACAGCTTCTGGCAGTATGCGAGTGATGGTATCGTTGATGGAATCAACGGTTTCGTTGACATGAACTATGCCTATATCACGATCGAATCGAATGAGGAAAAATGGGCTCGCGCCGACGAGCTCGCCGCCGCCCATTCCTCCGACCTTCCCGACGGGACCTACACCGTCGCCAGCCTCGTCTCGGGCTCGACCGTCTTCGATGCCGGGATGGGGGGCAGGTCGAACGGCTGCCCGCTCCAGGCGTACGGGTCCAACGGGACCGACGCCCAGGCCTGGCAGGTCACCCACGACGGGGACTACGTCGTGCTGAGGTGCGCCCGCTCCGGCCTGGCCGTGGACTGCCCCTCTTCGTCGACGGCCAGCGGCACGCCCCTGCAGCTCTACTCGTACAACGGGACGCGGGCCCAGAAGTGGATCGCCGTCAAGGGCGAGGACGGCTCCTACTCGTTGCTGTCCGCCAACGACCCCTCGGTCTGCATCGACCTGCCCGGCTCGAGGACGAACGACGGCAACCGGCTCCAGCTCTACGCCGCCAACGGTACCGCCGCGCAGTCCTGGAGTTTTAAATCGAAGCATTAGCTCTTGTCTAGTTGTTTTTAGAACTCTTTTAGACCCCTCAAGTCATCGTCTATTTGGTTGTAAAATAGGGTATTCTTCTAATAACCGAGGATGCCCTCATTTTGTAAATTTGTATTTCAAGGAGCTGGAATTGAATCGCACCCTTAACGATTGGTTGGTCGAGCTCGAAGGTAGTCTTGAAGACTGGGAGATTTCCGCCCTTAACGACAGGTCGTATCTCGATGATTGTTTTGCATGCAATTTGTCATTCGGCACGGGCGGTATTCGCGGTTTGATGGGCGTTGGCCCTAATAGGATGAATGCGGTTACCATTGGAAGGGCGACGCAGGGGGTTGCATCTTATCTAAATCATGTTTCAAAGTCGGATCGCTCATCTGTAGCGATTGCCTATGACACGAGAATCCATAGCCATGATTTTGCGGTTAAAACGGCATGCGTTTTGGCAGGAAATAACATTGAGTGCCATTTGTTTAAGACACATCAACCAACTCCTCTGCTGAGCTATGCTGTGAGAAAGTTGGGGTGCGATGCAGGTATCTGTATTACCGCATCGCATAATCCTATGGAATACAATGGTTATAAGGTTTATGGCCACACCGGAGATCAGGCAACCGATTCTCTTGCTAAAAGCATCCAGTCTCAAATTGAGCTTGTTGACCCGTTTGATGATGTGCATGAGATTTCATTCGATACTGCTTTGAAGTCCGGAATCGTTCGCTGGATTCCAAATTCGCTAATTGAATCATACTGGGGCGATGTCTTAGACGAGATTGAGCACCGTGACTGTTCTAATCTAAGTGTGGTCTATTCGCCTCTTGGCGGAACGGGTCTCCGACATGCAATTAAAATGTTCGATTATCTTGGCATCGACTACCATCTTGTTGAATCGCAACTTATAGATGACGGTACCTTCCCTGGAATTCCGAAGCCTAATCCAGAAAATGCTTCAGCTATGGAGGAAGGCATTGTACTTGCCCAAGATTGTGGGGCGGACCTGTTTCTTGCTACAGACCCGGATGCCGATCGCCTCGGCGTCGCTGCAAGAGAAGCTGGCTCAGTGAAGTTGCTTTCCGGCAATGAACTTGGATTACTTCTGTTAGATTATTTGGCAGCTAATAATAGCCCAAATAATCCTTTAGCCGTTACATCTATTGTCTCTGATCCTCTCGCAGATTCAATTGCGCTGAACTATGGAATTGAACTCCGTAGAACTCTCACTGGTTTTAAATATGTCGGTGAGCAAATCGACTCTCTTGAGGCGAAGGGCGAAGCCAATCGGTTCATGTTTGGCTTTGAAGAGAGCTGTGGATACCTTAAGGGCTCTTATGTTCGAGATAAAGATGGCATTAATGCGGTTGCGCTGACCTGCGAAATGGCTTCTTTTTATAAGCGTAAGGGCATGACCTTGTTTGATGCTCTCGAAGATCTATATGCTCGCTTTGGATACTCGCTTAACAAGCAGATTAATTGGACGCTGGAAGGAACCAAAGGTAATAACATAATTAACTATGTGGTTAATAGTTTTAGGAATTCTGCCCTCGCCAGCATAGGTGGTTTTAAGGTGGAGCACATTAATGACTATAGCCATGGTATTTTTGGTCCATCTATTCGCAATGGGCACAGATGTTTGAGCGATGAAACACTCCCGCCATCTAATGTAATTGAATTATGTCTAGAGGGGGAAGCAAAGGTGATACTTCGTCCTTCCGGAACTGAGCCGAAGCTCAAAGTCTATGTCTTTGCAAGGGGAGATTCGAAAAAAGATTGCCGTGATTCATTGGATGAGCTCGTAAGTAACGTATCTGCACTTGTTGACGATAGGATTAAACAAGTGAGTGAAAAGAATATTCATGTAATTCTGCTTTCTGGCGGATCGGGGACTCGTCTTTGGCCCCTATCGAACTCTGCAAGATCGAAACAGTTTTTAAAGGTTCTGAGAGATCAGAATGGCAACCATATCTCCATGGTTCAACGCGTCTATTCGCAGATTTGCAAAGTCGATGCCACGATCGATATTACTATTGCTACAAGCTCGGTGCAGGCTGATAGTCTATCGATGCAAATTCCGAGCCAGTATTCGCTGGTTACTGAGCCTGAAAGACGAGATACCGCACCTGCCATCATGCTTGCTTGCGCAAATTTGTTGTTAGAACAAGGGGCTTCCGATGATGACCCTGTTGTCGTAATGCCAATTGACACTTTTGCCGACCAAGCTTATTACGACAAAATTCCTCAGTTAGCCAAGGCGATTACCGCCTCCAATAAAGATCTTATTTTGCTTGGAGTGGAACCAACCTATCCTTCTGAGAAATACGGTTATATCCTTCCGGCAGAATCAGAGAAAGATGGCGTGAAGGACGTTCTGTCCTTTAGGGAAAAGCCTGACGAGAAAACGGCAAAGGAATATATATCTGCAAATGCGCTCTGGAACTGTGGCGTATTTGGTTTTAAGCTTAGGTTTCTACATGAAACAATTGAAAAATATTACGTTCCTTCTAATTATGAAGACATGCTGTCCCACTATGGACTCTTTCCGAAAACCAGTTTTGACTATGAGATTGTCGAAAAAGCCAAGAAGATTGGCGTAATTTCTTATTCCGGTACTTGGAAAGACTTGGGAACATGGAATACGCTCACGGATGAAATGGACGCTGCTGTTTCGGGGGAAGCATCCGTCGATTGGAATACGTGTAAAAATGTTCATGTTATCAATGAGACAAGCCTGCCGATGGTTATTGCTGGACTAAGTGATTCTGTTGTAGTTGCTACCCAGGATGGCATTCTTGTCTCAGGTAAGGAGGAGAGTGCCCATATAAAGGAGCTTGTCTCGTCGGCTGCCCGTGACTGTCCAATGGTTGAATCGTCATCGTGGGGGCGTTATAGCGTTTTGGATTCCCATCAATCGGCTGGTCAATCAAAGGGCGAAATTAAAAGAATCCAGGTAAAACAATCGGAATCAATTGACTGCGCTTCTCTGACTAACGTCTATTCGTGTTTAGTCGTGGCTGACGGAACTGGATATTTAGAGACGGACAATCGAGAGATTGAACTGCATCCTGGCGTTTCCTTTGTTTACGATCACGATGCTAGTTATAAGATCAATGCAATTTCCGATTTGGATTTAGTTTGCGTTGAGATTAAACAGACCGTTTAAATTAGTAAAGGGCATCGATTGATGAACTCAAAAGTTCTAGTAATAATTCCTGCATACAATGAGTCGACTAATATTGTTAAGACCGTCCAATCGGTTTCCGATTGCGGTTACGACTACGTTGTTATCAATGACGGGTCAACCGATAATACCTTTGATGTTTGTTTAGAGCATCATATAAATGTTATCGATCTACCACAGAATTTAGGTATTGGTGGTGCGGTGCAGGCTGGCCATAAATACGCTCTTAAATACGGGTATGATATTGACGTTCAAGTTGATGGTGACGGCCAGCATGACCCGGCATATATCCATGACCTAATTGAAGAAATGGAAATGTCCAATAGTGACCTTGTTATAGGCTCTCGCTTCAAGGTTAAAACTGACGGCTTCCAATCGACTCTTATGAGGAGAATTGGAATAATGTGGTTTACTTTCTTTTTAAAGTTGCTTACAGGGAAAACTGTCACAGATCCTACATCAGGTTTTCGTGCTTCCGGCAAGAAGGCCATCAAGTTATTTTCTCAGCACTATCCCATTGACTATCCTGAGCCAGAGTCTATTGCGTACGCGTTGTCAAACGGGTTATCGGTAGGCGAGGTCTCTGTGATAATGAAAGAGAGACAAGGTGGTGTTTCATCCATCGGTGGCTTCTCGAGCGTTTACTACATGATAAAAGTTACCCTATCGGTGGCTATTTCTTGGTTTTCATCTCATTCAAAGTAGGATTTCTTATGACGACAAGATTGCTAGCAATTATCACCGTTCTCGTACTTGCTTTCTACGTGCTCATGTTGATTCGTAAAGAGAAGCTTGAGTTGAAGTATGCGTTGCTATGGTTTGTCCTTTCTATTATTTTGATTCTGTTTGCTTGCTTTCCCTCAGTGCTAACGTTTCTTTCTTTCAGACTTGGCTTCGAGCTCACTTCTAATTTTCTATTCTTTATTGCTATCTTTTTTCTGCTTTTACAGGCTCTCTCTCTGAGCTCCACAGTTAGCAAACAACAACAGGCGATCAAGAATCTATCTCAAGCTCTTGCCTTGCTTAAGCATCAGCTTGATAACGGAAATGATGGATGTAATGATGACGAGCTATAAGATTCCTCTGTATTTGGATAATTTGGTCTTTAGTTTACAGAAGACCGGCGGAGGATCCATTTATTGGGAAAGCATCGTCAAGGCTGCGCTTCTAGATACATCGTTTGATGTCACCATCTTTGAACGTAAAGACTCTCGACAAAATGAAGTTAGAAATAAAATGTCGCTTGAGGGCGCAAAGCGTATTATTCAAAGCGAATCGCCTCTTCGCATTGATGAGTTTAAAAAACTAGATATTCCCGAAGATGGCTTGTTGCACTCATCGTATTTTCGTGTTCCAAAATCGTCAAACATTAAAAACGTTTGTACGGTTCATGATTTTATTTGCATGAATCAGTATCAAGGTCTTCTTAAAGCCGTTTCCTTTCATCAGATAAAGAAGGCGGCGTTAAAAGCTAGCGGAATTATTTGCATCTCGGAGAGCACGCGTCGAGATTTGCTCAACTATATACCCGAAGCGAATTCGAAGCAGATCGAGATCATTCATCAGGGCTATGATGATGCTTCCTATAACTATGACCCTAATCTGAAAAGAGATAATGCCGTTTGTTTTATCGGCAATCGTAAGTCTGCATATAAGAATTTCGAGTTAGCCGTTAAGGCAGTCGCAAGGGTTCCGCAAATAGAGTTACGAATTATTGGTGCTTCGCTAAATGATGACGAGCGCAATTTGCTTGATGAGATGATACCGGGTAGATTTACAAACTACGTTTATCCTTCAGCCTCTGAGGTTTCAAATATCTTTAATCGTTCAATCGCACTTCTTTATTTGTCGGAGTATGAGGGATTTGGAATTCCAGTTCTTGAGTCCATGGCTTCCGGGCTGCCTGTAATTGGGCTGAATATCAGCTCAATTCCTGAAGTTGCGGGTGATGCAGCCTTACTGCTTAAGGAATCAAATGTTGATGACGTCGTTGATTCGATAAACTCGCTCTTAAGTGAATCATGTCTGTTCGAGCAGAAAGTTAGTCAAGGATTGAAGCGGGTCTTAGATTTCTCTTGGAGTAAAACCGCCGCAAAGACTCTTGATTATTACAAATATATCTATGGTTCGAATTATTAATAGTGGGAATTATTGGTGTTTAGAACAAACTTGACCTTATCAACAAAACAAAATATGCTCTGGAATTCAATAGGCTGTCTAATTTATCAAGCCTGTATGTGGGCTATGACGATTGCGGTCGTAATCTTTTCAAATGATTACGAGAATTCCGGTCGACTTGCATTTGCTATGGCTCTTGGAAATATTTATTATCCCCTTGCCACGTATAACATGAGGACTATTCAAGTTTCTGACTTATCAAACGAGTATTCTTCTGGTCAATATATCGCCTTTAGGTTTTTCACAGTATTTGCTGGTGTGATTCCTGTTTTGATATATCTCTTTTTAACATCGCCGATAACTTCTTTTCCCACTTGTTTGGCATGGTTGTTGTTTAAAGCGGATGAAGCCTTCTGCTCTGTATTTTACGCAATAGAACAGCGTGCATTGAGAATGGACTACATAGGGATTTCACAAGGGGTTCGTGGTGTGATCTGCCTTGGCCTCTTTATTGCGTTGTTGTCCTGTGGGCTTACGCTGCCCCTTGCCTTAATTGGAATCTCTATTTGCTGTATTTTGATTACCTGGCTATTTGACTTTAGGGCTGCCAGTCAGTTCGAATCAGTTATTCCAACAATTAATTTATCGACAATTGGTGAACTTGCAGTAAAGTTCTTTCCGGCGGTTGTGACGCTAGTCTGCTACGGATCAGTTGTTTCAATCATCAGGCAAAAATTTGGAATTGCCTATGGTGATGCTGAGCTTGGAAAATATGCCGCAATTGCAACTCCAACAGTTTTGGTTCAGGTTGCTGCGTCATACCTATATAATCCTCTTCTCGTAAATGCTGCAAAATGTTGGTCCGAGCGCGACTATCGTAAGTTTCAGCAGTTTGTAATTAGAACTCTACTCGCAATTTGCTTCATCGGCGCTGTCGCCATTTTGATGAGTGAATTAATCGGTAAGTCAGTTTTACTGCTTGTGTATGGTTCCTCAATTGAGTCCAGCGTTTACCTGCTTTCCCCGGCGTTATTCGCAACCGTAGTTACAACTTTATTTGCCTTTTCTTTTGATATATTGACTGTCATGCGTCATTTAAACATTGCCCTCATTTCTAATGTTTGCTCATTGTTGGTCGCCTTCGTAGGCTGTGGGATTCTGTTTGTGATATATGGTGCCAATGGTATCAATATTGCAGTTGTTGTTTCTTTTGGTATTGGCTTATTAATTTGTCTTATTGATTTGTCCGTTACATTCCATAAAGTTAAAAGGACTAATGGTGAATAGTATCTTTAACGACCTTAAACATTATTCGCTTTCAGATATCGTCAGGATGGCGTGGTCCTTTTTCTTTACTCTAGTCTGCTTTCCTGGTGCCAAGCTTGTTCGACGCCCTATTTCAATTAGGGGAAAGTCTTCTTTTCACTTTGGCAAGGGACTGTCTACTGGAAGAAACTGTCGAATAGAGGTATTTGAACAAGGTCTTATTACTATGGGCAATAATTGCCAAATTGGCGATAATGTACACCTTGTATCTTCAAGCTGTGTTGAAATTGGCAATGACTGCCTGTTCGCTTCAAAAGTCTTTATTAGCGATACGAGCCATGGAGCATATGGATCGGATACGCCTTTATCCGTTCCGGCAGAAAGGAAGCTTAGCGCTGAGGGTGTTCGTATTGGTGATCGCGTATGGCTAGGCGAGAATGTTTGCGTTCTTCCGGGAGTTTCTATTGGAGATGGGACAATTGTTGGCGCTGGAGGGGTTGTGACGCGATCTTTGCCCGATAATGTTATTGCGGTTGGTGCTCCGGCCCAACCTATTAAACGATATGATTTTGAGTCCCAGTCTTGGATTCCAATAAATTAGATGGTGATTTATGTTTACCGCTTCAGATCATAGTTTCGTTGTTTGCGCATATAAGGAGAATCCTTATATTTCGGGAACGATTCAATCCCTGATGAACCAAACAGTACGAGGAAACATTATTTTGTCCACTTCCACGCCGAGTAAATACCTTGAAGATGTTTGCTCGGAGTTTGGAATAGAGATGGTCGTCAATCCTCATCCGCATCTTGCGGGTGATGATTGGAATTATGGTTACAACTCGGCTGGTACTAAGCTCGTCACCATGGCTCATCAAGACGATTATTATGATCCGTCATTTTTGGAACGCACTATTGCCGCTTTGAATAAATACGATGAGTCCGAATCGCTCCTGTCTTTCACGGATTATTTTGAACTCCGTAATGACCAAAGGGTGTATGACAACTCTCTTCTTAAAATTAAGAGGATCATGAATTCGCCTCTGTCATTTGCCTTTCTTAATAACTCGGTGTTCTTGAAAAAAAGAATCCTTTCATTTGGCGATTCAATTTGCTGCCCTGCAGTAACTCTGGTTAAGAAAAACGTTGGGCCAAGCCCTTTCGATACCACGTTTAAAAATTCATGTGATTATAAAACATGGGTTGATTTAGCTATGGTCAAAGGACGATTCGTCTATATTCCCGAACCGCTCGTCGGACATCGCATTTATGCTGAATCGGCAACTTCCCTAAATTTGGGTGAGGACATTCGTAAGGGCGAAGATTTCGAAATACTGTCTAGCCTTTGGCCGAAGCCTATTGCAAAAGCCGTGAATCGTGTTTATGCACTCAGCGAGAATAGTAATAATCTGTAATTGCAGACTTAAGAAAGGGTTATAGTCGTGAAAACGGTTCTTGTTACAGGCGCTAACGGGTATATCGGCAAACATGTTGTTGCTGCTCTCAATAACATGAATGTTCATGTTATTGCGGCTGATGTTAATCCATATGTCGGCGATGATGCTGATGAGACTATCTCCGCTAATATTTTGGATCCGGAGTTTTCTCCGTCGAATTATCTCTCCTGTATTCCTGATGTTTGTTTACACCTTGCGTGGAGAAATGGGTTTAACCATAATTCGGAAACTCACATTGCCGATCTGTCAGGTCACTATGGTTTCCTTTTAAAGATGGCTGACTATGGAGTAAAGCACCTTGCCGTAATGGGTTCCATGCATGAGGTTGGCTATTGGGAGGGGGCTATTTGTGATGATACGCCCTGCAACCCACAGTCATTGTATGGGATTGCAAAAGACTGCTTAAGGCGGACCATGTTTCAGGAGGCTTCCCTAAAGGGTTTCAACCTTCAATGGCTCAGAGGTTATTATATTTTCGGCGATGATGAGGGTTCTCAGTCTGTATTCGGAAAGCTGTTGAGAGCTGCTCGTTCCGGTGAAACTACATTCCCCTTTACGACTGGTAAAAACAAATTCGATTTTTCCAGCGTTAAGGATTTGGCCTATATGATTTCGTGTGCAGTCCTGCAAGATGAGATCAACGGTATCATCAATTGCTGCTCTGGTAACCCAGTTTCCCTTGCTGCTCAAATGGAACAGTTTATTAAGGATAATGAGCTGAATATTTCGCTTGAGTACGGCGCTTTTCCCGATCGGCCATATGATTCCCCTGGAGTGTGGGGAAACGCTGATAAAATAAAGGCAATTATGGCATCCAGGAATTGCTAGATCATACGTTTGTTTTCTTCGATTGGCCTTGAGATTATCTAGGCCAATCGTTGTTTAATGCTGAGTTATGGACCCAATTGGATATCGATATGACTAAATCACTTAATGGGAAGCTGTTTCCTTGCTTTCTTATTACGCTGTTTCTGTTCTATTCCCTTTTTTGGTATCTGAATAATCCGCGAACGCTTGTCGTGCTTGTAGAGTTTGTCTCGCTTGCGATTGTTGTTGTTCTGGGTTTCTGCTACCTACGGGACAGGGATACTCTAAGAAATGAATGGATATTTCTAGCAGTACTTGTCCTTTTTTCTCTCATCTTCTGCTTTCTGTTCCCGCCTTTTTCCGTACCAGATGAGGGGCATCACTATTTTTCAACATATTGGTTGGTTGACAGCTTGCCATTTAACTCAAGAGTGGCAGCTGATGGATCGTTTTTAGTGAGAGAAACTGATCTGAATTTATATTCAAAACATTTATATTCAAAACTATCGAGTAGTTTAATCAGCTCTTCTTCTTTTGATTCTATCTTTAACCATTTTTCGTGGTTTGAGTCCAGCAAATATGTCTCATTTTCAGATTTAGCTTTCTCCATCGGAACTGAAAATGTTCCGGCAAAAATCGGCTCCGTTATCGGACTTCAAATTGGCCTACTTTTGGGGCTCGGAGCTTATCCGGTTTTCTATTTAGGTAGAATAGGCTCAATCGCCGTTTTTTGTTTCTGCGCATTTCATGCTTATAAGATTGCGCCAAAAGGCAAATCGGTAATCGTTTTCGTCTCTTTACTGCCGATGACGCTTCACCTTGCTGCTTCTTATTCATATGATTCAGGAATCATTGCTCTTTCGCTGCTCGTATTTGCTTTTTTGATGCGTGGTTTCTTTGGAGAAGACCGCTCAATTGGCATTAGGCAAATTATCACGTATTTTATCGTCTCTGCACTGCTGGCTCCGTGTAAAGTCATTTACTGCGGTTTGATTGTCTTGGCCGTATTTATTCCATTAGATAAGTTTGAAGACGTAAACAAAGGACGGCTAAGCAAATATCTCTTGATATTCGTAATTGCAGCCTCCGTGCTAGTCCTGCGTCTTGCCTCTGTGAGTGGACTTGTCTCTCAGTCAACTTCCTCTAGTCGTGGAGGTGAAGATGGGCAATTTTATTCTTTGAACGATATCCTGCTTCACCCAAGAAATAGCTTTATGGTCTTTTGCCGCACCTTAGATTCGCTTGGTGATTTCTATTGGGAAACGACTTTGGGTTATTCCCTGGGGTGGTTCCAAGAGAACCTTCGTATGCCTACTTTTTATATGATTCCATATCTTGTCTGTGGTTTTATCTGTTGCATTGATTCTCAAGACGAGGATGCCTTTCTCAATCAGCCCCTTCCAGTTATGTTTATAGGTGCTTTTGCTGTCGCTGCGCTTGGCTCCATTGCTTCTATGTGGCTAGGGTGGACTTTCAATAATGAGAGTGTCATTCAGGGTGTTCAGGGGCGCTATTTTTTGCCTGTGCTACCTGCTTTGCTATTTGGATTGAGAAGTCGCGCAATTAAATATAGGGGGATTTCAGCTACTTTAGTTTTGCTCGGTATTTGCTCAATGAATTGTATTTATCTAATTCGCTTTATTAGTGTTGCTACCTGCATGTAGGTTGATTATGAATAGAGTTGCGTGGGTTATCTCACCTCCAGAAAAAGGCTCGGGCGGTTTTAGGACAATTTGTACTAAAGCTAGCTATTTGGATCAGCATGGTTTTGAATGTCATTTCTTCATTCTTCCTGGTTCTGAGGCATATAAGAGTTCGGGAACTGTTGCTGAACAGATTTATCTCTGATTTGGTTACAAACCCAAATCGGTTCGAGTTGAGCACACAATACCTTGCAACTTTGACATCGCTATTGCGACCGCTTGGCCAACTGCCGAATTCGTTGCTTTTCAATCAACTCCACTCAAATTGTATTTCATTCAAGATTATGAACCTTGGTTTTATCCGATGGGGGAGTGTTATTTAAGGGCTGAAAATACCTATCGGTTAGATTTGAAGCCTATCGCAATCGGACGTTGGCTTTCTTCCAAGGTCTCGCAGTATTATCCGTCGTCGGTTCCATTTTGCGATTTTGGCGTTGATTTGGAGCTATACGCTGCAAAAAAGAATGATAGAGAGCCCTTCTCCGTCTGCGCCATTTATCAACCTGGCAAAGATCGGCGTCTTTCTGGCATGCTCATCAAGGCTATTGAGCTTGTATGCACTTATGATTCTCGTGTTTCATTTTATCTATACGGTAGCGATCAGAAGGTCTCTACCGATTCGGACCGGATTCATCAGTTGGGGGTTCTGACAACATCGGAATGCGCTGATTTGTATTCACGGTGCTCTGTCGGTATTTCCCTCAGCGCTAGCAATCCATCTCGTTTACCTTTCGAAATGCTTGCTTCTGGCCTTAACGTCGTTGAAGTGTTTGGAGAGAACACTGCTTACGATTTTAATTCTAATGCTATACGCTTTTCTGAAACGAGCCCTGAGGGCATCGCCTCCGCCCTATTAAGCTCGTTAAATGAGACACAGGTTGATTGCGGCGAATTGGCCTCAATTGAGGTAGAAAATCAAATGTTTCTCGATGCTGTTTTTAATTATCAGAACAATACAGTTAAACCTAAGGGCGACACTTTATCTGATGTAAGGACACTTCCTGTTTCTATAAATGACGAGTTAGCTCAACTATCGCGTGATGTCGCTTTGATTAACTATAAGATTAGCGCTGATGCCCAAACTCCTGTTTACGCAAATCATGCCTCCATTACGCTTTTCATGAATATAGACTTTGATTCTCATACACTAATACGAGCGGCTTATTGGCTCAGGTCGGATCAATCGGATTTGAAATGGATTGACTTTAACCGCAATCGCGATCAGTTGGAAATGGCCATATCATTGCCTTCTCAAATCAGCAGTGAGTCCATTCTGTATATCCATCTTTATTCGTCTGATGTCATAACTAATCAATCACTATTTTTGGGTCAGATAACTCAGCTGATATCGCCTTCTGCTTCCGAATCGGTGAATAACCTAGATAGAGATATCTCGTTCGGTAAGCTTCATTTCCATGTGAACTTCAGCCAAGTAGACTCAGTTTTAGATGCGAGTAAAGATGCTTCAATAGCCTCGGTGCTAAAATCAGTTTTTCGCCGTTAAAAGACATCGGGCATTGAAAGTTATTTCAATGCCCGATTATCGTAAACGACGGTTTATAGATGGTAGTAACGATTAATTGGTTCCTCGACAGTTAAATTTGGATTCATGTATGGATCGCCTTCGACATAGTAATTTGCCCAGCGATAATTCATGTACGCGACTTCTTTGTGAAAGCGAATCTGCTTCTCCGTATTGTTTTCAACGCCTCTAGAAATCGACTCATAGTGATAGAGCTCGACTTCGGGCGTATATACAATCAAGTCGTTGATCTCGCGTAGCTTTAAGCAAAAGTCAACATCATTAAATGCAACTTGAAGCTCTTCTGTGAAACCTCCGACTTTCTCATATTCGCTACGCTTGGTCATTATACAGGCTGCAGTGACGGCGCTGAAGTCTTGTTGTGCATCGTTGAGTGCAAAGTAGCCCCAGTTATCCTTTGGCATGCTTTGGCAAAGATGCCCCGCCACGCCACCAGTGACGCATAAGCCCGCATGCTGAATGGTGTTGTCGGGATAGTAGAGTTTTGCACCAACTGCGCCTACATCCTCACGTGCGCAGATGCCAAGCATGGTTTCTATCCAATTGGGCGTAATTACCTCTGTATCGTTATTCAACAGTAAGAGATAGTTTCCTTTGGCGTGAGCCACGCCAAAGTTCATGAGCTTGGAGAAATTGAATTCGTGTTCCCAAGTTACAAGACGAACGATATCAGGATATTTTGCTTGCAACTTATCGTAATAATCGAACGTTGCCTTTTCTGTGCTGTTGTTTTCGATTATGACAAGCTCATAATTGTCATATGTTGATTTCTCAACAATTGACGTGATGCAGTTGTCCAGAATGTCGGCGTGGTCTTTAGTTGGAATGATAATTGATACGAGTGGATGGGAATCTGGCACAGCGTAGGTTACTTTATATGTAAAGGGACGACGCGCTTGTTCGACCTTCGCATTGAGCCCAAGCCTGTCCAAATGACTCTGGACCGCTTTGATACCTGCGATAGTGGCATACGGCTTGCTATCGGCATGTGCTGCGGTGGAGGTCTCGCTTAGGCGCCAGTGATATAGAACCTTTGCAACATGATGAACTTTCCTTGCCTTTTCCACGGCGCGGAGAGTCAGATTATGATCCTGCGCTCCATCGAACTCTTTCGTGTTCGGTTCTAGAGTGTCAAGCAGAGACTTTCGGATGGTAAGCATATGGCAGATATAGTTATTGTTTCTGAGCAGATCGATATTGAAATCCGGTTTAAAGAACGGCTGCGCTAGTTTCCCATCGGGCATGAGTTTGTCTTCGTCGCAATAAAGAAGATCGACGTTATCATCGTTTTCAATTGCCTCGGCATATGAGAACAACAAGTCCGGTTCAAGAATGTCATCATGGTCAAAGAAGCAGACGAAATCACCCGAAGCAATAGTAATACCTGCGTTTGTATTTTCGGAAATGCCCTTATTCTCGTTAAGGTTGATTGATTTAATTCTGTTGTCGTGGGCCGTCTCCTGCTCAACGCGTGCCTTTAATTCCTGATTGTCGGGACTTGCGTTAACTAGGATGAGCTCCCAGTTTGCATAAGACTGGTATTTTACGGATTCGGCCATATCGTCAAAAAACGGAATGGGCGTGTTGTAAAGAGGGACAATGATGCTGAACTTCGGAGCGCTGTTGAAGACGATTTTTCTCTGCTTCTCTAGAGCGCCGATGGTTACCTTGTGCTCTGCGAACCATTCGGGATATTCAGGGTCAAACTGTGCATGGGTAAAGAGGAAGTTGGTCTCCTCGAGAAGTAGGCCTAATTTATCGGGCGTTAGGCAGTCAAATGCACTGAACGATGGATGATTTTGATCGTCAATAACAAAGTAGTAACGATCGAACGCTTTTGGCATGCGGATCGAGAGCTGTGTTTCAAGTTGCTTTTTCTCGGATGTAAATCCAACGCTTGTTACATTCGAACCGAAATTGACGATGCTCAAATCAACTTCATTAAGGGCTCGATCGAAACAACGAAGTTTGATTTGCGAGTCGCTACGATACGGCGTTCTTACCGTGCACCTAAGGATATAGTCGCTTGAATCTTCGATGCACTGCCAGAAATCAATCGTTGCCATGTCAAACTCTGAAACGTCATCGTAGTTTCGGAGCTTGCTGCACATGTCAGGTTTAATTTTGTAGTTAAGGCGAGACTCCCATTTGATATTCTTGCAATTGAGCGAAAGGCAGTCGCTGCTCAGGGTGTGACCGTCTTGGCCGATTTCGCTAAACTCAATATTGATAGTGCGAGCATCGGGATCGGGGACTACAAGGACGTATGAGTTCGATTCGCAGCTATTGTCTCGGAATTTTAGGAGCGATAAAGGTAAACAGCGGTTATCTTCTGTAGCCGCCTGGGCTGTTACGCTGGAGCCTTTATGGATGCCTTCAATCTTAAGCTGCTGGTAGATTTTCCAGTTTCCTCTGCATACTCCGGTTGTTGCGACTCGCATGGTTTGCCTTTCGTTTGTTGGACACTGCTCATTGTACTTATTCATTTGTTGCCTCGCTAGAAATGCAGAAAGAGTTGCGTGTTTCTGCTGTCCGATTTAAATAAGAAGACGGGTAGGTTGCTGCCGGTGCGTATAATTTATTTATCTATGCATCTGTAATCAGCGGCTTTTGCTCAACGATTGTCAATCGAGAGGATTTTTATGAAAGGCATCATCCTTGCCGGCGGGTCCGGCACGCGCCTGTACCCGCTCACGCTCGTGACCTCCAAGCAGCTGCTGCCGGTCTACGACA